>Ga0315282_10001066_pt1 | contig 52828 bp, 45 predicted proteins | sample YL17G07_20_MG_FD_203693 | JGI IMG/M metagenome (GOLD analysis project Ga0315282, IMG submission 203693) | Sediment microbial communities from Yellowstone Lake, YNP, Wyoming, USA - YL17G07_20 | ecosystem: Environmental > Aquatic > Freshwater > Lake > Sediment | place: USA: Wyoming | collected...
TAAAGCTATGACTCTCACTTTTTGCTAATAAATAAATGCTCTCATGCTGACGGTGAGGCCGTCGACATCTACCTTCAGGCATTGGATTTTTTTTAAGCCAAATCACTTCACCACGGAAAAAATAGCCGATATCACAAAAAGATGTTATAAGACGATACGGTAATGCAAGTAAGTTCCCATATTTTAACCAACCAGTAGATTTATCGATAAAAGGCTTTCTTTTAGCCCTTGGTTTCGTGTAAGCAGTATTGTTAGGTGAGAGTCCGTTTTTCTCTGCACCAAGAGAACTATATGTATAATCTTTAAATCGCCAATTAATAGGGGTATTGTATGCATCCCCCAAGTTGATCCAAACAATTGAAGATTCTTTTAATTTCGGTAATACGATTGTGAAAATATTTTTCAGGCATTCTAAGTAAGATCTTGGATCTTCCTCAACTCCTGTACCGAATGACTCCCTTTGGCCCCAATAAGGCGGAGAGGTCACTATCACATCAATGCTATTATCTGGTAATTCTGGAATCAAAAACCTGCAATCCCCTTGGATCACAGCATTTATTACAAATGGACCAATATTTTCTTTACCCATTCTTCCAGCACCCATACCCTCTTTTCGGCTGAGCCCTGTATTTCCTTAAATTCATTCCTTAAATATTAATATACTCAAACTTTCTTAAATCAGCAAATCTTAGGCCGGAAGCAAAGCTCCCGGCCTCCAAAAATGACAGTACGCCCGGCGTGGGCCCGGTCTTCCTTCTCCCCCTGCTCGCTTCTTCCCCTCTGCCCCGTTACGCCCTCAACTGGGCGGTATGCCCAGGTGCTGCATGATGCGGCGGTGGAAATAGGCGGAGTAATCCGTATTACCCATCATGCCGAAGCGCACCTTGACGGTGGTGATGTTGTTGGGCCGGGCCACGAGCTGGATCTTGACATTGGTGTCGGGCGGTGCCACCGCCTCAATCCTGGACTCCAGGGCGCCGTATTGCTGAGAGGCGATTTTCAGGTTCATGTCCTTGCAGGCGGCCAGGGAGGCGTTCCAGACGTCCCCCATGGACCGGGGGTAGTCCTTCTCCATGGTCCCTTCGATCCATTTGTAGGTCCCGATGGCGGCGCTGGCTCCCAGTCCCAAGAGTACGGTCTCCACGCACCCGGCGGCCAATAACAATCCCAGCAGCACTGCCCCCAGTTTCATCCGCCACGTCTTTTGCATCATCCCGCCCCCCTTTGCTGGCCGTTTTTCGTCTTATGCCACGATTCCGGCCTTCTTGTCAAGGTGACTTCCTCAAGGTTGCTTGCCCGTAATCGCAGTGGGGCAGGAGCGGACACTGAGGGCACCTGGGGTTTTTAGCCGTGCAGATGGCCCGACCGTGCCAGATGAGCTGGAGAGAAAATTTGGTCCAGCGTTCCCGGGGCACCAGGTCCATCAGGTCGAATTCGATCTTCACCGGCTCTTTCTGGGGGGTGAGCCCCAGACGCTGGGAGACCCGCCCGCAGTGGGTGTCCACCACGATGCCGGGGATGCCGAAGGCGTTCCCCAGGATGACGTTGGCGGTTTTGCGGCCGACCCCCGGCAGGTGCACCAACTCCTCCAGGCTCCGGGGCACCTGGCCGCCGTGTTGCGCCATCAAGGCCTGGCAAATGGCCTTGAGACTCTTGGCCTTCTGGCGGAAAAAACCCGTGGGGTGGACGGCTTCCTCCAACTCGGCCAGGGGGGCCCCGGCATAGGCCGCCGCCGTGGGGTATTTCTGGAAGACCGCCGGGGTCACCTGGTTCACCTTGACGTCGGTGCACTGGGCCGAGAGCACCGTGGCCACCAGCAATTCCAGGGGGTTGGTGAAATCCAGGGTGACGTGGGCGTCCGGGTAGTGCTGCTCCAGCAACTTTAAAATGGGGCCGATTTTCGCCGCGGGGTCCATGGGCCCTCCTCGGTTGAGATCTCTACCAAAATGCTTCTTCGACCAGGGGGATAGTGGCGTGTCCCAGGTGGCCCCTGCCCCCTCCCCGAAACCCACCCCCAACCCTCATATGGGTCTTGGGTCTGCTCCATACAATCATCCCCGGTTTGGTTTCTGCACCCACAACCGCACTTTCCTGGCCCTGCCGCCGGATTTGGCGCCCTACCCTGCTTACCCGGCCCACCGGCCCCGCAGCTGGCACAGCAAATCCTGGAATTCCGGAATGTTCAGGCGGGAGGCCAGGAGACCGTAAAGGCCCAGGCCCAGCAGGATAACCGCCCCCAGGGCCACGGTCTGTCCAGCCAGGCCCTCGCCCAGCCGGTCCAGGAGAAGGGGGTGGGCGTAGTGCACCGCCAGCCCCATGGCCAGGGAGGCGGCCGCCACTTTGGCCAGGGTGACCAGAAGCCCCCGGACCTGGTAATCCCCCAGCTTGCGGTAGAGCATGGCCCCCAGGAAGAGGAAGTTGAAGACCATGGAGAGCGAGGTGGACAGCGCGATGGCCCGGTGCTGCAGGGGGGCCAGCGTCAGGTTGATGAGCACCAGGTTTGCGGCCACCGTCAGGAAAGAGCCCACCACCGGGACCCGGGTGTCGTTCAAGGCATAAAAGACCGGCACCATGATCTTCACGCCCGCAAAGGCCAGGAGGCCCACGGCGTAAAGGGACAGGGCCGCGGCGGTCTGGCCGGTGTCGCCCGCGGTGAAGCGGCCGTGCTGGTAAATGAGGGCGATGATGGGCCGGGCCAGGAAAATCAGGCCGCAGGCCGCCGGCAGGCTCACCAGGAAGGCCAGGGACAGGGAGGACGACAGGGCCCCTTTCAGGGCCGGGAAATCCTCGCTGGCCGCGTGGCGCGACACCACCGGGGTGGTGGCCACCATCAGGGCCACCCCGAAGAGCCCCATGGGCAGGTGGAAGAGGCGGTAGGCGTAATTCAGCCAGGAGATGCTCCCCTGGGGGCAACTGGCGGCATAAAAGGTGTTGATGAAAATATTGATCTGCACCGCCGAGAGCCCCACCACCGCCGGCAGCATCAAGGTGGCGATGCGTCGCAAGCCGGGTTCTTTGAGATCCAGCACCCGCCTTAACCGGAACCCCACCCGCCGCAGCAGGGGCAGTTGCGCCAAAAGCTGCAGCAAGCCCCCGATGAGGGCCCCCCAGGCCATGCCGACGATGGGGGGAATCCCGAAGCTGGGGAACGCCAGACTGAGGCCCACGCCCGCCACAATGGAACCCACGTTGAAGAAGCTGGAAGCCAGCGCCGGGATGAAGAACTTGCCCTTGGCATTGAGGATGCCCATGGCCAACGCGGCCAACGACACCAGGGGCAAAAAGGGAAACATGACGCGGGTCATTAGGGTGGTGAGGGCCGCCTTTCCCGGCACTAGGCCGAAATCCGGGGCCATTAGCCCCACCAGTTGGGGCGACCAGACGATGCCGGCCAGGACCAGCACCCCCAGCAAGAGCGACAGGCAGGCGATGACGTTGTTGGCCAGACGCCAGGTCTTTTCCGGCCCCAGCTTCTGGTCGTAATCGGTGAAAACCGTGACGAACGCGGCGCTCAAGGCCCCTTCGGCAAAAAGGTCCCGCAGCAGGTTGGGAATGCGGAAGGCCACCACGAAGGCGTCGATGGCGTAGCCGGCCCCGAAAAACCCGGCGAAGACCTGCTCCCGCACCAGGCCCAGGATGCGGCTGGCGAACACCGCCAGGCTCACGGTGCTCGCGGCCCGGGCGATTTTCCCCGTCTGGTTGGCGGCAGCTTGGCTCAACGGTCAGACCTGGCCAGGGATTTGATCACGCGTTGCATGAAATAATAGTTAGCGATTATGCCGTTAGCTCCAATGAAGCAAACTGCCGGAGGGAGGAGGCGGTGGCCGCTTAGGGAGTAACCAGCGGAGCTTCTAACTCTCCGGATTCTCCCCCCTCACCCCAACCCTCTCCCCCCGCCAGCGGAGGGAGAGGGAGATGATATTAACCGGAGCATTTAATTTGTCATTCTGAGCCGCGCAGCGGCGAAGAATCTAGACCCTTCGCCTGCGGCTCAGGGTGACACAATTAATGCACCCCTTAATATTACCAAAAGCACTCAGTGGTTTTTCTTTTTCCCTCTCCCCCATTGGGGGAGAGGGTGAGGGTGAGGGGGAAAGTTATCTGTCTCCCCCTCCCCGAATTACAAGGATTCAGTCGGGGTAAAGGGCATAATCATATAATTATTTTGGTAGCCGCAGTCGTTAGCCGACGCGGCACCGGCGAGATTCCGAGGCCGGCCCAAAAGTTGTCAGGAGAATAGTCCCCCGGTCGTAACTCGGCAGTAAACGCCTTCGCCCTCAATTGGTTTGGGGAAACTACGGCCTGGCTCTATGGCAAGATACAACAAAAGGCGGCGGCCTGCCAGTAAAATAGGGGGGATTAAGGGGTATAAGGTTTCGGGAGATAACCGCGGACCCGGCCCCGGACGGCGGCTGGGTCTAGCCGGAGTTACTCTGGCGGGTAGCGGCCGAGCCCTTCTTTTTCTTGGCCTTGTGCTTGGCAGCCGCTTTCTCCTTTTTGGCGGGGGGAGCGGCGGCCTTGGCCGTCTTCACCTGGACGCCGGCGGCTTTGCGCGCCTTGGGTTTGGGCGCCGGCCGGGGCTTGGGCCCGTTCTTCTCCGGGGCCACCTGCATGGGCGGCGTCTCCGGGTGCAGCAGGGCATAGGCGGGCTTATCCCCAGGGCCCTGATCCTTGATGACAGGATATTCCACCCGGTCCACCTTATCGAGCCAACCTTCGGCCCACACGGTGCCCAGAAACCCGGAAAGTTTCAGGTCGTGGTTCTGCTGGCCGGAAAAAGCAGTGAGGTAGAGAAGCAGGGCCAACCCGGCCCCGGTGCTGGCCAGCACCGCCAGCCAGCCAACCCCGCGCCCCCGGTGGCGCCCCCTCAGATACCCGCCCCTTCTCCGGGACATGCCGGAAATCAGGGCATATACCCCATAGGCCCACAGAATAACCGCTAAGGTTGGTAGCACCAGTTCTCCTTGATGGCAGGTTGTCAAAGGATAACCCTAATAATTTTTTGAAGTCAACCCATTTTCTTCAGCCCCACCCCCAGGGGCTTTGCCGTATGTCATTATATTGACACAGGGGCGGATTTGTTGTAGGGTAGTTTAACCATGGGAGATTCTTTATGAAACGGGATCGGGGCGCAATCCTGGTCATCGACGACGATGCCGCGGTCCGGCAGGGTATGCAAGAAATCCTGGAGGCCGAAGGGCACCGGGTCACCGCCGCGGCAGACGGCGAAGCGGGCCTGGCTCTCCTGAAGGACCAGGCCTTCGACCTGGTGTTGTCCGACCTGGCCCTGCCCGGCCTGGGGGGGATGGATATCCTGGCCTATCTGGTTAAGGAGCAGCCCCAGTGCCCCTGCATCATCATCACCGGCTTCGGCACCATCTCCAACGCGGTGGCCGCCATGCGCCAGGGCGCCTATGATTATCTCACCAAAGCGGTGGACCCCAGCGAATTGCGCCTGGTAGTGGCCCGGGCCCTGGAGCACAGCCGCCTGAAACGGGAAAACATCCAGCTCAAAAAGCAGTTGCACCGGCGTCACGCTTTCGCCAACATGGTGGGGGACAGCGAGGCCATTACCCGGGTCTTCGACCTCATCCGCAAGGTGGCGGACACCGACAGCACCGTGTTGCTTCTGGGGGAATCGGGCACCGGCAAAGAGCTCATCACCCACGCCATCCATTTCAACAGCGCCCGGCGGGACGGCCCCCTCATCCCGGTGAACTGCGCCGCCATCCCGGAAGAGCTGCTGGAGAGCGAGCTCTTCGGCCACGAGCGCGGGGCCTTCACCCACGCGGTGCGCACCCGCATGGGCCGGTTCGAGCAAGCCGACGGCGGCACCATTTTTCTGGACGAAATCTCGGAGATGAGCCCCGGCCTCCAGGTAAAAATCCTCAGGGTCCTGCAGGACCGCTCCTTTGAGCGCATCGGCGGGGTCAAGACCATCCGGGTGGACATTCGGGTGATCGCCGCCACCAACCGGGACCTGGAGGAGCTGGTGCGCCAGAACCGGTTCCGGGAAGACCTGTTCTACCGCCTCAACGTCATTCCCATCCGGGTGCCGCCCCTGAGGGAGCGGACCACCGACATCCCCCTGCTGGTGCGACACTTCCTGCAGGAGTTCAGCCGGAGTCAGAAAAAGCCCTTGAAGCGCCTGAGCCCGGCGGCTTTGGACCTTTTGGGCCAGTACCCCTGGCCCGGCAACGTCCGGGAGTTGGAGAATCTCATGGAGCGCCTGATCATCCTGACCGAAGGCGAACTCATCGACGTCCTCGATTTGCCGGAAAAATTTCAGCGCCTCAGCCTGCCGCTCCCGGAGGCGGCGGCGGATTTTCCGGAGCGGGGCCTCCACCTCACCGCGGCGGTGCAGGCCTTCGAGCGGGGACTCATTCTCAAGGCCCTGGAGAAGAGCAATTGGGTGAAGAGCCGGGCCGCGGCCCTGCTCCACCTCAACCGCACCACCCTGTTGGAGAAGATGAAAAAACAGGGAGTCCCCGCCATCCCCCCCTTCATCCCCCCGTCGGAAAAACCCTCCTGACCCGGCGGCGCGGCATTGCCCTGGATAGAAGCAGGCTTTAGCCTGCCCGCGAAGAAGTTGTAGGCCCGGACCAAATGTGCTAAGTTTTTCCGCAAACCTACTGGAGGAGACTCTATGGCGGAACCCTTCCCCGCGACCACCCGGCAAGCCATCCTGATGTTCCATTTCGCCGACCGCATTAAGGCGGAACTCCTGCTGGCGTCCCGTCTCCTGGGCACCCTCAATCAGCTGCAAGGCCTGGAGCGGGAAGGGGGCATCCGGCTCTTCCTGGACTTTCTCAAGGGTCTGGAGGGGGAGATCAACCTGGGGCAGGTGCAGATCGGCGACCCGGAAATGGTCCGCATCCGCACGGTGATGACCGGGCTCATGGGCATGGTGGAGTCCAACCTGCTGACCGACATCCAGTCCCACTTCACCTGGATGATCAGCATCATGGCCACCTACGCCCAGCGGGCCATGGAGTATCTGGTGCAGGAAAAGCTATTATAATCCTGCCAGACCACCGAAACTTATTACTCGGAGCAAAAAACCAATTGCCCTTTCTGAACCGTAGGGGCACGGCGTGCCGTGCCCTCAAACCGAGCCAATCAATTTCTTTAATGCTCCGAGTAATAACAGAAACTCTAACGGACCATCATTAACTAGAGTTCGGCTCCGCCCCGGGTTAGGTCTGGGATAAATAAATCCCTGAGCATGTCAAAAGATTTTATCGCTTCTTAAAATCCCCCATATATTATCCCTCAAAGCATAATTGATTATGCCCTGAGCTTGGGAGACAGGCAGGGAAAATGACTTATATCGGGGTTTCGCCGAACCGCAAGGGCAACCTGATGGTCACGGTGGTACCCTGGCCCACCTCGCTTTCCAAGTTAATGGTCCCCCGGTGTTCGCCGATGATCTGACGCACAAAGACCATGCCCAGGCCGGTGCCGCCCACCTTGGTGGTAAAGTAGGGTTCAAAGATTTTGCTCAGGACCTCGGGGGACATCCCCCGGCCCGTATCCTGGAGAATCAGGATGGCGTGGGTCTGATCCACCGCGGTGGTCACGTGAATCTCCCCCTGGGCGGCAGTGGCTTCCAGGGCATTGCGCACCAGGTGGGCGATGGCCACCTTGAGGAGATGTTTATTCACCTGGCAGTAGACCGGATACGGATGGAACCCGGTCACCAGGTGAACCCGCCGGCGCTCGAAAACTGCATGCAGCATTTCCAGAATGCCCCGGACAATCTTACTCAGTTCTTCCTGGGAAAAGAATGACTTCTTGTCCTGGGCCAAGATTTCAAACCGCTCGACCATCTGCTCCAGGCGCTTGGCGGCCTCGGCGATGGCCAGGGCCCAGTTGCGGGCGGGATCATCCGCGGCTGCTTTCTTGAGTAAACGGTGGCTGAAGCCGCCGATGATATGCAGGGGGTTGCGAATGCCGTCCGCGATCCCCAGGGCCATCTCGGACATGGTGCGTTCCATCACCAGGGCCTCCATCTCCTTGTTAAGCGTCAGGATTTCATGGCTGGTCGCTTCCATGTTGTGATGATCGGCTTCCATCCGGCGGTATAATTTCTGGATATTATGGAAAAATAGGGTGACCGAGGCGATGACGATGGACAGGATGGCGTTCAAACCGCCGCTGTAGGGCCGCACCTGCTTCCACAAAGCCTCCTGATCGGCAGCGACCAGGATATACCCGATGATATGCCCCAAAGCCCGTGATACCCCAAAGGCCAGCAAGGCCAGGGTGAGCCAGTAGAGGAAAAGCCACAGGGCATTTTCCGGATCCCGGGCCAGCAGTCTCCGGGAGTGGATGAAAGCGGCCCAACTTAGGAGCAAGACCAGGGCTGAACCCAAAATATCCACTAGAACAAGAGGGAAAATGGGCAAGGTAATCATCGCCGCCCCTCCTCCACTTCCCGGCTGAAGGCCCTGATGCCCAGGTAAAAGAAAATGAGGGCCGGTACCTGCAGCAGGTGATCCAGTTTGGTGAAATAATATATCCAGTCATTCAGATTGGCCATGATCAACCGCTTGGAAAAAATACCTGGCACCCCCACTGTACCCTGGGGGTCGAGATACAGAGCGATAAATTGCCCGATGAAACAGTCGAAATTCCACAACGCAAAAAACACGCTGGCCCACGCCAGCAGACGGAAGCCTCGCTGTTGTTGCAATCTCTCCTGCTTGAGCTCGTAGATGAAGAAGATCATGGCCACCATGAAAAACAGGTAGGAAAACTGGCGGATGAAAAACGCTTCCTTGGGATCCCAGTGGGGGATAAAAGCCAGGGCCGGCGAGGGGAAGAGCACCACCCCCACCAGCACCCCAATCACGCCAGGCACTAATCTGGAATACCCATATCTCAGGCTCAACCTTCCTTGTTCCATGTCCTTACTCCGGGTAAAATGATCTTAACTTACTGAATAATATTTTGGGGAATCCTGGCAATAAGTACAAGCATAATAAATCAATCCGGTTCATTCCTCATCCTGCGGTTGGCAGCGGCACCCCATGGCAAAACCTCAAGCCGGCGCCTGACCCTGCCTTTTCATTCCCGGGGCACCAGGCGGTAGACCTCGAGGAGCGGCAAGCCGTGCTCCGCCGCCAGCTTCCGGCAGGCCTCGTACTCCGGCAGCACGCGGCGGCGGCCTCCGTATTCCATGACCTTCACCAGGAGCGGTCCGTAGGGCGTGTCCACGGTCTCCTGCCAGCGCCGGGCCGCCACCCGTTCCCATTCCATGAGCCGCACCCCCAGGGTGGTTGAGTCGGCAAACAGCCGCTCCAGCAGCCCCTCCCGGGCCGCGGCCGGCGCCACCACGGTGAGCCGCACCCCGGGGCGGTTCTTCTTCATCTGGATGGGGGACAGGGCCACGTCCAGGGCCCCGGCCCCGAAGAGTCCCTCCATCAGGGGCTCGTACAGCTCCGGGTTCATGTCGTCGATGTGGGTTTCCAGGACCAGCACCCGCTCTTTGAGGCCCGGGGCCGCCACCAGCGGCTCCCCCAGGTAGAGGCGCAGCAGGTTGGGATGCCCAGGCAACTCCCGGGTCCCGGCGCCGTAGCCCACCCGGGTCAGGGTCAGCGGCGGGCAGGGCTCGGCCTGGGCCTTCAGGCCCTTGAGGATGACCGCGCCGGTGGGGGTCACCAGCTCCCCCGGCAGGTCGGTGCCGTAGATGGGCAGGCCCCGCAAGAGCTCCAGGGTGGCCGGGGCCGGGTTGGGGAGCCTCCCGTGGGCCGCGGCGATCATTCCCCAGCCCATGGGCAGAGGGCTGCAAAAGACCCGGGTGATGTTAAGCCGCTCCACCCCGTAGGCCACCCCCACGATATCCAGGATGGTGTCCAGGGCCCCCAGCTCGTGGAAGTGCACTTCCTCCAGGGGCTGGTCGTGGACCCGGGCCTCCACCTCCCCCAGCAGCCGGAACATCTCGAGGCTGCGCCCCTTCACCGTCTCGGTCAGCGGGGCGGCGTTGATGAGGGCGCAGATTTCCCGGTAGCTCCGGCTGGGCTGCGGGCTGCGGGACTGGTGCTGCGCCACCACCTGCACCCCGGCCAGGTGGTCCTTCACCACCCGCCGGGCCGTCAGCTTGAGGTCCGCCAGCCCCAACATCTTCAACATTTCTTGAAGCTCAGCCACCGGGAGGCCCAGGTCGATGAGGGCTCCCAGGGTCATGTCGCCGCTGAGGCCCGCGAAGCAGTCAAAAAAGGCCCAGGACTCAGCTTGGCTTGCCCTCGACAAAGAGTTCCACCTCCTTCACGGCCCGGGCCTCGGCCTGGCGCACCGTGAACTTGAGATTGCCGTAGCGCAGCTGCTCTCCCCCCCGGGGCAGGTCCCCCAGCTGCGAGATGAGGAAGCCGGCCAGGGTTTCGTAATCCCCGGGCGGCAGGTTCAGTTGCAGGGCTTCGTTCAGGGCCTTGATTTCCGTGCGGGCGCTGATCAGGTAATGGCCCTCGCCCAGTTTCTTGAAGGGGGCCACTTCCTGGTCGAATTCATCGGTGATTTCGCCGACGATTTCCTCCAGCAGGTCTTCGATGGTGACGATGCCCACCGCGCCGCCGTATTCATCCACCACCGCCGCCAGGTGGATGCCCTGGCGCTGCATCTCCGCGAGCAGGCGGTCGATCTTTTTCAACTCCGGCACATAGATGATGGGGCGCACCAGGGGTTTGATGGCGCGGTCCCAGGCCTCTTCGCCCAGCAGATCGAAACCGTGCAGCACCCCCATGAGGTTGTCGATGCGGCGGTTATAGACCGGCAGCCGGGAGAAGCGGGTGGTGCGAAATTCCGCCAGGGCCTGTCCGGTGGTCATGGTGTCGGGGATGGCGGTGACCCGCACCAGCGGCATCATGACTTCCTTGACGGTGCGCAGGCTGAATTGCAGGATGCGGTGGATAAAGATGCGCTCCTTGCCCTTGAGGTCCACTTCGGGCCCGCTCTTGGTCACCACCAGGCGCAGGTCCTCCCGGGTGATGAAGGGCAGATGCCCCGTTTTGGGGGCCCCGGTGAGGCGCAGCACCATCCGGCTCAGGGAGGCGAACACGATGGTGATGGGATAGATGACCCAGGACGCGGTCCACAGGGCCGGCGCCAGGCGTTCGGCCAGCAGGTTGGCCTGCTGGCGGCCGATGGATTTGGGGATGATCTCCCCCAGGATGAGGATCACCGGGGGCAGCACCATCATGGCCGGCACCGTCCCGGCCGCGCCCAGCATTTTCAACAAAAAGGCGGTGACCATGATGGTGTTGGCGGCCGCGGACATGTAAGCCCCCAACAGGGTGGTGGCCAGCAGGTATTCCGGCTTGGCCAGCAGCTTGAGAGCCAGCCTGGCCCCCCGGTGGCCCTCGCCGGCCTGGTGGTGCAGGCGCCGGCGGTTCGCCGACACCAGGGCGATCTCCGAGGCCGCGAAGAACCCTTCCAGGAGCAGCAGCGGGATAAAAAATATCAGGAAGCCGTAGGTCATGGCTGCTGCCGCACCTCTATTTCCAGGATGCGAGTGCCTTTCATGCGCAAGGCCCGGAAGGTCAAATCGTGGTAAGCCATCAGCCGCCCTTCCTTGGGCACGGTGCCGAAGAGGTTCAGGACGAAGCCGCCCACGGTGTCGAATTCCTGGGCGGGGAGCGTTACCCCCAGGGCTTCGTTGAAGTCCGCCATGGACATGGTGGCCTTGACCCGCCAGATGCCCGGGGCCACTTCTCTCAGGAGTTCCTCTTCCACCTGGAACTCCTGGGGGATCTCCCCGCAGAGTTCCTCCAGCAGGTCCTCCACCGACACCAGCCCCACCAGGGCCCCGTACTCGTCCACCACCAGCGCCAGCCGCAGGTGCTGGGACTGCAACTCGCCCAACAGGTCGAAGGCCTTTTTGTTTTCCGGCACATAATAGGGCGGCCGCAGAATATTCCGCAGCACGCTTTCGTCGCAGGGCTTCTGGTAACAGATGTCCAGGATGTCCTTGGCGTGCAGGATGCCCAGGATGTTGTCCGGACTTTCCTCATAGATGGGCACCCGGGCAAAACGGAGCCTCTTGATCTCGTCGATCATCTCCTCGAGGGGCATATCAATGGGCAGGGTGAACATGTCGGGCCGGGCCACCATGATCTGACCCACCCGCAGTTCACCGAAGCTCAGGAGATTTTGAATGAAGTCCCGCTCCATCTCCGCGATGACGCCCCGGCGGTGGCTGTCCTCCACCATGCGGACGAAGTCTTCCTGCTGCACCTTGGGCACCGGCAACTCCGGGCGGAAACCAAGGGTGGCCAGCAACCCCCGGCTGATCTGGGTGAAGACCACTCGGAACGGCGCCAGCACCACGATGACGGGGGGGACCAGGGGAGCCACCCAACCGGCCAGGCGCCCCGGATAGGCCAGGGCCAGGGACTTGGGGATGATTTCCCCCAGGAACTGGAAGGTGGGAGCCATGATGAGCAGCACCAGCCACTGGCTCCCGGGCCCCCAGATGGCCAGGGCCAGGGAGGTAGCCAACACCGAGAAGAGGATGCTGACGGTCTCCACCGCGATGAGCACCGTCACCAGCAACCGGCGGGGCCGGGCCAGCAGCCCTTCCACCAGCTCCCCCCGGGGCCGGTTCCGCTCCTGGAGCCGCAACCGGTCCAGGGGGCTCAAGGCAAACAGGGAGGTTTCCATGATGGCGAAGAAGGCGCAGATGACTACCAGCCCGCCCAGGACGAGCCATCGCCAGCTATAAGGATCTGATAACCAGGATTCCAAGGTTCGTTGCCAGGGTAACCTGAGCTTTAGAAGTGCGGGAGATAGCTGTCAGCTTTCAGCTTTAAGCTATCAGTGAAAAAACAATTCTTGACCCGGCCCGCTGGGAAAGTGGCTTTATAATGGGCACCTGGAATAATTCCAGGTTCCGCCCCAGCAGTTAAAGAAAGACCCAGGCTTCAACCGGTCCTGGCCCAGGCGAGACCACTGCGCCACCTTCTTCCAACCAACTTTGTATGGTTTGGGCGTCCCCAAGGCAGATGCATTACCCCAAAAGATTCTCAGCCACGCCTTCTTTGGCTGAAAACTGACTGCTGACTGCTAAAAGCTCTTTCTCAAACCATCGGCGGGGGAGTCCGCCGGGCCGCCAGCCGCCCCTTGGCGGGTTCCGCCTTTTTACCCCCGGCAAAGGGCGGACGGGCCAGGGCCTCCAGCAGCACTTCGTCCATGTTGCTCACGGCCACGAACTTGAGGCGGCGCTTGACGTTTTTGGGGATCTCCACCAGGTCTTTTTTGTTGGCCTGGGGGATGATGACCTGTTTGATGCGGGCCCTAAGGGCCGCGATGGCCTTCTCCTTCAAGCCGCCGATGGGCAGGATCTTGCCCCTGAGGGTGATCTCTCCGGTCATGGCCACGTCCCGGCGCACCGGAATTTGCGTGAGGGCGGAGATCAGCGCCGTGGCCATGGTGACCCCGGCGGAAGGCCCGTCCTTGGGGGTGGCCCCGGCCGGTACGTGGATGTGGATGTCCAGCTTTTCATAGAAATCCGCCGGCAGATTGAGGCTCTCCGCCCGGGAGCGGGCGTAACTCAAGGCCGCCTGGCCCGACTCCTTCATCACCTCCCCCAACTGGCCCGTGAGGGTCAACTGGCCCTTGCCCGGCATCAAGGTGGCCTCCACCGACAGGGTTTCGCCCCCCACCTGGGTCCAGGCCAGCCCCGTGGCCACCCCCACTTCGTCCTTTTCCAGCTCGCCTTCAGGCAGGAAGCGGGGCGGCCCCAGGTAATGGTGGAGGTTGCCCCGGGTGACGGCAAAGGGCCCTTTTTCCCCTTCAGCGATGCGGCGGGCCACCTTGCGGCACAGCGAGCCGATCTCCCGCTCCAGGTTCCTCAGGCCCGCCTCCTGGGTGTAGTTGACGATGACCCGTTTCAGCACTTCCGGAGAAATCTTGAAATCCTCGGGGGGCAGGCCGTTTTCCGTGAGCTGCCGGGGCAGGAGGTGCCGCCGGACGATCTCCAGTTTCTCCTCCTCGGTGTAGCCCGAGAGCCGGATGGTCTCCATGCGGTCCTTCAGGGCCGACGGGATGGGATCGATGAGGTTGGCGGTGGTGATGAACATCACCTTGGAGAGATCAAAGGCCACGTTCAGGTAATGATCGCTGAAGGAGTGGTTCTGCTCCGGGTCCAAAACCTCCAGCAAGGCCGCGGACGGGTCCCCCCGAAAGTCCATGCCGATCTTGTCCACTTCGTCCAGGATGAACACCGGGTTGTTGGAGCCCGCGGTTTTAATCCCCTGGATGATGCGCCCCGGCAGGGCGCCGATGTAGGTGCGGCGGTGCCCCCGAATCTCGGCCTCGTCCCGCATGCCCCCCAGGGAGATGCGGGTGAACTTGCGCCCCAGGGCCCGGGCGATGGACTGGCCCAGGGAGGTCTTGCCCACCCCGGGAGGGCCCACGAAACACAGGATGGGGCCTTTCATCTTCTTGTTGAGCTTGCGCACGCTCAGGTATTCCAGGATGCGGTCCTTGACCTTCTCCAGATTGTAGTGGTCCTCGTCCAGGATGGTCTTGGCTTCCTTCACGTCCAGCTTGTCCCGGGTGCTCTTGCTCCAGGGCAGCTCCACCAGCCAGTCCAGGTAGGTGCGCACGATGGAGGCCTCGGCGGCGTCGGGGTGCATCTGCTCCAGGCGGGACAACTGCTTCAGGGCTTCTTCTTCGGCCTCCTTGCACATGCGGGCCCGGGCGATCTTGAGGCGGTATTCCTCCATTTCCTTGCTTTGCTCGTCGATGTCGCCCAACTCTTTTTTGATGGCCCGGAGCTGCTCCCGGAGGAAATACTCCCGCTGGGTGCGGTCCATCTCCTCCCGGGCCTGGGACTGGATCTTGGCCTGGATGGCCGATACTTCCAGCTCCTTGCGCAGGAAGTCGTTTACTTTAATGAGGCTCTGGATGGGGTCCAGCTCCTCCAGGACCATCTGGGCCTCGTCGATCTTGAGGCGCAGGTTGGCCGCCACCAGGTCGGCCAGATGCCCGGGGTCCTCGATGGACTCCAGGATGGCCAGCAGGTCCGGGGAGGCGATGCCCTTCAAGGTCAGGATCTTCTCGGACATCTCCCGGGCGTTGCGCATCAGGGCCTCGGCTTCCGGCGAGATCTCCGTGACCGTGGTTTCGGGGAGGACCTCCAGGGTTACCTGGAAATAGGGGCGCTCCTGGACAAACTTCTCGATGGTCGCCTTGGCCTTCCCCTGCACCAGGATCTTCAGGCGGCCGTCCGGCAGTTTCAACATCCTCAGAATGAGGCTCACCGTGCCCACGGAGTAGATGTCTTCCGGCTCGGGATTCTCGATGGTATGGTCTTTTTGGGTGGCCAGAAACAGCAGGCGGTCCTGGGCCAGGGCCGCTTCGATGGCCAGGACGGAGGACTCCCGCCCTACAAACAGCGGCAGCACCATGTTGGGGAAAACCACCACATCCCGCACCGCCAACAGCGGCAGCAGCGGCGGAATGACAATTTGCTGTTCTTCGTCTTCGTTTATCGCCATTTCATCCCCTGAGAAGAATGGTTGCATCGGTCTTGGAACGAGGGTCGGTTGGCTGCTGGGGGAACTTGAGATGTGAGGGTGAAGGTGTATTCAATATGAGTTCCCCAATAGCAGAATTTCCCGATATAATCAACCATTCTTGTTTAGCAAATCAATCCTTAAATAATAATATCATTTATCTCCCCTGGCAACCAGCTTCGCCACCGACCCCGGTTTAATTTAACGGAGAGGTGGCCCCGGCCGGCCTGAACCTTGATGGCCGCGGCATACCAAACGTGGGCCTTTTCCTCCCCCAGTCACCGCAGGTGCGGGCGCCGCGGGGGCAAGCGAAGCCCAACGCTTTTCCCGGGCTTTACCTAGTCTTCGTCCTTGCCGATAATCTAGTAGTCTGTTTCCCAAGTACCTGGACTTTAAGAAATCCCTGGTTTCCCTCTCCCCTTGAGGGGAGAGAGTCAGGGTGAGGGTGATTCGGTAGGGGCGGTTCGCGAACCGCCCCTACACCCCAACCCCCTCCCGCCAGGGGAGGGGGTAAAGAAACCGAATTTAAACGGATAGCCATTTGAGACCTCTGCAAAAGTATCAAAATCAATATTCTCGCAGGTGGACGGTCTTATAATCTCCCCTCCTTCCCTTGAAGAAAGGGGGGAATTAAAGATAAGTCACTGCTAAATCATGGAAACCAATCTTAAGTCCCCCTTTTCTAAAGGGGGATTTAGGGGGATTATGAACGCCTTCCTATTTCGACTAAGCCTTATTCACAGCTCTCTATGGGTGAATCATACCACTAGGAGATGTTTTAGGAGAACCCCCCCAAAATCCACCTGGCGGTTCGGAGCCGCGGGAACTTTTGCGTCATTGAGCAGAAGGTGGCCGGCTTCCTTTGGGGAGCCGAAAAATAGGCCAATCCAATTCCAGGGGCCTTTAATTGGGGGAAAAAAGTTGCCCCACCCTCCCTGCGGTCTGGTTTGGCATGATTAATCCCAAGGATAAGTTAAAAATATTTGGTCCTTATGGGGGCTATGGTATATTATGCAGATTCAGAAATCTATGCAGGGGGAAAACTTGGGGGAAACCATTTCGTCCCGCAGCCAGCAGCTCCAGCCCGAGCCCGCAGCCGCAATTCCCAGGATTTTTTTAAGCCGGATCGAGCGCGCCGTCAAGAGAGCCACCGCGTCCATGCTGGAAGGCCAGGACGCCGCCGGGTACTGGTGGGCGGAATTGGAGTCCAATGTCACCATCACCTCAGAATACATCATGCTTCACCGCTATCTGGGACTGGATGAGACCAAGGTCCCGGGGATGGTGCAGGACATCCTGGACAAGCAGCTGCCCAACGGCGGCTGGTCCATCTGGTACGGGGACGACGGCGAAATCAGCACCACCGTCGAAGCCTATTTCGCCCTGAAAATCGCCGGCCTGTCCCCGGATGACCCGCGTCTGGTGCGGGCCCGGCAGTTTATCCGGGCCCGGGGCGGCGCCCTCCAAACCCGGGTTTTCACCCGCATCTTTCTGGCCCTCTTCGGCCAGGTCAGCTGGGATGGCATCCCTTTGTTGCCGGTGGAATTCATCCTGTTGCCGCCCTGGTCCGGCTTCAGCATCTACGAATTTTCCAGTTGGACCCGGGCCACCGTGGTTCCCCTGATGATCCTCATGGCCAGGCGCCCGGTGCATTTCTTGCCTCCGGAGCACGGGGTGGCGGAGCTCTTCCTGGACGCGCAGGAGCCCTTTTCCCGGCACCGGGTATCCTGGAAAAAGGATGCCACCCTCCTGGAGAACCTCTTCGCGGTGCTGGACCGGGTCCTGAAGTTCTATCGCCGGGTTTCCCTGCCCTGGATCCGGCGCTTCGCCCTGAAGCGCGCGGAGGAGTGGATCCGGTCGCATCAGGAAGAAAGCGGCGACCTAGCCGGCATCCAGCCGCCCATGGTCAACTCCCTTTTGGCCCTGCACTGCCTGGGCTATGACCCCGAGCACGACGTTATGCAACGGGGCCTGAGGGCCCTGGAGTTCTTTACTCTGCAGGAGGGCGACCGCACCTGGCTGCAGTCCTGCATCTCCCCGGTGTGGGACACCGCCCTGGCGGTGCGGGCCCTGGCCGCGGCCGGGGTCCCCCCCGGCCACCCCGCCTTGGAGAAGGCCACCTCCTGGCTGCTGGCCCACCAGATCTTCAAGCCCGGGGACTGGTGCATCAAGTGCCCGGATTTGCCCCCCGGCGGCTGGGCCTTCGAGTTTGTCAACAATATCTATCCCGACGTGGACGACAGCTCCATGGTGCTGCTGGCCTTAAAAGAGGGGTTGGCGGACGCCGCCCGCCATCAGGCCGCCTTGCAGCGGGGCATCAACTGGTGCCTGGGGATGCAGTCGAAAAATGGCGGCTTCGCCTCCTTTGATAAGGACAACACCAAGGAATGGCTCAACGCCATCCCCTTCGGCGACCTGAAGGCCCTGGTGGACCCGCCCACCGAGGACATCACCGCCCGCATCCTGGAGATGCTGGGGGCCTTCGGCCACGGCCTGGACCACCCGCAGGCCGCCCGGGCCCTGGCCTTTCTGCAACGCACCCAACACCCCCAGGGGCCCTGGTGGGGCCGCTGGGGGGTGAACTACCTCTACGGCACCTGGTCGGTACTGGTGGCCCTGCAGCAGATCGGCGAAGACATGCGCCAGCCTTACGTCCGCCGGGCGTTGGAGTGGCTCAAGCAGCACCAGAACCCCGACGGCGGCTGGGGGGAAACCTGCGAATCCTACTTGCGCCCCGAACTCATGGGCCAGGGGGAGAGCACCGCCTCCCAAACCGCCTGGGCCCTGCTGGGGCTCCTGGCCGCAGGCGAGGCCCATTCGCCGGAGGTCAAGGCCGGGGTGGAGTACCTGGTCCGAACCCAACGCCAGAACGGCGTCTGGGAGGAGAAACACTTCACCGGCACCGGCTTTCCGGGCCACTTCATGATTCGCTACCACCTCTACCGGGACTGTTTTCCTTTGATGGCCCTGGGCCAGTATCTCAGCGCAGTGAGAGCCCTGGAAGCAGAATAAACGCCCCCTGGCAGGGACCTTGGGCCGGCCACAATGAAGCTCCCCCTTGTCATAAGACCGGATAACCCTTGTAGGGGCGGTTCGCCAACCGCCCCTACTTCATTTTTGGATTCGATGATAAATGGCCCCCAACAGTAAGGCCCTGGTAACCGGCGGCACCGGCTTCGTGGGCCGGGCGGTGATGGCAGAGCTCCTGGCCGCGGGGCGCCAGGTCCGGGTCCTGGCCCGGAACCCCTCGCACCCGGCCCTGGAAGGCCTGCAGGTGGAGGTGGCGGTAGGGGACCTGAAAGACCCGGACTCCCTCACCCGGGCCCTCATGGGCTGCCGCACCCTCTTTCACGTGGCCGCGGATTACCGTCTCTGGGTGCCGGACCCCCAAGAGATGTACGCGGTGAACGTGGAGGGCACCCGCAACCTGCTAACCGCCGCGGCCGCGGCCGGGGTGAACCGGGTGGTCTACACCAGCACCGTGGGGGCCCTGGGAAACCCGGGGGACGGCACCCCCGGCACCGAGGACACCCCGGTGACCCTCGCCGACATGGTGGGCCATTACAAGCGCTCCAAGTTCCTGGCCGAGCAAGTGGCTCTGGAGTTCGCCCGCCAGGGGCTGCCCCTGGTGGTGGTGAATCCCAGCACCCCGGTGGGCCCCTGGGACTCCCGCCCCACCCCCACCGGCGAGATGATCGTCAATTTCCTAAAAAAACGCATGCCGGCCTACCTGGAAACCGGCCTGAACCTGATCCACGTCCGGGACGTGGCCCGGGGCCACCTGCTGGCGGAGGCCAAGGGCCAGGTCGGCGAGAAATATATCCTGGGCCACGAAAATTTAAGCCTGTCCCAGATCTTCCGGTTGCTGGCCGATATCAGCGGCCTGCCGGCCCCCCGGGTGCGGCTCCCCTACTGGCCGGTGTTGGGGATGGCTTATCTCGATGAATTCTGGGCCACCCACGTCAGCGGCCGGCCGCCCCGGATGCCCCTCACCGCCATCCGCATGGCCCGAAAATATATGTACTTCGACAACACCAAAGCGGTAAAATATCTGGGACTCACCCTGACGCCGGTGCGGGCCGCCCTGGAAGAGGCGGTGGCGTGGTTTCAGCGGCACGGCTACGCCTGAGGATGGTTTTTCGTTCTTGGCTTTTCGTTTTTCGTTAAGTATGGTGGTTTCAGGCTGATTGCGATAAGAGGGTTTCTGATTTGTAGCATAAATTTAAAGGCCATGGCCTGGCCGTAGACCCTTGTGCTATAATTTCACCCAACATGGAAGACGAAAAGCCAAAAACGTAAAACCACAAACGAGGCAAAAAGTGCGCTTCCCGTTAAGTCTCAGCATTGACTTGAGCCGCTACCTGTTCGCCAAGCGGCTTAAGGGCGAAGACAAGTTTCCCCTGGTCCTGATGCTGGAGCCCACCCACCAGTGCAACCTGGCTTGCATGGGCTGCGGCCGCATCCAGGAATACCAGGACACCCTGGGGCAGTCCCTCACCCTGGAGGAATGCCTGGGCGCGGTGGAGGAATGCGGCGCCCCGGTGGTCACCATCACCGGCGGCGAGCCCCTCATTTACCCCCCGGTCTTCGAACTGCTGGCGGAATTGGTGCGGCGCCACAAGCACATCTATCTCTGCACCAACGCGGTGTTGCTGGAAAGGTCGCTGCCCAAAATCCCGGTGTCCGACCGCCTCACCCTGAGCGTCCACCTGGACGGCCTGGCCCCCACCCACGACCGTCTCCTGGGCCGGCCGGGGCTGTTCAACCTGGCCATCCGGGCCATCAAAGCGGCCAAGACCCGGGGCTTCCGGGTCTGCACCAACACCACCATTTACAAAGAGACGGACCCCCAGGAGATCGAGATTCTTTTCTCCTACCTGGGCCATATCGGGGTGGACGGCCTCCTGGTCTCCCCGGCTTACAGTTTCGCCGGGGTGAGCGAAGAGCTCTTCCTGAGTCGGGAGGAGATCCGGGAGAAGTTCAACCTCCTGACCGGCAACGGCCTGGACTTCAAATTCTTCAGCACCCCGCTGTACCTGAGCTTTCTCCGGGGGGAGCGGGAATACGAGTGCACCCCCTGGGCCAATCCCACCCGCAATCCCCACGGCTGGCGCTCTCCCTGCTACCAGCTGGTGGACACCCACTACCCCACCTTTGCGGCGTTTATGCAGTGCACCCCCTGGGACAACTACGGCGTGGACCGGGACCCCCGCTGTTCCCAGTGCATGATGCACTCCGGCTTCGAACCCACGGTGGTGCGCCAGTTGGGGGGCCTGGCCGACCTGTGGCGCATGTTCCGGTGGAACCTGACCTGAAATTTGCCTGCCCCCGAATCTCAGGGCCAGGTTCCGGCGAGAGTACATGAATTGAGACCCCTGCAAAGGTATCAAGATCAATATTCTCGCGGGTGGAAGGTCTTATAATCCCCCCTCCCCCCCTTAAGAAAGGGGGGTAATTAAAGATAAGTCCTCGATAATTCATGGAAACCCATCTTAAATCCCCCTTTTCTAAAGGGGGATTCAGGGGGATTACTAACCCCTTCCTATTTCGACTAAGCCATTTTCAGAGTTCTCAAATTTTCAGAGGTTACTGGAAACTCCCCCGGCAATCTGGCAATAGTTGCTGATACTACTAAAAGCTATTTCAGAACCTATTTTTTCTGACATCCTGAACGAAGTGAATTATTTTAAGGTGTTAGCAATACAAGATTCTTCGCTTTATATGAAAATAGCTATCAGCAGTCAGCTTTCAGCTTTCAGCAAAGACCATGGATTGGCGTAGGCGACCCAAATGTAGGGTGGGCACCGCCCACCATCATTTCTTTTAAGAAAACCCAAAGGGGCTGTTCCAAATTTTCATCCTTCGTTGTGACCTTCAGGTCATGATGGTTCGCTCAGAATGACAGATTATGGTCTTTTCGGGGTTTTGAAATGGCTTGTAGTAGCCCTGGCCATGGAACTTGCCAGGGCTTTTTATGCTGCGGCGGTGGGTCTGAGGGGTTGCAGCCCCGGGTGCGGATACCGCCAATCCCATTGGTTGGGAAAATACTGTATTATTGAGAAGATACCGCAACAAATTCAAACGTGTCGATAGTGGCAAGATAATAGCTATCCCCTTGTTTCCCAAGCAGGAAATAAATTCTTTTTCTTCGAAGCTTATGCTAACATGGCTCTATCAAGACCAAATCTCAAGATTTATGCTCATTGGAAGACGCGATGCAATGGCAGTCAACCGAATCTCCGCATCTTATGCGGATCAATCTAATTATATTAGCCCTCCAATTGAATGACGATCGAATTTTCAATCACTAATTTAAGCGCCGATCCCTTGTCGATGTTTACATCATACTCGCCAAATCGGAACGCATGGTTGCTGTTCAAAGTAGGTTCATTGGAACATTTGACCGCGATGCAACATGGCCTGCTATATATGAATAGCTTGGCCTATTTCGCAAAATTGGAGAACGAATTGGCGGGAGGCCTGCGTGGTGATCCGCTGGAGTCAATATTAGGGCGGATTTACGGAGGACCGGCAGGCAAATACTTCCACAAATTTACATTGCGTATAGGGGGCGGGAACGAAGCGAAGGAGTTTGATGTTAGCAATAACGCCGTCTTGACAGTCGAGGTTCCGGATCCTCCTAACGTAATGATATTTTGCTTTTCTGCGCTCGCCGATGACGAAACTGGACGAATACCAGGTGAATCGAATGGTGAACTGTGGCTGGACAAACGCCTCCTAGGGTTTGGGAGTCATATGCTTCTAATCCGGAATGCCCCGGCGCTTTCGGCCCGTATAACAGATGCAATTAGCAAGAACCCGTACCTCTATAGTTCTAAGTACTTCCAAGGTGGCTATGGATTAGTCGAATATGTGGACCTTGAACATTTTTCGGGGAATATCGGACTATTCCGAAAGGATAAAGAGTACTCGTGGCAACATGAGTTTCGATTTTGCCTCGGCGTTCGAAACGAAGCCCTTAACCCTGTTGGAGCCTTCGAATTTCAGATAGGCGATATTTCTGATATCACGGTGCTACTTCCACTCGAATCGATCCTCCAAAAGCCGTTTACGATTGAAAGACGCATGGTAAAAAAGGTTGGCAATGAATACGTCGATGTTGAGGGCTAACCAGCGGCTCAACTCGGACGCGCTAAAGCGCGCCGGTTAACGCTGGCGTTCACGCTCTCCCTTCCTTTCGCTCCACCGCCACGGAATCCTTATACCCCTTGACTGAGTAATCACCGATAACTGCTATTTATCGTTAATTTTTTCAGGGGTAAAATAATTTGATAGGCAAATGATATCTGCAAGTTAGCGACATCGGGGCGGGGGCGGTTAGTTAGGGCCGGCCCAGGCAGGTTAGGAGGCGGCTCCAGAGCTCATCCCGGCCCTCAAAGGTGCGGGCCGAGAACCAGGTGAGGTCTTCCGGTTTCACCCCAAAGGGGGCCAGGGCCCCGGCCAGGTGTTGCAGTTGGCGGGCCCGCTCCCCCATCTTCAGTTTGTCCGCCTTGGTGAGGACCGGCAGCACCGCCCGACCCCGGGCGGTTAAGAATTCCCAGAGGAACAGCTCCTCCGGCCCCACCCGGCGGCGGCCGTCCTGGAGAAAGACCACCGCGGCCAGGTTGGGCCTGGGCCCCAGGTACTCCAGCACCAGATGCCCCCAGCTTTCCTTGAGGGCCCGGGAAACCGCGGCATAGCCGAATCCCGGCAAATCCACGAAGTGCCAACGCCCGTTGATGAGAAAGAAATTGACCGCCCGGGTGCATCCCGGCCGGGCGCTGGTGCGCACCAGTTTCCGGCGCCCCAGCAGGACGTTGATCAGGGAGGACTTGCCCACGTTGGAGCGCCCCAGGAAGGCCACTTCCGGCAAATCCCCCCGGGGGAATTGCTCCACCCGGTGGGCGCTGAGGCTGAATTCGGCGGAGGTAATTTTCGGGATGGCCATGGTCAGTTGATTCTTTTGGAAAAATCCTTTCTCCGGGAGGGAGCCAGGGGCCGACGGCCACTTACCATCCCTCCCTGAAACCCACTCCCAACCCCATAAAGGGGCCCGGGAGGGCGGGGGGAATTGCTTTCTCCCACCCTCCCCTCAAATGACTTTTGCAGAAGCCTTTAGTTGCATATTTTACCCCCCCTTTTCTCAAGGGGGTAATTAAAGCTAAGTCATTAATATATCATGGATATCATCCTTAAATCCCCCTTTTCTAAAGGGGGATTTAGGGGGATTATTAACGCCTTTATATTTCGACCAAGCCTTTTTCAGAGGTCTCGCTATTTCAAAACCTATTATTTCAGTCATCCTGAACGCAGTGAAGGATCTCAACTTATAATGAAATGTGACCCTACGCTAAAGTATATCAAGATGAGCCATTGCACCACTAGAAAGAGCAGGATTATTTTCCCGGCCCCCTGGGGCAAACTCTTGGCCTGCCTCCTGCGGGCCCCGGTCCATAAAGGTTGACGGCCCTCCCTTTTCCAGGTAGATTTCCTTAGCACCAAAAGGAGGTAGCCGCTTAGTGGCCTGGGGGTTATGGTTTCATTTCTGGCTGGTGATCGTCACCATGGTTTTTGGGTCCCTGGCCATTTTTTTCAGCTTCCTCGATCCCAGCCGGAACCTGTCCCAGGTGATGGCCCGCTGGTGGGGCGCCATATTGGTGTACATCGCCGGGATTCCCCTCCAGGTGGAAGGCCTGGAACGCCTGGTCCCGGGGCAGACCTACGTCTATGCCGCCAACCACCGGTCCAATTTCGATATCTTCGTGCTGATCTCGACCTTGCCCGGCAAATTCCTCTGGGTGGCCAAGAAATCCCTGTTCCAGATTCCCCTCTTCGGCCAAGTCCTCACCCGCATGGGGTATATCTCGGTGGACCGTTCCAACCAGGCCGCCGCCATCCGCAGCCTCAACTACGCCACGGCCCGGGTCAAGGCCGGCGCCTCCATGATCATTTTCCCGGAGGGCACCCGGGCCATCGTGGGCGAACTCCTGCCCTTCAAGAAGGGGGTGTTCATCATGGCCCTGAAGGCGGGGCAGCCCATCGTGCCGGTCTCCATCAGCGGCACCCGCTTCATCCAGCCCCGGGCCAGCCTCCGGGTCCGGCCAGGACCGGTGAAGGTGGTGATTTCTCCCCCCATCCATCCCCAGGAGTTCAGGCGCAAAGAGGACCTGATGGCCGCGGTGCGCCAGGCGGTGGAGGCCAACTACGACCCCGATTTTCCCTATGGCTCCGGAGGTGCGCACGGATAACTGGGTAGACCTGACATTCCTGGGAGGCCTGGGGGAGATCGGCCTCAACATGATGACCCTGGAGACCGCGGAGGCCCTGGTGGTGGTGGACGCGGGCCTCATGTTTCCGGAGGATCACATGCTGGGCATCGACATCGTCATCCCCGACTTTACGTATCTCCGGGAGCGCCGGGACAAGGTGGCGGCGGTGGTCCTGACCCACGGCCACGAAGACCACATCGGGGCGCTGCCTTTCCTCCTCAAGGAGATGGCCCTGCCGGTTTACGGCACCCCCCTCACCCTGGCCCTGCTCCGGGAGAAACTCCGGGAACACGGTTTACTGAACGGCGCCGACCTGCGGGAAATCATTCCCCCGGGGCCGCTGACCGTGGGCCCCTTCGAATTTGAATTCATCCGGGTGTGCCACTCCATCGTGGACGGGGTGGGCTTTGTGGCGCGCACCCCCCAGGGCTGCCTGGTGCACTCCGGCGATTTCAAGATCGACCAGACTCCGGTGACCGGGGCGGCCATGGACTTGAACCGCTTCGCCCACTACGGCGAAGCCGGGGTCCTGGCCCTGCTTTCCGATTCCACCAATGCCGAGCGCCCGGGCTACACGTTGAGCGAGCGGCAGATCGGCATCACCCTGGAAGGCCTTATCCGGGAAGCCCAGGGCCGGGTGATCATCGCGGTCTTCGCCTCCCACATCCACCGGCTGCAGCAGATCGTGCGGATTGCCGAAAAATTCGGCCGCCGGGTCCTGTTCAACGGCAAGTCCATGGTGCTCAACGCCAGGCTGGCCAAGGAGCTGGGGTATCTCGCCATTCCCGCCGGGCTGGAGATCAACGTGGGGGACCTGGAGCGGCTGCCGCCCCAGGAGACCATCATTGTCACCACCGGCAGCCAGGGAGAGCCCCTGAGCGCCCTGGCCCGCATCGCCCTGGAGGCCCACAAGCAGATCCACATCAAGAAAGGTGACCTGGTGATCCTGTCCTCCAAGTTTATCCCCGGCAACGAGCGGGCCATCACCACGGTGATCAACAACCTCTACCGCCTGGGGGCGGAGGTGGTGTACCAGGAGGTGGCGGACATCCACGTTTCGGGGCACGCCTCCCAGGAGGAGTTGAAGCTGCTGCTCAACCTCACCCGGCCCCGGTATTTCATCCCCATCCACGGCGAGATGCGCCACCTGGTGAAGCACAGCCGGCTGGCCCGGGACGTGGGCGTGCCCGAGGAGCGGGTCATGTTGGCCACCGACGGCGACCGCATCAGGTTCCAGGCCGGGGACGCGGCGTTCCAGGAGCGGGTGGACACCGGCCGGGTCTTCGTGGACGGCAAGGGGGTGGGGGATGTGTCCCGCATCGTGCTTCGGGACCGGCGCCACCTGGCCGCGGACGGCCTGGTCATCGCTTATGCCGCGGTGGACCCCATGGCCAGAAAGATCGTCACCGAGCCGGACCTCATCACCCGGGGCTTTACCCTGGAGGAGGAGCAGGCCCCCCTCTTGGAACAGGCCCGGAAGATCTTCCGGGAGATCGTCCTCCGGGGCCTGAGCGAGCCCACCCAGGACTGGCTGGAGATCCAGGCCCAGGCCGGCAAGGCCCTGCGCAAGCTCTTCTTCAAACTCCTGGAGCGCCGCCCCATGATCCTGCCCCTGATCCTGACCTTGTGAGGCCCCGGCTGCAAACCTCAACCAGCCCGGGCCCCTAAAGATATTGCTTATAAAGGCCGAGTAACCGGCAGGGCCAATTGGCGAGTGGCGCAATTCCTTGCAATATGTAGGGTGGGCACCGCCCACCATTAATGAAAATGTTTAATCTGTGGCGGGCAATGCCCGCCCTACATGATCTTATAGACTTACTCCGCCGCATTGCTTAAGGGCGAGGAAACCCCGCCCCTACCGGGCCGCAATGTACTGTAGGGGCGAGGTCTCCTCGCCCTTTCAGGGATATTCCCTGACAAGAATTTACAAAGGTATTTTCGGAAGCAACCATAGAGGGCTGGCGCAATTCTTGTCCGTTGTTCAGAAAATCTTGTAACATTGTCTCGACAATCCCATTCTAGTAGTTAAAATGTTTAAGATAAAATGCGGCAAGGCCGCCCAGGACCGCCCCCGAGGTTAAGGAGCTGAGGGATGACACACCGGCGCTGCATCTGGATGCTGATGACCACGGCACTTTTTCTCCTGGTCCTCTGGATACCCGTCCAGGCCCAACCTAACGCCAACTTGCCGCCGGATTTGCAGGCCCTCGTCCAGGAGGCCGTGAAGGCCAACTCGGAGATAAGACAGATGCGCTCCCTGCACCGGGCCTCCAAGGAGACCGTCAAACCCGCCGGGGCCCTGGACGACCCCGAGGCCGCCTTCACCATCAAGGACCTGCCCACCGACACCTGGAGCTTTTCCCAGGAGGACATGACCCAGAAGATGTTCGAGTTGAACCAGAAGATCCCCTTTCCCGGCAAACGCCGCCTCCGTTCGGAAGTGGCCGAATCCCAGGCCCAGGCCGACGGCCTCGCTTACCAGGACAAGGTCAATGAAATCAGGTCCAAGGTCATCATGGGATACTGGGGTCTGGCCCTGGCCTATACCGGCTTCGAGATCACCCAAAGAAACAAGGGGTTCTGGGAACAGGTGGTCCAGGTGGCCGAAACCCGCTACTCCGTGGGCCAGGGCATGCAGGCCGACGTGCTCCAGGCCCAGGTGGAGCTGGGCAGTTACCTGGACCGTCTGTTCCAGTGGAGCCAAAAACAGGAATCCATCCGGGGCGATTTGAACGCCTTGCGCTCCAAGCCGCCGCAAACCCCCCTGGCCAAGCCGCAACCCCTTAAACCCCGGCCCTGCAATTTGAAGCTGGATGAGCTGCTGGCCCTGGCGGAGGCCCGACCCCAGCTTCAGGCCCTGAAAACCATGGTGGCCAAGCAGGAAAAGGCCGTGGACCTGGCCAAAAAGGACTATTTCCCGGATTTCACCATCGGGCTCAATTACGGCCTGCGGGAAAACCGGGAAGACCTGAAAAGATCGGACATGTTCGGCACCAAGTTTATGGTCAACCTGCCCATCTGGCACGGCTCCAAGATCAAGCCCAGGATCAGGGAAGAGCAGGCCAAGCAGGAAGCGGCCAAGGACGCCTACCAGTCCTCCTTAAACCAGCTGAGCGCCATGATCAAAGATCGGCATGCCAAGCTTATGCGCCTGCACCGGCAAATCACCCTTTTTAGTCAAGGCATAATACCCCAGGCCCGGCAGGCCGCCGCCGCCGCCCTGGCCTCCTATGCGGTGGGGACCCTGGATTTTGCCCGGCTCTATCAGAATCAAATCGCGGCGTTTAGCGCCGAGTTGACTTTGCAGGAATATCTCAAGGATTTCGAAGAAAACTGGGCCGAATTGGAGTGGCTGGTGGGCGCCGAACTTCCCCGGCCGCCCGGAGATAAGAAATGAACCGCGAACGCCGCTATCTCTTGCGGGGCCTGGCTCTGGGCCTCATCCTCTCCCTGCTGGCTCTGGGCGGGTTCTACCTAGCCGGATTCCACCTGATGCGCCATGGGCCGGCTCCCGCCGCCAAAGAGGAGCAAACCCCCAAGCCTTTGTGCTACGTCTCCCCCAAGAACCCTGACTACATCCGCCTCGAGCCGGGCCAGGACGCGGAGGGCAACCCGCTGGTCCCCGTGTATCCCGTTCAGCCGCCGCCTCCGGGTGCTTCGCTGCCGGAAAACCAGGTAAAATACTGGGTCTCACCCATGGACCCCACTTATATCCGCACCCAGCCGGGCAAAGATCCCATGGGTATGGACCTGGTGCCGGTTTACGGGGAAATGGGGCAGCCGGCCAAGCCTCCCGGGTCCGCCAAGAGGGAGCGCAAGATCAAGTACTGGGTCTCGCCCATGGACCCGGGCTATGTGCGGGACAAGCCGGGCAAGGCCCCCTGCGGCATGGATATGGTGCCGGTCTACGAGGACGTGGAGGGGGCGGCGGTAGCCCACGGGGTCATCGCGGTATCCCCCACCACGGTCCAGTCCATGGGGGTCAGAACCGCCAAGGTGGAGGTCAAGCCCCTGTCCCGGGTCACCACGGCGGTGGGCCTGGTGACTTACAACGAACGCAACCTGGCCGTCATCAACACCAAGGTCAACGGCTGGGTGGAGAAGCTTTACGTCAATGCCACCGGCGATCCCGTGCGCCGGGGCCAGACTCTGCTCACCATTTACAGCCCGGAGCTGGTGTCGGCCCAGGAGGAATATCTCCTGGCCCTGAAAAATCTCAAAACCCTGGAGAAAAGCCCGGTCAAGGAAATGGCCGAAGGGGCCCAACGACTGGCACAGGCGACCCGCCGCCGCCTGGAATATTTCGACATCACGCCCTCCCAGATCGAGGCCCTGAAAAATACCGGCCGGGTGAAAAAGAACCTGACCCTGAGTTCCCCGGCCAACGGCATCGTCACCAAGCGGATGGTGACCCAGGGGATGTACGTCCAGGCCGGCATGCCGCTCCTGGAGGTGGCCGACCTGACCACCGTTTGGGTGGACGCCGACATCTATCAATACGAACTGCCCTGGATCAAGGTGGGACAAAAGGTGGAAATGAGCCTGGATTACCTGCCGGGAGAGACCTTTGCCGGCCAGATCGACTACATCTACCCCTACCTCAAGGAAGCCACCCGCACCGCCAAAGTGCGCTTGCGGTTCCCCAACCCCAAGCTCAAGCTCAAGCCGGAGATGTTCGCCCAGGTAAAGATTGAATCCCCGGTGACCAAGGAGGCGGTGGTGGTGCCCACGGAGGCGGTGTTGGACACTGGGCTGAAGCAACACGTCTTCATCGCCCTGGGCCAGGGACGCTTCGAGCCTCGACAGGTGAAGTTGGGGGTTTACGGTGACGGCAACAACGTCCGGGAAGTGCTCTCCGGCCTTACCGGCGGCGAGGAAGTGGTGACCTCGGCGCAATTTTTACTGGACTCCGAGTCCCGCTTCCGGGAGGCCATCCAGATGATGCTGCCGCCCCAAGGCGCCCCGGACCAGGACAAAGGGGCCGCGCCCCCCGCCGCGCCCGCGGCGCCCATGCCTCCGGGGCACAAGCATTGATGGTGTTTTTAGCTCGTTTCTAAGCCCCTGTTGGGGAACTACAGGAAACCACGGTGCCCTTGAACCATGATTCCTAAGATAATCGAAGCCTGCGTCCGCAACCGCGTCCTGGTGCTGTTGATCTGGATCCTGATTACGGCCTGGGGCATTTACGCCGCCTATAACATTCCGGTGGACGCTCTCCCCGACCTCTCCGACGTCCAGGTCATCATCCGGACCGATTATCCGGAACAGGCTCCCCAAATAGTCGAGGACCAGGTGACTTATCCCCTGACCACCGCCATGCTGGCGGTGCCCGGGGCCAAGGTGGTGCGCGGGGAGTCCCAGTTCGGTATTTCCTTCGTTAACGTCATCTTCGAAGACGGCACCGACATCTACTGGGCCCGCTCCCGGGTCCTGGAGTATCTCAACTATGTGCGGGGCAAACTACCCGCAGTGGTGAACCCCTCTCTCGGGCCAGATGCCACCGGCGTGGGCTGGGTCTTCGAGTATGCTTTGGAGGACCCCACCGGCAAGACCGACCTGGCGCAGTTGCGCAGCATCCAGGACTGGTACCTGCGCTACCAGTTGCAGACGGTGCCGGGGGTCTCGGAGGTAGCCAGCGTCGGCGGCTTCGTCAAGCAGTACCAGGTGGTGGTGGACCCCAACCAGTTAGTGGCTTATAAACTTCCCCTCTCCAAGATCAAGGAGGCCATTAAGCGTTCCAATCAGGACACCGGCGGCGCCCTCATCGAACAGGCCCAAACCGAATATATGGTGCGGGGCCTGGGCTATATCAAAAGCAAGGCCGACGTGGAAAACATCATGGTGGGCGCCGACCCCAAGGGCACCCCCATACTGGTGAAAGACGTGGCCCTGGTGCGGATGGGCCCTGAGCTCCGGCGGGGTATAGTGGAAGCCAATGGCCAGGGCGAAGTGGTGGGCGGCATCGTGGTGATGCGCTTCGGCGAAAACGCCCGCAAGGTCATCGACGGCATTAAACAGAAGTTGGAAGACCTCAAACCCGGGCTGCCCCCAGGGGTGGTCATCCAGACGGCCTATGACCGCTCCGGCCTCATCCAACGGGCCATCAACACCCTGAAAAGGACCATCACCGAAGAAATTGTCATCGTCTCCATAGTCTGCTTCATCTTTCTGCTGCACGTCAGAAGCGCCATTGTAGCCATCATCAGCCTGCCCCTGGGAGTGCTGATCTCCTTAATTTTGCAATACTATTTAAATATCAACGCCAATATTCTGAGCCTGGCGGGCATCGCCATCGCCATCGGCGCCATGGTGGACGCCTCCGTGGTCATGGTGGAAAACTCCCACAAGCATATCGAGCACGCCCCGCCCGACGCCGAACGGGAACCCCTGATCCTGGAGGCCGCCAAGGAGGTGGGGCCTTCGCTCTTCTTCGCCCTGTTGGTGCTCACCGTCTCCTTTTTGCCCATCTTCGCCCTGGGGGGCGAAACCGGCCGGCTATTTAGGCCCCTGGCCTTCACCAAGACCTTTGCCATGGGCGGGGCCGCCATCCTGGCCATCACCCTAATCCCCATCCTCATGCTCTATTTCATCCGGGGCAAGATCATCCCGGACATGGAAAACCCGGTGGCCCGGGCCACCATGGTGGTTTATAAGCCGGTGGTGCGATTTATCATGCGCTTTCCCAAGCTTGCCATTTTCCTGGCCTTTCTGGCCATGGCCGCCACTATTTATCCCCTGTGGCACCTGGGCTCGGAGTTCATGCCGCCTTTGGATGAGGGCGACCTGCTCTACATGCCCTCCACCATGCCCGGCCTTTCCAGCACCGCGGCGAAAAACGTCCTCCAACAAACCGACCGCATCATCCGCACCTTCCCGGAGGTGGAATACGTCTTTGGCAAGGTGGGCCGGGCCGATACCGCCACCGACCCGGCGCCCTTGAAAATGATCGAGACCACCATCCGCCTCAAGGACCGGGAACACTGGCGGTCGGTGGATACCTGGTACTCCTCCTGGGCCCCGGAGTGGCTTAAAGCGATCTTGCGCCACTTCACCCCAGACCGCATGTCCACCCAGGATCTCATCAAGGAAATGGACGCCGCGGTGAAGTTCCCCGGCCTGTCCAACTCCTGGGGCTATCCCATTCAGATCCGCTTCGACATGCTCGCCACCGGCATCAAGACCCCGGTGGGCCTTAAAATCCTGGGCCCCGACCTGGACAAATTGGATCGCCTGGCGGAGCAGGCGGAAGCCATCTTGAAAGGAGTACCCGGGACCGATTCCACTTATGCGGAGCGGGTCACCGGGGGCTATTACCTGGACTTTGAGATTAAACGGAAGGCGGCGGCCCGCTACGGCCTGACGGTGGGTGACGTCCAGGACGTCATCAGCAGCGCCCTGGGAGGCGAGAACATCACCCAGACGGTGGAGGGCCTGGAGCGCTACCCGGTGAACCTGCGCTATTTCCAGGATTACCGGCAGAATCTGCCGGCCCTGCGCCGCCTCCTCATCCCCACCCCGGACGGCGGCCAGGTCCCCATGGAGCAGGTGGCGGACATCAAAATCCATCAGGGTCCGGACATGATCAAGAGCGAAGGCTCCCGGCGCGCCGCCACCATCTCCGTTTACCTGGCAGATATTGATGTGGGCACCTACGTCAAGAAGGCCAGGGAGGCCATCCAGGCCCAGCTGCAGTTACCTCAGGGCTATTCCCTCATCTGGAGCGGTAAGTACGAGTACATGGAGGCCGCCCGCAAACGGCTGCAGATCATCATCCCCATCACCCTGGTCCTGGTCTTCCTGCTTCTCTATCTGAATACCCGCTCTCTCATCAAGGTCGGCATCTTCATGCTGGCGGTGCCCTTTTCCCTGCTGGGGGCCATCTGGTTGCTTTATCTGCTGGGCTACAACCTCAGCGTCGGGGTGATTGTCGGCATGCTGGCCCTGGCCGGCCTGGACGCGGAGACCGGGGTCCTGATGCTCCTCTACCTCGATATTGCCCATGACCAGTGGAAGCGTGAAGGCCGCCTGAAGACCGAGGCCGACCTGCACGACGCCATCGAGCACGGCGCGGTCATGCGGGTGCGCCCCAAGCACATGACCATCCTGGCCAACCTGCTGGGGCTGCTGCCCATCATGTGGGCCACGGGCACCGGCGCCGAAGTGGCCAAGCGCATCGCCGCCCCCATGGTGGGCGGCGTCATCACCTCCTACCTCCTGGAACTCCTTATTTACCCAGCCATTTACCTCCTGTGGAAGCGCCACTCCGATTTTAAAGGCCAATAACTCCCAGAATTCAGATACTCTCCCCAGATGAAAGGATAGCCGATGTTTCATAACAATTAGAGACCTCTGCGAAAATCTAAGTTGCTGCCTTCCGGTTCTCTCCCCTTTTTTCTCCCCGGCGTCTTGCAAACCGGGAATTAATCACTACTTTTTATTCAAGATTCCGGCCAATTCCGTTCTGAATATCTCTCATTTTTGCGCCCAGTCGCCTCTCCGGCCGGAAAGACGGTTGCTGTCGGGTCGCGCCGCCCGGATATTTTGGCCGGCGCGAGTACCTGCTTGTCCGAGCGGGATAGCTCACCCCCCTGTAAACAGCTATCTGGAAACGGAGGTCACAACCAATGAGACTGATGTTGGGATTAATGGCGGCGATTCTCACCCTGGCCCTGGTCTGCCCGGTGCTGGCCCAGCCCCAACCCGGGGGCGGCCGCGGCATGGGGCCGGGCCGCGGCATGGGGCCGCAGATGTACAACCCCCAAACCGTAACCACGGTAAAGGGCCAGGTGGAAAGCCTGGAAAATTTGCCCCCCATGGGTCCCGGGGGCGGCCGGGGGATGATGCACCTCACGGCGGTTCTGAAAACGGACCAGGGCAGCATCACCATCCACCTGGGGCCCGCGTGGTACCTGGAGCAGCAACAACTCGCCCTTAAGGTCGGAGATGCCATGGAGGTGACCGGCTCCAAACTTACCTTGAACCAGAAACCCACCATCATCGCCAAAGAGCTCCGGGTGAACGGCAAGACCCTGAAGCTCCGGGATGAGCAGGGCTTTCCCCTGTGGCGGGGCATGGGACCGGGAGGCGGCCCCCGGAGATAACCTTGGTCACCGGCCTCGCAAACAAATTTTCCCGGGGCTGCCGGGTAAAGGAAATATTCATGGCTCCATATGTGGCGTTGCTGGGGGTAATCCTGACCCTGACCGGCTGCGCCGGCTCCACTTACTGGGGGCTCTACTCCACCTCCCCGGATCTGGATCCTTATTATTCTGACCGGTTCTACGGCCCGCCGTATTCCTACCCGTCCCCACAGTACTCATACCCGTCCCGGCAGTACTCGGAGCCCAAGGCGGCTCCCAGTCCGGGGGTTGGCCAGGAGTACCTGGAACGGGAACCCGGGAGGTATTGGGAGCGCCACTTTAAAAGGGAAAACGGACCCGGTGAGCCCCGGGAGCGCGGCGGACGGGATTGAGGTCGCCCCGGCCCCGGTCCCTTGGCCGCCTGGCCCCCAAGCCGGGCGTTCCTCCTGGGCTCCGCCTGGGCCCTGGCCATTTACAGCAGGAATCGATACCGGAGAAATCCATGAAACGGTGGTTATGGATAATGTTGGCAACGCTGGCGCTCTTGCCGGCCTGCGCCCCCTCTGGATACTATCCAAAGACGGATGCAAACTATCCCTCTGTTTCCGATGTGCCGCCCGCGTTTTATGACTACGACTCCAACCTGAGGCAATGGTACACGGCGCCTTACTGGAACCCCGAGGCGTCGCCATAGAGGGGGGACGGGGGGCCCCGCCCGGGGCCAGGGCTAGAGTCATCCCGCCGCCGAACCAGGCGGTGGCCCCAGGAGCCGCCCCCGGCGGACGGCTCCGGCGCCTTTAAACGCGGGACAGGAAATGGGATACGAAAGTGCGGCCATGGCGCAGCGCGGCTATGGCGGGCAGGAGTTCGCGGTCCATTTCTTCTTTGAGCAGGTAGCCTTCGGCCCCGGCTAACAGCGCCTGGTCCAGGTATTCCTGGTTCTTATGCATCGTCAGGATCAGAACCTTGACCTGCGGATGGCTGGCCTTGACCTTCTGGGTGGCGGCGATGCCGCCCACCCTGGGCATGGAGAGGTCCAGGATCACCAGGTGCGGGGCGCATTGATCCAGGAACTCGATGAATTCCTGGCCGTCATTCAGTTCGCCCACCACTTCCAGCTCCGGGCTTTCTTCGATGATACCTCTGATCACCCGGCGGATCAGCGGGTGATCGTCAACCAGCAAGATTTGATATTTATTGGGATTGCTGCAACCCATAACTGCTCCCATTGGTCGCTGGCCGTGGGAAAGTCTGGTTGAGTCTCCCTGCGCCAGGCCGGGGACCGGCTAGCTTCTCAATAAAGATGCTCGCCCAATCACGGCTATTGTATACCGCCCCCCCGCCATAAATACATCGGTAAAACTACCTATTTCCTTGACGGTAAATTGCCTATTTGCGGATATCGTCTATACTAGAAAACTAATTATGGAGCCACTGATTCCCGGTAATTTACACACCACCGCCATGGCCATCCTGCCCCATGACCGGGCGGCACCGGCCCTTAAGCTGGCCCTGACCCTGGACATCCCCTTCTGGCCCCAGCTGCCTCACCTGAGCTTTTATGAAGACATGTACGTCCAGGCGGCGGAGCATTTCCCGGGCATCCAGCTGTTCCCGGAGACCGGCAGCATCCGCTTCGATACCGACAAGTTTTACGAAGAATTGCCCCAACTGCTGGAGCACTGGGACGAGGAGGCCTATTTTGACATCTCGCCCCCCTACTCCGCGGTCTACCACCGCTTTCTGGAGCTGGACCTGAGCGGCTATGTCGCCATCCGGGGGCAGTTGGAAGGCCCCGTCAGCTTCGGCCTGAAAATCCTGGATGAAGGCGACCGCCCCCTGATCTTCAACGACCAGGTGCGTCCCCTGTTGTTGGATTTCATGGCCCGCCGGGCCCAGGCCCAGCTCCGCCGCCTCAAGGAAAAACACCCCAAGGCCTTCATGTTCTTAGATGAGCCGGGCCTGCAGTTCATTTTCAGCTCCATCTCCGGTTACCCGGACAGCCGGGCCAAGGACGACCTGGACCGCTTCCTGGCCCAGATTGAGAAGCCCCGGGGCATCCACCTGTGCGGCAACCCCGACTGGGAGTTTCTCCTGAACCGGGACCTGGACATCCTGTCCCTGGACATCTACACCAACGGCGAGATCTTCCAGCATTACGGCAAGGCCATCCGCCGGTTCCTGGACCGGGGCGGCGTCCTGGCCTGGGGGCTCATCCCCACCCTGTTCGAGTCTTTCGACCGGGAGAGCCAGGACCACCTCATAGCCCACCTGGAATCCCTGTGGCCCACCCTGCTGGCCGCGGGCATCGACCGGGAGCAGCTTTTGGCCCAAAGCCTGCTGGCCCCGGCCACCTGCTGCCTCATTAACCCGGACCGGGAAAAGACGGTCACCCGGGCCTATGCCTGGCTCAGGGAGGTTTCCCAGCGCCTGCGGGAAAAGTACCGACTATCCTGAGGTCCGCTCACCTCGGAAAAAGGAGCCGCCATGATTCTGGTAGTGAACGGCAGCCCCCAGCCCCAGGGCAACCTGCACCGCCTGCTGGAGAAGATCGCCGGGGGCACCGGCAAACCTTACGAGCTGGTCCAGCTGGCCGATCTCACCATCGGGCCCTGCAAAGGCTGCGTGGAATGCGCCCCCACCAACGTCTGCGTGCAGCCTGACGACATGGCCCCCCTGTACGACCGGATTGTGGCGGCGGACGCCCTCATCGTGGGCGGCACCGTCTACTTCGGGCGCCTCAACGCCCTGACCCACACCTTTCTGGAGCGCCTCTATCCCCTGCGCCACCGCCTGCCCCGGACCATGGGGAAGTTGGCCGCGGCGGTCTGCGTGGGCGCCGTGGAGGCGGAAACGGTGGTGCAGGAGATTAGCGAGTTCCTGGAGAAGTACTTCTATTACCGCCTGGTGGGGTCGGTCTATTTCAACAGTGTCACGCCCCCCTGCTACGTCTGCGGCTTTGGCGACACCTGCCAGTACGGGCTGCCGGCTATGATGCTGAGCCCCCAGGATTTCGCCCGGTTCAAGGTCACCCCGGAGCTGTTCCGGCGCTTCGAGGACTTCCCGGAGGTGGTGACCGCCTGCGCGTCCCTCTCCCGGGACCTGGTCGTGGCTATCGACTCCCTGTCACAGGAATAATTTCGGGCCCTGGCAGATGGCAGACCGGCAGACTCCAGCCATTGTCCTGACGGTTAAAGATTACGGCGAGGCCGACCTAATAGTGACCTTTCTCACCCCGGGAGGGGGCCGCCTCACCGGCATGGCCAAGCACGCCAAAAAGAGCCGGCGCCGCTTTGCCCATTGCCTGGAGCCGCTGAGCCGGGTGAACTTTTTCCTCTCCCCCCGCCGGGGCGAGCTGGAGTTCCTCCAGAAAGGGGAACTGGTCAAATCGTACCCGGCGCTGCGCCGGGACCTGAAACGCCTGGGCGCGGCCGCGGTGCTGGCCGAGCTGGCCGGGGAGCTGGCCGGCCCGCCGGAGGCCTACGGGGAGATTTTCGCCACTCTGGAAGAGGCCCTGGGCCTCTTGGAGGAAGGTCCGCCGCCGGAGTCGCTGCTGCCGGTCTTTTTGCTGCGGCTCCTCAGCCTGGGGGGCTATGGGCCCCGGCTGCATCTCTGCCTGAAGTGCGGCCGGGAACCGGAGCCGCCCCTGAACTTCAGCATCCCCCGGGGCGGGTTGCTCTGCGGGGCTTGCAGCCGGGAAGCCCCCGGCCCCCTCCTGCCTTTGAACCTGGGGGCCTTAAAGCTCTTGCGCCTGGCCCAGGACCTCCCCCGGGACCGCCTCAGCCGCCTGCGGTTCCCGGACCAGCAGCGCCGCCAGAGCCTGGCCGTCTTTAGAGCCTTTCTGCGCTACCACCTGGGGCGGGACTTGAAGTCGTGGCCCTTCTGGGAGAAGGTGGCGGGCCGGGAGGGGGACGCCCAGAAATCTCAAGGAAACCCAATGGCATAGACTCTTTCTCCCCCCTGGGCCTTAGGGCACAGCACCCTGTGCCCCTACAAAAACCCTGGCGAAGCTTAAGGGCTATTCAAGGCATTCTGAAAATTCTCAAAAAAATTGCTTTATCTCGGCGCGAACCAGGATAAAAGGAGAATTTTTAGGGATAGATGTTGGCCCTTTCTCACCTTACATTTAATGGTTTTCAAATTTAAGGTAGTTACCAGTAGGGGCACAGCGTGCTGTGCCCCTAATAGAAGGGCTTCGGGGCGATTAATATGACGTTCCAATTTTCCGCCAGCGCCTGGGTGTTTCTGGCCATCTTCTTGCTGCTGTTCTGTCTGGAAGCGTGGCGGCCCCTGCGCCGCCCCAAGCGGGCCTGGGGACCGCGCTGGGTCCTCAACGGCGCGGTCACCGCCCTGGCCTTCATAACGGGAGCTTTCACCGTCCGGCCCGTAGCCCTGGGGGCCGCGGCCTGGATTGAAGGCCAGGGCTTCGGGCTCTTACACCTGCTGCCCCTGCCCTTCTGGGCCCGGCTGGCCGCCGGGGTCCTGCTGATGGACCTCACCTTCTATTACTGGCACCGCCTCAACCACACCCGGCCCCTGCTGTGGAGGTTCCACAACGTCCATCATCTGGACCCGGACCTGGATCTCTCCACCTCCTTCCGGTTCCATTTCGGGGAAGTGCTGTATTCCACCGCCTTCCGCCTCCTCCAGGTGGGGTTGTTGGGGGTGCTGCCCGTTACCTACTTCACCTATGAAGTGCTGTTCAACTGCGCCACCATGTTCCACCACAGCAACGTCAGGCTGCCGGTGCGGCTGGAACGCCTGGTTAACAAAGTGCTGGTCACCCCCCGCATGCACGGGGTGCACCATTCGGTGGTGGCCCGGGAGGCTTACTCCAATTACTCCGTGGTCTTCAGCCTCTGGGACCGGCTGCACCGCAGCCTGCGCCTCAACGTCAAACAGGCGGACCTCGTCATCGGGGTTCCCGGCTATTTGCTGCCCCGGGACAACCGCCTCTTCCCCCTGCTGACCTTTCCCTTCACCGGGCAAAGGCGTTACTGGCGCTGGCCCAGCGGCAAGGCGTCCCAGCGGCTGACCCCCGCCGAGGCCCGGGACCCCGCCTGGCTGATGGAGTAGCGGCCCCGGCCGGGGGTTGCCAAAGCGATTTTGGGGGAGGGCCGGGGATGGTTAACCATCGGGTGAAAAGGCGAAAAGGGTAAAAAGGAAACTGTCAATTTTTTTTCTCTCCTTTTCCCTTTTTCCCTCTTACCCTTTTCCCCCCATAATTAAGCCCCGCGTCCCTCTGATATTAATTTGACGTCAAACTTAGAGCATTTGAGGCCGATGGTATGCCATCGTGAAGCTTGACAAATCCCCCTAAATCCCCCTTTTTCAAAGGGGGACTTTTAAGGGAACCCCCTTTAGCTCCCCCCTTTGGAAAAGGGGGGCTGGGGGGGATTTCATCATGGTTGTGTCAATACTCCATTTATGACGTACAATTAGTATGAAAACCCATCCCATCTCCCTCAAAATAGGGAGAAAACAGGCCTTGGTGGTGAGACATCTCCCTCAAGGATGCCCTGATCCACGCCGGGGCCCATTACCAGGACGCCGGGGTGGTGGTGGACCGCAACCTCATCACTTCCCGGCAGCCGGAGGATTTGCCGGTCTTTTGCCGGGCCATCCTCGCCGCCCTGGCCGGCGAAGTCCGGTGTTTCGCCTCCCAGACGGTCCTGCGCCGCGGCTAGCCCTGGGACAGGTGGGGCATGGTCTGGGACAGGCTACGGGACATTTACGCAACTAGGTTCATGTATAATATGGTTATCTATGAATCATTCAAAGGAGTTACCGTATTTGGCCGCAAACTTGCACCGTTAGGCAGTGCCGGGCCGTGACTGCGGTGATCCCGGCGGGAACCCGAAGCGATGGAAGGGCGACGATCATTTACCGGGGCTTGGGAGGCAGCCAACCGAGGGCCGGGGCCGGACCAGGAGAAGCTGGACCGGGCCCTGGTGGCCGGCCTGCTGCTGGACACCATGCTGGATGGACCGGGTGGTCCGGAGGACGCCCGGTCCCAGCCCCTAACGGTCAAGGCCCGTCTCCAACGTAACCTGGTGACCCACCTGGCCGGGCGGGTCACCCTGGACCACTTCCGCACCCTGGTCCGCAACCTGGACCGCTGGTTCCCGTACTATTACCCCCTGGTCTCCCCCGCCATTACCGGCAGTGACCACCGGAGCGCCGCCGGCGAGGCCCCCTGCCGGTCTGAGGCGGCGCCCTGCGGCTCCGCCCGCGCCCTGCGGGAGGAGGTGCTGAAAAATTGGCTCGGCCGCCGGGTTCAGGAACTTCTGCCCCACCGCCCCCACCGCAAGCTGCACCCGGATAAACTGGGGGATTTCCTGCGCCGCACCCAGGGGAGATGGTTCCGGGTCAAGGATTTCCAGAGCCACTTCCAGATTGACCGCAAAACCGCCTGGGAATACCTGCAGAAATTCCTGGCCGCGCAACTGCTGGACCACAACAAGGAGCGTTCCGCCGCGGTGCGCTACTGCCTGGCGGACCGGTTTTTGGTGGTGCGGGCCGGGGCCCTGCGCCAGAAAGCGGCGGAGGTGCGGGGAGACCTGCCCCTGGCCCTGGCGCGGGCGGTGGCCGACTGGCTCATCACCACCGGAGGGGAAGCCTTCTGGGAGGATCAGTGGCGGGGGGGCCACCACGGCGCCCAACGCCAGCAAATCCTCGTCAGGCTGGAGGCCGCGGGGGTTCTCCGGGTCGTGGTCCAAAGGGGCAGCAGCCGGATGCTGCAATTGGCCCGCCGCTGGCTTCAAGATGACGCGGGTAAGGAGTCAGGCGCCGGTTAACCCAGGCTAATTCCGCTCCTGCGCCCCGCCAGGCCTCAAGCCGGCAACCACCGCCGATCCCCGCCCGCCACCTGCTTAATTCCCATTGACCCCGCCAGCTTAAGTATGTTATTTTTCTCGAATGTTTATTAGGGAGGTTTACGGGGTTCGATGATTCGCGACGTTAAACATGAAACCATGCCCCGGGAGGAGCTGGAGGCGCTGCAGCTCAAACGGCTGCAAGCGGTGGTGGAGCGGCTCTATCACCTGGTGCCCTTTTACCACCGGCGCATGGACGAAATGGGAGTGAAGCCGGAGCATATCAAGACTCTGGGGGATCTCCAGCTGCTGCCGCTTACCACCAAGCAAGACCTGCGGGATAACTACCCCTTCGGCATGTTTGCCGCCCCCATGGACCAGATCGTCCGGATTCACGCCTCCTCCGGCACCACCGGCAAGTCCACCCCGGTGGCCTATACCCAGCGGGACCTGGAGACCTGGTCGGAGCTCATGGCCCGGACCCTGGCCGCGGCCGGCACCCACCGGGGCGATATCGTCCACAACGCTTATGGCTATGGCCTCTTCACCGGCGGCCTAGGGTTCCACTACGGGGCCGAACGGCTGGGGGCGGCGGTGATCCCGGTCTCCGGCGGCCAGACCCGGCGCCAGATCATGCTGCTCCAGGATTTCGCCCCCACGGTCCTGGTCTGCACCCCTTCTTTCGCCCTATACCTGGCGGAGGTGGGTCAGGAAATGGGTGTCGACTTCCGGCAACTGAAACTGCGGGTGGGAATCTTCGGGGCCGAGCCCTGGACCGAGGGCATGCGGGTCGAGATCGAAAAAAGATTGAACCTGGACGCGGTGGACATTTACGGGCTCTCGGAGATTATCGGCCCGGGGGTGAGCGTGGAGTGCATCGAAGCCAAGCAGGGGCTGCACCTGTTCGAGGACCACTTCCTGCCCGAAATCATCGACCCGGCCACGTTAGAGCCCCTGCCCCAGGAAGAGATGGGCGAGCTGGTGATCACCACCCTCACCAAGGAAGCCATGCCGCTCTTGCGCTACCGCACCCGGGATGTCACCTCGCTGAATTACGCCCCGTGCCGCTGCGGCCGCTCCCTCGTGCGGATGCACCGGCTGCGGGGCCGCAGCGACGATATGCTGATTATCCGGGGAGTGAACGTCTTTCCGTCCCAGATTGAGGCGGTGCTCATGGAGACCCCGGGAGTGGCGCCCCATTACCAGCTCATTGTGGACCGGGAGGGTCAGCTGGACACCCTGGAGGTCCAGGTAGAAGTGGATGAGACCACCTTTTCCGACGAAGTCAAGCAGCTCCAGGCCCTGGCCCAGAACCTCCAGAAGCAGATCAAGGACTATTTCACCGTCTCCGTGAAGGTGAAACTGGTGGAGCCCCGCAGCATACCCCGCAGTGAAGGCAAAGCCAAGCGGGTCATCGACAAGCGCCAGCTTTGAGGCCGGTTTGAGGTGAGGGCCGGGGGAAAGCAATTCCCCCGCCACCCCCCTGAAAAGGCCTTTAATTCTCGTTCCCAAGCAGGAGCTTGGGGACCAGAAAATAAAGGGGTGCCCCCATGAAAGTCGAGCAGATCTCGGTATTTTTGGAGAACAAGGCGGGCCGGCTGGCCGAGGTCACCCGGGTCCTGGGGGAAGCGGGGATCAACATCCGGGCACTGTCTCTGGCCGATACCACCGATTTTGGCATCCTGCGCCTGATTGTGGACAAGTACGACCAGGCCCGGGAAATCTTGAAGGAAAAAGGCTTCACCGTGGGCAAGACGGAGGTGGTGGCCGTGGAGGTGCCGGACCGCCCCGGAGGCCTGGGGTTTGTCCTCCAGATCCTGGCCCGGGCCGGCATCAACGTGGAGTACATGTACGCCTTCGTGCAGCACAGCGGCAAGAACGCGGTGATCATTTTCCGCTTCGACAATTTGGAGCAGGCCATTGCCCTGCTGCAAAAGGAAGGCGTCCACATCTACAAAGGTGAGGAAGTATACCGACTTTAGACCCAGGGAGGAATAGCTTATGAGAAGAAAGGCGATTCTAGTTGGCCTGGCACTGACCCTGACAGGCTTTGTCCTGGCGTGGGCGGGTTGCGGCCCGGCTCCGAAGTCCCAGCCTTATTTGGTGGGGGGCATCTTCTCCATCACCGGACCGGCCTCCTACCTGGGAGAGCCGGAGCGGAACTCCATGGAAATGGTGGTCGAGGAGGTCAACTCCAAGGGCGGCGTCAAGGGCCATCCTCTGAAGCTGGTCATTTATGACGACGAAGGCGACGTCACCAAGGCCCGCCTGCACGCCGAGAAACTCCTGCAGAAGGACAAGGCCCTAACCATCATCGGCCCCAGCCTTACCCACACCTCCATGACCGTGTTGGAAGTCACCCAGAAGGCCAAGTTGCCCCTGATCTCCTGTGCCGCCGGCATGGCCATCACCTCCCCCGCCAAAGACCGCGTCTGGGTCTTCAAAACGGCCCAGACGGACCAGATGGCGGTGAGCCGGATCTATCAATACTTGCAGAAGCATGACCTCAAAAAGGTGGCCATCCTCACCGTGTCCACCGGCTTTGGGGTGGCTGGTAAACAGCAGCTCCTGGAACAGGCGCCCCAGCACGGTATCCAGGTGGTGGGCCAGGAGGTCTTCGGAGAAAAAGACACGGACATGACCCCCCAGCTCACCAAGATGCGGGGGACCGACGCCCAGGCGGTGATCTGCTGGGGCACCGGCCCGGCCCCGGCCCTGGTGGCCAAGAACATGAAGCAGCTGGGCATGACCATCCCTCTGGTCCAGAGCCACGGCGCGGCGTCCAAAAAGTTCATCGAGCTGGCCGGGGATGCGGCGGAAGGCATCATCATGCCGGCCGGCAAGCTGGTCATCTATAAACAATTGCCTGACACCGACCCCCAGAAGGCCGTGTGCAAAGAATACGCCGAAAAATATCACGCCAAGTTCAAGGCGCCGGAATCCAGCTTCGGGGGTTACGCTTACGACGCCTTGCGGATGCTGCTTTTGGTTATGGAGCAGGCGGGCAGCGACCCGGCCAAGATCCGGGACGGGCTGGAGGCCACCAAGAATTTCGTGGGGGTTTCCGGCATCTTCAACATGAGCCCCGAAGACCACAACGGCCTGACCACGGCCGCCTTCGTGATGGTGAAGATCCACCAGGGCGAGTTTCAGCTGGTAGATTAAAAGACAGTTTTCAGTTTCGAGTTTTCAGTTTTCGGTTTAGGGTCTACCTTGTATCAATGGGTAGGCATATGTGGAAACCAAGCTGTCCTGACGTTGCTTCAGCTCAGGAACCGCTGGGGCAGGCCTCCGGGCCTGCCCATAATTTACTGGTCAGCTTCCGCGTAGCCCAAAAACCCAGAACTCGGTGCTCTCGGAAGCAAACGCCATTTACCCGAAAATCGAAAACCCCCAACCGAAAACCGGGAAGGAGGCCCATCGCTCCCTTTGGAGATCTTCGCCCCGCTTCTGCAGTACTTAATTTCCGGCCTGACCAGCGGCGCCATTTACGCCCTCATCGCCCTGGGTTTCGGCATCATTTACAACACCACCACCATCATCAACTTCGCCCAGGGCGAGATGGTGATGCTGGGGGCGCTCAGCGCCATCAGCATCTACCACCTGGTGCCGTCCCTGCCGGTGGCCTTTGTGGGCGGCGTGGCCGCGGTGGCCCTGGTGGGGTTGGTGCTGGAGCGCCTGGCCCTGCGCCCGGTACGGGACCCTTCTCCCCTCACCCTCATCATCATTACCGTGGGGGCCGCGGTCCTCATCAAAGGCGTGGCCATGCTGCTGTGGGGCAAGGAAGCCTACCCCCTGCCGCCCTTTTCCGGGAACGTCCCGTTCCACCTGGGGGAGGCCACCATCTTGCCGCAGAATCTCTGGGTGCTGGGCCTCACCGTGGTTCTGGTGGCGGCCCTGGAGGCCTTCTTCCGCCTCACCCTGGTAGGCAAGGCCATGCGGGCCTGCTCTTACAACCCCCGGGCGGCCCGCCTGGTGGGCATCGCCGCGGGCCGCATGGTGCAGCTCTCCTTCGGGGTCAGCGCCGCCCTGGGGGCCGGGGCCGGCATCCTCATCGCGCCCCTCACCCTGGGGGTCTATGACATGGGCACCATGCTGGGGCTCAAAGGGTTCTCCGCGGCCATCATCGGCGGCCTGGGGAGCCTCCTGGGCGGGGTCCTGGGGGGCCTGATCCTGGGGGTGGCCGAAGCCCTGGCCTCGGGCCTCATCTCCTCGGGCTACCGGGACGCGGTGGCCTTTCTGCTGCTGCTCATCGTCCTCTTCGTCCGTCCCCAGGGGGTGGTGGGGGGCCGCAAATGAAGATCCGCCGCTGCCTGAACCGTTGGGTTCTCTTTGCGGCAACGGTCCTGATTCTGGCCGCCTGGCTGGATAACGCCTACTACTACACCCTGCTCAACTTCATCGGCATCCACACCCTGCTGGTGGTGGGCCTCAACCTGCTCATGGGCTACGGCGGCCAGATCTCCCTGGGGCACGCCGCTTTTTTCGGCCTGGGGGCCTATACCTCCGGTATCCTCACGGCCACCTGGGGGGTCAACCCCTGGCTGGCCCTGCTGGCGGGGCTCATCCTGGCCGGCGTCGCCGCCTTTCTCATCGGCATCCCGGCCCTGAAGCTCCGGGGTTACTATCTGGCCATGGCCACCCTGGGTTTCGGCATCATCGTTTACATCATCTTGAACCAAGCCCACGCCCTCACCGGCGGCCCTTCCGGTCTGTCGGGGATTCCCTCTCTGTCTCTGGCCGGTTTGCCCCTGAACACCCCCCGGCGCCTCTACCTGTTGATCTGGATGACGGTGGGGGGGATTCTGGGCTTAAGCGCCAACCTGGTGGACTCCCGCACCGGCCGGGCCATCCGGGCCCTGCACGACAGCGAGGAGGCGGCAGAGTCCCTGGGGGTGGACACCGCCCGCATGAAACTCAAGGTCTTCATCTGGAGCGCCCTGTACGCCTCCCTGGCCGGCAGCTTCTATGCCCATACCCTGAACTTCATCGCCCCGTCTTCCTTCGATTTCATGTTTTCCATCAAGCTGGTGACCATGGTGGTGCTGGGCGGCATGGCCAGCATCTGGGGGTCGCTCTTGGGCGCCGCGGTCCTGACGGTGCTGCCCGAGCTGCTCACGGTTTTCCACGACTTTGAAGTGGTCATCTTCGGCGCCATCCTCATGGTGGTGATGATCTTCCTGCCCCGGGGCCTGGTGCGGGGCATCATGGACTTGTGGGAGTTCCGCCGCTTCAAGCGGGAAGGTGGGAGTTTTGTTTAAATATTTCACCGCAGAGACCCGGAGGACACAGAGAAGGACATGAATAACAATAAGAATTGTGCCTTTCGGGCACAATTCTGATCCTCTGTGCTCTCTGTGTCTCTGTGGTAAGCCTTTAATTATGGGTTCGACACCATACCAAGCGCTGCTGCTATTACAAGAGGTGAGCCTGGCCTTCGGGGGGCTGCAGGCGGTGGAGGCCGTGACCTTGGGGGTGCCGCGGGGCGCGGTCAAGGCGATCATCGGCCCCAACGGCGCCGGCAAGACCACGCTGTTCAACCTGGTGACCGGCTTCCTGGCCCCCCAGCAGGGCCGCATCGTCTTTGAGGGAGAGGAGATCCAGGGCCGGCCGGCCTTTGCCATCGCCGCCCGGGGAATCGCCCGCACCTTCCAGCTGGTGCAGCTCTTCGACCACATGACGGTGCTGGAAAACGTCATGGTGGGGCGCCACCGTCTGAGCCGGGCCGGACTGGTGGCCGGGGCCTTGCGCCTGCCCTGGACCCGGAGGGAAGAAAAGCTGCTCCGGCAGAAGGCCTGGGAAATCTTGGAGTTTGTGGGGCTCTCCGACCGGGCGGCGCAACCCGCCGCCATCCTGCCCCTGGGGTTGAAACGCCTGCTGGAGATCGCCCGGGCCCTGGCCGCGGCCCCCACCCTGCTGCTCCTGGATGAGCCCGCCTCAGGCCTGGACGCAGGGGAGACGGACCGCCTGCGGGAGATGATCCTGGCCCTCAAGGAGCGGGGCCTCACCATCTTGCTGGTGGAGCACGACATGGGCCTCACCATGGAGGTGGCCGACGAGATCGCGGTGCTCAACTACGGCCGCCTCATCGCTGAGGGGCCGCCCCGGGCCATCCAGAAGCACCCCGAGGTCATCGCCGCCTACCTGGGCACCGATTGGCAGACTTAAGGACGGTTTTCTGTTTTCTGTTTTCTGTTTTCTGTTTTGGGTTAGAAAAGGTTTTGGTGGCACAGGCGTCCCGCCTGTGCAGAACAGGCTGGAAAGCCTGTTCCACCTATGGCAGATTGTGTAGGGCGGGCACTGCCCGCCAGCTTTTAGATTTATGGTGGGCAGTACCCACCTGCTGTAATGCTGGTTGGCAATTACAAGACTACAAAGATTATGTAGGGCGGGCATTGCCCGCCGATATAAGCCTGATGGTGGGCGGTGCCCACCCTACATTACTGTTAAAGAGCATAATTTTGGGTTGATAGGTAATCTTTTTAACCGAAAACTGAAAACCGAAAACCGAAAACCGTAATGTTAAAAATCCGCAACCTCTACGCCTACTACGGCTCGGTGCAGGCCCTCAGCGGGGTGACCTGCCACATTAACGCCGGCGAGGTCGTCGCCCTCATCGGGGCCAACGGCGCCGGCAAGACCACGCTTCTCAACGCCGTCTGCGGCCTGGTGCGCCGGGAGGGGGAGATTCTCTTCTCGGGCCGGTCCCTAACCGGCCTGGCCCCGGAGGAGATCGTGGGCTGGGGGATTTCCCAGGTGCCCGAAGGCCGCCAGCTCTTCGCGCCCATGACCGTGGCGGAAAACCTGGAGCTGGGGGCTTACCGGCGCCGCCGCCGGGGAGCCCGGGAGGCCATCCAGGCAGACCTGGAGCGGGTCTTCACCCTGTTCCCCCGCCTCCAGGACCGCCTGCAGCAACAGGCCGGCACCATGAGCGGCGGCGAGCAGCAGATGCTGGCCATCGGCCGGGCCCTCATGGCCCGCCCCCGCCTGCTGCTGCTGGACGAACCCTCCCTGGGCCTGGCGCCCCTGGTGGTGGAAGACATCCTGGCCACCCTGAGCGTCCTCCGCCAGGAAGGGGTGACCATACTGCTGGTGGAGCAAAATGCCCGGGCCGCCCTGAAGGTGGCTGACCGGGCCTACGTCCTGGAAACCGGCCGCATCATCCTGGGGGGCGCCGCCCGGGACCTTTTGAGCGACCGCCAGGTGACCCGGGCCTACCTGGGCCGGGATTACAAAGAGTTTACTGAGGGTAGGTAACTTTGCTGTTATTAATGGAGCCAAAAATTGGTTACACCATGCGCTGAAAGCCAGAAGAAAATCCCCCTGAGTCCCCCTTTTTCAAAGGGGGACTTTACAAACGATTTCGCTAAGTTCCCCCCTTTGGAAAAGGGGGGATAGGGGGGATTTATCCCAGGATCGTGCTGCCCATAAAGTTAAGATTGAAACTTGCGCTTTTGCGCTTTTGCGTCTTTGCGCCTTTGCGTCTTTGCATGAGAAATTAGGGAGGCAAGAGACATGCGCCAACCGGAAATCGAGGCCATGGACCGGGTGGAACTGGAACTGCTGCAGCTGGAGCGCCTCCAGAGCACCCTCACCCGGGCTTACCGTCAGGTGAAGTTCTACCGCCATCAGTTCGACCGCTTGAACCTGCGGTTGGACGACATCCGCACCCTGGGCGATCTGGCCCGCCTCCCCTGCACCAGCCGGGAAGACCTCTCGGAGAATTACCCTTACGGCCTCTTCGCGGTGCCGCTGCGGGACATCGTCCGCATCCTGTCCTCCCCCGGCACCACGGACCAGCCCCTGGTGGTGGGGTACGCCTCCCAGGACGTGAAACTCTGGCTGGAACTCCTGGACCGGGTCTACGGGGCAGCGGGCGTCACCCGGGAAGACATCGTGCAGATCATCCTGCCGCCGGGCCTAGCCAACTGGCGCCGGGACCTCCAGGCCGGGGCCGAATATCTGGGGGCCTCGGTGATCCCCGCCACCACCCTCAATTTTGCCAAAGAGCTCATGGTGATGCGGGATTACAAGACCTCGGTGCTGGTCACCACCCCTTCCATCGCCCGGCACCTGTTGACGGTGATGGGCCGCATGGAACTCACCCCCACGGAGCTCAGCCTGAAAAAGGCGCTGCTGGTGGCCGCGGCCCTGCCCCGCAAGGTCCGCCAGGATATCGAAGCGGGTTTTCAGATCTCTCTGGCCAGCGCCTACGGCATCACCGAAGTGATGGGCCCCGGGTTGGCCTTCAGCTGCGAGGCCGGGGAGGGCTTGCATTTCTCCGAGGACCACTTCTACCCGGAGATCATCGACCCGGCCAGCGGCTCCCCGGCACCCCCCGGCGCTCCCGGGGAGTTGGTGATCACCACCTTGAGCACTTATGCCTTCCCCCTGTTGCGCTTCAAAAGCGGCGACCGCACCTTGCTGGTGGCGGAACCCTGCCCCTGCGGCCGCACCCTGGTGCGCCTGGGGGAAATCACCGGCCGGGTGGACCCCATCTTCTCGGTGGGCGGCATCAAGGTGCATCCGGACCAGATCGCCCGGCTGCTTACCGAAGTCCTGGGCGGCCACACGCCGCGCTTTAACTGGCAGGTGGCCACGGAGGAAGGCTTGGAGGTGCTGGAGATCGACGTATCTCTGGACGAGGCCATCTTCTCCGACGAAGTCAAGGCCCTGGAGGGGCTGTGCCGCCGGGCCCGGCGCTTTCTCCAGGAAAACCTGGGCATCAACGCCCGCATCACTCTGAAGGAAACCGGGTGAGTCCAGCCAGGAGATTTCGGGCAGGGCAAACAGGACTTTATTTCCCCTGAGTTATTTCGGGCCGCGGCGGCCACAGATTTTTAATTTTATTGGTGAACAAAATAACCTATAAGGAAAAGCCAAGGAGGATGAGAGCATGGTCAACTTTCGCAGGATTCTAATTTTAGGCAGCGCCATCATTCTGCTAACCGCGGGCACTTCCTGGAGCGCCGAGCCCATCAAGATGGGCTCGGTGATGCGCCTGTCCATCGGCGCCGAGCACGGCATCCCCTGCCGCCGGGGGGTGGAAATGGCGGTGGCGGAGGTGAATAAGGCCGGCGGCATCAACGGCCAGAAGGTGGATCTGATCACGGAAGACGAGAAGGACTCTCCCGCGGCCTCGGTGAACGCGGTGCAGAAACTCATCAACGTGGACAAGGTCATCGCCATGGTGGGGCCCATGACCTCCGGCGGCATGATGGCCGCCGGGAAGACCGCGGAAGAAGCCAAAGTGGTGGAGATCACCCCCACCGCCACCACCCCTAAGTTGAGCGGCTTCGGCGCTTACATCTACCGGGGCTGCTCCCGCATCGACACCCAGGCCAAGGTGCTCACCGACTACGTGGCCAAGACCTGGAAGCCCAAGACCGTGGCCATCTTTTTTTCCAACGAACCTTACGGCAAAGGCTGCGCCGCGCTCTTCACCCAGTTCTTTGAGAAGCACAATATCAAGGTAGTGGCCACCGAGTCCTTCATGCGGGGCTCCCGGGACTTCAAGGCCCAGCTCACCACCATCAAGGCGGCCAAGCCGGACATCCTGTTCATCCCCGGCTACACCCCGGAAACCGCCCCGGCCGCGGCCCAGGCCCGGCAGCTGGGCATGAAGCAGCGAATCCTGGGGGTTTACGGCGATATGGACCCGGTCTACATTGAGCTGGCCGGCGCCGCGGCGAAGGGCCACGTCATCGGCGGCGAATATGACGAAGCCTACAACACTCCCAAAAATATGGAATTCAAAAAGAACTACGCCGACCTGACGAAGAAAAACAACGATCCTTACAACATCATGTTTGCGGCCCTCTCCTACGACGCTGCCAGCATGATCCTGGAGGGTATGAAAAAGAATGGGCCCACTTCCGACGGTATCAAGAAGTTCCTAGATGAAATGAAGGACTTCGACGGGGTCACCGGCAAACTCTCCTTTGACCAGCAGCACGACGTGGTGCGGGCCGGCACCGACGGGGTCTACCTCCTGGAAGTCAAGGGCGGTAAGTACGTCAAGGTGAAGTAAAGACGGTTTTCGGTTTTCGGTTTTTGACGGTTGAGGCAAGAAACCAGGCTCATGCCGTTGCCTTGCCACCATCACTCAATCACCGCTTATCAACAAAAAACCGTAGGGTGGGGGTGCCACCCTACGGTTTTTTTACTGCATCATTAATAAGACGGATATGGGCGAAATATCTCTGGCGATACCCTTATGAGTTTCTGTCTTTACCGAAAACGGAAAACTGAAAACTGAAAACTATCCTTTCTCCACCAGGATAACCTTGTGGTTCACCAGGTTGAGGCTCAGGATGGTGGCCTTCAGGACCTTCTGTTCCCCGAAGATGTTCACCAGCCTCAGGTGTTCCCCGTCCGGTTCGATGACGTCCACATCCTGGAGGACCAATTCCTCCCGGCCATTTTTCAGCAAGTAAGCAGCAGCTTCACACATGGTCGATAATCTCCCTTAGCTTGTGACTGACGATCTGCTCCACCAGGTGGGGCAGGGGCTCTGGGCTCAAGCCGACGATCTGCACCGCTTCCTGGGTCAAAGGCAGCAAAATCTTAGGGGCCGGGGCCGACGCGATGGCCTCCGCCATCTTCGGAGTCAGCTCCCCCATCATGGAGTTGGCCAGCACTATGGACAGGCACCCCAGGATCACGTCCGCGCCTGCCACCGTGCGGACGATGGCGTTTTCGCCGCTGGCGCCGCGATTGGCCCTAGCCTTCATCATCTGGGCCGTGGCCACCGCGTTGGTGCCCAGGGCGATGACCTCGTGCTCTTCGCCGTAGACCTCTTTCAACCGCTTGATGAGCGCGGCGCCGATGCCGCCTCCCTGCCCGTCGATGACGCAGATGCGCAGCCTGGCCATCTCAAGTAAGTCCGAATTTTTCTTTGAGCTTACGGTGAACGATTTCCGGGACCATCCCCTCGATATCGCCGCCGTGGACGGCCGCTTCCTTGAGGATGCTGGAGGAGAGGAAGACCCATCTCAGCCCGGTCATCAAGAACACGGTTTCGATTCCCGGCTCCAACCGGCGGTTCATCATGGCCAACTGGAATTCGTACTCGAAGTCGGTGACCGCCCGCAGGCCCCGGAGAATGGCCCGGGCGTTCTTCCCCTTGGCATACTTCACCAGCAAACCGTCAAAGGTGTCGATGCTGACCTGGGGATAGCCCTCCAGGGAGATCCGCACCATCTCCAGGCGCTCCTCGATGGTGAAGAGGGACTTTTTGAAGGCATTGGTGGCCACCGCCACGATGATGCGGTCAAAGATCTTGGAAGCCCGCTGAATCAGGTCCAGGTGGCCATTGGTGATGGGGTCGAAGGAGCCTGGGTATACGGCGATATCGGGCATGGGTTAACTCTGCTCCTGCTTTAAATGTGACGCTTCATAATCAGCATGGTAATTAAAATCATGGCCTTTTCCCCCCTTGTCTAAAGGGGGGCAAGGGGGGATTAAATAACCTCTTAATAATCCCCCTAAATCCCCCTTTAAAAAAGGGGGACTTTAAAGCTTCTAAATACCGGCAAAGGGCCCTTTTAGGTTCATACCATTAAGGCGACGGACAGTGGGTGGTATCATTTAGATAAAAGGCCACCTGGGTGTCCCCGTAGTGTCTCAGTTCCCGTCGCGCAAGGTCGCCGCAGCGCTCGGGCAGGGACTCCCGGCGGCTGTGCTCCGCCACCACCCAGGTCTGGGGGAGCATTAACTGCGCCGCGGCCAGGGCGTCCAGGACACCGGCCGCCACCCCGCCGCCATAAGGGGGGTCCAGAAAGGCCAAAGTAAAGCGCTCTCCCCGGACGGCCAACTTTTTCAGGGCGGTGAGCACCGGTATGGGCAGCACCATGGTTTGGGCCGTGAGACCCAGATCGTGGAGGTTGCGGCGCAGCACCTTCAAGGCCTCGGGGTGGTCCTCCACGAACACGGCTGCTTTCGCCCCCCGGCTCAGGGCCTCGATCCCCAGGGCGCCGGTGCCGGCGAACAGGTCCAGCACCCGGGTCTCAATCACCGCCTCCCCCAGGATGTTGAAGATGGCCTCCCGGACTTTGGCGGCGGTGGGGCGGATGCGGCCTTTAACCGGCGCCAGGCGGCGCCCCTTTAAGGTGCCGGCGATGACCCGCATGGGCCTCCATCATCGCTTG
>Ga0315282_10001067_pt1 | contig 52811 bp, 61 predicted proteins | sample YL17G07_20_MG_FD_203693 | JGI IMG/M metagenome (GOLD analysis project Ga0315282, IMG submission 203693) | Sediment microbial communities from Yellowstone Lake, YNP, Wyoming, USA - YL17G07_20 | ecosystem: Environmental > Aquatic > Freshwater > Lake > Sediment | place: USA: Wyoming | collected...
TCTCTATATTTATATTCGTTTATATCTTAAGAATATGGAATCGAATATATCTCAAAAAATAAATATTTTAACTTAAACAACCAAATATATACCATAGCATTTTGCAAATTATGATGAAACAAACTTTATTTATATCGCTCATCTGTAAGTTTGTGTAATATTAATATTATATTAATTCTTATTCATATATTTATTCGCTCCTTTGAGTTTATCACTATATATGGAGATAAACGAGAGCATCACAGGGATAGCATAAACGTTATTAGGTTTTGGCGCGAGAGAATATGGCATAAAAGAAGGTCCCCATCTTGTTCATCGGAATTGACCACGGCACAAGGGGCATACGCTTTGCCAATACGGAAGGACAATGGTTCGAGCTGACAAGAGAGCAGGCCAGGGACATGTCACAGGCGCAGATCATCGATACGATTTTAAAAAATTTTAAGGTCTCGAAAAAAGACATTGAGTTGATCGCCCTCACCTACTCGATGGGCGACGGCATCTCGAAGATCACGCCCATCTCTAAAGTGGAGAACAGGGGCGTCATCAGCCAGAAAGGCGCGGGCGTCCACGTCGGCGGCGGCACGAACGTCTACGACGCCATCGCATCGTCGGGCATCCCGGCGGTCGTCATTCCCGGCATACACCGCCACAACTACGGCCATCCCTGCTTCAGGGTATATTCCCACGGCGCCAGCCCGGAGAAGCTGGGCATCGCCTACAACGCGTACATGGCCTCGGGCGATAAGGATTCTATCCGCGCTAAAGACTTCATCGTCTCCGATATAAGCTCCAACACGGTCACAATAGGCGTTGAGAATTTAAAGATGCTCGGCGCCATCGACGCCTGCATCTTCGCCCCGGGCGTACACCACGGGCCCCTGGATCTGCAGGCTATCCGTGATGTCGACGCCGGATTAATTACGGCGAACGATGCGTTCTCTAATGCGGGCGTAACGAAGCTCATACCCTACAAGAACATCGAGGCGCTTCAGGAGGCCCTCGATAGAAAAGACCCGGATGCCCTGTGGGCGTTCGATACCATCGCCGTTTTCGCCGCCATGGAGGTCGCCTCGTTCCTCACGCTCATACCCGATGCCAGCGTGTTCACCGCCGGCTCCGTGGGATCCATGGATATGGTGAAAAGCAGGATGTCGGAGCTTTTGAAGAAAGATATTAAGGTTCTGGGAAAGTTATCGGCGGCCATAGGCCTGGCGCAGATAGCCCGGGACGTCCATGCCGGTAAAAAAGAAATACTCGGCATCAGCGTCGAGTAAAGAGAGCGTTAATTCCGTATGTGCTTTTTAACGATGCCCATGAAGTACTCGTGTATCCTGGCATCATCCGTTAGCTCCGGGTGGAACGCGAGCGCCAGTATGCTGCCCTGCCTGGCGGCCACGATGAGGTCGTCCAGCGTGGCAAGCACTTCCACGTCCTTGCCAGCGGAAACGATGGCGGGCGCCCGGATGAAAACGGCATTGAACGGGCCGTCCTCGATACAGGACATCTTAAGAGGGGCTTCAAAGGACTCGCGCTGGCGGCCGAAGGCATTACGGTCCACCGTAGTATCCATCAAACCGAGGAGCTTCTGGCCCGTCTTTTTGACCTCTTCATCGCCCTTACTTGCGAGCAAAATGAGCCCGGCGCAGGTGCCCATGATGGGCATCCCCATTTTAGCGCGCTCAATGATCTCCTGCGCTATACCTTCGGACCAGGCCAGCCGGCACAACGTGGTGCTCTCGCCCCCGGGTATAATTATAGCATCGCAGGTCGGCACGTTGCCCTTATGTTTGATCTTAACGACCTCATCTCCTCTACCTAAGACTTTCAAAATAGAGTCGACGTGTTCCTCCACGTTACCCTGCAATGCGATGACTCCAACTCTCATGTTATACACTGCCGCAGTGCTATCATAAAGGCATAACCTTAAAACTTTTTCCATCTTTGGGATTATTGCCATGGAAGAAATGGAGCGTAAGGAGTTTGAAAAAAAACTGCATATATGTGAAGAAACATTTCACCCCATCATACACGGCATAATGCAGGGCTCTCCCATCCCTCAGTTTGTCATCGACAAGGACCACAAGGTCATTTACTGGAATAAAGCGCTGGAAAAATACAGCGGCATCATGGCAAAAGACATAATAGGCACGGACCAGCACTGGCGAGCGTTTTACAAAAAGAAAAGGCCGTGCATGGCAGATCTACTGGTGGATGACAAAGTCGAAGAGATCGCTAAATGGTATGCCGGTAAGTACAGAAAGTCAGGGCTACTTGAGGGTGCATATGCCGCCACCGATTTTTTTCCCGAGCTGGGGGAAAAGGGCAAATGGCTATACTTTACGGCGGCCGCTATTAAATATAACGGCGAAATAATGGGCGCCGTCGAAACGATGGAAGACGTCACCGAGCGCAAGCGCGCGGAAGAAGCATTACAGGAGGCGAAAAGGCAGGCCGAAATGTACGTGGAGCTCATGGGCCATGACATCAATAATATGAACCAGGTCGGCATAGGCTATCTCGAGCTTACGCTCGCAGAGCCGGGCCTCAGCGAAAACGCGAAACGCCCGATCGAAAAAGCCCTGGGGGCGCTCCATGATAGCTCGAGGCTCATCAATAACGTGGAAAAGCTCCAGCGTATTAGTACGGGTAAAGTTAAAGTTGAAAAGGTCGATATCGGACAAATACTAGCCGACGTGCGGGCCCGTTACCTGGAGTCTCCTGGCAAGGCAGTCACCATCAACTATACTCCGGAGAAAGGGTGTTTTGTATGGGCGAACGAGCTATTAACGGACGTATTTTCTAACATCGTGGAGAACGCCATCAAGCATTCCCGGGGCCCGGTGACCATCGATATCAAGCGAGGTGAAATGACCCGGGACAGCCGGGATTATTGTACCGTCACCATAGACGACAACGGCCCTGGTATACCGGATGAGCTAAAGGAGCGATTGTTCACGAGGTTCCAGCGGGGGGTAACACGAGCCGGGGGTAAAGGGCTCGGCCTATACCTCGTCAAGTCCCTAGTCGAAAGCTACGGTGGAATGATATGGGCCGAGGACCGGGTAACTGGCGATCATAGCAAAGGTAGCAGGTTCGTGGTTGTACTGCCGTCAGCTTAATTCCACAGGCCGGCCATTCGTTATCAAAGCTTGTTGGCGCTCGATAGTACCACCAGGGCCGTCCAGTTCGGGTCGCTCGGGGACGCCAGGTCTTTGCCGAACCCGCCATCATCGTTCTGGGTTGCCATGAGCCATTCTTCGATGACGAGCGGCATCTCCGGCTCGCCGAGGGCCTTCAGGGTCCCCAAAATATATGCGGCGTCCGACACGTGCCCATCATCGACAGACTTCTGGGCCATTGTCCCGGCATATTCGATGAACCTCTTTTCCAGGGCGTCCTCAAGCATGCCCATCCTCTTCAGGTTGAGCACCGGAGCGTACACGTGCGACACCGGCTCATTATAAAGATCCAGCCCCTCCATGTACTTTAAAGCAAAATCGAGGCCCCTGGCATAACGATTAATGCCGCTCAGGTAAAACGTGTGCAGCGCCCTCAAGCAGAACGTGGTGGTATAAGCTTTCTTCTTCTTATTCGTGCCCCACGAGCCGTCATCGTTCTGGCTCTCCAGAAGCCACAGGATGCCCCGGCTGACGGGCAGGCTGGCCTTCCCGTAATCGAACTTGTTGAGGACGATGAGCGAATATGCCGTGCTCGACGCGTCGGAGTACATCCTCGTTTTCGGGAGGAAGCGGCCATCGGGTTGCTGGCGGCCTTCCATGTACCGTAAACCACTTATAGTCGTGTCCTCAGGCATGCCATCGTGCAACGCATAAAGTGCCCGGGCGCACACTAGAGGGTCGCCGCTGCCCCAGGAGCCGTCGAGCCGCTGCGACCCGACTAGATATTCTCTGGCACGGGCGATGGCATCCATGATCATCGACCGAGCATGCCTTTTAGCTCCACCCTCAAGTCCGCATCATACGTTTTATCATACAAGCCATGCGTGGTGCCATTATACAGGTGCCATGCCTTGGGCTCAGATGCATTATCGAATAGGGCTTTACCCTGGTCCGCGGTCACGAACGTATCCCCGTCAAACTGGAACATTGCCAGCTTACGGGGCGGGATGTTCTCCAAATATCGCGAGGGCATCACGGCGTTCACGAACTCCGCCGCTTTCGGGTCATCGCCGCCGACATAGTCGAAGTCGCAGGAGCTGATCGTGATGACGCCCTTGAACCCCGGCTCTTCTCCGGCCGAGACGATGGCCAGCATGCCTCCTATGCTCTCCCCGAGCAAGGCGACGTTATTACCGTCCAGGTCAGGCCTGGATCTCACGTAGTCCAGCCCCTTGAGCACGTCGTATATCTGCTTATATTGCCCGGGGTCGCCGCCGGCCAGGAAATCTTTGTATCCAAGGGACCAGTTACCCACCCAGTATCCCCCCGTCTCTCCGCCATTACCCCGTACATCCAGCGTCAGCGACGCGTAGCCCATGTCGCACAGCGCATTTGCGGTGGCCTCGTCCTTCTCCTTGGTGATGGTCGCCGCAGGCAACACTATGACCACGGGCGGCTTCGTGACGTTGGAAGGCTTCCTCAACAGGGCATAGACGTCGTCCCCGAAGCTCTTATACACGACCTTCTCCACGGTATAATTGCCATTATTCTCCACGGGGCCTGCATTTCCATCGATCCTTCCCCTGTCGCCAAAGCTCAGCTTACCGATACTATCCAGGGACCACAATTTCCCGCTCACCGCAGGCACCTGCGTATACCACGCATAAAACAAGAAGCCGATGACCGCGACGAGCACTACTACGCAGACGCTCGCATAAAGGAGCCTTCGAGATCGCTCCTTCTTCCATTTTTCGCTTTCCTTCTTCTTCTTCGACACAGGCTTATTGTTTCACCGGCCTCAAAAATAAGCCTTTTGATTTACTTCTCGATGATTGTCTCGTCGATCTTCATCCCGAAATGCCGCCCCGCGCCTTCCACGCGCACCACGACCTTGTCGCCCGGCTTCAGCTTTGTCACGGGTATGGATTTACCGTCGGCGCCCACGAGCTTTATGGTCTCGGCGTTCTGGAGGATCGCCGATATCTTTTTACCCTCCGCCTCGGCCTCGACGTAAAGCAGCGGCCGGCGCTCGATCTTAACCCGGCCGATGGTCGCCTTCCTGGCATCGCCGTCCTTGTCGATGATCAACGCCGCATCGCCGCTGCCCAGCTCTGACAAATAGCGGGTCTTGTCGTCCACCAGCACGTACTCATGCACGGCGCCGGCGTTGACCCGGAACGGGCGGCTGGCAACGTAGGGGCTCTCCTCGGCCTCCGACTGGATCAAGAATAAGCCGCCGGACTGGTTGCCGATGAGCATGCCCTCGCCCGGCTTCATGAGCGAGCAGGTGTCTATGCAGACCCTGTCGCCTATCCCTGCCTCCTTTACGGCGGTCACGGCCGCCGGCATTAGCGATATTTTCTGGCGCTTCGAGGTGATGGCCTTCGCTATTCCCCTGACCTTCGAGGGGTCGTCGGTACGGATGAGGATGCCGTCCGCGCCTTTTTCCAGCGTCTGCAGCGCCACGGATGCCTCGTCCAGGTTCTCGGCCTTCGCGATGATCTTCACCTGAGAGCCCTGCAATTCGGCTATAAGGTTTTCAAGCGGGATGACCTTCCAGTCTTTCCCCTCGATGACCAGGTAATCGCAGACCTTACCGAGCAGCACGGCGAGCCTCTCATACTGCTTCCCCTGCAGCCGCACGAACGCGGCAACCGGCTTACCTTTGCTTTTGAGCTTATTCGCCATCGCCAGGTCTTTGGAGTCATCCAGCTTTTGGGGTAATGCGACGGTACCGTCGCCTTCCGAGCCGATGCCGACGGTCAATATGTCCGCGCCATCGCCAAAAGATACGATCTTTATGCGGCCGAGCTCCCTGACCTTGTCCGCGAGCTCGGCGCTGACCAATATAGCGTCGGCCCCCGTCTCGAGGGCTGCCGTCGTCTCCTCTTTAGCCTTACTCCAGGGGTATTCGTGTATGTCTACCCAGACCAGCTTATTCATTTATTAAACTCCTTGAAGGCCTCGGCGGCCGTCCATTTATTATGGACGATGCTGGAGATCGCCTTCGTGATCTTAGTTGGGGATTCGTGTTGAAATACGTTTCTACCGATCGCTGCGCCTTTCGCCCCCGCCCCGATGGCCTGCTCGATCATCTCCAATAGTTCCAGGTCCGAGCCCATCTTGGGGCCGCCCGCGATAATGATGGGGACGGGGCAGCCATTTACTACCCGCTTGAAAGTATCCGGGTCGCCTGTGTAGTTGGTCTTGATGATATCCGCTCCAAGCTCGGCGCCGGCGCGGGCCGCGTGCGCAACGACCTCGGGGTCGTGCTGGTTCTTTATGGCGGCGCCCCGCGGGTACATCATGGCGATAAGCGGCATGCCCCAGAACGCGCAGCGCTCGGCTGTCTTCCCGAGTATGTGGAGCTGGTCGCTCTCAGTGGCACTACCAACGTTGATGTGGACGCTCACGGCGTCCGCGCCCATCTTCATGCACTCCTCTACAGTGCAGACCTGCACCTTATTGTTGGGGTCGGGCGCCAGGGACGTCGAGGCGCTCATGTGCACGATCAGCCCGACGTCGGGGCCGTAGCCCCTGTGGCCGTACGGGACCATGCCCTTTTGCATTAAAACGGCGTTAGCGCCGCCCTCTGCGACCTTCTCGACAGTCTCTGAAAAGTTGATGATGCCCTTCACCGGGCCGATGGATATGCCGTGATCCAGCGGTATGATCAGGCTGTTGCCGCTTTTCCTGTCCTTGATTCGTTCCATGCGTATGCTTTTGCCGATAGTCATCATGGTGAACACCGTGCTAGTATGTGCCATACTAGCACGGTAAAGTAAATAAATATGTCGGTTGAAAATCATCCATGGGTCGAGCCCATAGAGCCTTTTTCAGCGAGCTTTGTGCCCATGATTAATTATATGATTAGAGCAATAGTATATGGGATAAAGGTATTATGGTCGAAGAAAATATCGTAAACGTACCCGACTTCGTCCCGGGGGAAGGCTATAGTATTGAGCTTGTGGACGCGGAGCAAAATCCCATCGCAAAGGCCAGGCTAAAGGCATCCCTGGACGGCGGGCCGGCAAAGCCCGTTAAGTCCGATGATAACGGCATCATTAAAGTGAATACAGAGCCCACGACCAAGTCCATAGCACTGCATTCAATGGAAGAAAAATGAACCGTCACTTGCCGACGATCCTGCGGAAAACGACCGAGACGGACCTGTTATACCGGTCGACCTTCACGTGCATCTCCGAGCCGTCCTGGAACCTGAACTCGACCATATAGGTATAGGGCTCTTCGATCAACCGGCTCTTTGAGGTGTATACGTCGGCTCTCCCGGAAAGCCACTCCTTTACTATATTACTCGTCTTCGCTATCTCCACCGGGTCGGCCAGCTGGCTCTTTATGGCCTCATCGTACTCCGCTTTGACCTTCGACGAGTATGCATTCATGGCCTCTTCGAGGCGTGGCATATGCTTTTTTGCGAATGCACCGGCCTCCTTTTCGGCCTCTTTCTTACGGTCCGGATATAGCAGCGGATCTATCATCTGGGCCCTATCCTCAAGGCTCACGTACTGTGAGAACTCGCTCTCCGTCAAGCCGGGGTGATAGCTCATGATCACCTTCTTTAAGTCTTCAGGTAATGGCCCCATAGATATCCCCTCACACCCTGTTCTTTATTTTTGCTTTAAGCCTGTCCATCACGTACTGGTGCGTAAGCTTGTCCAGCCTGCATTTAGCCGGGTCTATAGTGCTTTTAGTGAAATTATCCATGACGTTACAGGCGCTGTTATCCACGAGCTCCGGCCCGTACGTCGTGTTGATGGCATCGTCGCCCGGGTAGCCCAGCCCTCCCCGCCCCTTATAGCTCCCGGCGGGGGCATCGCTGTTGTAAGACGTGCTGTTAAATTTACCGAAAAAGGCGGGGATGTTCGCGCCCGACTTCTGTCTTTTATTTACGTTATTATCGCTACTATAATACGAATCCTCATATAGGTCGGTGATCCGGCCCCTATCCTTTTCCGACATGGCGTGAAGGTACTCGTGGATCGGCGTAAGCTTATCGTACTTCCGGGATTCGGGCATCAAGTATATTGTATCGCCAAAAGACCCCGGGGATTTTACGTTCGTACCGTATTTATAAGTATTATCGTCGAGCGTGTATTCGTCGCCCGCCGTGTCATCGGTCGTGAACCAGGCCGAGCACCTGAACTGGAGCTTGGATACGGCCACCACGACGTCGGCTTTTTCGTTGAACTTCCCCAAAAAGTTGTTGAGCAGGTCCGGCAGGTCTATGCTCCTCGGGCCGACGATATTATCCGTGTTAAAGTTCGCGGTCTTCCTCAGGAGCGAGTTATCGGCGTCGTTCGTCAGGGTGTCATCGAACAACGTGAAGAGCCGGATATAAGGCTCGATCCCCTCGTCCCGCAGGGAATCCTCCGCGCTGTCGAACAGGCTTTCCATTATTCGGATCACCCTGCGGTGGAACGCCGGCCTGTCCGTGAGGATACCGTCCTTGAGGAACGGCGTGTCGTTCCCCGTCTTACCCGTCTCCTGGATGCCGGGGTTCGCCACGATGGCGATGCGGTATTTCGGCTCTTTATCGCTCATTGGTATGGCGTATGTTTTTCCGCGGTTAGTGTCCGGCAATAGACGAACGCGGATGTCCTCGCATTTATGTTCTCCTCCAGAGCTCTCGACCCACATCCAGCCGTCCCCTTCCACGAAAAGAGCCTTATGATAGTCCATGCCGAACATGCCCTGGACCAGCATATTCGGCCTTATGATGACGTCGCCGTCATTCTTACGGATCTCGTATTCGACGTCGACGTCATCGAACTCAAATCTCAGCTTATCCGATTGCTCGAACGTGCCGGCCATGCCTACCATTTTCGGTGCCAGGATAAAGAAATCGTTCAGCACTATTAATATTTTAGGCTCGACCTTCGGAGGCTTATAGTCCAGCACGACGATCTTCGCGGCCGCCGTGCCCTCGCATTCGATGGAGAGGCCGGCCTTGAAAGCATCATTTGTGGCGGTGAATAACGGCTTTCCGCCCGTGAACTCTATGGGAGTTTGATAGCAATCGTACCACACGCCGACCATTTTTCGGTTTAAAGCGTCCGAGGTCCGCGGGCCGACCAGGCCGTCGTTCTTTAACGGCGTACCCTCCCAGTCCGTGTTGTTCTCCTGGAACGCTTTTACCGCGCTCTCCGTGTCGTCGCCGAACTTGCCGTCTATGCCCGCCGGCCCGACGTCATAGCCCAGCGCCACGAGCATCTGCTGGAGTGTCTTTACCTGCTCTTCTTTATCCGATCCCCTGTAGTGCATCTGCCCTTTATTCTTGTTTCCCAGGGCGCCGTCGCCCTCGACGGGATTGGGCGGCGAGACGTTACAAAACTTTATCGCGGGCAGAGGGCCGGGATTATCGGGGTAATCGCTCATCCATCATATGTCCATATGTGGGGATAAAAAGATTTTGTTTTGGGGGCGGGCGCCAGCATTATTTTCGCGTTATTTTTGAATCGGGGCGTCACTTTTCCTTTAACGTGAGCGTGCTATGGGAATACTCGATGATTTTATAAATACCATAAAGGGCCAGCGGGACCAGTTTAAGGCGGAGCAGAAGAAGGCCGCAAAAAAAGCACCTGAGGGGAAGCCGTCGGATTATGGTTATGTGGGCGATGTCGACGCGTACTTGAAGAGCGGCGGAAAGATCGAGGTAAAGGGAGTGACCGCCGCCATGGACCCATACATGTACGATATCTACACGAGCCAGGGCTGCCCCGTAGGGCAGGCCCGGTACTACAGACAGGAGAACGTCATAGTCAGCCTGGTGCCCGACCCGTTCGCGAAATACCGGAAATAGACTATGAGCATTGAACTGCCCGAAAACCGAAACCTGTGAAAAAAATCCCTTAGCATATGTTTTTTAAAAACATGTACTACTAAATTATATAATAATCGAGATTATATTTTCAATCATGCCTACAGATGTCGCCGCGTTCTTCGAGAACCCTACTAAAGCAAGCCTTAATTACCTCGTGCTCATGCTTTTAAAAAGCTCTCCCAGGCATGGCTATATGCTCATGCAGGATATCGAAAAGCATACCGAAGGCGGCTGGAAGCCGTCCCACTCGGCCATCTACAAGCTTTTGAACAGCCTGGAAGAGGAAGGGTTCATCTCGTCATGGGAGGAAAAAGACGGAGATCGTGGCAGAAGGGTTTACAAGATCTCCGAAACCGGCGAAAAGCTGATCGAAATGAGCGAAAAAGAGTTCGAGTTCTACATGAACGCTTTCATCTCATCGCTTCTTGAGGCTAACGAGGACATCAAGCAAGAGCACATCACAGTGCTGCTAACGGATAAGGGTAAGGAGATAACGAAATATTTCGACCCTGACCGGCGCTACAGGGTCCTTAGCAGATTAAAGGCTTTTGTGGATTCCGAGGCCATCCGCATTAACGAGGAGCTCGAAGCCCTGAAAAATGGCACTAAATGATATTTCGACTTTAGTGTCAGGCCTAAAAACGCAGGGTGGGTAACAATTTAAAAATTAAAGGGGGGGATCTGGCATTACTACGACGACCAATGTCAATGATAGCCCTATTTACCAATATCTTCGCCACGTTATCGGATTATTATTAAAAATAAAAAATGAGTTTATCTATGCCGGCTATTTAACGTCATTGGGATGCCCTGCGTTCGTCCTGTCCGTCTCGATACTCCTGAACACGGGGATCGACTGGCCGGTACTGGCGATCGCATATCTAACGCCCCTGATCGTTTATAGCTATAATTATTATGAAGAGCTGGAAAAGGACGTGGCCACGAATCCCGAGAGGGCGAGCCATCTCAGAAAAAAAGTAAGCTTGTATCCTTTTATTTTAGGAACATATACGGTAATACTTGCGCTCCTGCTGGTATTTTTCGCGAACATCCAGATGATCATATTTGTTCTGATCCTGCTCTTTTGCGGGATCTTTTATACGATCCTTTTTAAGGATCTCACGAAGCAGATCCCGGGATTTAAGGGCATCTACATAGCCTCCGTGTGGGCGCTGGCCGGGGCGTTTTTCTTCAACTTCCACTACTCGCTTGACTGGGATGCTTTTTCGGTCCTGATGTTCCTCTTCATATTTTTAAGGGGCGTCATAAACGTGACGTTCTTCGACATAAAGGACATAGCGAGCGACAGGGAACAGGGGCTTAAGACGTTACCGGTGATACTGGGCAAAGACCTCACCTTAAAATTTTTAAAAGTGCTGAACGTTTTTGGGTTTTTACCACTGCTCATAGGCGTATATCTCGGGATCATCCCGGCGTTCGCGCTATCGCTTGCGATCTTTTACTTTTACGACTATTACTACCTAAAGAAGGCCGGGACGGTAAACGCAAAGGGCCTGCGCATGATCTCCTATACGCTGGCCGACGCGGAGTTCATCATCTGGCCGATAGTGCTTATACTGGTCAAGACGCTGTTTTTGGGAATTTGAGCTTATCCCCCGGCCCGTGAAAAAAATCCCGGTGAATATGTCTTTCCAAAACATGTGCTGCCAAGATATAAATCGCCGGAATATATATCCAGGATTATGTCTGTGGCCATTCCCACGTTCTTCGAGAACCCCAGCAGAGCAAGCCTGAACTACTTCGTGCTGATGCTTCTCCGCAAAACGCCCAAGCACGGGTATATGCTCATGCAGGACATCGAACGCCACACTCAGGGCCATTGGAAGCCATCCCACTCAGCCATCTACAAGCTTTTGAATAGCCTTGAGGAAGCCGGCTTCATCACGTCCCGGGAGGAGAAGGACGGGGAGAGGGCAAGACGTGTATATAAAATATCCGAAAAAGGAGTAGCGCTCTTAGAGGAGAGCGAGAGGGATTTCGAGTCGTTCATAAACGCCTTTATTTCCTCGTTACTGGAAGCAGAACGCGTGAACCCCGACCATCTTACCATTCTGCTTTCCAAAAAGGGGAAGGCGCTTATGAACAACCTCGAACCCGACCAGAGGCTGAAGGCCCTCACGAAGCTGAAGGCCTTCGTGGACGCCGAGCACGCCCGCATTAACAAGGAATACGATGAATTAATGAAAAGCGTCTCTGGAGTAAAGCCCGTTGAGCAGAAGCCTAATGTTTAGCGTTTTTTCGTTCCCCGATTACAATTAAATATGTCTTGCTGACTATTATAGATTTGATGAAGCTTGGGTTGTTGGGCCCGGAGGGCACGTTCTCGGAGATGGCCGCCAGGAAATGGTCGCCGGATGCGGAGCTCGCGTACTTTGACGACATGGAGTCGGCGGTCAGGGCCGTGGACGAAGGCGTTTGCGACGAGAGCATCGCGCCTGTCGAAAACTCGGTGGAGGGCCCCGTCGGCGTCGTCATGGACATGTTGCTCGAGATAAGCTCGCCCGTTGTCGGCGAGGAGATCCTGCCCATCAAGGAGTGCCTCATGTCCATGGGGAGCCTCAATGGTATCAAGATCATAGTCTCGCATCCCCAGGCGCTTGGCCAGTGCCGGCACTATATCCACGAGCATTTTCCCGGAGCCGAGGTCCGGACCACAGGGAGCACGTCCCATGCGGCCCGGCTTGCCCAGGAGTTCCCCGAGATGGCCGCCATCGGGTGCTCGGAGTCGGCACAAAAGTACGGGCTGAAAGTGCTAAAGGAAGGCATCCAGGACTACCCTATGAACCACACCCGATTCATCATACTGGGTAAAGAGATACCGGCCCCTACGGGCCATGATAAGACATCTCTGGCCGTTTACCTGGACCGGGACCGCCCAGGCGCTTTGTACGAGTTTTTGGGCGAGTTCGCCCGTCGCCAGATCAACATGACCAGGATAGAGTCACGCCCGTCTAAAAAATTACTGGGCGACTACTGGTTCTTCATCGACGTCGAAGGCCATGCGGGGGACCCGGTACTAAAGCAAGCTATATCTGCCTTGAAGGATAAATGCACTACGCTCAAGGTGCTGGGCTCATATCCAAGGGCAGATACTGCATGATCGGCGAACTTGTCGTCTTCGTATTTACTTATTTTCTCATAATGGCGAGGCCCTGGAAGCTCAATGAGGCCACGGGGGCTCTGCTGGGCGCCCTGCTCATGATGCTCTTCCTGCAGCCCCACGACATCCTGGAGGCCCTGGGCTTTTCGACGGCTTATGCCACTCCCCTCGTCACGACGTGGAACGTCGTCATCATATTGATCGAGCTGATGGTCATCAGCACCTTCCTTGACGACTACGGGTTCTTCGAATATTGTGCCGTCAAGGCGATGCACATGGCGGGCGGCGACTCTAAAAAGTTATTTATCTACACCTATGCCGTCACATGCTTGATCACCGCTTTCACCTCGAACGATATCGCCATCCTCACGCTCACTCCCATAATCCTGAAATTTTGCCGTCGAGCAGGGCTCAACGCCAGGCCGTTCATGTATGCATTCTTCTTCGCCGCCAACATCGCCTCCATGTTCTTATACATAGGCAACCTGACCAACATCCTCATAGGCGACGCCTTCAAGCTCGGGTACTTCGACTTCACGGCCTACATGTTCCTGCCCACGATGGCGGCCATTATCGTGAACTATGTCATCTTTTACTACCTGTTCAAAGACGACATCAAGGGTACTTATCCCATGTCCGGCGACGCCAATGCGCGGCATCTCATCAAGGATAAAGCGATGGTCGCCGTCGGATTGGTCGTGCTCGCCTTCGTGCTCGTAGGCTGCGGCTTCGCCAACTGGCTGCTGCTGCCCCTCTCGGCCGTGACCACCGTGGGCGCCGCAGCAATATACATCGTCGAGCGGAAGCCCGTGATAAGGACAAGGCGCATATCGTGGAGGGTGGTCGTATTCGTCCTATCCCTGTTCATAGTGGTAAAGGGCCTGGAGGTCAGCGGGGTCAACGCCAGCATAGGCAATTTAATTTTATCCGTCGTGGGCCAAAGCCCGGTCATCGCGACGTTCTCCATCTCAATGGCCTCGGCTTTCATGTGCAACGTGGTCAACAACATACCGATGACCGCCATGATGGTGCCCATCACGTCGGGCATAGCTTCCACGCCCGACATGGCACTCGCTATGGCATACTCCCTGGTCATTGGCAGCAACCTCGGTGCCAACATTACTATTACGGGCGCTCTCGCGGGCATCCTCTGGATTGAATGTGCTAAAGTGGAAAAATGGAGCACGGGCATCTCAGAGTTCATCAAGACAGGCCTGACGGTGACGCCCATCGTCATCCTGGCCTCGGCGGCAGTGCTCGCCCTCGAGATAATCCTACTGTGAAACCGAAAGCCTATTATAGGCGCCTGCCGCTATCCTGCAACGATTCGTGATCGAGATGGCAGTGTTAGAGCTGGCGGCCTTTGGCATCATCGGGAGCGTTCTACTATCCTTAGCCTTTTTACCCCAATGCTACAGGATGTTGAGCACGAAGAGCGCCCGCGACATCTCCGCCTATTACATGATGATCCTCGTGGCGGGCTCCTTTTGCCTGACCGTCTACGGCTATGGCATCCGGGACCTCATCGTATTCGTCCTTAACCTGTATGCCACTCTGGCAAACTCGGAATTACTATTGCTAAAGCTATATTACGATAGTAAAAAAGGAAAATAGGGACCCGAAATAGGGGTACCTGCTGTTGCTCACTCTATTTACTTGATCCTGCTTTTGACCTGGATACGCTGAAGCTTGGACAACGCAACGCCGTCCGCAGTGCCCGAGCTCTCGAGCAGGATGCGCGACATCAGGTCCGACTCGATGTCCGAGATCATCGGGATACCGGTGACCTTCGTAGCCCTCTCTGAGATCGACGCTATGTCGCCCCGGGAGATGAGGTCGAGCTTGAACTTGCGCGAGCCGGCCATGAGCTGCTGTAGCCCGGTGCCGATGCGGTCGTGCCAGTAAGTGTACAGGCCGATGGCGCCCGGCGGGATCTTCTGGATGTCCTTGCCGAACTTCTTTTCCAGCTCGCTGTAGGTGATCATGAACTTTGTCGGGTCGGAGGTATATACCTTCGCGAACCCCGGCGGCAGCTCGTTCTTCTTGGAGAGCTCGTTGAAGTAGGTGGACTTCATGACCGCTGCGATCGAGGCCCTCGCCATCGCGATGGCCTTCACCGTAGGGCCGCTGCCCAGGTCGGACATGGCCATGGACTTGAAGATCTGGGTCTCGTTAACGAAGCCGCCCGCAAAGGCGATGTCCGGCACGTACATGCCGTTCTCCTTCATGATCTTGACGCACTGCATGACCTGCGCCTGCAAATAAACAGTCGGCGTGGAGCAGTCGTTCATCATCGGGACGGGGCTCATGCCCGTGCCTCCGCCCGCGCCGTCGACGGTCAACAGGTCGATGTGCGCCTCGGAAGCGCATTTCAAGGTGAACGCCGTGGCGGCCGGCCTGTATGCGCCCGTCTTCAGGAACACCTTCTTGGCGCCCTGGTCGCGGAGCCACTCGATGTCCTCGACGAATCCCTTGAACTCCGGGAAGCCAACCCTCGAGTGCCTCTCGAAGGTCTTGAAAGCGCCGTCCTTAAAGGCCTTCTGGACTGAAGAGTCCTCGGGGTCTGGAAGGACGATATAGCCTCTCTTCTTGAGCTCGATCGCCTTCTTCAGGTCGTATATCCTCACTTCGCCGCCGATGGCCTTTGCGCCCTGGCCCCATTTCCTCTCTATGACGTTGACGCCCAGCTTAGAGAGGGCGTAGACGTCGGTGCCGAGCCTCTGGTCCTCGACGTTCGTCTGCACGACTATGTCGCCGTTCTTTCCGTCCCAGAACTCGCGGTACTTCTTAACGCGGTAATCCAGGTCAGGGGACTTCGTGACCTTGCCCTTGGTGATGACCGCGTCCATGTCCATGCCGCACACGTTCTCACCGATGACCTGTATGGAGCCCGATATGGCCGCGCCGACCGCCAGGCCGTCCCAGTAGTTCTTCGCTACAGCCGTCGAGCCCAGGCCCGCAGTGAACACCGGCACCTGGAGGGGCACGCCTCCTACCCTGGTCGTGATGTCGACCGAGGGGAATGTCGCCTTGTCGGAGTTGGGCTCGATGCCCTTGGCTCCGATAACTTCAGTCAATATCTGGAAATCCGACCAGTCAAGGCCGTAGTCCTTGTTCGACGAGGCTGTCGAATGGCCGAAGGACTCGGTATCGGGGTAGAGCACTTCGCGCCCCCTCAGGGCCGACTTGCCTACCTCGCACAGTATCTTACAATCCTTGACACAGATCGGGCACATGCCGCTCGTGGGATTAACGTCTTTTTTACGAGTGGCCGTATCCGTGGTTGAACGGGAATTGGCGTACATGTCGCTCATTGAAGTTTCACCGACAGTAGGCTATACACTTCTCCATAATAAATATTTCCGTGGGGTATAAATAATCGGAAAGAATATTCGAAGTCTCCATAGTAAAAAATATAATATTTAATGATAACGCTTAATTTTCAAAAATATTCTCTAAATATAGTAAAGTATAAAAATGATAAAGCTAAATTCATATTTAATGACACGGTCATCGCCAATTATATTACCTTTCCTCCTGTCAGCCATCATGTCCTCGACGGACTATGGCTCACAGGCTCGCCATACGGTATACGGCCTGGTCATGGATGATATGGGTAATAACGTGGATGGCGCCGACGTGCTCATCGAGTCGACCGTGGATAAGAGGCACATCACCTCATCCCTGGACGGCAGCTTTTTTTCTGATATTTGCGTTAGCGGCTCCTTCGACGAGATCTGTATCATGGTTTCTTATGGCCCGAAGTGCGGCATCGAGAAGATCCACGCCCGGGGCAACCACATCGCCGTCGACATCGTCCTGCATTAAGCCTCTAAGTTGAAGATGACACTATGAAGTCTACTAAGACGCTAAGGGTTTCACGCGAAGCTCGCCAGGACGCGAAGCTCGCGAAGACTATTTTTTAGATGCAAGTCTCTAAGTTTTAGAAGTAAAGGCCTCGAAGTGTGTGAAACCCTTAAGTGCCTTAATAAGCTTCATAGTGCCCTCTTGAACTTAGAGGCTTCAGATACCAAAACATTTATATGTGGTGAATGCCAGCAATTTAAGCCGGAAGTCAACCCGTAGTCTACTTATATAAGGACGACCATAGACGGGGGACAGGTAAAACTTATAATACTTCACCAGTATTTTAAAGACGCAGGAGAATAGTAAATGGCAGATTTCAAGCTAGTAGTTTCAGATCCCAAGACCGGGAAGGCGTATAACATAGACGTCACAGGGCCGAAGACCGTCAAGTTCATCGGAAAGGCGATCGGCTCGGAGGTCGACGGCGAGGCGGCCGGCCTGACGGGATACACGCTCGTGATCACCGGCGGCTCCGACAAGGACGGGATCCCCATGAGGAACGACCTGCCCGGCCAGGGAAGGAGAAAAGTGCTGCTTGCCGGAGGCATCGGCTACCACCCGAAATCGGATGGCATGAGGAAGAGGAAGACGCTCAGGGGAAGCGAGGTCAGCGGCGACCTGGTGCAGGTGAACGCCTCCATAACCGCATACGGCCCCAAGCTCATCGAAGAGATCCTCCCGAAGACCGAAGGCGCGGGTAAAAAGAAGAAAGAAGAGAAGAAGAAGGCTGCAGCGCCCGCTAAAAAATAAGGCCTTCTCAATACTTTTTTTTACAGGGCCTCATCGTCCGCCCGGGACTTTCTCCAGGCGGACTCGAGCTCCTCGATCTCGTCGAAATGTGCGGGAAACATAACGATGCCGTCGAACTCTTTCAAGATCTTGAGCGTGATCCATTCCAGGTGCCTGCTCACGATCCGCTCTCGAATTTCTATGTCGACGCTATCGTCGATGTGCATGTCTATGAGGCGCTTCCTGAGCAGCCTCCGGACGACTCTGCATACTTCGTTGATGCTCTCGGCCTTTTTGAATTCCTCCGTGTCCGTGACGGAGCTTATCAGGTCCTCATCGCTCTGAGCTTTTACCATGTACCTCACGACCTTGATGCTTCAAACAGCCCACTGGATGGCTTGTATTTATGTTTATATCAACGTAAGCGTAGCATTACCGGTGTATCACACTATTTTTAATGGTTATTCGTGTATAATTCCATATCGTAACGTAAATATCAATAAAGGGCCAGCCCGGGACCAAAACCTCCCCTAACGATCATATAGGCATCACTCCTTAATAAAAACCGCGCCCCATCGTTACTATGCCGTCGCGTTGGCGTTTTATCCACCTCAAACGCCGGTCATGTATTTATTTTCGCATAGCTGACATTTCCATGTATGAGGAGGGTATGATAATGGGTAAGGTGAGCATGGGCATCATTTCACTGGCCGCTATGGGCGTGTCGTTAGTGATCATTCTTACGGTGCCTGCGGCGGCCAGCCTGATCCAGACACATTTCGGCTTTCCCGTCATGGTGCACTCCGGGCAGGCGTTCTCCTTCAGCAACGACCTTGCCAGTTCCATGGATATCGAGTCGATGAACATAGGTTTCCCGATGTTCGACGGCATCATGTCGCCATCCGGCACGCTGTCAACTGGCATGAATAGCTTGCCAATGCAGGGCATGTCTGCGCCGGACCTAAGCCATATGGGCGAGCTCTTTGATCTCTCGGGCTTTAAGTTCCTTTAAAAGCTCCTATTTTTTTCGTTTCATACTATCGTTCCACAATATCATCTGCGCGATGGTGTCCCCGGGGCTGTTTTTATATATTAACCGCCGTGGCCGAAAGCCTTTCAGGCACCGGGGGTTAATGCGCAGATACGACCACTATCTGTATAAATCTCCGCTAAAACGCACATTATTCGTTTTTTTATATAATAATATATTAATTGACGCTTACTATATCTTCTTTTAACAATTGAGGAGGGTAGTTTATGAGTAAGGTGAAAACTATTGGACTTCTAGTTTTGCTGGCTTTTGTAGCCATGATGTTGCCCGCATACGCCAACCTTGTGCCGACGACTTTCGGTTTCCCCGTAATCGTGCAGAATGGTTCGACGTGTGCGTTCAACCAGGACACTGCCAAGGCGACGGACTTTGAGACTGTCGACATCCAGTTCCCGGTGCACTTCGGTAAGCTGGGCCTTGGCGCGACCACGCTCGACGCCGCTCTCGGCGTCGGTGTTGATGGGGAAAATAACGTGGACCCATTAGGCCTCGGCATCACGGATGATGTGGCGGCCGGCCTGGGCATCGGCGACGAGCTGGGCGTCGGCGCAGCCGTTAAGGCGACGGCTAACGTTCTGCCGTTCGGTCCCGTGAACCTGGCGTTCCCGGACATCAGCCAGACCGTGGTGCAGAAGCAGGAAGTTACGCACTGCGACTTCGCGCAGACCAATGAGTTCGCCGAGTTCGCCTATCCGTTCGTCGGAGTAGGCCCGGTCGCACTCCCAGGCTTCGGCTTCGGCTGGTAAAATAGCGATAAATAGTTCAGGCAGTGGTAGGAGTACATCACTTCTACCCTCTCATTTATTATTTTATTTTATGTCCTTGGTACGCCGATTCTTTTCCTGTTTACGCATATTAAAAAAATAATCATTTTCTCTTCGTGATTATACGATTAAAAAAGGTAATTATTCGTTTTTTTATATAATAATATATTAATGGACGCTTACTATATTTTCTATTAACAATTGAGGAGGGTAGTTAATGAGTAAGGTGAATACTATAGGAACTCTGGTCCTGCTGGCCCTGGTTCTCGCTGCAATGGTTGTACCTGCCGCGGCCAACCTCGTGCCCACGACCTTCGGTTTCCCGGTGATCGTCCAGAATGGTTCGACGTGTGCGTTCAACCAGGACACTGCCAAGGCGACGGACTATGAGAACATCGACATCCAGTTCCCGGTGCACTTCGGTAAGCTGGGACTTGGCGCGTCCACGCTCGATGCAGCTCTCGGCGTCGGCGTTGACGAACCCGGAGTTGGCCTTGGTGTAACTGATGGCATTGCGGCCGGCCTGGGCATCGGCGAGGACCTTGGCGTCGGCGCAGCCGTTAAGGCGACGGCTAACGTTCTGCCGTTCGGTCCCGTGAACCTGGCGTTCCCGGACATCAGCCAGACCGTGGTGCAGAAGCAGGAAGTTACGCACTGCGACTTCGCGCAGACCAATGAGTTCGCCGAGTTCGCCTATCCGTTCGTCGGAGTAGGCCCCGTGGCACTGCCTGGCTTCGGCTTCGGCTGGTAAACTAAATATTGAAGGGTAATGGTGGGAGATACGATCTCCTGCCAGCTAATTTTTTTTATCGATATTTAAGTGCCCGGCATTTGTCGATTTTTATACCGTTTATGCATTTGGGAAAATAACCATTCTCTATCCGTGATTATACGATTAAAAAAGCTTATTATACGTTTTTTTATATAATAATATATTAATGGAAGCTTACTATATCTCCAATTAGCAATTGAGGAGGGTAGTTATGAGTAAACTGTTTAGAAACGGACTTCTAGTTTTGCTGGCTATGACTCTTATGGTCATGCCCGCATATGCTAACCTCGTGCCGACCACCTTCGGTTTCCCGGTGATCGTCCAGAATGGTTCGACGTGCGCGTTCAACCAGGACACTGCAAAGGCAACCGACTTCGAGAACGTCGACATCCAGTTCCCGCCATACTATGGTAAGTTGGGCCTTGGCGCGAGCACGCTCGATGCAGCACTCGGCGTAGGCGTTGGCGAGGAAAATAACGTAGACCCACTAGGCCTCGGTATTACGGATGGCATTGCGGCCGGCCTGGGCATCGGCGACGATGTCGGCGTGGGCGCGGCAGTGAAGGCTACTGCTAACGTGCTGCCGTTCGGTCCCGTGAACCTGGCGTTCCCGGACATCAGCCAGACCGTGGTGCAGAAGCAGGAAGTTACGCACTGCGACTTCGCGCAGACCAATGAGTTCGCCGAGTTCGCCTATCCGTTCGTCGGAGTAGGCCCGGTCGCACTCCCAGGCTTCGGCTTCGGATGGTAAACTAATAAGTAAAATGTAAAGGGCGGGAGAGGCAATCTCCTGCCTATAAATATTTAAACATTTTTTATTTGGATTTTTTTCTAATTATCCGTTACTTTACATAATAATATATTAATCAACGCTTACTGTATTTTAGATAAGAGGAGGGTAATAAATGCTTAATAACACGATCAGACGGACCTTTATTATATTACTCTTACTGGCGTTAGCCTGCATTCCGGTAGCGTCTGCCGCACTATCGCCCGTGGCGTTCGGCTTTCCGACCATGACACAGTTCTCCACAAATACCGCTTTTAGCAACGGGTTCGCGCAGGCGTTCGACTTCGAGACGGCCGACATCTCGCCGTTCGGGTCCATCGGCTGTAGCTTCCCGACCGTCGGGCAAAGCGCCGTACAGGGCCAGGTCATAAACCAGTGCGATTTTGCTCAGAGCACCGTTTTTTCAGCTTACTCGTACCCCGCCGTAGATACCGGCCTTGGCTTTGCCGGATTCGGCGGCTTTACCGGATTTGGCGACCTACTATAAGTTAAACGGGATATGGCAGGTGCCTCCTGCCTTTTTTAATGAACGGGTCGTAATATATACCTGAGAATCGCCCTTTAACTCCCATTTTTCTTTGGTACTGGGGCACGAATGTTTGCTTTTCTTTACGATAATATATTAATCCACGTCTGAAGTAATGCTCCATGGTAAAGGAGGGTGGATCATTTGATTAATAAATTAGTAACCGTTATTATGTTAGCTACAGCCGCATGCTTTTTCGTCTTTGGGGCAAGCGCGCAGCTCATTCCGACATCGTTCGGCTTTCCGACTATCGTACAGTCAAGCAACTCTGTCGCTTTTAGCCAGGACACGGCAGATGCCTTAGACTTCCAGGACGTCAGCATCAATTTCCCGACCGTGGGCGGCGGTTTGCCTTTCGGAGCCGTGAGCCTCGCGTTCCCGTCCATACACCAAACATCGTTACAGACTCAGTCCGTAACGCACACCAGTTTCGTACAGACCAGTGAGTTCGCGGAGTTCGCGTATCCGTTCGTGGGCGTCGGGGCGACAGGGATCCCCGGATTCGGCTTCGGGCTCTAGGCCCAAAGGTGATGGCCCCGGCCATCACCGCTTTTTTATCAACCTCGACCGCACTGTATTTAATAGGTCTCAGTTATCGGATATCTGTTTTTATACATACTAATATATTAAAAGACGCTCAGAGTAGAAATTCAATGGTCAATATTGGGGGATGGTTAGGTTATGGGAAAATCAGTAGCGGGAGCATCGCTCGTGCTGGCAATACTGTGCATGACCACACAGGCCTCAGGGCTGATGTTCCCGATGGGTTTCGGTTTCCCTAATGCAGTGCAGACTTCAACGACGACTGCCTGGCAGCGGGATACGGCAGACGCCTTTAGCTACGAGGACTTCAGCATGGTCCCGATAGCGGGGCTCGCGTTCCCGTCAATACACCAGACATCGATCCAGGTACAGTCGATGAGCCACACAGAGTTCTCGCAAACGACAGAGTTTGCAGCTATAGGGTATCCTTACGTTTCCATGGGCTCCGGCCCGTTTGGCGGGTTTGCCTGCGGATTCTGAGGACAACCGACGATTAGGTGGGTAATGGGGGGAGCTTAATGATAAGGCATTATTCTCTCCCCATATTTTTATTAAATAACAGCCGCTTAGAATATAGAAGCTAAATTTATAATAATTATCGGCAATACTGCATTTATTTGTATCATATGGCCAAATATTCGTTATTAAAAACACTAATATATTAATCAATGGTTCTAAATAGATACTTTTAATAAAGAGGAGGGTAGTAATAATGGTGAATAAACTAGCAATGGTACTTTTCGCGGTCACGATCATTGCTCTGCTGACGCTGCCGGCCTATGCGTCGCTGGTGCCGATGTCCTGGGGTTTCCCGACGCTCGTTCAAAATAACTCGCTGACGGACTTCGAGAACAATTTCGCCTTCGCTACGGACTTTGAATCATCTGATATATCTTTCCCCACGACGACAGGCTTTAGCGCATTCCCGACGATCACGCAAATATCTAATACGAGCAACCTGCTATCTCAGTGCAAGTTCATGAACCAGCAACAGAGCATGCAATTCGCATATCCGTGGATTAGCATAGGATTCTCGCCCGTCCCATCCATGGGCTTCCTCTGAAAATATCAGAGGAGCTCCTTCCAACTATTTTTCGACGGGGACGTATTTTTAATCGTATAAAGGCTAATTATTCGCTTTTATAAATGCTAATATATTAATTATCAGTCGCACTAACTATGATTAAGAGGAGGGTAGTAAACATGGTGAAAAGGTTAGTAGTATTGACTCTAGTTTTAATGGCGGCCGTGGCCTTATCGTATCCCGCGAGCGCCAGCCTGGTCCCGATATCATGGGGTTTCCCGGTCCTGATACAGAATGGGTCACTGACGGCCCTGCAATCATCGATGCAGTCGGCCAGCGACATCGAATCGGCCGACATCGCTTTCCCGACAGCGGGGCTTGGCGGCGGGATATTCGGAAGCGCGTTCCCGTCGATCGCACAAAATTCTCTCCAGAAAGCCCTGGCGACCAACCTGCTATTCGGGCAGCAGAAACAGAGCACGATCTTCGCGTACCCGTTCCTGAGCATCGGCGGTGCGCCGGTACCCAGCATGGGATTGCTGTAAATGAATAATGTAGGTGCTTCTCTCTGCCGCCTACATTCTTTCCTTTAAGTTTTTTAAAAGCAAGCGGCCATAGGCCATCCTCTTTAAACACCTTGACCGACGATTTTTTAGTCATTGATAAAAATACAAGCGACGCTAGTTGGTTTTTAAAAACGTACTGTCGAGTTGAAATGGCCAAAACCTCGAAAAAAAACCTCTGAAAACGGTATGATTTCGTTTTTATAAACGCTAATATATTTATTATCGTTTCCTCTACTTAGAAACTGTCAAGTAGGGGGGATTGTATGAGTAAAAAGAGATTAGCCGTACTTACGATGCTGGTCGTTATGCTCCTTGTGTTCAACATACCGGCATCGGCTCAAGTCGTCGGGACGGCTGGAGTGGCCGCCGCCGCATCGTCAACCATCGCGGCAAGTTCGACAGGTTTCGGGGCGTTCGGCGGATTCGGGTTCCCGTTCAACTGGGGCTTTGCGCCGTTTGGCGTAGGATGTTGGCCATTTAACTGGGCATTAGGCGGAGGCTGGGGACCATTCCCGTTCCTGGGATGGAACAGGTTTAGCCCGGGATTCTTCGGGATAACCGGTCGCTTCCCGTTCAGCCCGTGCTTCATGGGAGGCTGCGGCATGTACCAGGCGGTACCGTTCATCACCGGCTGCGAGGTTGGCGGGCCTCCGGTGCTCGGCTGGGACGTGTCTCCGTGGGCTTTCGGCCTGCAGAGCTGTGTCAGGAGCCTGCCGCTGTACTTCAACGCGCACGGCTTCGGGTTCCCGAAGAGCCTCGGTAACTGGAGGTTCTCACTGGTACCGCCGCTGTGTGCGCCGCCTATTCCGGCAATAGCGCCCATTGCGAACGCGCCTCTGGGTGGCTTAAGCAAGGGCATTATGAAGGCAGCCGTGGACCAGGCAGTGCCGTTCATCACCGGCTGCGAGGTTGGCGGGCCTCCGGTGCTCGGCTGGGACGTGTCTCCGTGGGCTTTCGGCCTGCAGAGCTGTGTCAGGAGCCTGCCGCTGTACTTCAACGCGCACGGCTTCGGGTTCCCGAAGAGCCTCGGTAACTGGAGGTTCTCACTGGTACCGCCGCTGTGTGCGCCGCCTCTCCCGGCAATAGCGCCCATTGCGAACGCGCCTCTGGGTATCAGCAAGTAAATGACGGGTCAGCCGTGGGCAAATTTTTATGCGCACGGCTTTAGTTCCCACGGGAATAAAGAAAGCGAGTGCCGGACCGCTAAACCGTGTAGTAGATAAGTCGCACTGGTTAGCCGTCCTGCATTACTTTCCTATATTTTTTATCGTTGTTTGTACAATAAGGATCAAAAATGGCGCTACTTCGTTTTTATGAACGCTAATATATTTATTATCGTTTCCTCTACTTATTCATTGTTAAGAGGTTGGGTAGTATGAGTATTGAAAAGAAGATCGCGGCCGTACTTGCGCTGGCCGCCATGCTGATGGTGTTCACCGTGGCCGCTGCGCTCATGGCCGGCGATGGAGCGCTTTCGTTGGGCCTGGACTTAACGGGGTATTATCAGCCGATCCCGTTCATTCTCGGCGGCGAGATCGCCGTGCCCCCGGTGCTCGGGTGGAATATGCCTCCGTGGGCTTTCGGCTCGCAGAGCAGTGTCACGAGCCTGCCGCTGTACTTCAACGCGCACGGCTTCGGGTTCCCCCTGACGCTGGGCAACTTCAGGATCGGCTTGATGCCGTCCATCTGCTAAAAATAACCGGGGTAACCGTCAACTCCGTTTTTTTCTATGTGTCAGGCACGCCTACTACCTTGTTCATCGACAGGGCGATCACAGATGGTCTTATAATCGAGATTTCTTGCTTAGTTACCGGCTGTTTTTACACTTTTAAGCTTACCAGGCCGAATTATTCGCTTATTGTTTTACTAATATATATAAAATTAATAATTAAACTTAAGCATATAATTGAGGAGGGTAAATATGGACAGGACGAGGGTACTGGCATTTACAGCAGTAGTTTTATTCGTTCTGTGCCTGGCAGCGCCCGCCGGCGCTAAGTTCATCGGCACAGGCGTTACTTTTGATAAGCATTTTGGCGATACCATAAACGTGAACGTGGGCACGGGCGTCTCCGCCCTTGACAACACGGCTTTCGGCCTGGCGGACATGGACCTTGGTATTACCTGGGGCCTGGATCTTGATCTCGGCACGATGGCAGGATATCCATATGGCTATGGCGGGATAGGGGCGGTTTCGACGGGCGGCTTAGGCTATTCGCTGGGCATGAGCATGGATGAGACCCACGGCGCAGGCTTCGATGGCTCGGGCTATGGCATACCGCTCGCGGAGCAAGGTGTCACTACCACGCACTTTGGCCAGCTATGGTCCAATAATTTGCAGCTTGACAACTCCCAGGCAGTGCTGCCTTTCTCGAGCTTCCCCGTGCTGTAATGCTCCGTCTTTTTTTATTTATAGTCCGACCATTCTTTTTATTAACACTAACCCGATAATTTTATCATGTATTAGCGTACATACAATAGCCTATATCATTGACTATTAAGCAAATATAAGGCTATATTTTGCCACGTTGTAAGGCATTGCCAAATATTTGCTTTCTTTTTTTGTATAAGCCATCATTTACACTCAGAATGCGTTAAAGAGCTCCGAATCGGTTACATTTCGTATTTTTATATAATAATATATTTATCTTGTCCAACTAGACATAAATGTGCAGTTCGGAGGTGTAGTTATGAAAATGGCAAGAACCCTAAGTGTAGCCATTCTTTGTATAGTGGCTACCATATTAGTTGCGGCACCCGCTTTCGCACAGTTATGCGGGCCTGGCCCGATCGGAGGCTGTGGCCCCTGTGGCGCGCCAGTAGCGTATGGGCCGCCCCAGGATTGCATCGCACAGATCTATTGCAACATACCGGTCACTACCCAGGTACCCGTGACAGTGCCGGCTACTTCGGCGATAACGGTCCCGGTGACCGTGCCTGTCGGCGATGTATGCCCGGTGACGGTCCCGAGGGCAGTCATAGTGCCCCAGACGATACCCGTACCGTTCGTCAGGCCCGCATGCGTCCCGACGTCAATCCCGGTCACTGTGCCCGTGTGCACCAGCGTGCCGGTCACGTCCATGATCCCGCAGGTCACGACTGTCCCGATGGCAGCACCCTGTGGAGCGCCCGTGGCTAACGCGCCACTGGCAAACGCTCCCCTGGGAGCCAACGCCGGCCTCGGGGCTAACATAGGCCTCGGCAAGGGCCTCGGTTATGGCGGCATGGGCCTCGGCGCCGGCCTCGGCTATGGTGGCCTTGGCGGCTACACTGGCCTCGGCACCGGCATGGGCGGCTTTGGCGCTGGCCTTGGCGGAATGGGCCTGGGCAGCATGGGCATGGGTACCATGGGCCTGGGCAGCATGGGCATGGGCATCCGGTAAATAGATCGGCTGTATACATACAAAAATAAAGGTTGGGAAAACTGGCATGTAAGCATCAACGAACTGGGAGGTATCTGCTTTCCAGTTCGTTAATACCTTATTTTTAATTTATTCCGTTCTCTTACGTTTATTAATCCAATATGAGCTATATAATCGTTACTTTAGCGGAAAATATCTTTATGCAGCCGGGACTACCTGTTCATATAGTTGGGTGGGTGTTGTATGGTGAGGTACAACCTGTTCCCCGTGGTGACCGCTACCGTCATTATAATGACATTTCTTTGCTGTCAGAACGCGTTAGCGGACGCTACCTTCGGCGGGATCGATCTATACGGTTTTCCCATGGGCATAGTGCCGCCCGATGCAGGCGCGGCCGCCATGCCCGGACAGGGATACACGTATAATAACATAGGGTATTTGCTACCGGATTTTGGCACGACGTACGGGTTCGAAGCGCATGAGCAATCGCCGCTCCTGGGCGGCAATACCGGCTATTTCGGCCCGGACCTGGGCGGTTTCGACCTTGGCGTGTCTTTTGGATTGACCCAGGCGGACCACGATGCCTCGCAGACTGCCTTCTCGAAGGACCTATTCTACCAGGCGGACCTGGATAAGACTTTCATCGGGTTCCCGGGGATAGGCGTGGGCTCGCTCGGCGTCATGTTCCCGACCATATCTAACGACAAGTCCAGCGTCAAGTACATGGAAAGCGTAAAGTTCGAGTTTTCGACGGAGAGCGATAAGTTCCAGATGGCCGGCTTCGGCTACCCGCTCGGCCTCGGCCTCGGGTATTCGGCCGCACAAATAAACTCCGGCCCCGGCTTAGGCATCCTGAACTCGCCGTTCTACTTCGCATGATTAAGCCTCTAAGTTGAAGATGACACTATGAAGTCTTAAGAAGACACGAAGAGTTTCGCACAAAGCTCGCCAGGACGCGAAGCCCACGAAGTCTTTTTTAGATGCAAGACAATAAGTGGTTGAAGTATAAGAAGGCTAAGATTATTAAGACGGTGAAGGGTTTTAACTTCCATTACTTCGAGGCCTTCACTTCTAAAACTTATTGTCTTGCATCTAAAAAATAGTCTTCGCGAGCTTCGCGTCCTGGCGAGCTTTGTGCGAAACCCTTAGCGTCTTGATAGACTTCATAGTGCCTTCTTAAATCTTAGAGGGCCTAAATTACCGAAAACTTCATATGCTCGGATGGCATTATGAGCCACCGTCATTATAAAAATAGTGACATCGAACCGTAGGATAACGTTCCGTTATCCGGCGAATGGGCGAAGCCCGAGCGCGTATAAAAACCGTATACGCGTGAGTCAGGCCGAATGGCCTTACGGAGGTTCAGAAATGAAGGCTATAAAGAAAACCAACCCTAGATTATCGAAGCTCATTTTCGACCTCAAGGCACAGTCCAGGGAGCAGAAAGTGCCCCTCTGGAGGGATATTGCCGAGAGGTTCGAGAAGCCGGCCAGGCACTACGCGGCGGTCAACGTCAGCAAGATCAACCGCCACACGAAGGAGAACGAGGTCGTCCTGGTGCCCGGAAAAGTCCTGGGCACGGGCGTCATCGACCACCCGGTGACCGTCGCCGCGCTCAACTTCAGCATGGTCGCGGAAGACTTGATCAGCGGCGCCGACGGCAAGTGCATGACCATCGAACAGCTCATGAGGGCGAACCCCGCGGGCAAGGGAGTCCGCATCATCAAGTAAGGAGGACTAAAACATGGTATTGATCAACGCCCAGGGGCTCATCGTCGGCAGGCTGTCCAGCATCGTCGCCAGGAAGCTATTGGAAGGCGACGAGGTCACGATCATCAACGCGGAGAAGGCCGTCCTATCAGGGGCGAAGGCGATGACTTTCGCCGAGTACAAGCAGGCCGTGGACCGCGGCACAAAGGAAAAAGGCCCGTACTTCCCGAAGAGGCCGGACGCCATCATCAAGAGGGCTATCCGGGGCATGCTGCCCTATAAGGCACAGCGGGGGAAGGACGCGATGGCACGCCTCAGGATATACATCGGCCTGCCGTCGGAGCTGCAGGGGCAGCAGGCCATCACGCTGGAAAAGGCGAGCGTAGACCGCCTGAGCACATACAAGTACATGGAGCTCGGCGAACTCTCGAAGCAACTGGGAGCAAATTTCTAAGGTGAGAGCATGGTCAAGGTCATAACTACAAGTGGAAAAAGGAAGACCGCGATCGCCCGGGCTACCGTCAGGAAGGGCACGGGCATCGTCCGTATAAACAAAGTGCCGCTGGCTCTCGTCCAGCCCGAGCTCATAAGGCTTAAGGTCACGGAGCCCCTCACCATGGCGGGCACCGAGATATCCGGCCAGCTGGATATCGACGTCGACATCCGCGGCGGAGGCATCATGGGACAGGCGGAGGCCGCCCGGTGTGCCATCGCAAGGGGCATCGTCAACTGGACGAACGACATGGCGCTGCGCGACTCATTCCTGAGCCAGGACAGGACTCTCCTCGTCAACGACATCAGGATGAAGGAGTCAAAGCACTACGGCGGGACGGGCGCGAGGGCCAAGTTCCAGAAATCGTACCGTTAAGTATAAATGTGTGCATTGGAGGTATATTCAAATACTTCCAATGAATTAATTTGAATTGGAGCTAAAATAAATGATTCCGGTCAGATGTTTCACCTGCGGAAAGGTCATCTCGAACGTGTGGGAAGAATATCGCGCACGTGTAGAAGAGCGCATGAAGACCCTGCCAAAGGGTGAGCTGCTCAAGGTAGGCGACATCCTTGACGACCTGGGCGTAGAGCGATACTGCTGCAGGCGCATGCTGCTGTCGCACGTCGAGCTGGTCGACGTTCTGGCGCCATACCAGTGATAATGATATACGGGATCGTGGGGTAGCCTGGTCCATCCTTTCGCGTTCGGGACGCGGAAACCTGAGTTCAAATCTCAGCGATCCCACCATATATCTTTATCCCGGACAACCGTACAGCCAAAGACCACCCAACGGGACGCTTGGGAATTTGAACGCATACCACAATAATAATGAAACTCATATGTCATTTCTATTAAATTGTAAGGGGTATTAGCTTGAGCGCTAAACAATTAAATGTGGCGGATTCCAAACCTGCCCAGTATACACGCTATGAGCGTGCACGTATCATCGGTGCGAGGGCCCTCCAGATCTCCATGGGAGCGCCGGTCCTCATGAAGGACATCAAGACCGTCGAGCCCATCGAAGTCGCCATGGCGGAGCTGGAGCGCGGCCTCATCCCGATCACCGCAAAGAAGGTCAATAAGTCCACAAAACGGGAGGCTAAACCGGCCTAATTCTTTTTGTCCGGCGTGCTTATTTTATCAGGGAGGTTTGTTCTTGACCGTGATTGAAGATATTATAGGGAGGAGAATTTTCGACAGCCGCGGTAACCCGACCATCGAGGTCGAGGTTTATCTGGACGATGGCTTTGGACGTGCAGCCGCACCGGCGGGCGCTTCGACGGGGACCTATGAGGCGGTGGCCATCCCCGTGGAGGACGCGTTATTGAAGCTGGAGAGCGACGTCGTGGAACAGCTCGTCGGGGAGGACGCCGAAGACCAGGAGAACATCGACATGCTCCTGCATGACGTCGACGGCACGGATAATTTCAACAACATAGGCGGCAATACGTCCGTCTCGGTCTCTATGGCCGTAGCCAAGGCGGCGTCGAACGCTCTTTTTAAATGCGGCGACTTCGTCGTGGAGCCGCCCGAGCGATACCTGTACAGGTACCTGGGTAACGCGTACCCGCGCATGCCGTACCCGCTCGGCAACGTCCTGGGCGGCGGAGCGCATGCGCCGGGGGCGACGGACATCCAGGAATTCCTGGTGTCTTCGCTTGGTGCCGGGACCATCGATGACGCCGTGTACGGCAATACTCTGGCGCATAAGCGCGTAAAGAAGATATTAACTGACGACGGCATCGTGTGCGGCAAGGGCGACGAGGGCGGCTGGGCGCCCCACGTCAGTGATTCTAAGGCCTTCGAGGTGGTCAGCCAGGCCGTGAAAGAAGTGTCGGACGAGCTGGGCTTCGAGGTGCGCTTTGGCCTTGACGTCGCTGCGTCTGAACTATGGGACGAAAAGAAGAAGGCCTACGTCTACAAAGACGCAGAGCGAACTACGGAACAGCAGATCGAGTACATCGCGAGTTTAATAGACGAGTACAACATGTTTTACGTAGAGGATCCGCTGCATGAGGGTGACTTCGACGGGTTCGCCGAGCTGACCGAGAAGGTGGGCGACCGCTGTATCATCTGTGGCGACGACCTCTTCGTCACGAACGTAAAGCGCATCCAGGAAGGCATCGAGAAGTTCTCTGCGAACGCCGTTTTGATCAAGCCCAACCAGATAGGCACAGTAACCGATACTTATAACGCGATAACGCTGGCAAAGCGGTTTGGCTATAAGACAGTAATGTCGCACAGGAGCGGCGAGACTACGGATAATACCATCGCTCACCTCGCTGTCGCGTTCGGCTGCGAGCTATTAAAGACGGGCGTAGTGGGCGGCGAGCGGATCGCCAAGCTGAACGAGCTCATACGCATCGGAGAGGACATTGGCAACGATAAGTTGACAGAGGACCTACTATAATCACCAGTATTTAACATTTGAATATTTCACAAAGAACAGGAGAAACAAAAAATGGCAGACAAAGCTGTTGAAAAACAGGAAGTTAGAGAGATAAGGGATGAGAACTACCAGTCATTGATACCGATGGACGAATACCTGGCTGCGGGGGTGCACATCGGTACGCAGCAAAAGACTGAGGACATGCAGCGGTTCATATACCGTGTCAGGAATGACGGGTTGTACGTTCTGGACGTCCAGAGCACTGATGAGCGCATTCGGGCGTCGGCGAAGTTCCTTTCGAGGTATGACCCGGCGAATGTTTTAGTCGTGTGCGCCAGGCAATATGGCCAGCACCCGGCGGAGATGTTCGCCAGGGCCATCGGCGCCAGGGAGATCGTGGGGAGGTTCATCCCCGGGACCATGACCAACCCCGAGTACATGTTCTTCACCGAGCCGGACGTAGTAGTAGTTACGGACCCCATCGGCGACATGCAGGCGGTCAACGAGGCCATCAAGATAGGCGTGCCCGTCATCGCCATGTGCGACACCAACAACATGATCACCGACATCGACCTCGTCATCCCGACGAACAACAAGGGCAGGAAAGCGCTCGCCCTGGTTTACTGGCTGCTGGCCAGGGAAGTCACCCGCGAGCGCGGCGAGCAGGGCTTTAACTATACCGTCAATGACTTCGAGTCGGAAATATAAACTCGTATCCGGAGTAATAATATCGATATGAGGACTCCAGCGGTCGCGGGCATGTTCTACCCGGGGAACGGGGAGGAGTTGCGCAGGCTCATCAGTCAGCTTACGCCAAAGGTACCTGACTCTAAGCTAGACGCCATGGGAGTGGTCGTGCCCCACGCCGGCTACGTATACTCGGGCGGCGTAGCGGCGAAGGTGTATGCGTCCATCGAGGGCGCGCCCACGTTCGTCATCCTCGGCCCCCGGCATAGCTGGGAAGGCTCGGCCATAGCCGTCTCGACACAGCCGTGGAAGACGCCGCTGGGCGTCGTGGACGTCGATCACGATCTCATCGACATGTTGCCCCCGGGCATCATAGACCACGACGAGGTCGCCCACAACAGGGAGCACTCTATCGAGGTGCAGGTGCCGTTCTTACAGTACTTTTTTAAGGACTTCAAGATCGTGCCCATTGCCATGGGGCTGCAGGACTACGAGACGGCCCGCGAAGTGGCAGGCGAGCTGACCGCGGCCGTCGAAAAGTACCCGAAAAAAGTGGTAATAGTGGCCTCGAGCGACTTCACGCATTACGAGCCGGCCGAAGCGGCAAAGCGAAAGGACCGCCTGCTCATCGAGAGGATCGAGAGGCTTGACGTCCCCGGGTTCTACGACGAGATCGCGAGCCTGAACGCGACCTGCTGCGGCTATGGCCCGATCGCGGCGATGATGTTGAGCTGCAAGCGGAGGGGCGCCACGAAAGCAGAGCTGCTCGCCTACGCGACCAGCGGCGACGTGACCGGGGACCGCGAGGTCGTGGGATACGCGGGGCTGGCCGTGGCCAAGTGATGACATGACGATCTGTACGGCGCCCGGCAAGGTCTATTTATTCGGAGAGCATGCGGTCGTCTATGGAAAGCGGGCCATCGCCAGTGCAATAGACCTGCGCACCATCGTGGAGGTCAACCGCAACAGCAAGGGCATCCGCATCCACTCGGCCTTCAAGGACGACCCCGATAAAAACCTCTACATCAAGGCGGCCATACGAAAGGTACAGCAGTACGCCGAGGTCAAGGACCTGAACGTGATAGTGACGTCCAGGATACCCGTGGCTTCGGGGCTGGGCTCGTCCGCCGCCGTGACCGTGGCGACCATCGGAGCGCTCAACGAGGAATTCCAGATAGGCCTGAGCAGGGACGAGATCGCTTTCATGGCCTACCAGGTCGAGCTGGAGGTGCAGGGGGCGGCGAGCCCTACCGATACTTTCGTCTCCACCATGGGAGGGACCGTGGTCGTACCGGACAAAAAAATATTGTCTCCCATAAGCTGCGGCATCGTGGTCGGCCATACGGGCATTTCCAGGTCCACCGCCCGGATGGTCTCCAGGGTGAGGGCCCTCAAAGAAAAATACCCGGAGGTCATCGGCGGCATCATGGACGCCATCGGCGACATTTCCTCGAGAGGCGAGGTTTTAATAAAAAAGAGCGACTACCGTTCCATAGGCGAGCTCATGAACATCAACCAGGGGCTACTGGATGCATTGGGCATTACGATACCCGAGCTATCATTACAGATCCACGCGGCACGCCAGCATGGCGCATATGGCGCCAAAATAACCGGCGCCGGCGGAGGAGGATGCATGGTCGCCATATGTGACGAAAAAAATTGTAGAGAGATCGCCACGGCCATAGGCCGTTCCTATGGCGATAGCTTTATCACCAGGCCTACGGTGGAGGGCGTGCACATCAAATGACGACCATACTCAAGATCGGCGGCAGCGTGCTGACAGACAAGAACAAGTTGTCGGTGGCAAGGCCGGAGGCCATCGGGCGCATCGCCAAAGAGATCGGCGAGAGCGGTAGCCCGGGATTAATATTAATTCATGGCGCAGGCTCATTCGGGCACCACCAGGCCAAGGAATACCGGCTGAACGAGGGGCTCAACGATGAGAGCATCAAGGGTATACTGCCCACCCACAATGCCGTAACGTCCTTGAACAGGATGGTCGTGGACGCCCTGCAAATGAGCGGCGTCGACGCCCTGCCGGTGCACCCGCTCTCTAACTGCACGCTGAGTAACGGGAGGATCGAGCACATGTGCATGGACGTGATCAAAAGAATGCTCCATGCCGAGATCGTGCCGGTACTGCATGGCGACGTGGTAATGGACAGCGTTAAAGGCGTGGACATCCTGTCCGGCGACCAGCTCGTCACTTACCTGGCCAGCGCCTTAAAGGCCGACCGGGTCGGAATAGGCACGAAAGTCGACGGTGTCCTCGACGCCGGGGGCAGAGTGATAAAAAAGATAACGCCCGCGAACATTAATGAAGTCAATGGCCTCCTGTCAGGCTCGGAGGGAGTCGACGTGACCGGGGGCATGCAGGGCAAGATAACGGAGCTGATGGCGCTGGCTAAAGCGGGCATCCCGTCAAGGGTTTTCAACGCCGATAGGCCCGGCAGCATAATAGATTTCCTAAAAAACGACCTTATAGAAGGCACACTCATTGGCGGAGATTGACAGATGGGGACCTCGAAGAGGAAAATAGAGCACCTGGACATCTGTACCAGGGAGAACGTGGAATCGAAGGGAAGCGGCTTTGACGACTTAGAGTTAGTTCACCGGTGCATGCCTGAAGTAAATAAGGCGGATATCTCCACGAAGACGACGTTCCTGGGTCATAGTTTTAATGCTCCGCTCATGATCGCGTCGATGACGGGCGGCCACCCCGGCACGGCCGAAGTGAACGCCAACCTTGCGATGGCCGCCGAGGAGCTGGGGCTCGGCATGGGCGTGGGCAGCCAGCGGGCGGCCCTTGAAGACCCAACGCTGGAGGACACATACCGTATCGTAAGGGAGAAGGCGCCCCACGCCTTCATCTACGGTAACATCGGCGCCCCGCAGCTATCCCGGTACAAGGCCGGAGACCTGGAGCGGGCCGTGGAAATGATCGGCGCCGACGCCATGGCTATCCACCTGAACTTCCTCCAGGAGGCCATACAGCCCGAGGGAGAAGTGGACGCCAGGGGCATCATCGAGAGGATAGCGGAAGTCGCGGGCGAGCTCTCGGTGCCCGTCATAGTAAAGGAGACGGGCGCAGGCATATGCCACATGGACGCCTATACTTTGAAAAAGGCAGGCGTAGCTGCCATAGACGTGGGCGGCAGGGGCGGCACGAGCTGGGCCGGCGTGGAATTCTTCAGGGCCCGCACGGAGCTGGATGAGCTGGGCGAGCACCTGGGCATGAAGTTCTGGGACTGGGGGATACCGACCGCCGTCAGCGTCGTTGAGGCGGATATCGGGCTGCCGCTGATAGCTACGGGAGGCATCCGGGACGGCATAATGGTGGCGAAGGCGCTTGCCCTCGGGGCATCCATGGGCAGTATCGCGCTTCCGCTGGTGGCTGCGGCCAGGATCGGCCCCGAGAAAGTGAAAAAATCGCTTGAATTGTATATCGAGGAGCTCAAGGCGACGATGTTCCTTACCGGCTCGAGGTCGGTGGAGGACATCAAGCGGGCCCCTGTGATCATTTCGGGAAAAACAAGGGACGCGTTAGAGGCGAGAGGGTTCAACTGGAGAGTTTTCGCCCAGCGTTAATACGGGCGCTTCGGCGCCGAATAAAGGTGCAAATAATGAGAGATATTGGAATAGTCGCGGTCGGCGGCTACGAGGAAGTAGGCCGCAACATGACCGCCATAAGAGTTGGAAAAGAGATCGTCATCATGGACATGGGCGTGCGGCTGGACCGCATCCAGATCCACGAGGAGACCGAGATAGAGAAGATGCATTCGCTGGACCTCATCAAGATGGGCGCAATACCCGATGATAAGGTCCTGAATAACGTTGACGGGACAGTCGCGGGCATAGTTTGTACCCATGGCCACCTTGACCATATCGGTGCCGTCCCTAAGCTGGCGCACCGCTATAAGTGCCCCATCATATCGACGCCGTTCACGTCCGAGCTCATAAAGCAGGAGATCGAGTCGGAGCGCAAGTTCGAGGTGGCGAATAAGGTGCGCCCGTTGAGGTGCGGCGAGTTCTACGAGTTCTCGAAGAACCTTTCGGTGGAGCTGATTAGAGTGCAGCACAGCATCGTGGACTGCGCCTTCGCCGCGCTGCATACGCCCGCCGGCGTCATCTTATACGCCTGCGACTTCAAGATCGACCGGACGCCCACTTTGGGCGACGTGCCCGACTTCAAGAGGCTAAAGCAGCTTGGCAAGGAAGGCGTCCTCGCCATGATAACGGAGAGCACAAACGTGAACCGGCCGGGCAAGACGCCCTCCGAGCAGATCGCCCGGGACATGGTCTGGGACGCCCTGCTGGGCACGGAGGAGACCGAGAGCGCCGTCCTGGTGACAACGTTCTCGTCGCACATAGCGAGGCTGAAGTCGATCATCGAGGCGGCCGGGAAAATGGACCGAATACCGGTGCTTTTAGGCAGCAGCATGGAGCGGTACTTCGGCACGGCGCTCAAGATGGGCTACGTAGAGAAGCCGGATAACCTCAAGATCTTCGGCTACAGGCGCTCCGTGGAAAAAGCCGTCAAGCAGATCATGAAAGAAGGCAAGGACAAGTACCTGCCCATCGTCACGGGCCACCAGGGCGAGCAGGATGCCATCCTGGGAAGGATAAGCAACGGCGAGCTAGACTTCAAGCTGGAGACCGGCGACAAGATCATCTTCTCGGCTAATGTCATACCGAACATGCTTAACCAGGCGAACAGGTATGCCTGCGAGACCAAGCTCAAGATGAGGGGCGCCCGCATATACGACAACGTGCACGTATCGGGCCACGCCTATAAGGAGGACCACTGGGAGCTTTTGAGGATGGTCAAGCCCGAGCACGTCATACCCGCCCACGGCACCATGGAGATGCACACAGCATACGTGGAGATGGCCGAGGACACGGGCTACGAGTTCGGCGAGACCGCCCACATCCTGAGAAACGGGCAGGAGCTGACCCTTTAACGGGCCAGGCTCCGGCAACTTTTTTAATCCCTTTTTAACGTATATCATGGCGCTGTAACCCAATCAGCCCGGCGGTCAGGCCGAACGTCGCAAGCACGACAACCTTACTACTCATGGACGAGGAAGGCTTGACGGACCTGATGGTGGACCTGTCGATGAGGATATGGGGCTATAAAAAAACCATAAGACCATATTCGGCATGTAGTAAGCGATTATGGTTTTCTTTTTATATGTGCAGCTAATAATGATATCGTATAAAGTCTGTCGTGATCGTTTGCTCAGGGAAAACAAGATCCTTTTAATATTGATCCTCGGAATGATGATGGGCTCCATCGATACGACCATCGTTCTCCTTGCATTACCGGCAATAGCCGGGGGCCTCAACGCGAACCTTTCCCTTTCCATCTGGGCCATAATCGTGTACCTGCTCATCGTGGCGGTGGCGACCACGCAGCTTGGCAGGCTCGGCGACCTGTTCGGAAGAAGCAAGCTGTTCAACCTCGGCTTTGTCGTATTCACGGTCGGCTCCGCGCTCTGCGGGTTTGCGCCTAACATGCTTTTTCTCATCTTCTCACGCGCTATCCAGGCGTTCGGCGGGTCTTTGCTGGAGGCAAACAGCGGGGCGATAATCGCTGACACCTTTGAGAGGGATAAACGAGGCAAAGCTTACGGCTATATTGGCATGAGCTGGACGGTCGGCGCCATGGTCGGCATCGTGCTGGGCGGCATTTTGACGACGTTCCTGGGGTGGCGGTTCATCTTTTACATTAACCTGCCGATCGGCATCATCGGCCTCATATTTGGAATGAGGTACCTCAAGGACAGCACCGTAGTCAAGGAGGACATGGACCTGACGGGAATGGCCCTTCTGGCGGTGGCGCTTAGCCTTATATCATTCGGCCTGATCGATTACGTAGGTATCGGAATAAGCACAACGAACCTTCTCCTGATAGCGGCCGGCGTGATCTTACTCCCGATATTCTTATGGTGGGAGAGTAGATCGGCGGCCCCGATCATACATATCGATACCTTCAAGCACAGGGTGCTACGCTCATCGTTACTAGCATCGTTCTTCCAGTCGATGGGATACCTCTCCCTCGCATTCCTCATGACTTTATATCTCCAGGGCGTGAGAGGGCTTAGCCCATTCGATGCGGCGCTGCTCATGATCCCGGGATATGTCTTAAGCAGTGTCCTGGCGCCATTCATGGGAAGCCTTTCGGATAAGTTCGGCGCGAGGATCATAGCCACTATCGGAATCGCGCTGATGTGCGTTACCGTGGTACTATACATGACTTTGGGTATTGCGACTCCACTGTATATTGTCGTGCTGGCATCGCTATTTGCAGGCCTGGGAAGCTCGATGTTCTGGCCGGCGAACAACAGCGCGGTCATGGCGTATGCCACTGCCGACCGCCATGGAAGCACATCGGGGCTCCTGAGGACGATGGCGAACATCGGGACGCTGGGGAGCTATGTGCTCTCGATAACGGCGGCTTCCGCCTTCGTGTCAAGGGAGACTGCTTTTGGAATATTCCTCGGCACCTCCGAACTGGCGGGAGGGCTGCCGCCGGCATTCCTCACGGGCCTCGACGGCGCCTTCGCGCTCTCGCTTGTCATCCTCATCGTCGCGGGCCTGTTCTCGCTAACGAGGGGAAAAGAGGACAGGGCGGCCAATGCGTGGAAAAAGAGCGTGACGGTGGCGCCAATAAAAAAATGAATCTAAAAGCTCGTTATAGCAAATAATAAGTATTACCGCCACGATATTGTACCCGTCACTTGACGCTCAAAGGGATAACGGAGCATCATTACATGAAAACTCAGGAAATAGAGCTCATCACTCGAAAGCTGGCGCTCCAGAACGCCTATAAGTATGGGAAAGCCCCACAGGCAGGGGCCGTCATGGGCAAATTACTGGGAACTCACCCGGAGCTTAAGGCACAGGCAAAGGAGCTAATGCCGATCATCCAGAAAGTCCTCGCCGACGTCGGCCGGATGTCCACAGAGGAGGTCAAGGCGAAACTGGAGACGATCGCGCCAGAGCTCATCGATGAGCTCCACGTTAAGAAAGAGGCGAAGAGGGGGCTGCCGGCGCTGGACATATCGAACGTTAAGCCCGGCCAAAAGGTCACCCTCAGGATCGCCCCCAACCCGAACGGCCCCCCGTCGCTCGGAAACGCCCGGGGCATCATCGTAAACCATGAGTACGCCAGGATGTACGACGGCATTTTTATCATGCGGTTCGACGATACGGACCCGTCCATCAAGAAGCCCATGCTGGAGGCCTACCAGTGGTACGTGGACCAGGCGAAATGGCTCGGCTGTCCGCCGGATAAGGTGGTCATCGCCTCCGACCGGATACCCATGTACTACGAGTATGCGGAGAAGCTCATCGAGCTGGGCAAGGCCTATGTCTGCTTCTGCGACCACGACACGTTCAAGGAACTAAAAGATAAAGGCATCCCGTGTCCTCACAGGGACGCTACGCCCGAAAAAAACATGAAGAACTGGCGGGCCATGCTTAACGGCGACTTCGAGGAGAAGGTCGTGCTCCGGATTAAAACTGATATCAAGCATAAGGACCCGGCTTTGCGCGACTGGGTAGCGTTCCGCATCGTAAGGGAGCCCCATCCGAGGACGGAAGATAAATACATCGTATGGCCCATGCTGGACTTCGAGTCGGCCATGGAAGACCACTTCCAGAACGTCACGCATATCATCCGCGGTAAGGACCTGATGAAGACCGCAGACAAGCAGCGCTATGTTTACGATTATCTGGGCTGGGAGTACCCGAAGGTCTACCACTGGGGCAGGGTCAGGCTCCTGGGCTTCGGCAAATTTTCCACCAGCGTGATGAAGAAGGGCATCGAGGCCGGAGAGTACACGGGCTGGGACGACCCGAGGCTTCCCACCGTGGCCGCGCTGAAGCGCAGGGGCATCGAGCCCGAGGCCATCAGGAACGTCATCGTGGGCATGGGCGTGACGAAGACCGACATCGAGTTTAGTATGGATACGCTGTACGCCGAGAACCGCAAGCTGGTAGACCCAAAGGCGAGCCGGTACTTCTTCGTTAATGATCCTGTGCCGATGAAGGTTAATGGCGCGCCCCAAACGACCGCAAAGGCGCCGCTGCACCCGCTCGACCATAAGAGGGGCTTCCGGGAAATTTGCGTATGCGAGAGCCCGGAGATCCTGGTGACGCTGTCCGATAAGAGCCAGACCAGGGCCGGCGATATAATCCGCCTCAAGGACCTCTATAACGTCCGCGTCACTTCAACGGAGCCGTTCATGGCCGAGTATATGGGCAACGACCTGTCGGTGCTCAAGCAGGGAGCGAAGATCGTCCACTGGGCGCCCGTAAATGGCCTGACAGTGCGTGTAGTGGGCCCCGAGGGCGAGTACCATGGCGTGGCAGAGCAGGGCATACACAGCGAGCTCAACAACGTCGTCCAGTTCGAGCGCTTTGCCTTCTGCAGGATCGACTCCATCAACGGCGTCATCACGGCCTATTATACGCACCCTTAACTTTTTGTAAATACATCGGGGAGCACCCGCATATTTTTATATAGCATCAGCGCTAACGACTTTTAGGGTGTTTCCCTGAGGGCAGCAAATAAGCTTCTATTACTATCCATTATATTGATATTCATGGTCATCGCCAGCGGCTGTCTATGCTGCGGCGCGACGAGCAAGTTCAAGAAATCCGTGACCGCCTTACAGTTCCCGTCCCAGTTCACCGTGGTGGGAAATACGTTCACGAAACAATACACGCATGACTACCTGGGCACGGACGCGGTTAAAAGCCGCGTCCAGCAATCGGTCAGAAGGCTGGGGGGCGACGTGAATTCCCTGTCCAGCAGCATCGATGGCTGGATAACGCTTGCGGGCATTACTGAATCCCGCTCGTTCAATTATAAAGGGCCATCGGGCTCCAGCGACATCAGGGGCTTTGCGGCCAAATCCGATAGCCCTGCCCAGCTTACCGCGGGCTATGAGGCGGGTAAAACGGCGATATCGGGCACGTCGGACGTCAGTTCGGGCGGCGACGTCAACATCGGGGACGGCGGCTCGAGGTGGTCCACCCAGGATAACGGGCAGACGCTGTACATCGTCGTTGTCCGGTACAGCAACATGCTGATCTACGCCCAGTCCTATGACTCGTTTGCCGCAGCCGAAGCGGCTGCCCGTATGGCCATAGAGGCAATAGACGCTTCCGCATAGAACGCCCGGCCCCTGCGGGCCGGCGCCATTCTTTTTATGGGCATCATACGGAAAGAGCTTCTGAGGAAAGCCTTTCACATAACGGGCCTCATCGTTCCCGTACTGTACTACTTTTTTGTTTCCCGGGACGAGGCCTTGCTGTACTTAGCCATAGCCGTCATCGTGGCCGGGTCCCTGGAGGCCATTCGCCTGTCGGGCCACGATATTTACCCGGACCTTCTACTCCGGGACCCGTTTGAGAAGAAACGATTGTATGGATATTTCTGGAGTCTCCTATCCATGCTTCTGGCGGTCTTTTTATTCGATAAGGCCATCGCCGTCTCCTCCATGATTTTCATGTTGCTGGGGGATAGCGCCGCAGGGCTTGCCGGGGCCGCTATCGTCCATTATAAGGGTAGGCAGCACGTAGATCCTAAACCGCCTTCCGTTATGGCCGTGATGTTTTTAACTTGCATGGCGTCGGGACTCCTTTTCTATCCTGGCCTGTCGTTGCCCGTGATAGCCTCGGGCGCCGCCGGGGCGACCGTCGCGGAGGCATTTACGTGGAAGATATCGGGCCGTACGGTTAATGATAACTTTTTGATACCTCTTGTTTCCAGGGCGATAATGACACTCATGGGCAGTATCCTCAATATCCTTTAAATTATATGATAGAGTGCGCGGATTTTACCGAGGACGCCAGCAGTTCTATGCTCGTTTTATAATGGCTTGTGTTATTAGTTTGCCTTATAGCTGGTTGTTTAACACAATGACACAATGACACAATGACACGAGGACCTTTTAAATGCTGAAGGGGGGCTGATGCCCCCCTCGCAGACCCCCTATACTTTTTATTAGATTTGGGTGGTGCAAGGGACAGGGCTTCGGTTATTAAATTAATGTAACGGGGGTCTCTGAGGGGCTACGCCGCTCGGAGCGCTCTATCCTACCCTTGAGTTATAAAAGGTCATTGTGTCATTGTGTCATTGTGTTAAACGACGTGCCCATGAATAAGCATCCGCGGGCCATGCGACGGCCTGGGGAGAAACACGGCAAACCACAGGCTTCATTGCAAGGCAAACCATCATTAAACAAACACAGGACTACTGGCCCCCATGGTAAAACTGTGGTATCCGTGCTCTCAAACACAAGATAATCAAATAATCGGATTCGACCCGATAATATCTATTCTTTTATCTTACTGGCGATAAGCGTCTTAAGCTCCCCGTCGGTCTCGACAACATATATGTGTCCTGGCTTGAGCTGCCCCAGCGCCCTGCCCTGCTTTATGCGCCGGTCGATCTCATTCTGTATCTGGACGTATGCTTCGGGCCTAGTTATGATGACGTCGAGCGTTTTCAGGGCCATCGCCGTGCTCAGCGCCTTCGTGAGCTCGTCACATTCGGCGAGCAGCCGGCCCATCAACAACTTTTTAAAAGACGATTCATCAGCGACGTCCTTTTCCGGGATGACGAGAAAAACGAGCCTGCCGGGGGCGCCTTTAACGTGATACAGCTCCCACCACTTTACATTACCCGCCTTGAACAGCGCATCGTTTATGTGCCTCGAATAGATCTTGCCCACCAGGAAGATCCCCATCTCGTCGGGCACCTCGAAATCGACCGCGTCCACCGACCTGCCCAGGACCTTTATGGAGGGCAGCTTAAAGTCGAACTTTTCGCCCTCCACGTCGATGCTGAACTCCTTCCCGGCGTCGAGCAACTCGATGAGGTCTCCCGTCGGGTACCTTATTAACGGCAGGCATTCGCCCGGCCTTGAGACGATCAGCTCACCGCGCATGCCTTTATTCCACCTGTGCCACGGTATAGCGCTAATACGATGCCCGGGGTCATGCATGGCCTTTTCAACGTCCTCGGGTCTGGCGATCTCCGGTATGACGTTCCTTAAAATTAGGCTCAACGCCTCATGCTCATTAGAAAATTGGACGCCATAGAAAGGCACCTCGGTGCTGCCCAGGAAGTCGTGGAACTGCATGGATGGGTAGCCCTTTCTCAACTGGTATAGATAATGGTCCATGGGCTCCGAGAACGAGACGCCAACGCCGACGTTCTTAATGATGCTTTTAAGGTTCACCATGTTGACGTTACGAAAAAGCAGCTTCAGGTAGAGGCGGGCGATGTGGCGGCCCAGAGCCGGGGGCACCCGGTACCACTCCCTCAGCCTGTCCACGGCGAGGCTTTCATAGAACTCGGGCTCGTAAACCATCCTGCTGATGAGCAAATAAAGCAGCGGCGTGCCGGCCATGACGTCGAACCGGCCGCGCTTCGATATCTCCCGGAGGGCTTTCACCAGGTCGCCGTCGTTGTTGACGGGCGTGGTGACGTAGTCCTCTATCCCATGCTCTCGGACGTAATGTCCATGATGTTGCCGGAAAGCATGGGATAGCCCCCGCCGAAGGCCCAGACGCTGTGCCACGGCCGGACGCCCATCAGGTGGACGGATGCCACGATAGAAGAGGCGTAAAGGCCCACGTCGCCCCGGCTGAAGTAGAACCGCTTGGGCTCCCCGGTATAGCCTGACGTTTGCCAGTACGTATGGGGCTTTTGCAGAAGGGTGCCTTCGACCCCAACGCTATCGTAGAAAGCGCTTATATCACGCCAGAATGTCAGGGGCAGCTCGTTTAGCCTTTCTATGCTGTCAACGTTAATAACACGCCCACCATATATGGGTGAGCGTTGGGCATCGGCCGTGAGCTTTGAGAGCATCACGCCGTGAAGCCCGACGTATTCGTCGTAAGGCATACAGATGGACGACCGTATGTTCTCCAGCCATTTTGCGTCGAGCCTTTTCTGCCCCATTAAAAACTCCAGGTTCCATAATAATCCCTACGTTTATATTACTTCCTTCGAGAGGATCTTCTGGCATCACAGGTTCAGCAGCACCAGAGCGATGAATGCCAGGTAGAACAGGCCCGAGGCCAGTAAGCCGGATATATAAACCACTCCCCCTCGCGAGCGCATATAAAAAATAGCCGACGAGGCCAGCGCCAGCCCTATGCTGGCCGCCTGCAGGAACTGGGCGTGATCTGAGAGCTCCAGGTGCCACGGCGTTAAGGCAATGCCGATGATGGCCAGTATGCAGCTCTGGTAGACCATGGCGCCCAGGATGTTGCCCAGGGCGAAAACGTCCTTGCCCTGCTTCACCCAGATGGTGCTGTTGAATATCTCGGGGAGCTCCGTCGCCATGGGGCTGATGAGCAGCGAAAGTATGAGGGGGCTGACATGAATTGCCATGGCGATGCCGTCCACCTGGGTCACGAAGATGTCGGCGCCCGCCACGATGGCGATGAGCGCCAGCAGCGCCTGGGCGGCAATAAGCAGGGTCGATGGCATGTCAATCTCATTTTTCGGACCAAATATGCGCTTAGCCATGGCCTGAAAATATAAGGGCTTTAGGGCTTCTTGTTCCGCCGATATGCCTTTCGCCCTCAGCGTGCTATAGACGTAATAAATGTATATGACGCCGAGTATTATGGCTATTGCGGGCTTTACGGCGCAGTACTCGAGGGGCAGGAACGCCGCGACTGCAGCCAGCGAGTAGGCGAGCATGAAAAAGCCCAGCATTCGCCTCGCCGTCCTGCTGTCGACGTGTATTACCCGGGTTTTTCTGTCCGCTGCGATGGTCGCAGCCGCCAGCCCGCATAAAAAAAGGGCGAGCGTCGATAGCGTAAATGGGGATCCGAGTATCGAGCCCATGCCGATATCCGGCCGGCGCTTCCCCCGAGCAATAGTATGGCGACCAGCGGAAGTATGGTCTCAGCCATCGCCGTGCCCACGGCCGCCAGCAGGCTCCCCACTGCGCTCTCCGTTAGCTTGAACCGCTTCCCGGCCCACTCCACGCCGTTGGTGAAAAATTCGCACCCGGCAAGAATGATGAAGAAGCTTAATACAAATAAAACCAGGTCCATCTATCGCACGATGGTAGGTCGCGCGGCGAGCCCATAAAGATATTCGCGTCTTTAATAAGTACACGACACTGGCATAGCGTCTTACAAATTATAAAAAGCAAGAAATATTATCGCTTTGTGGTCGAAATTTTTCAAGACAATTTATAAAGGCCAGATATTGTTGGTTATAGCGAAGCTTCGTATCCGATAATTATTTAACCGATATTTAGGTACTATTTTTTGGTCCCATACCAGCCAATCGAACAATGGTACGATCCGGTCCTAACAGGGGGAGAACAGGATAGATCGGCTCGTACAATGACGATACTCCAGATAATTACAAAGTGGAGTATTTCTAGTAGGGGGCAAAGGGAGGGGTATACCAATAAATAACCCCTCTCTTTTTTTCATGATTTAAAGGTATGAGAGTATAAGCAGAAGCCCTGTAACTATGCAGGCGGCGACGACGTAGACTATGGGCAGGACGATGCCCTTTGCCCCGCCCTTATACTTGACCAGGCCCAAAGCGGCCAGCGCCATAAGCGGCGCTGTTATCAGCATTATTGTGCCTCTCAGCGGTATCATCTCCAGGACGATGCCCATGAATAGTGTGGCATAGGAGAGCAGGCAGATGGCGACGAAGAAGTATACGCCGGGCGTTTTCCCGAAGACCGACATCAGGTTCCACTTGCCGACTGCTTTGTCGGCGTCGTGGTCGGGGAACTCGAGGATGAATATGCCGCAGGTGCCCATGAGCGCGAGCGGGAGGGAGGCCACGACGATTATCCAGAACGTGTGGGCATGCTGCCACAGCACTTCCGGGGAGGTGATAGGTACCTGTACGATGAAGGCGCCCAGCGCTATCAGGGGTATCGATATGAACCACGTTATTTCGCCCAGCAGGCGGTATGAGAGCTTGAGAGGTGGCACGCTGTAGAATACGCCCATGCCGACGCCGAGGACGCCGATGGGCAACAATAATAAGCTCCGGGTGTATGCGATGAACAGGCCAATGAGGATGCATAAGCCGAAGCAGAGGGAGCCTGCAATAAATACTTCCAGGGGCTTCAGGACTTCCGGTATGAGGCCGGAGCCTCCCGTGAAGATGGTCCTGGCCTTGTTGATGACGTCGTTGCCCGATAGGTAGTCGAACAGGTCGTTGTATGCTATGGTGCCTGCGTGGAGCAGCAGGATAGCTATGACCGAGATGCCATAGTATAGCCTGCTAACGCCGCCCCCATCGTACTTGAGGGCGATGACCGAGCCCAGGGTGACCGGGAGGATGACGAATAGGAGGAAGAGGAGCCTGAATTCCTTCGCCCAGGCGATGAGTTTTTGGAGCATCACCCAATATTGGAGCGATTATGTATTTAAACCGAGTGGTTTTTGATGCGTTTGTCGGCTAGCCTTACGTACCCTTCGTCGACCTCGTACCCCACATAGTGCCTGTTTAGCCTTTTTGCCGCTATGGCGGTGGTGCCGCTCCCCATGAAGGGGTCGAGGACGACGTCGCCCTCGAAGGTGTAGAGCTTGATGCACCTGGCGGGGAGCTCCACCGGGAACGGGGCGGGGTGGCCTATCTTTTTTGCGGACTCGGAGCCGAAGGACCAGATGCTTTTAGTATATTCTAAGAACTCGTCCTTTGTTATAGTTGACTTTTTATCGCCCGGGGACCGGCCGTATGAGCCTTTGGAAAAGACCAGGATGTACTCGTGGACGTCCCGGAGCGTGGGATTTTTTGCCGACTGCCAGCTTCCCCAGGCCGTCGAGCCGCCGGCGGACGATGCCTTGTTCCAGATTATTTCGCCTCGCATGAGGAGGCCTGTTTTGAGCATGTCCTCTGCCAGGTATGCGTGGAGGGGGAGGTACGGCTTTCGCCCCAGGTTGGCGACGTTGAGGCAGACGCGGCCGCCCGGGACAAGAACCCGGTATACTTCCTCCCATACTTTCGATAGGAAATCCCGGTATTCATCCAGCGTAAGATCGTCGTCGTATTCTTTCCCGACGTTATAGGGCGGGGAGGTGACCATCAGATGGACGCTGCTGTCGGGCAGCTCGTCCATGCGCTCGCTGGACGTGCAAAATATCTTATCCAGGCTTTCCGCGGGTACCTCATTCTCAAAAAATTCTACTTTCTCGCCCGCCTTGAATCCCTCATACATGCGGCCGCCGTAGAACTTTGAGGAGTCATGGCTGAACCTGCCCGGGGAGCCGAACGAGCTCGTCTCAGTGCCTGCCGGCCTTTTGCTCATGATACTACCAGCATTGTGTATATGAGTATGGGTTTATCGGCCTTTCGGGCCATTTGTTTTTCATAAAATAAGAAAATCGCCAATGTAAATTAGATATGCGTTTTTATATCCACAGGAGTAATGGTTCTTGGGGATGGCCAGGATGATGGGAAAGCAGGAAGACAGGGGAAGCCTTCAGGAGCAGCTTAACGAGATCAGCAACTCGCTTCATGCGGTGCTGGACATCGGGATGAGCGGGCTAGAGGCGAAGGACCCCGAAGAGCAGCTTTACGATATCTTACAGACGCTGATCGATCTTTTTAAGGCGGACGCGGCCGTGATCTTGCTCCGCGAGGGCAATAACCTGACGGCTTTCATGAACCTGGGCGCCGAGGAGGACGCCGTGGAGCGTTTCACGGTGCCCATCGGCCAGGGCTTCGCCGGAAAGATTGCCGAGACGAAGGAGCACCTTTACGTGCACGACGCGCAGGCCGACCCCATCGTTATCAGCCCTTTTATCAAGAGGGCGGGCATCCGCACGATGCTTGGCGTGCCCCTTTTGTATGGCGGCGAGGCCATCGGCGTGCTTCACATTGATTGGCTTAAGACGCACCTTTTCAGCGAGCTGGAGCTTGAGGTCCTGCAGGTGGCCGCGGAGCGCTGCGGATCCGCCATAGCTGTCGGAAGGATGTGCGAGATCAATAATGACCTGAACATGCAGGCTTGCATGTACCTGGACATCATCGAGCACGACGTCAAGAACCTGAATAAGGTCATGCTCGATGACCTGGATACGGTGCTTTCCATACCGCACCTGGACAGGGAGGCGAAGGATACTATCGAGGGCGTCAAGAGGGACGTGAAAGAGGCGGAGACTCTCATAGATAATGTGCGGATATTGCACCACACGCTGAACGAGGCCCTGCCGCTCGAGACCATGGACCTGGACGGGCTCATCGAGAAGGCCGTCGAGGAAGTGGAATGGCCGGAGACGAAGAACGTTGATATCCGCTATACGCCGCAGATGGGTCGCGCCATTAATGGTAACGCCTTGCTCAAGGACGTCTTTTATACGCTCATGAATAACGCCATCATGTGCTCCCGCGGCGACGTGGCTATCGATATTAAAGTGGATAAGATACACATCGACATGCAGCCTTACTATACGGTGACCATCGCGGATGACTCGCAGGAAATCCCCGACGAGATCAAGGAGGAGCTGTTCACTTTTCACCTGGGGATAACGCAGGCGCACGGGAAGGCCTTACCGCTATTCATCGTGAGGCTTATTCTTGACAGGATCGGCGGGGATATACGGGTTGAAAACCGCGTGCCAGAGGATTATAAGAAAGGGACCGAGTTCATACTCACGCTGCCCGCTATCGAAGCTAAAGTCATACCGGAGACTGAACCCGCCTATAGATAGGCCTTATTTTGTCTATGTGTGGAGCGGGTCCACCTACCCTTGACACAATGACACAATGACCTTTTAAATGCTGAAGGGGGACTGATGTCCCCCTCGCAGACCCCTATACTTTTTACATTCTTACATATTACTTTCGCTATGTATTCGGTAAAATTATAATATTTTTTTTCACATTATTGTAATTAATATAAATTAGTGGGGTAAATAATGAGCATTGAGAACAATGTTGGTCCTAAAGATATGAATATTGAAGAGATCGCCAAATCTACTATAGAAGCAGCTTTTACATTCTATAAGAACCTTGGGCCAGGCTTACTTGAGAGCGTTTACGAATATTGCCTGGTGCATGAATTGAAAAAGAGGGGACTATCCGTCCAAACTCAGTTAGCACTTCCTGTATATTACGATGGCGAACTGATAAATGCAGGATATAGAATCGATATATTAATTGAAGATCGCTTGATAGTCGAGTTAAAAACTGTAGAAAAAATATTACCAGTCCATAAAGCACAGCTTCTTACTTATGTAAAACTAAGCAGGAAAAAGCTAGGCTTGTTAATGAATTTCAATTCAGCTATTTTTAAAGATGGCATAAAAAGAGTAATCAATTAATAGAAAATTTTTTTAATTTTATATAATAACGTTTAGTCCTCTTTATTACTTTATGTCTTAAATTGTGTCATTGTGTTAAATCACACGCACTCGCTCAGCGCAAATCTCGAGAAAATAAAACTCCAATATCAGGAGAAGAGCCTTAAATAATAAGGCTTATAAAACAACCTATTGGTATCTATGGTTAAAGGCTCGAATAAGAAGGAAAAGGTCGAAGACGCCATCTCGCTTATCAAGGATGCTGAAATGAACCTGCGGGTGGGTAATTTTGATAGGGCCATCGATAACTTCAAGGAGATGCTGTCCGTCAATAAGGATTACGCGCCCGCCCACTATGGCCTTGGCCTGGCTTACATTGAAAAGGGGGACGTTAAAGACGGTTTTAAAGAGCTTAAAAAGACCATCGAGCTCGACCCGAAGGCCGTGGAGCCCAGGATATCGCTTGCCCTCGTATATTTGAATGAGCATAAGCTGAAGGACGCCGAGCGGGAACTGAATGAGGCGGTCAAGCTCGCCCCGAACGATACTGAGGCACGCTTTTACCTCGCTAACGTCTATTTTGAGGACGATAAGTTTGATGAGGCCGTCTCGATGCTTAGAGAGGCCTTGAAGATCGACCCGGAGCTTACGGACGCCCGTTTTAACCTTGCCCTGTATTACCAGGAGACCGGGGCCATGGGCAAGGCCATCAAAGAGTTCCTGAAGATCATTGAGTTAAATCCGGATGATATTGAAGCCCGGCGGCACCTCGCGAGCGCTTACCTGAGCCAGGAAAAGTATAGCCCGGCCCGGGAGCAGCTGCAGGAAGTACTCAAGCGGGAGCCTAATGATGCCGTTGCCAGGGATATGATCAAAGACCTTGACCTGGAAGCGAAGGCGGGCGCGAAAGCTAAGCCTAAGGCCCCTAAGGTTAAAGCCGTTAAAGGAAAAGCCGCTAAAAAGGCGAAGCATAAAAAATAGTTTTTTTTAAATCTAACCTTTTAAGGCTTTTTTCTCCTTGCCGTAAGATATGCTAACCCCAGGATGCATGCCAGGGCGATCAGTATTGTAAAGCCGGGGGCCTGTGTCATCGTTGCGCTTGCTGCGGGAGTCGGGGTTGAGCTTAGGGCGAACGTAGCCTTATACGAGTCGATGGGCGCGCCGTCCTCGAGGGCGTCGAAGCCGACGGTCACTATCTGGTTGTCCTGGGTGAGTATGGATGCCGTGGAGACGTTCTTCGTGGCGCCCGCGTCCACGGGGATGGTGAGGTTATCGTAGGGGTCGTGGACCCACGCCCGGACGACGATGGGGCTGTCGCCCGTGTTGGTGACGGTGATGGTCTCGTGGTCGGCGTCCCAGTTCGGCGACGAAAATACCTTACGTGGCGCCGGGGCTGTGGAGTTTAGTTGAGACAGGTCCGTCTGGGCTGTGGGGCTTGGCGTGGGGGTGGGTATCGGCGTGGACACAGGCAGCTGGTTTGAAGTTGATTGTGGTGTGGGGGTTGCCGTGGGAGTGGGCGTTGGTGTTGGTGTTGGTGTCGGGGTTGGTGATGGTGTCGGCGTTGGTGTCGGTGTCGGGGTTGGTGATGGAGTCGGCGTTGGTGATGGAGTGGGTGTTGGGGAAGGAGTTGGTGTTGGTGTTGGTGTCGGGGTTGGTGTCGGTGTCGGGGTTGGTGTCGGTGTCGGGGTTGGTGTCGGCGTTGGTGTTGGCGTTGGCGTAGGGGTAGGTGTCGGAGTGGCCGACACTATGATATTAAGATTTTTTTGGATCTGGCTGAACGTCGTGCTGAACTTACCCGTAGACGCAGAAGACCCGTTAGCAGTCGCCACGATCTCTACTACTATTCCCGGACTGAACGTGAAAAAATAATATCCGTTCGGTAACGACGAGCCCTCCTGGTTTCCGCTCGGGGTTATGGCCGTCAGAGCGACTCCCTCGGTCGGCACGCCGTTCACGCTGATCGTTCCCGTTACGACACAAATACCCTGTGCAAGGACTGCCGGTACGATAAAATTCGTTGTTACTGCGAAAGCCAATATTAATATTAGACATCTTCCAATACTTCTTTTCATTTACATTGCTCCCTCCCTCCGTTTTTCTTTTAAGTTACGCCCAACCTTGGAGTAACAGGCTTTCCTCCATGAGTTCGGTATATCATTAATTGTATAACAGTAATATTATATTTATATGATTATTAAATTATGGTTTTTTTGATATGTGATAATCGCCAAATTTATTGTGGAATTAGCGAAGTCCCTGCAATACTTTCATATATTAATTATTTGAGGACAGGCATATGGGCTCCACCGAAAACCGGGCGGTGGGAAGTATTAGAAAAGCATTTAATATCGTTAAATCGTATCCTTCACGTATGCCTGATGATACGACCAATATTGCGGAATTGAAGGGGAAGGTTAAGCGTTTTTGTGAAGCCAGGGATTGGGACCAGTATCACAATGCCAAGGACCTAGCTATCGGGGTGAGCACGGAGGCCGGGGAGCTGCTGGACCTATTCCGGTTTAAGTCGCCGGGTGAAGTCGAGGAGATGTTCCTTGACGACGGCGAACGGGAGGATATTGAGGATGAGATGGCCGATGTGTTGTTTTTCCTCCTCAGGATGGCACAGATGAATGATATCGACCTTTCGGGCGCCTTCGAGAGAAAGATGCTCAAGAACGAGAAGGAGTACCCGGTAGAAAAAGCTCGGGGGTCAAATAAAAAATATGGCCGGAGCTCTGGTTTATAATATAATAGCCCGGTTACCACTTGTCCCCTTATGCCGTCGTGGTATGGATAATATGAACACGGAGGCACTGAGAACTTTTTATGAGTCAAGGGGTAAGCAAGAGCGCTTCGCGCGGCGTCGCCCCTGACAGACCCTTTGAGACATAGAGTACATAGAGAGGGTTTATTAGATTTAGAGGCACAGAGAAGACAGCGGCACTGTTGACGAATAAACCACTTAGTAAATTCAGTAATCCCGTGCTTGTTGGGTAGTGGTTTGGGGGTTTTTGGTTTTGGTTGGTGGGTAGAAAAGTGTATTTAGTGTTTTGAAGGCAGGCTCTCTCTATGGTGTCTTTAAATGAGAGAGTGTAACCCGCCTTCAAAAGTTGACTTGCGTAGTCTTGGTTTAAA
>Ga0315282_10001069_pt1 | contig 52752 bp, 54 predicted proteins | sample YL17G07_20_MG_FD_203693 | JGI IMG/M metagenome (GOLD analysis project Ga0315282, IMG submission 203693) | Sediment microbial communities from Yellowstone Lake, YNP, Wyoming, USA - YL17G07_20 | ecosystem: Environmental > Aquatic > Freshwater > Lake > Sediment | place: USA: Wyoming | collected...
AAGAAAGTTCTGGGCTTACGATAAAATTTGTCAATATGCAAAGACCTAGCGACAGCTATGAATGAATAATATGTAACAAGAAAGAAACTTAAGAAAAAAATTCTATTTTATTTGTTCAACACCCCACAATTTGGCCATTCCTGATTGGGACACCACTAGTCAGTCATATAGACCAGTGGAATTAGGAATTAAACATACTGATACTTCCTTAAGGATCTAATGCTTAGTATAAGGGTGACATCCTCCCCTCTTGAGGAAGGGGCTTCCAATGGCAAAAACTAATGGAAATCAGGTATTGCCAAATGTAGTTCCTGCTTCTACCACAACAGCCCTCAATGAAGGTCTTACATTATGTCCACAGGCGTTAGGTTTGGAACAGTCCGTTCCTACCGTATCATTAAGATGGTTAATCGAGGCGTTCAAATCACGATGCAAAACATTAAAACATTTAGGGCAAGAGAACTTTCTCTCAAACAAAGGCATATCAACCCACTGTCCACACCTACTGCATCTATGAGTACTTCCTCTTGTTCTTGGGTTCTTCAGGCATTGTCCACCGAGTGCGACCTCTTTGTCGGACAGCATATTAATGAATGAATTCCAAGAAGCGTCAGTAATGCTTTTAGCCAGCCAATGGGTTTGAAGCATACCTTTAACATTCAGGTCTTCTACTGCTATTATACTATATCTGGAAGCAAGCTTTCTGCTCAATTTATGCAAAAAATCACTCCTTTGATTAGCTACCTTAAGATGCTGTTTAGCAAGTCTGAACTTAGCTTTTCTCCTATTGGCACTGCCTTTGACCTTTCTGCTCAACCTTCTCTGAAAGAGCTTCAATCGTTTTTCAGTTTTTAAAAGATAGCGAGGGTTAGCTACAATTTCACCATTGGACAAAGTAGCAAAGTTTTCAAGCCCGACATCAATTCCCACTTTATCGGAGGAAGGATGTTTAACCGCAGCATCAGGCAGTTCACAGGCAAAGATAGCAAACCATTGTCCAATTTTGTTCTCTTTGATAGTAAGGGTCTTAATCTTGCCTTTAGGGATTCTATGAAGGATGACTGGAATGTTACCTATCTTGGAACAGGAAACCTTATTGCTGATGAGCTTGAAACCAGACTGAGGGAATGTGATGCTGTTGACTCTGGACTTAAACCTAGGGAATCCTTTATTGTGCACTTTTGGATCTTTAACTCTACGAAAGAAGTTGGCAAATGCTTTATGGACTCTGTCGGATACGTTCTGCTTGGATTGGGAATGAACTTTCGGATATTTGCCAGTAAGATATTTGTTGAAGTCAAAACTGCTAAGGCTAACCCCACCAAACTTGTAAGAATCTATGCTCAAAGCGAGAAGCTCATTGTAGATTGCTTTGCAAGTCTTAAGAGAATTAATGATCCTAACCTTTTGTTCTCCAGAAGGATACAATCTGTATTTATACGTCCTAGCTTCCATAGAGATATCGAACATGCTTGAGTTTATACATTTTATGGTTTTGAATAGCAATTCATCTCCTCCCTGCCTAAAGGCGAGGAAGGAGTCTTCTTGCTACGAAGATAATTTATATTAAGCCCTGGGTTCTACTTTTCTTTGTTTGGAATGCATTAGTCATAATTTCTTTGTTATATCCTTTCGGAACCTTTCCTGTATCTGCATAGACATAAAGTGCAGTGTTAAAGACACCATTTGCAACACTGAATACAAGTATCGTGCCAATAAAGTATACAGTAAGTATTGAAAGGGCAGCAATGATTCCAAAAACACCTATCGAACTTAATATTAGAAACAAAGGGACGCCTATTACGACTCCTAAAAGCAGGAATAAAAATTGTATAAGACCCAGTCCATAATATCTTATAAGGCTTTCTCCCCAAGTTTTTCTTAAAACTTCAACTGATTTCTTAATAGCGTCTATTGGCCCAAGATCGTGATATACCATGCTTGGAACCACAAATATAGTAATAATGCTCCAAAGCATTCCAAGAATCATATTAATAATTCTTAATATTATCTCACCGCCCTTTCCTGCTTTTTCTGCCAGGTTATCTATCATCCTAAGTATTAATCCAACGGTTGCCGATAAAAGGCTCCATGATAGAATAAGATGTATCTTTGAAAGGGCAAATTTAATACTTTCATTGAATGTGGCATTCCCTCCTGCAAATCTGATCTTTGTGGTGTATACCACACACACATTAAAGAATGTTGCAATAAATACAAGGCCAAAATAGATGGCAAATATGATTAAATATTCTTCAGTACCGTAAGTTTGCTGCCCTTTGATAAAAGACGTAATTAATGTAGGGACCAAAAGAGCAACAATGAATAATAGTGAGAAAAGGCCTCCTAGCAAAGGAAACAATAAAAGCTCTCTGTCTTTTTTTATAACATCAAAACTTAGTTTAGTAATCTCCCAACTTCTTGCAAATACCCCCATTGCAATCACCCCTGTATATATGAAAAATATCTAGCTTAAATATCTTGTTATTTTTGATTATTTTTAAGATTGCCTTATTTTAGAATTTGTTGCAGCCACGAATAAAGGTATAATTTTCAATGAGTGTTTTAATTTCAAAGAAATGGGTTTGGACTAAACTTTTACATAAAGAAAATCATAAAAGAGATTAGTATAGTCCATCCATGATAGAGTGCTGCACTTGTTTATAATATGGGATCATTAAAGCTAATCTCGCGCATACTGTCTTTGGAAGGTGTAATAATTTTTTCAATAACTTTTTCTACAACCTCTTTTTCTCTTGGATAGACTTCGTCAACACAATTCTTGCATAAGTTCCCCACATTTTTAAGGTCTAATATGCAATCAATGCAATAAACATTTCCGCATTCTTCACATTCATATTGGTCTTCATCAGCCAGGGATTTATTACACCTTCCACAGGTTTTTTCATCACTCATAGTTATTCACTCTTCGTAGGTATATTTCCTAAAATTATCTGTGGAGTTATTCCTTTCTCTGTTATTATGACTTTGGCGTTGTTTTGCAAGGATAATTGTGTCACTTCAAGTTTCTTTAAAAGCTGGGCATTTCCCTTAAATGATCTGTTCACGAGCTCGTAGGCTTTTGATGCACCTTCTGCAACTAATATTTTCATCTGTTTTTGCCCTTCTGCCTGCTTTATCATTGCTCTTTTTTCTCCATCTGCCCTTGTTTCAACTGCTGTTGCAAAATCAATAGCCGCCCTTTTTTCATTTTCAGCCTTGATTACCTTGTTCATTGTTTCTTGAACATCACCAGGTGGGTTAATATCTTTTAATTCTACTCTAACAATCTCAACACCCCAGTTAGCAGTTTCAGCTTTAAGTATCTTTGCTAATTCGCCATTTAACTGATTTCTTTTGGAATTAACGTCCTTAAATACCATCCCGCCAATTACATTTCTTGCTGTTGTTTGTGCTAATCTGGTTATTTGTGGTTCAAAATTTGAAACTTTATACATGGATTTTTTTACAGATTCTTCATCCTCCTTTACCTTGTAGTATACAATAAGGTCAACCTTAGCATTAAGGTTATCTTCAGTTATTATTTCCTGCGTATCTATTTCCATCATATTCTCAGTGATATCTACTTTTATCATTCTTTCGAATATGGGAATTATCCAATTAAATCCCGACTTTGAAAACCTGGAATATTTACCTAAGAATTCAATTAATCCTTTCTCTGTAGGCCTTACAATCCTTATTCCAATCAATCCAATAAATGCTACTATTCCAATAATTATGTATATTCCTATCATTTTTAGACCTCCAATTATTATTTAACCCCCCAATTTACTACCATTAGTGGAGGATAGTATTTAAACTTTTCTTATGCTGTTTATGATGATATTAGTTTTATGGTCAAAGAAAAAAACGGTAAAACTATATTTAAAGAAGTTATCAGGCTATTTTATAAGATATAAGTTATGCGGAGAAGACGCATAAGCTTTATGGTTTGATGCGTTGGTAATTATTGGTTGAATTTTTTTTCGTTTTGGACCATCATTCATCCTCCTATCCCCTCTATTGACAATGCACCTAAATGAGTAATAGTCTCAAGCATGTCTTGATTTTCTGGTGTAAATACTTGTTGTGGATTCTTAAAGTGAAAACCGATAACCCCTATCACCTTATCTGTTGTTTTTATTGGCAGGTAAAATGCCCCAGCTTGGGGTAAGGTGCTTGTACCTTGCCCAGCGGACTTGCCATTAGTGAATACCCAATTTGCCACACCCATACCTTTCTGATTATCCTGCCATCCTGAAGTTGCTGTCCTGGTAGACAGCTTTGAATTTACTGGTAAGAATGCAGCAACTTCACATGGATAAAGTTGGGTAATATGTTTAATAAGGGTTAGTATGACCTGATCCACATCCCATGCAATCACTAAGTCCCTGCTTAACCCATAAAGCATTGTTGATTTTGCTTCGCTCTGCTGAAGCTGTTTCACTCTTTTTCGAAGCTTAGATGTCAGATTGCTTATTATAACCACTATGGCGATATATACCCCAAATGAGATGAAATATTTTAAATCTGATATAGCGAATGAAAAAGGAGGCTGGACAAACAGGTAATCAAAAATGATTATGCTTACAACAGCGGCAAAAATAGATGCGCCCCGACCGAGAAAAAGGGCGCTTAAAATAACTGGCAAAAAAAGTAAAAAAAGCAGGTTTATTTCTCCCAGATTCTCTTGAAGGAAAAAACCAATTAACGAAAATATAACAACTGCCAGCGCGCTTAAACCGTAGCTAAACGGATGAACCGGGATGCGTATTTTCTTTTTAATATCACTATCTGTTTCACCGCCTGCGAAAAGGCAAAGGTCTATATCTTTTGTGCTCCTTACAATCTTCTGGGCAAGGGAAGGAAACAATCTTATGTGCGGTTTTCCAATAACAATTTTAGTTATATTATGGTTTTTGGCATAATTAGCAATCTCTTCTGAAATATTGTCTCCTTTCAACCACACAGTTTGCGCCCCTAATTTTTTGGCCATTTCCATAGCGTCCATGAGCCATTGCCTTTCCTTTTCTGACAATGACGTGCTTTTATCTGTTTCTATATAAAGGGCAATTAACTCCCCATCATTATGAGATGCTAATGTAAAGGCAGAGCGAACCAGTTGCTCTGCATCTGGGCTTGCGCTTACCCCAACCAAGATGCGCTCTTTTGTTGGCCATGGACCTTCTATCGGATGAGCCTTCATATACTGCCTCATATCTTCGTTAACCCTGTTGAGCATAAGGCGAAGGGTGATTTCACGAAGGGCTAGAAGATTCTCCTTTTGGAAAAAGTGAGAGATTGCCTGCTTTGCCATATCTTTCACATATACCTTACCTTCTTTCAATCTTTTACGAAGTTTTTCAGTGGACAAATCAATAAGCCTGATATCATAGGCGGATTGGAACATTGTATCTGGAAGGGTTTCCTGGACGTGAATCTTAGCAATCTTAAAAATCTGGTCATTCAGGCTTTCTAGGTGCTGCACATTAAGGGTTGTCCAGACATCAATGCCAGCATTTAAAATTTCTTCTGCATCCTGATAGCGCTTAATATGCCGCGAGCCCGGGGCATTTGTGTGTGCAAGTTCATCCAATAGAACAATTTGAGGTTTACGGGATAGTATGGCATCGGTATCCATTTCTTTTAGGCAAACTCCCTTGTATTTGATCGTGCGCGGAGGAATCATCTCATGATTTTCTAAAAGGGCTTCAGTCTCTGGTCTCCTGTGCGGTTCAATATAACCTATAACAATGTCCTTACCTTCTGCCTTTAGGAGTTTTGCATCATATAGCATTGTGTAGGTTTTTCCAACCCCTGGGGCTGCGCCAAAGTAAATTGTAAGTTTTCCACAGTTTTTACCCTCTTCTTTTGCCTTAATCCTTTCCAGAAATGCCTCTGGCTCTGGCCTTTTGCACTCTTCATCAATCATTGGTTTTATCCCCTAATTTATTCAGCTCCATATTTAACTTCAGGACATTCACCCTAGTGTGTCCTAAAAAACCAAACTGGTCTTCAAGGTTTGCAAAAACAAGTTTATTTATTGTTTCTGCATTCAATCCGCGGGCCTTAGCAACACGAGGAACTTGTAAAAGGGCTGCTTCGAGGCTTATGTGAGGGTCAAGACCGCTTGCAGAAGCCATAATAAGATCAGAAGGTATTGCTCCATCAATTCCTGATTCCCTCAATTTTTTTTCTCTTTCTGAGATTTGATTTTTTAGTTCATTATTTGTAGGCCCAAGGTTAGAACCTCCGGATGCAAGAGGGTTATAGGGAAATTCTGCTGTTGCTGATGGCCGGGACCAGAAATATTCTGAATCTAAAAATGGCTGCCCAATTAGCTCTGAACCTGTTGCTTTTCCGGTGTCATCATGAATTAAGCTCCCATGCGCCTGATAAGGGAAAATTATACGAGAAATAGCAGTAACAAATAAAGGGTAAATCACCCCTGAAATTATCCAAAGCGTGACAAACAGCAAAAAGCACGTTTTTATTATTTTCATTTTTATCCTCCCTACATAAAAATGGATATAACAATATCGATGATTTTAATTCCTATAAATGGGGCTATTATCCCGCCAAGTCCATAGACAAGCATATTATAAATCAATAATTTTTCTGCTGACATTATGCGGTATTTGACTCCTTTTAGAGCAAGAGGGATGAGTGAAGGGATTATAAGTGCATTGAAAACTACAGCAGATATTATTGCGCTTTCAGGATTAACGAGATGCATAATATTTAGGGCTCCTAATTGAGGATAGATTGAGGCCAATGCTGCTGGAATAATTGCAAAATATTTTGCGATATCATTAGCTATGCTAAAAGTGGTAAGAGACCCGCGTGTCATAAGCATCTGTTTACCGGTCTCAACAATATCGATGAGCTTGGTTGGATTGCTGTCAAGGTCAATGATGTTTGCTGCCTCTCTTGCTGCCTGCGTGCCTGTCTGCATAGCCACTGCCACATCTGATTGGGCAAGGGCAGGGGCATCATTAGTTCCGTCCCCTATCATGGCTACCATAAGACCCCTTTTTTGATACTCGCGAATCAACTTAAGTTTGTCTTCTGGTTTTGCTTCAGCTAAGAAGTCATCTGTTCCTGCTTCTGCAGCTATCGCTGCTGCAGTTAGGGGATTATCACCCGTAATCATAGTCGTTTTAATACCTATCATTCGAAGTCTTTTAACCCTTTCCCCAATCCCTTCTTTTACTATATCTTTTAGATGGATCACTCCTAAGATCTTGTTATCCTTGCTTACCAAGAGGGGAGTTCCTCCATTCTCTGCAATTTTTTTTATGTGATCTTCTACCTCTCTTGGAATGGTATGGCCCTTAGCTTGCGAGCGGCATATAATTGCATCTGAAGCCCCTTTAAGATATAAGCAGCCATCGATTTCTGTACCGCTTACCCGAGTTTGTGCAGTAAAAGGGATTATCTTTTCTTTACTCGGTAAATTTTTTATGGACATCCCATACTTTTGTTTAACAAGTGTGATTATGCTTCTTCCTTCTGGCGTCTCATCAGCAAGAGAAGCATCTAAAGCTGCTTCTGCAACGTCAGTATTAGCATATTTGCCTACAGGAATAAACTCCACTGCCTGGCGGTTTCCAAGGGTAATAGTTCCGGTCTTGTCCAAAAGTAGTATGTCTACGTCGCCTGCTGCCTCAATCGCTTTGCCTGACATAGCTATGACATTTTTCCTGAAGAGACGGTCCATACCTGAAATTGCTATGGCTGACAGCAAAGCCGCAATAGTTGTCGGGGCAAGGCAGACAAACAATGCAATAAGCACAGTAAGGCTAACTGGAGCGCCTTGTCCAGCTGATTTAACGCTGTAAATTGAGATAGGATATAGATTAACTACTATTAATATAAAGAGAATGGTGAGGGCAATGATAAGGATATCCAATGCTATCTCATTTGGGGTCTTTCTGCGTTTTGCCCCTTCTACCATCTGGATAATTTTATCCAAAAAAGCCTCACCAGGATCTACTGTAATGCAAACTATAATCTGGTCTGAGATGGCTTTTGTCCCGCCGGTAACGGCACTGCGGTCTCCCCCTGATTCCCTCAGGACAGGGGCTGATTCACCTGTGATTACAGATTCATTAACAAGGGCTGCGCCTTTAATTACCTCACCATCACCAGGAATCAGGTCATTCGCCTCTACTAACACTAAATCCCCCTTTCGTAATTCTGCAGATTTTACAAGTTCAAATGTACTCTCAAATGATGGCTTTTTGAGTTTCTTAGCCATTAAATCAGTACGTGTCTTAGTAAGGGACTCGGCACGTGCCTTTCCACGCCTTTCTGCTATTGATTCTGCAAAGTTTGCGAAAAGAACAGTAAGCCAAAGCCAAAAAGAAACAATACTAGTAAACCAAATTGGCTCACTCATTCTGAAAAAAATACTTATAATAGCAATTAGGGATGTAATTGCTGCCCCAACCTCAACCAAAAGCATGACAGGATTTCGCCATAGCATGCGAGGATCTAGTTTCCTAAATGCTCCAGATAGTGCAAATCGGAACATCTCTTTATCAAAGAGTGTAGTTCTTTGTGTATTTTTCTCGACCGTTTTATCCACCACCGTGCAGCATTAAGAGGTGCTCTATGATTGGGCCTGCGGCAATTGCAGGAAAGAATGATAAAGCCCCAACTACTAAGATAATAAAGGCTAGCCATACAATAAATGCAATTCCATAGGTTTTAAGGGTGCCTGCGCTTGGAGGGGTATACCTTTTTCTGGCAAAAGAATCTGCCATAAATAGAACTGCCAAGGCTGGAATAAATCTTCCAAGTAACATAACTAATGCCCCCGTTAAATTATAAAAGACAGTATTAGCATTGAGACCTGCAAAGGCACTTCCATTGTTATTTGCCATAGATGTATAGGCATAGAGTATTTCCGTTAATCCATGAGGACCTGGATTCAATATAGAAGCCAGCCCTGCCGGCGCAACCAAGGCAATAGTAACCAATATCAGCACTAAGAAAGTCGGGGCAAGAACTATTAACACAGACATCCACATTTCAGGTGGTTCTATCTTCTTTCCTAAATAGTCTGGAATCCTCCCTATCATAAGTCCAGCAACAAAAACAGCAATAACTACAAATGCCAGCATGGTGTAAAGGCCAGAGCCTACACCTCCAAATACCACCTCACCCAAAGAGATTAAGAGCAAGGTAACCATACCCCCTATGGGGGTAAGTGAATCATGCACTGAATTTACTGCTCCACAAGAGACAGCAGTGGTTGCAGTTGCAAAGAGTGATGATCCTCCTAATCCAAAACGCATTTCTTTACCCTCCATGTAATAACCGCTTATATATTTGCTGTTCATAATGGAGGTGCCTTTAAATTCTGCAAAGTAGATTGTTCCAAGGGCAACAACAAAGATTACCATCATTGTACAATAGATAGCCCATCCCTGTCTAGTATCGCCAACCATAGAGCCGAAAACATAGGTAAGGGCAGCTGGAATCAGCAATATAGCAAGGATTTCAAGGATGTTAGACAATGATGTAGGGTTTTCAAAAGGATGCGCTGAATTTGCATTAAAGAATCCGCCGCCATTTGTACCCAGCATCTTAATCGCTTCCTGAGAGGCTACTGGCCCCATGGGAAGAACCTGCTCAGAGATTGTTTTGCCTTCTGATGTTTGAATTGGCTGGAAGAGGGATGAATGTATATAAGGACTGAAATTCTGGATTACACCCTGCGAAACAAGAACTATTGAAAGAATAATGCACAATGGAAGAAGGATATATAGAACGCTCCTTGTCATGTCAATCCAAAAATTCCCAATTGTTTGGGAAGATTTTCTGGCAAATCCACGAATTAGGACAATCAAAATGCACAAACCTGTTGCAGCTGATAGGAAATTCTGTACAGCAAGCCCAGCCATCTGGGTAAAATAGCTTACTGATGATTCTCCTGCATAAGCCTGCCAATTAGTATTTGTAATAAAGCTTACTGCAGTGTTAATTGCCAGGTCCAATGAGAGTCCAGGAAAGTTTTGAGGATTTAAAGGAAGAAAACCCTGAAAAATGAGAATCCCTAATAAAGTCAATAGACCTAATCCATTGAATAATAGCATAGCAATAGCGTACTGTTTCCAGTTCATTTCTACTTCTGGGTTTATTCCGGTTATTCTATATAGGAAACGTTCTAGGGGTCCTAGTACGCGGCTAAGAAAGGTTCGTTTTCCTTGATAAACATTTGATATATATAAGCCCAACGGCTTAACAAGGAGGGTCATAACTACTAAAAAAATTAACATCATAAAGATATCACTGACAATAGTTATTGTTTGCATATGTTCACCTTACTTGCGAAGAAAGAATCTTTTTATGGGTACGGATGATTGAGAAATCTTCTTATAGAAATACGAATCAGTTAGATATGAACACCTACTAACTATGAAAGTATCTAATTGCCCATATGAAAATTGCCATTCTCTTTCATGCATAACAGGTCTTCTCTTATCCTCACGATCCCCAACTTCATGAATCTTTTCTGTATATAACAATAAGATGAAGTAGTTATTAAAGCTTTCGCAAGCAAAGCCTTCAAACACTTAAAAGATTTGCATCCCAGAATAAAGGTACTACCCTTGCCAACCGTGGCTCAATCCTATTGAAGGGGATTTCAGTACCATACGATTTCCAAAGCGTCTTGATGAATAGGAGATGACTTGTTCTATTTAATATTTTCATTTTTATTTGTTGATGCTATATCGATGTTACTGAACTCAATTTTTATGGGAACTTTTTTTCTTAATCGCTGATTATGACCAGACCTTGTTTTGCTTTAGCCATATATCGTAAGAAATTCACCGCTTATATAAAAATTTTCTAATTTTACTACTGTATAATAATAAAAATGCGCGGAAGACGCAGAAGCCTTATAGTTTAATGCGGTGGGTCGTAGTGTTTGGATTTTTCTGATTGAAAATATTTTTTTAGAGTTGATAGTAGCCAACTAGCATATGGGACTTACATCAACCTTTAAAAAACTCGTAAGGTGTTAGAAAAGAGTAATCTATTTATTTTAAAAATTATAGTTTTTTAAGCCTTGTAATTAAATCCATTTCTTGTTCACCGGGCATCATAAGAGTGGTAATCATTGAACTAGCAAAGAAACTTGATTCTGCCACAGTCATATGATAGGCTGTCCATTCAAATAATTTTACATGCCTAATATTTTGGAAAGAATCAATTAAAAGTTGCTCTGCTTGGCGTAAGCAACCAGCAATTGCCAAATCCCCCTGCAAATCAATGCCAGCAATAATTGGCTTTGCTTTTGCTGAATTTAGGAATAATTGCTCCCTTTGCTCTTTACTATAACCCAGCTCATCCAGCCTTTGGATTATAGGTCTCATGCATCTACCATTAATCTCCCCCCTATAAAACTTTAAATATCTGTTTGGATCATTTTCATTAGGTGCTCCAAGGTGTGCAAACGCCAAACGGTCAATTTCAACATTCCCACCTAATGATTCCCTAATATAATCCACTGGGGCCTTAGGTTTTGCATAACTCATTACATCATGGTAAGCCTGAGTTAATGTTTGAGAAAGTTCACTAGCGCAGTTATGTTCAACATGCTCGTAAGCTTGGTGCCTGCTATGAACTCTATTTATGAACTGCCCAATTCTTGTAGCTTCTTTCATTGCTCCCTCCCAAAGGCAGCTGTTGTCAGCAGTGTCAAGTCCTGTTCGTACTGGAAAAAAGTCAAAATATCCATCTCTCGGATTCTTTCCAATGACTTCCCCTGCCACACATTTAACAAGTTCTGTTGCTGATAAGGGTACAAGCATAGAGACATCATCTAAAATAGGAAAATCTAACTTAGAACCATTTCCTTGTATATATGTTTCTAATCTAAAATTATCGTAAATATTCATATTCAAAAAAGAGGTTAAAGCACTATTTAAATCTTACTATTCTCTAACTACTGTTAAGTTACTACTTATTTAATAACCACCCTGTTCTGCACTTTATTAACAACTGAATCCAGTAATGGCTCTTTTTTAGATAGATCTGAGTGAAACTTTTCTTTTGAATAAATTAAAGGATTTATATTTTTCCCAATTATTATTGAAATTTCTCTGCAGGCCTTTCCTACAAGTTTTCTATCTTCATTAATGAATAAAAGATCAATATCGCTCTCTTTATTGTAATTTCCAAGAACATAAGATCCAAAGAGATAGATTCCATGACTAGATTCCATTAGTTCCTTATTGTTAATTAACAAATTAATCATTGGTTTTAGCGATTTTACTTTTTCAGCTGTTTTCTCAAAATGATATTCTTCTAAAAGGCTTACTAAAAGGTCATAATCCCTGTTCCTGTTTAAGGAATACAGTACTTCCTTGCCAAGGTTTCTTTTAACAATAAATTGGGAATGATGCAATTTTTTTAAGATATTAAAGGTAAGGGATGGATTCATCTTCAAATTTTTAGAGATTCTTCTTAAGTAGTCTTCTCCTTTAGCGTATATTTCAAACAAAACATCCAAGCGGCCTTTGCTTATTGGCAGAATCTTAAAGAAGTTCATAGTAATCCTGCTAAAATCTGAATATTATTTTTGATTTTATTTAGCTCTAGCTCAATATCCTCTTTAGTTACCTCTTCCCATGCCTTGGGTTTATATAGGGCAAAGTTTCTTTGAATTCTAAAATCATCAATATCTTGTAGGGCATCTTCAGGTGTATTTATCTTATTTTTGGATAAGCTTTCAACAATTATATGTAGCTGTGAAGCAGTTTCATCATTGATGACCTTTTTCTTCATTAAAGCTGTCAATATGCATCCGTGGTCTTTGGAATAATAGCCAAAATTCTTTACCAATAAAGCATTAAGCATATGGAATAAAGCCTGATATGCTTTAATCCTAGCCCAATAATAATCCCCATTTAGAAAGTCATTATCTGCAGAAGCCACGTCCTTTTGGCTCCTAATCACATAATCCTGAAATTTTTGGTTATCAATTTCTCTAAATTTCTTTTCGCAATTCTGATATGCTTTTTCCAAGGCCTTCTCAGTTTTAGGTAATGTTCTTTTCTCCATTGTTAATTACATAGTAAACATATGTTTATTATAAAGTAAACGTTACTTATATATAAATATTCCGATATTTTGATGTATAGTTTATAGCATATATGTTATAGAGATGCATATTCTATGTGCAATAATTAATGCCTATTCAATTTCGTCATCTTTGTTATTGATTATAGAACCTAAGTAAAAAACATGCGGAGAAGACGCATAAGCCTTATAGTTTAATGCGGTGGGTCGTAGTGTCTGTTTATTACAGATTTTAAACCATATTACAGAATTTATTGCAACTACCACATAAAGTTGTAGTTTGTTTAAGATGGACCGGTTAATATTTTTTTGGTTTTGCGTATAAATTAGTATCTGTATGCAAGTTCATAATCTTGAACAAACCTATCGATAGACCATGGATTATCAGAAGCCATCCTTGATTCAAAATTTGCTCGTACTTTTTCTCGTAATCCTTGCTCAGTTATAGCTTTGGCAGTAAAAGTAACTGCTTCCACTATTGATTGCCTTAACCTCTCTATTGTTTCTACATACGTTTCAATCTTAAGTAAGTTATCATTAATTGTGTGCATGATTACTGCAGTACCTTTGTAATTATCATTAGCCCTCACATTATCAAAGTTCTCTCGATGAGCTCCTACATTAGTTAGTATAGGAACTGCCCCTGAAGCAAGCGCCTCGATTGGCATATACTCAAAAGGTGCATGTAGAGAGGCAGACAAGAATGCATCGCTTTGTGTAAGAAGTTTTATTGCATCTGTCCGGCTAAGTTCACCAACATATTGGACATTCTTTGGAGTCATATGTTCAAGTTGATATTTTAGGTGAGGATTATTTGTCCCTCCAAATATCTTAACATCAAAGTGCTCAGCTATATCAGGTAATACTTCCAATACTACTGTAAATCCTTTTTCCGGAGTAACTCTACCCCCAATAGCCAAAACTGGTTTTTGTTTGGAGTAATCTCTCTTCTCAAATGCACTAGACTCTGTAATCCCCTTAATGTCTACTCCGTTTGGGATAGCAATAATTCTTCCATTTATGATTCCAGGAAACATATCTTTTAGACTAATTGCATAAGAATTGCTTACTGCAACCAATTTGTCTGCATAATGCGCAAGTGTAGCCATGTAGGAAAACCTTCCTCCGCTAACTGGATCAGCTCCTTCGACTAAGTGGTGTTCCTGCAGTAAGCTCTGAACAAGAGATCCAGGGAAAAAATCCACATTTCCCTGATATAATGCATTATGAATAGTAACGATTAACAAATCGCTCAAAGGCTTATCTGAGAGAAATCTCGATTGATTAACTGATTTAGCAAGTAAAGCATGCGGCCAATCATGAATATGTATTACATCATAATGATTTCCTCTTAAATGCAATGCTAATTTTTGATCATAGTCACATAAACTACGAACAACATTGGATTTGTGATTTTCATCTCCAGTTATCCTTGATTGAGCGCTTCCCACTGAGAGACTAGCTGCAATCTCTCCAAGATGCTGGGGATATGAAATGTATTGACTTGTAAAAAAGTGGCTAATTCTGGCATGAACATTTACTTCTCTATCCTTAAACTCATATGATTCTTTTTCTGTCGGCACAAAGACATCAATCTGATGTCCTTTATCAGCTAATCCCCTTGATAGTAGTCCAACAGCAACCCCTAAACCATAGCTCGAAATCTGTCCGTCCAACGAACTATACTGCGGAGAAACCATAGCAATTTTTAACGGTTTTTCTGTCATTTACATCCCCCAAAAGAATGAATTTTAACTAGATATATAAGCATTTATTTTATATAAAATATAGATTGCTTTCAATTAAAATTTGCCTTATTTAAACTTTTTCGAATTGTTACTACTTCTTAGAGATTAAAATTATGCGGAGAAGACGCACAAGCTTATAGTTTAATGCGTTTACCTTGAACTAAAAGAAAACTAGTACCGAAGAACTATCAGATCGACTATTATCATAGTTTACATGGTTGAGTTATATGGAGCTGGATACATTATCCTTAAATTCTAAGCATTTCTACGTCAGCTACAGTTAATATTTAGGAAATTAATTTGAATTTTGATGGGTTTCTTTGTTATTTTTTACGAAAATAGAGCAAAAGATTTATATATGTGTAATCACATCTATTCACATAAGGTGATAAAATATGCCAAACATAACTTTAGCAATACCGGAAGATTTGCACACAAAGATGAGGGAACACTCTGAAATCAGGTGGAGTGAGGTAGTTAGGAAATCTATCTCACAAAAAATAGAAGATTTGGATGTAATGGATAAACTAACTGCAAAAAGTAAGCTTACAGAGAGAGATGTAAATATTATAGCAAGTAGGATTGATGGAGCAGTTGCACGAAAACTTGGTCTAAGAAGATGATTCTTGTCATTGACACAAATATTCTTCTTGCTGGACTTATTAGAGATTCTACTGTAAGAAAAATAATTGTTGAGTCTGGATGGGAATTTTATTATCCAGAAATCTCCTTTCATGAAGTAAGAAAGTATAAAGATATGATTCTTGAAAAGTCTGGAATGAATGAAGAAGAATATATAGGATTGTTATATCATTTATTAAAACATATAAATTTAGTTCCAGAGGAGCAAATCAAACCTAATATAGAACAAGCAGATAAGCTCCTTGGAAAAGTTGACCCTGATGACGTTATTTTCTTAGCAACAGCTTTTAGCATTGAAAATGCTAAGATATGGTCAGATGATACGCATCTTGAAAAACAAAATGAAGTCAGAGTGTTTAAAACGCAACATATCGTGAAATTGTTTTTCCCTGAAAAAAAATTAACTTAAAAAATATGTATAAAATAGTAATGCGGAGAAGAGGATTCGAACCCCTGTAGGCACTAAGCCATATGGTGTCTCCCTAAACGACCTAAGCTTGGTAGATTATACTAATCTCATACCCGTTTGGCCGCTCCGGCATCTCCGCAAAATGTGTTTTGTCAACTACGCAGGTAGGTGACAACCCCCCTAAAGAAGGGTAAAGTATCGAGATTTAGCCTTATTTATAAAACTTTTGCGTTAAATATCCATTAATTTGTAAAAGTCCCTTCTTGTACTAATTTTACGATAACTTCTTGATGGAGATTCCAAATTTCTCGGTGGGCAGTTTTTCCATAATTATTTTTTCTTTATCGTTATTCATTTTGATTCAATCCAGCTGGTTGGTATATCCCCTATGTTGAGTCCTTTAATTCTAACTCATTCAAAAAATACTGCAAAAACAGTCTTGATATAAATTCAAATTGCTATTCTCCAAGATTAGTAGCTACAAAATCTTTTTGTGTGATCTCATCTTTGTTATTAAGTGATTTTAGCATATAAAAATCCAATCTTTCTTTACATGTAAGCACTTTATTTGATTATACCTCCTAATTCGGATATCATGATTGTATTCTATAGGTTTAGATTACATCTTTTTTAATTTGATATTTTGTGTTTGTCTAAGTGTATACCTGGTAAACAGAATTACCCTTTAGAAAATTTTATATATGCGGCTGTCTTGTGTCTATCGTGTAGGCTAAACAAAATAGCTTGCAAGCACAAATGAAACTTTTACAATTTATTTTAAGATGAAAAAAAGTCCAAAGCATCAAATTGCTAATGAAAAGTCAGACATAAAAATTGGCCCAAAAAAGAAGCAAAATGTAGCGCTTAGTTCTGTTATGGCTAGTATTGCACTTACATTAATGAAATTTTTTGTTGGAATTGCCACAGGAAGTATAGGTGTAATCTCAGAAGCTGCGCATTCTGCCTTGGATTTTGGGGCAGCTTTGTTGACCTATATCTCAGTAAAAATAGCTGACAAGCCAGCTGATGAAACTCACCAATACGGACATAGTAAAGTGGAAAGTATATCTGCATTGATTGAGACGGGCTTATTATTCATCACATGTGTATGGATAGTTTATGAAGCCATCCACAGGTTATTTTTTAAGGAGGTAGAGGTGCTGGCGACGTGGTATGCTTTTGTCGTTATCATAATCTCAATAGTAATTGATTTCTCCAGGTCGAAAGCCTTGAATAAAGTTGCGATAGAAACAAAAAGCCAGGCCCTTGAAGCAGATGCCCTTCATTTCAGTTCAGACATTTGGAGTTCAGTAGTCGTATTGATTGGATTGACCTTAGTAGCAATGGGTATCAAGGGAGCTGATGCGGTGGCAGCAATTGGCGTTTCTATATTTGTATTCATAGCTGGCTTCAAGCTGGGAAAACGAACAATTGATGTCCTGATTGATGCAGCCCCAGCAGGAATAACTGAAACAGTAAAAGAAATTGTAGCCAAGGTTGAAGGGGTTGTATCTATAGAGAGGATAAGGGTAAGGCCTGCTGGACCTTCAATGTTTATTGATATGGTTATCAAGATAAGCAGGAAGGTGCCGCTTACCAAGGCCCAGGAGATTACAAAAGCAGTAGAGGATGAAGTTATAAAAAAAATACATGGGGCAGATATTGTGGTCCACACAAAACCAGTTCAGCTGACCAATGAGACTGTAACAGATTCTGTCCAGATACTTGCTGCTAAGCAAGGTCTCTCTGTTCATGATATTGTATTTGATAAAATAGATAATCGTAAACATATCAGCTATGACTTAGAATTGCCGCACAATATAACGATTGAGCAGGCTCACGAGCATGCTACAAAACTTGAAAGGGCAATTCAGAATGAGATGGGGACAGACATAGAGCTAAATACCCATCTTGAGCCAGCTAAATCAGAGGCTGTCCTAAGCTCGAAAATCCCCAAGGCAGAGATTGAGTATATTGGGAAAATTGTCAGAGATGTTGCAAAAAAGATTGAATTAATTCATAACATACACACCATAATAATCAGGAAAATAGACAACAAAATGTTTATCACGCTTCACTGCCAAGTTGACAAGAAAACTCCACTTGAGATTGCGCATTCTGCCTCTGCTAAACTAGAATACCTTATAAGAGAGAGATTACCTAAAGTAAAAAGAGCGGTTGTTCATGTTGAACCAGAGTAAATACAAGATTGTTAAAGATTTTCCAAAAATCCTTTATAGAAAAACGGGTATAGTAGAGTGTCACTAATATTATCATAAAAACATTCATTTTATTAGAATATTTGTATCATCACATATACACATAAATAAGTATGCAAAAAGGAGGGATTTGAACCCGAAAAATCAGTGAGCCGTACCTAACAACTACGGCATCTCCGCATAATAATATAGAGAATGGGTTTATTTTAAAAATGTTTTGGAAGAATTATTTCTTATTCCAGGCATAATGCCTCATTCTGGCAGATTTCCCGTAACCGCAGCTGCTGCACTTTTTTTTCCTTATGTGGTAAGTCCTTTTGCCGCACCTTCTACAATGTATCATATTCTTCTTTCCAGACTTCTTACCCATAGAAGCAGTGCCTTTCGTCATTTTACTGCGGCGATATAATGGTAATGGTATCTCCTCTGATGAAAACAACCCCAATTTTTCTTTTCAATACCATGTTTCCTGATTTTACCATAGTTTTTTGTCCGTTAACGTCTTTGCCCACCATTTCTTCAATATGTTCCTCTGCATCTTCAAGAACAACGTTTACATGTATGTCAAAAGCGCTTAGTTTCCCAATATATTGACGGTTATTCTTCAATTCCACAATAACTCGTTTGCCTCTGGCTTTGTTTAATGCATCCAATGGTCTTGATGTTGTTTCTGGCATAAAAATCCACCCCTAAAAAATTTTATATGAGAGGAAATGCCTAAGCTATATTTAAATCTTACTAAAACTGTGCAGCCGTAGTGAATAATTTAACCTATGTAATGAAGTTATAATTCAGCCAAAGAAAGATTTATAAATAGCACAGAATCTCTCAAAAGTATGGTATTGACTCAATCAAGGGGAAGAAGAAAGCCCAGCGGTGCAAGATACAAGGCTTATAGGAGCAAGAGAAAGTATGAGATGGCCAGGCTTCCGTCTCTCACAAAGCTAGGCAAAAAAAATCTTGTTAAGATTAAAACAAGGGGAAATAATTCTAAATCAAGGTTATTAAGCATGGATCTTGCGAACGTGTTTAACCCCAAGAACAAGAAATATCAGCAGGTAAAGATTAAGACAATAACAGATAATCCTGCCAACAGGCATTTTATAAGAAGAAATATCATGACCAAAGGAAGTGTGATTGACACAGAGATAGGAAAAGCAAAGATAACATCTAGGCCCGGTCAGCACGGAACCGTTAATGCTGTTCTGATAAGTTGAATTCTCACTCCTAAAGAGTAAATATTAAAAATAGCACAATATTCTCATATCTGTGATAACCTAGCTTTAGATTTCCTATTTCATTTAAACCATGGTTAAGAAGTCTTTAAAACCGAAAAGAAAAATATTTGAAAAAATAGACAGAGCCTTCCATACTGGTTTTTTTGATAAGGAGGTTAAATTTAATGATTTTTCTTTGGAGGTATTGGTTGAAGAGAGTATCGAAGGGAATATGCATAATATGTCAATAAGAGGCAATTATATGAAACCCGGAAGAAGCATTGCTTTTAAGAGAATTCAGGATGGCATCCATTGGACATATGGTTTGCCTCTGGCTGAAGAGTATGCTGGAGGAATAGCAGCAAGTCTTGACACAAGAGTCTATACTGCTGAAGCAAATGATAAGACAATTGTAGTTAAGGCCAAATTCTCCAAAGAAGATATTCAAAACGCCATCCATGATTACGTAAAAGGAGTTGGAGGTTATCTAACCCAAACACAGTTCATGGAATTAACTGGAGCATCAGAAGCTCAGTTAGTTAAAGTATTTAGAACAGGTCATAATACAATATGTAATAGGCAATATTCTGCAGATGATATATTGCGTTTTTCCAGAAGAGGCTATAAAGAATTAGTTGTTGAAACAGTTTATAAAAGGAGATTCTTTGAAACAAAGGAAAACCAGCCAACAAATATAATGAATATTTACAGGAAAATATTAGATTATTCTGCCCCTAAGCACGCGCAAGGCCGCTTATTTGGTCAATAACTAACCAGGTTTAGTTAAGGGTAAAACTTTGAATATTAGCCAATAAGATCGTTCCTAAATGGATTCTCTTTTATAATCCTCACTACACTAATAAATTAATTATTTTTTAAAAAATAATGAAATTGTGATTATCGTCTAAAATAAAAGGCCCTTATCAATATCTAGAAATCATGTTTCTTATAAAATCTTCTTTTTACTATCTCCACTGTAACAAGATAAGCAATAACCACTCCAAAAATAGATAGTAATATCTTAAGTGGCAGTGTCACAAAATAAAAGTATTTTCCAATTGGCGTATAAGGCAATATCCAGCCAAAAGCAACGCATAAAAAGCTGCTTATGGTCAGTTGTTTACTGGCTCTGCTTTTGATGAATGAAACATTCTTTGTCCTGACAATATGGATCACAAGCGTTTGCGTGGCTATAGACTCAATAAACCACCCGGTCTGGAAATACGCTGCTGGAACCTTAAATACCATATAAAGCAAAAAGAACGTCAATATATCAAATAAAGAACTTATAGGTCCAAAAGTAAACATAAATTTTTTTAGGAAATCCATATTCCATCTTTTCGGCTTTTGGATAAAGTCATCATCTACATTGTCTGATGGGATAGTTATCTGGGAAAAGTCATATATAAAATTATTAAGGAGTATCTGTATAGGCAACATGGGTAAGAATGGCAAGAATAAGACAGCGATGGCTACTGAAAACATGTTGCCAAAATTTGAGCCCAATCCCATCATAATGTATTTTATCGTATTTCCAAATGTTTTCCTGCCTTCTAGAACACCTTCCCTTAGCTCTCTCAGGCTTTTCCGTGTTAACACTATATCTGCTGATTCTTTTGCCACATCAACAGCGCTGTCTATTGAGATTCCAATATCTGCGGTTTTCAAAGAAGGTGCATCATTGATTCCATCCCCCATATACCCCACTACATGCCCATTTGCCCTTAGTGCCAGAATAACCCTGTTCTTCTGGTCCGGAGAAAGTCTTGCAAATATAGTTGTCTTTTCCACCTTGATTTTCAATGCCTGATCATCCAGCGAATCAATCTCACTCCCTAATAGGCTGCCTTTGCTCTTAAGCTCGATCTCATCGCAAATTTTATTAGTAACCAGGTCATTGTCTCCGGTAAGTATCTTAACCTCAATTCCTGCATTATAAAGTGCCTGCACCACTTCCTTTGCATCTTTTTTGGGAGGATCAAGAAATGAGACAAAACCCACAAGTTCAAGATCAGATTCATCATGCTTTGTAAATGAATGATGCTCTCTCTTCAGCTCTTTGATTCCAACTGCTAAAACCCTATACCCCTCTTTACTTAAGGAATAGTATTCCTTCTTTATTTTCTCGATAGCATTTGCCAATGCAAGACGCTTTTTATTTAGATAATAGTATTTTGAAGATTTAAAGACCTCTTCTGGCGCGCCTTTTGTGATCAGATATTTCTTCCCAGCATTTTTCACGATAACGCTCATCTTTTTTCTTATGAAATCATAAGGTATCTCATCAACCTTCTTAAACCTGGATATAGTTAATTGTTTAAAACCTAATACAGCTTCATCTAATGGATTCTTAATGCCGGTCTGATAAAAGCTATTTATGTATGCATACTGCAAAACCCTTTCAGAATCCCTGCCAAATACATCCGTATATTTTACAAGCTGTATTTTATCCTCAGTCAATGTCCCTGTTTTATCAGTACAGAGAATATCCATGCTACCAAAATTAGGTATTGAAGCTAATCTTTTTACAATAACACCATTATTTGCCATTCGGAGGGATCCCTGCGCCATTGTTATAGACATGATCATTGGAAGAAGTTCAGGCGTCAGGCCAACAGCAACAGCAATGGCAAACATAAATGACTCAAATATGTTATGTTTAACAAGTGAATTAAATAAAAATATGAAAAGAACTAAAAATATAGTTGCTTTCATGATAAGGTAGCCAAAACTTGCTATTCCCTTATCAAATTCAGTCTGCTGCTCAGGAGAAACAAGTTTTTTGGCAATCTTGCCAAACTCTGTGTTTTCCCCTGTTTTAACAACCACAGCGCTGGCATATCCGCTAACTACATTAGTGCCCATAAAGATTATGTTAGTCATATCAGTTAGCGACACTATTTTGGAATTAATTCTTGCTGCCTTTTTTTCTGCAGGAAAAGATTCGCCAGTCAATGAAGACTGATTCACAAAAAAATCATTTGAATGGATGATTCTAGCATCAGCAGGCACAAGGCTCCCTGCATTCAGCTCTATGATGTCTCCAGCACATAATTCCTCAGTTTTTATATCTTTTTTCTCATTGTCCCTTATTACCGTAACCTTTGTCTTAACCCTTTCTTTAAGCTTTTCAGCCGCTTTTTCAGCGCTGTGTTCTAGATAGAAATCAAGACATACACTTAGTAAAACGATTACCCCTATTATAACGGCATCCATAGGCTCATGGAAGAAAAAAGATAATATAGCTGCAATTAGTAAGATTATAATTAAAGGATTTTTGAAATGCGATATAAACTCCAGGAGTATACCAATTTTCCTTTTCTCTGCAATTGTATTATAGCCATATTTCTTAAGTCTGCTCTCTGCTTCAGAAGTACTTAATCCCTTCGAAGAAGATTCAAGCTTGTCTAATACAACACCTATTTCTTTTCCAGCATAATGCCCAAGGGGATCATTATTTAGCATTAAGGTAAACCAGATTAGGATATTTATAAAATTTGTTATTTAAAAAAATGTTTTAAGAAAGAACCCTAATTGGGTTTACTTTTTTTTGTTTTCATCTTACCAAAGGTAAATTTGCTTAAGAAAGCAATTATGACAATTAATATGATAACTACAATAATATCATTAACCATATTGGTTATATCATTCCATGCTTGTTTGTATATGAAACCTAATAAGGGGTATATAATAGCATAAAGCATCTCTCCAGAGATTACTGCTATGAGAAACTTTTTCCAGTTTAATCTCTCAAAACCGCTCAGATAATTAACAACAGCGGATAAGGTTGTTAATGCAAATCGTGTAAAGAATACAAATAGGAATCCATGTTTTTTAAACAATTCCCTTGCTTTTGGTTCATTATTCCTAAAAAATTTAAAGTTTATTAGGCGTTTAGAAAGAGGTAAAGAAAACCTCCTAGCTAACCAATATGCTATAATGTCTCCCATGATGGCTGCCACAGCACCAGATATTATGACCACGGTAAGTTCAATAATGTTATCAGCCAAAGCACCTGAATAAACCCTTAAAACCTCTGCACCAGGTAAACCAAATGAAGAAAAAAAAGTCCAAATAAAAACAATTAATAAGTCTATAAAATTGGATCCGGAAATTGGCGAGAGACTCATCGTGTTTTAAGCATCTCGATCTTGTTTATCACATCAGTGCAATTGAGATGATTTTTTTTGCATATACCATCCAGAGTCAGCCTTTCATGTGATAGTTTTTTTGTCGTATTCAGTTCTTGAAAGATTTCATCTTCAGGAATTCCAAACTGTTTTGCTACCAAACTAACAGTCATCCAAGGTTCTATCTCTGGATTTGGCTGCCTAAAATGTTCAATATGGGTTCTCAAAATATTATATTGCCTGTAAGTTCGGACTGCAAATAGGCAAAGAATTAAAACTAGGACAATCAATATATAACAGATTTCTTTATTAACTGTCTTTCTCATTATTTTTGAAAGGATTCATTTGTTTATTAATTTTACTCTTTCAAACTGCAAATCCAAATTCAACGTAATTTCTATTCTTCCGCTATTTCATGCCTTTTCTAAAATAACATCATTTTTATATTTTCTAGATTTTACAGCTTTTTGAATGAACAGAATCCAACAAATCTGCAATATACTTTATAAAACATATGGAAGACAAGGCTAGTGGCCTTTAACTATCAAAGGTAATGAAAGTAAACATCATTCAGGAAGACCTAAACTAAATAAACATAGGTTCGAGATTGTTATTGGGGCAATCCTAACCAAGGGGACTCAAGGGTATCCCAAAGTTGTTATGTAAGGACTCTCAGTTTAATTATTGAATATTCCAGAAATTTGTTTTGTTGTAAAACAATTTATGTTGTTTATTTTATATAACATATGATAGTACGGTATAGTACCGTTCGAAACCGAAATATTTAAATAGCTGTTTTAATGTTTTGATGATGTGAACTATTCCGAAAAAAAAAGAGGTATGGGGATTGTACCGCTCTATATTCTTACCTCTATAAATAAAAAACCCCAATCAGGTTATGATTTGCTAAAGGATATAAAAGAGAAAACAGGCGGCAGGTGGATTCCAAGCAAAGGCACATTATACCCCATGGTCAAACACATGGAAGAAAAGTCTCTCCTCAAGGCTAACAAACTTGGCAAACGCTCTAAAAGGATATTTGAACTGACAAAAAAAGGCAAAGATATGGTGGCTAACGCCCATAAGTATGACAGCGATATAAGGGAAAGGCTAATCACATTTAGGAATCTTCTGACTGAGATTTTTGGCGAACGTATAGCAGGTTATGAAGAATATTTGCTTGATATAAAAGAGCATGTCTTTGCAATGAACCCGTCAAAGAAAAACCAGGTAATCAGGGCGCTTAAAAAATGCGTTTCTAATCTACAAAAGCTAAAATGAAAAATATAATTGAGATAAAAAACTTGACTAAGAAATTTGGAGAGTTTACGGCTGTTAACCATATAAACTTAAAAGTAAGGGAAGGAGAGATATTTGGTTTTCTTGGGCCTAACGGCGCTGGCAAAACGACCACAATTAGCATGCTTACCACATTAATAAAACCTACATCAGGAACGGCAATAATAGCAGGCCATGACTTGTCTGCCAAAGGCGTCAATATAAGAGCTATTATAGGTGTTGTTCCTCAACTGTTTTCTTTATTTCCAGAACTTACTGCCGAAGAGAATCTCTCTTACATCGGAAAATTGTATGGTATGATCCCTTCACGGATTAAGGAGCGTTCTCAATACCTGTTAAAAACAGTTGATCTTTATGAGCATCGTGACAGGATTGCAGGCATATTCTCAGGAGGTATGAAACAAAGGCTGTCTTTGGCGGCAGGGATAATGTCAAATCCTAAGATACTTTTTATGGACGAGCCTACTACTGGGCTGGATCCTCAAAGCAGGATTGCTATGCGTAAGCTGACAAAAGGGCTAAACAAGCAGGGAATAACTATAATCTACACGACACACGATATGGACGAAGCTGAGAAGATATGTGACAGGATATCAATAATGGATGCTGGCAAGATAGTTGCAGAAGGAACCAGTGAAGAACTCAAGCGTATGATTACAACATTCCACACTATTGAGATAGAGATAGAATCCCCAAGCAAGGAAATTATTTCTGATCTTAGAAAATTGCCTTATGTATCATCTGTGGAATTAGCAGGCGCACTGATTAATGTTAGCGTCAAAGAAAAAGATGATGTATTCCATAAATTGAGCGAATTCCTGCATAAAAAAAACCAGAAAGTTATGGAAATAAAATTTAAGGATCCAACGCTCGAGGAAGTGTTTATACAGCTAACTAAAGAAGATTTGAGGGATACCTGATGAAGACGTTTGAGACAACTCCTAAAGCAGAAAAGCTCATTGATTTTAATAAGCTTCTTGCTATTATAGAAAAGAATTTTATTGTCATGACCCGTGATAAAATAAGGATAATCCCATTGCTTATATTCCCTATCGTGATGATACTTGTGTTTGGTTATATTTCAGGCAATATTCCAAAGCATATCTCAACAGCAATAATCAGCTATGATCATTCTCCTATTTCAGAGGAAGTACAACAGGAGATAGCAAACAGTGATGTATTTTCTGTCCGCTATCAAGTAAGTACAGAAGGAGAAGCCAGAAGGTTGCTTGACAGTGAAAAAGTCAGGGTTATAATAGAGATTCCCCCTCATCTTGGTGTAGATGTTAGCAATAATATACAGGCGGGCATTACAGTAATAGTGGATGAATCAGATTCTGCCATAGGGGCAACTGCAAAACAGACACTTAATGGAATCGTGAATAAGATATCTTCTGGAATTAGTATGCAAAAGATAACTTCTTTTCAGCAGTCTGTAGGATTAGCTGCGCAGAGGCTTCAGAATTACAATTCTTTTCAGGGAAACGAGTATGAGTTTATAGCCTCAAAAACCAGTGCAAGCGAAGCTAGCTTAATTAAGTCAAAAAAATTAACTGATGATTATTTGCAGGCCCTGATTGTCACTTTAGGCCTACCTGGTTTGTACACCTCATCTTCTTCATCCAATTATACCCATATAATGAATTACACCAATACTTGGGTTTTTGAGCCAAGAGGCTCAGCCAATATAAAATCCCAGATTGCAATTCTTCAGCAATCTTCTGCCCTGGTCGGCTCAGCTGCAGCAAATATTGAGGCAGCTTTTATGATAGCAAAACAGGCAGATAAGCAAGTAAAATCAGCCCAGGATTATAAGGCTCTTAAGGACAATGTTATTACTTCAATCAGCACAATCAATGCATTTACGCATTCTAAGGCAGAAAATATTATTAGGCCTTTGGTGTATGAGGAAAAGCCCGCTTATGGAACTGGCAAGCGGAGTATAGATTTTGTTATTCCTGCAATAATAGCGTTGACTATATTTCAGGGTGCTATAATGGGAATGGGAAGAGCGGTTGCTGGTGAAAAAAGAGATGGTTCTCTTACAAGAGTTTTTCTTACCCCTACTTCCAATGTTACAATAATCTTAGGAACCTTGTCGTTTTATGCTATATTTGAAGTATTCAGGTCTGCATTTATCATTCTGGTGTCAATGTTATTGTTTAACATACAAATTGAAGGCAACCTGCTTTTGATTGGGCTTGTAATATTAACCTATGCAAGTGTTTCTACTTCAATCGGAATGATAATCTCAAGTATGGTCAAAACAGAACAACAATTCATGGCAATGGCGATGCTAATAAGCCTGCCCACTATGTTCCTCTCAGGTGCATTTTTTCCTGTGCAGGCAATGCCAAAATTTATGCAGGTAATTGCAAACTTCCTTCCTGTAACTTATGGCGGAGATGCCTTGCGTAGTGTTATGATTAAAGGTTTTTCCATCAGCATGATCGCTTATCCTTTGCTCATACTATTTATTTTTTTAATATGTGTAGTTGGTCTCTTATTTATAGTTTTCAAGAGGGATATAGAATAAAAGGAGGAGATTAAAATGAAAAAACAAATATTATTTTTGGTGGTATTGATGGTATGGATAATCCCCGTGTATGCGGCGATAAAACCGAATGTGATGCTTTCAAATTTCAGTGTGGAAGAGGGCAGTGCTGTTGTAGGAAAAGATTTCACCCTTTCATTAAAACTTGCAAATGTGGAGCCAGACACATGCGCTGAAAATATAGTTACCAGCTTGAAGGCCAGTTTTCCGTTCATAATGGCCGGAGTAAGCACTGTTAGAGCGGCAAACCTTTGTACTAATTCAACAACAACAGTAAATTTTCCTATGAGGATTGACCCTACAGCAACAGGAGGCACATATCAGTTAGTAATAACAAACGATTTTGAAACGCCTACTCTTGCGCAGTTCTCAAGCAGCTACACAATCAACTTGTTTGTTGAGGGCACCCCAGAAATAAATGCGCATATAATAAACTCTAATCCACTTGATGTTTATGCAGGAGATACAGCAACTGTAACAGTCAGTATAGAGAATGATGGTTCTTTTCAGGCACAGTCTGTAACGGCCAGCATTAAAGCCGACTCTCCATTGGATGTCAATTGGGCCCAGTCTTTCAGCCCTATTGGTTTACTTGATTCAAAACAGAGTAAGACGGCAGATTTCTCAATAGAGGTTCCTAAAGACGCAGATGCAAAGGATTACAATCTGTATCTTGAACTGAAATATAAGGATGAGAATCTTGTGTCTCATACAAAAAATTTAACTTTTGTATTCCATGTGAAAAAGAAGGCATTGTTTGAGACATCTGATGGTTCTGAGGCGTTGTATCGTAATCAGGATTCAAGGATAGTGCATCTTAAGTTGAATAACACAGGCACAGATGCTGCGCATAAGATAAAAATAAAACTATTGCCCCAATTCCCATTCTCCACAGATGGCAGCGTAAGATATGTGGATTTGCTTGAACCAGGCCAGAGCGCAACAATACAGCTTACCATAAATGTAGACAAGGATGCAACTCCGGGCAAATACGGATTAGACTTGCTTTTGGATTTTGAGGATGAGCAGGGAAAAGATTTACAAGATACAGCAACAACAATATTCATAGTCCGCCAGAAACCTATATTCAGGGTAGTCTTCATTGACTACTGGTTCCTCTGGCTGATAGCACTATTCATTATAACATTTATCAATAGGAAAAGAATTAGTAAAAAGAAGAAATAATATAGGCTTAATAAATGACAGGACATGTTATGAGCACTGTGGTAATAAAAAAGGTTTACAATGTTTTATTAAAAGCATATGGAAAACAAGGCTGGTGGCCTGTTACTCCTACTTGCGCAACAGGGTTAGATTCAATTATTCCTATTTACGGAATCAAAACAAGGACTGAAAGGCAGAAATTTGAAATAATTGTCGGCTGCATCCTCGCTCAATAAATCCCGTTCAGTTAATAGTTCTATTTTCTAGGTATTACTTATATGGTATTCTAATAAGATTTATAGGGTACCTTTAGCTTCTATTGAATAAGAAAAATGAAAAAAACAAATATGCAAAAGGTTGAGCTATTATTGGCAGATGAGAGAGTAATGGAACAGCAGAAAGCATTATTAAAGCAATATGTGCTGTATGCTGAGAAGTTTAAGAGCACAGATGGTATTTTAGAAACTTTGTATAATGTTAGAGATTTTGCTTTATTTATTAAAAAGCCATTTCAAGAAGCTGTCAGATGTGAGTTAGAGTCATTTTTAGATTATAAGATTAAGGATAAACAAAGCACCATAACGGATAATAGGCCAGTAGCTGTTAAAGATAAATCTGCTAATTGTTATAGGTATAGGATACAGGGCTTTTATAGGTGGATGAAAAAATTTACTGAACATAAGATTGACGAAGAGCTGGCTTATCCTTTACCGAAGATAATAGTGAAAGAAGAAGTGCCAAGAGCAGAAAAATTCAGGAGAAGAGTTATCAAAGCATTGAATGAGTCGAATTTAAGCCAGGCCAACCTTAAAACATTAAATGAATATTACAACTACAAGAAGTCTAGCGGCTTAGTCACCAGCGATATTGGATTTAGCAGCAAACTTAATTTCCTAAAGAATTATGGACTGTTCCTAAAAGAAAAAACTTTCAAAGAAGCCACTAGAAACGATATTCAGGAATTTATTATGTTAGTTAGGAATAGGAATGACGGCAAATTTAATGATAGCTATAAAGCACACCTATTAGACTTTTATCGTTATGTGTATGACATGTTCGGCAGTGAGCAGCCAAGGACATATCCGGATGTAGTGAGCTGGCTGTACACTAAAAGAAAGAAAATCAATGACAGGCTGGCTAAAGAGATAATCCCAGACAGCGACATCCAGAGTATGCTTAAAGTAACGGCTAATCAAGAGGAAAGATGTATTATTAGCGTATTAAGAGACAGTTCTGCAAGGGTTGGTGAATTGGTTAATTGCAACATAGAAGATGCCATCATCAATAGCATCGGCAACGCAAACGGAAAATATGAGCACCAAATAGCCCAGATAAAACTAAAGGGTAAAACGGGAGAGCGGATTAACCAGCTATTTTGGAGCGTGCCTGACTTAAGATTATGGCTTATGCAGCATCCATTAAGAGATAATCCAAAAGCGCCTTTGTTTATATCTGCGCATCCAAGCAGGTATGGGCAAAGGCTGACGCCAGCAGGAATTAACAAGATGCTGCATAGGGTGTCAAACAGGGCTGGAGTCAAAAAGCACATACATGCCCACAAATTCAGGCACACAAATATCACTAAAATGGCAAGCGTGCTCAGTGAAAGTGAGCTAAAGATACATGCTGGGTGGGGGGCTTGCAGCAAGATGGCCGAGGTGTATATACACTTGACGTCAAATGACGTAAATAAGAAAATCCTAAGAAGCATGGGCATAGAGCTAGAAGAGGAAAAGGGTGCACCAGAAAATTTATTGCAGGTAAAGGTATGCCCCAATAATATATGCAGTTTTGAGAACCCAAGTGAAGCTAAGTTCTGTTTGCAGTGCGGTTATCCTTTGTCCATGAAAACTGCTATAGAACTAAAGAAATTAAAGGAAGACGAAGAGCAGCTTCAACAGGAAATAATGAGCAAAGGTTTATGTAGCATCCAGTTAGGGCAAAATTTGGACATAAAGGAAGCTATGTATCAAATACTCAAAAGCGACAAACAGCTGGTTGACAAGCTAAGAAAACTAGTGCAAAGCTCAGAAACTGTGACTTAGTTACTTATATGGTTTTTTCGCAAGGTTAATATTTATCCCTCTTATTTTATTATCTATGTCAAAAAGGCATGGAGGAAAACAAAATGAAATGCACAATATGTGGAAAAGAAGTTGATGAAAAATATTACGAAGGAGATAACTGGAACATAAATGGAGCAATAATGGGGGAGTATATTGCAGTTACAGGTCACAAGAGATGTTGCGAAGCAGTAAACAATTTAGTAGTCATCCCGAATAGAATAAGATTTATGTCCAAGTTAAATTCAAATTAATCTGTAACTAGGCAAGGAAGATAAGAAAATGAAAATTCAAAGAAATTGGTATGAGACAATGAAAAAGAGGGAATTTTTCATAGGAGAATTAGCTGAATAAACATTTATTGATAATGCCTCAACAATATATTATAGAAGTAATAACCAGAACCTATATGTGAGGCTAATACTCATTTTTAAGGAGTTCTTTTTTTAAGTTGTTTGCAGACTTCCTTTCCTAAATCAGTTATGCTGTATACTTTCCATGCTTTTTTGTCTGGTGTTAAGCATTCAACTACGCCCAGTTTTTCTAGCTGCAGGATTACTAATCTGATATTCTGCTGTTTCTTATTCAGCTTGTCTGATATTTCGGTCTGTCTTAGCATGTCTTCCTTGAATAGCAATTTCAAGACTGCGATTCTCAATCTGCTTGTTATCAGGTAAGCTGTTAGCTGATGAACTGATTTCATAGAATAAAACAGAAACTTTATATATATAAAGACAATAATGTAACAATAATGTGACATTAATTAGAGGTGATAAAATGAAAAACATACCAGTTGTTTGCTTATTTCTTTTTGGGACTCTTTTTTTAAATGCATGTAGCCTATCAACTCAATGTGAAAAACCTTACATTAAAGTTGGTTCTGAATGTTGTGTTGACCAAAATGACAATAAGGTATGTGATAAAGATGAAATTGAACTAGACAATCTTAGAGTACAAAAAGATATAACTCGAGTTGAAACAGTACCTTCAGCAGATGGTAAAACGTACAAGACTGATGTTATAGAAGGTTGTTCAACAATAGCTGAGTGCAAGGATGTCATAAGAAAAATGGGAGAACAAATCGGTATGCCAGAGGAACAAATTAATGAAATTGAAATATTTTGCCAAAGTGGTACTTGTTATAGTAAATATGCAGCAATGGGTGAATGGAGAGGTTAGTAATACCCTACAAACAAAAGAATGGGTGAACGTTTGTAAGAATGCCTAGTGCAACAATGGGAACTCAGGGGGTATAAGAAGGTTCATCGATGAAAAAAATAATCCTAAGTTTGTTGGGTGTCTCATTAGTTTTATTATTTTTTGTAGTTGCCCAACTTAGTATATATATACCTGTAGGGGAACCGCTAATTACTAGCTTGACTTATTCTTCAGAAAGTATCAATGCTGATGGTTTGGATTTGATAGTAAAAAATATAGGAACCGAAGAAGGAAGTTTTCAAATAACTGCTTCTTGTGACCATAATTGGGAAGCTGATTGGAATTCAGGTAACTCTTACTTTAGAGTTGGGGCAGGAACATCAGAGACTACTAGAATACATCTTGTATGCCACACCATTTCTGAAGAAGATAAGGATACGAAATGTTATGGAAGTGTTAACTGTGAGATTGTTGTTGCAGATGCAAACTCTTTTGGAGATAAGAAGGACACAAAAAAAATCGGTTTCCAAGCAATTAAACCATCGTTTTGTGGAACCGTATATAGTTGGTGTGATAGGGGAAAATTGAGATGCGACCATAATAGATTGATGAAATGTAGTGATAATTGCGATTCATTTCAGTTAGTAATGGAATGCACTCATAGATGCGGGTGGAAAGAAGGTGATATGAGGTGTATAAGTAAGAGTGAAGATAGAACAGAAAAAGTAAAAACTTTTTTAATCATCTTCGGATTTATTGGAGGATTCATTGCAATAATAATATTTCTTTTGAGTAGGTTTAAAGGAAAAAAAGTTAATTTAGGGATAACAAAAGCTAAACCAGAATTGAAAAACAGGAGCGATGGGGGAAAATATTGTAGGTCTTGTGGTACAAAAATAAGTAAAGACACTAATTTCTGCGGAAGTTGTGGCAAAAAAATTAGTTAGGAAATGAATAAATAAATTTCGGAGTTATATGGATGAAATGTCATAAATGTGGGAAAATTCTAACAGAAGAAGACGATTTCTGTCCTGAATGCGGAAATAAAGTGAACCGTATTGCTACTACTAGCTCCCAAAAAAAAAATAAAAAAATAGCATTGAGAGTGGTGGTAGTAACTATTATAGTAATAATAGTGATTGGACTTTTTATTGTTTTCATTTGTGATAAGGGTGAAATAATAGAAAAAGAGACACCTAAATATATGAAAGAAGAGGGTTGCGATGATGAATGCTCAAGTGACAGATGCTTTAGTTTTGATTATATCGAATGTTCAATGAAAAGTGATGGCTGTAGAGATGAAAAGTCCATAGGGAAGGTAAAGGGTAAGTGCGGAGTAGAATGTACCATCGATAATGATTGTTCTCAAAACGAAGGGTGTGTTAATTATGAGTGTACTACGGTTGAGTATAAATCTTCCTGCGAAGGAAACGACTTAATCATATGTCTTAAGACACCATTAAAGGTTACACAAGGAAATACATTCACTGTTAACTTGAGGTCTTCTGTAACTGTGGGAGGAACATGGTTTTTAGCATATGATTTAAGTTTATCTGGAGGTTGTGTGAGAAAAGAGAATAATCAAACAACTATAAAAGATTTTATGCAAGGTGCAGAAAAAGGCGAACAATCTAAAGAATATTATATGTTGGCCCAATCATCTGGCTCATGTTCGGTTAAGGTTAGCTACCAGTACTCGGGAGAATCAATTAACTCTTTAGAAAGGACTATTTTGGTTCAATAGATTAAAATGTTATACCTAACACTGATAACGGTTCCATTTTGCCATAACCGCCAAGATTTAACCTATGAATTACTGCAATAAATGTGGGAATGAAATTAAGGGAAAAGAGAAGTTTTGCATAAAGTGTGGTACAAAAATACTAGCTAGTAAAACAGACCCCGAAAAAATAGATAAAATACAAAAGGAGCAAAATGCGTATATCCCACAAAAGAAAACATGGAAAACTTATTCAATTTATACTTTCATAGTTTTATTAATGTTATCTGTAGCTTTTACATCATACCAATACTATTATTATTTCAAGGAGTATAATAATTATTATTCCAAATTTAAAGTCGAGGAGTCAGAGAAAGAAAGATACATTAACCTATTTAATACTGAAAAACAAAATAAAGAATCTGAGATTGCCCTAAGAAGGCAAGTTGAATCTCAGCTATCTGATGCAAAAGCCACAATACAGGCAAAAAGTAGTGAGATTTCTGGATTAAGGGGAACTTTAGCAGAAGAACAAACAACTAGAATAGGTTTACAATCTCAACTATCCGAAACAGAGCAAGCTTTAGGCACACAAAGTCAAGAATTACAAACCGTTAAGAGAGAAGTTGATGATGTTATTAATACTATAAATAGCCTTGAAACTTTTGTAAAATCCAATAGCATATTGTCGGATAGTATACTTACAAAGATTCATGGTCTATGTGGTAGTCCTATAAAAATTTCTGGAAGAAATTGTATTATTGATGCTAACAAGATGGGTTCAGATATGACTAGTTGTATTGGTTTTAAATGGGTTGATGATGAAACCACATCTAATTTTGCTGACGGTCAAAGAATCTTTGATGTTAATACTTTTTGGCAATCAAAGGAAGGGGATTGTGATGATTTTGGATTTTTTATGGCTGCATGGCTAAGGTCTGAATATGAAACAGCTAAATCTACTTGTGGAGCATCAAATATTCTTGTTCAAATAACATCTGGAGGCTTATTATCAAACCCAACTTATATAACCTGCCCTTGCGATTTTTATGCAATTGGAGGTCATATAACAAAATGGGGTGGTGGGTATCATATGGAAACAGGGATAAGTACATCTTCAAATTTAAATCCGCGCAACATCTATATTGTTGAACCCAATGGAGGGGGTTATGATTATTATGGAGATGGGAGCGTAATGGATAATGTTATCTGGCTATTTACTAAAGACGATTTTATAATTTTTCATAATGGACAGATTACCAATTCAATCTCAAAAATCAAGTCAAATGCTATTCCCTTAAAATGAAAAAATGTTTAATATTAATAATTTTCTTAATTCTAAATCTGCAAATAGTTTATAGTGGGTCATGGACAGTAACACAAAGCTTTGACTGTGATGGGTGCTGTGTTGAAGATAAAACATTTCAATACACTGCAACCATCACTAATACTGGAAGTTCATCATTTTCAGTTAGTAAGTTTGAGTTAAGAAATTATTATGGTTCAACAATAGGAAGTTCTTCTTCTTCTATCATCGTAAACCCCAACTCTGCAAGAAGTTTTACATTAACGGGAAACATTCCTGTACCATCAAATGGTTATCTCACTTATTATATTTGTTTTTATTTATCGGAACAGAGAACTTATTGGTGGGGTGGAACCTATACCTATTCTGATTGGTCTTGCTCAGGAACCCAAAATAAAAAAGTAACATCTAAGAGCGATTTTCAATGTTTTACTGATGCAAATTGTGCAAACAACCAATATTGTTATATTTCCACTTCCTGTACTTCACAATGTTTATCAGTTAATCAAGGAAGTTGCGGACATGTACTTGACCATAAATGGGAAAATTATGAATGTTGTTCAGATTCGAATTGTAAAGCTGGCAAAACTTGTTCTAATAATTACTGTGTTGATATTTCGTGCTCTTGCGGTTATGTATCAAATCATCAATGCATAAAATATGATTGTTGCTCAGATTCAGATTGTGATTACGGGTATTATTGCTCGGACCATTCTTGTTTAAAATACGAGTGTATGGAAAATAAAGACTGTAATTATAATGGGTATTGTTCAAACCATAAGTGCGTTTCTCTTAATTGTGGTTCTTGTCAACATATAGTTGACCATACCTGTATAAACTATGTATGTTGTAAGGATGAAGATTGTAGAGATAATCAAAGGTGCCAAGAACATTTATGTGAAGACCTAAAATGTGAATATGGCTACTTTAGTTCAAATCATAATTGCACAAAATATGAGTGCATGGTTAATAATGATTGTAATGATTGGCAGAAATGTGAAAATAATAATTGCATCGCAGTAAAGTGCTCAAAAAATATGCTAATCATGTATCATGGTTGCGAGGGTCTTAATAATCTTCAAATGATTTTGGGTTACATAAAGGAAAATAGATATGTTCACTATATTAGTGTAGAAGGATTTAAAGATTACGGAACTTATTATGCCCCAATCGCAATTTTGATTTTTTTGGCTTTAATTGGTTTGTTTTACTATATTGGTAAACAAAATAGAACTGCAATAAAAAAAGTTGTTTCGGATTCGAGAAGATTTTGTAATAAATGTGGACATAAAATAATTGGAACTCAAAAGTACTGCATAAAGTGCGGTAGCAAAATTTAAAAAAATGTATCTATGGGTGATATTAAATGAAATATACGAAATTTGTACTAAAGATATTGAGTTTGTTGGCATTTGTAATTATATTAGTTACACCAATGGTATTTTCTGGTGTATCCTATCCGCTTCCAACAAATCTTGAATTGCGTAATGGGGAGTCTGGCAGTTTTAAGTTTCAGATACAAAACTTTGGAAGACCAGATAATATAGTTTGTTCAGCCTCACTTGAGGGAATTTCTGAATTAAAAATTAAGTTTGATAAAGAACAAATGAAAGTTGCGGCAGATTCAGCTGAATATTTCTATGGGACAGTTAGTGTTCCAAATTCATTAACTAATCCTTCTACGGAATATACTCAGACTTTTTGTGTAACATGCAAACCAGATTCCGCAAATCAAGATAATCAAGTATCAAGAACCTGTAATTTACCAATAAATGTAATTATTTCTCAAATAGCCCCTATTGGTATAAAATGGTTCACAGAAAAAGAAGATATGGTTCAAGGAGAAGAACACTGTATTAACTATGGTATTTTTAATCCTAGCACTTCCTATTTAGCTACAAAAGTGTATTTGGACAAAGAGCTCAGTAAGTTAATTGTGCATAAACCAACTGATAGTATTATAATCGAACCCAATACTTACTCGGAGAATGCTAAGATTTTTGAATTATGTTTATACACAACTGAATGCAGCGGAGACTCTGATTTGTATGTCGGAGATGTTGTAATTATCGAAGATAAAGAAGGGGCTATACCTAGTGTAAGTGCACCTTTAACAATATTAGTTAAATGTAAAAATTCAGATGAAGAAACAAAGGAGATAAAACCTAAAACAAATGAAAATGTACAGACTGAATCAAATGATAAGAAGTCCATGCAGTTAATTAACTTTGTAGTAATTAGCTTCCTTTTGTTAATTATTGTAATCATTTCCGTAATGCTTTACAAAAGAGGAAAACAATCAACATCCATGGAGAATTGTGCAAAATGTGGTTATAAGTTAAAAAAGGGAGATGACTTTTGTCCTGAATGTGGGAAGAAAATAAAATCCTAACATACTATACTGGTTCAAAAAAACAATATGCAATGTTCACTTGCGAACATGCTGTACTTAAATTTGCTTACAAAATATTTTTTTAATGTTTTAAAACCTAAATTCAGAGAGGAAATTCTACATTTTATTTACCTATATCTATATTTGCATCCTTCGTGAGCATCCCCTCCTGTAATACCTTCTCAAAATTCTTGGTCTCTATGTCCAGATAGTCTGATGTTATTGTGGCAGATGAATGCCGAGCCCGTTCCTGCGTTATGGCAAGGTTCCCAAATTTTTCCTGCGTATGATGTATTAATGACCGCCTCCAAGCGTGGCATGTCATCTCATTTATCTTATCATCAGGCAGTTTGGCCTCTATTATCGCCCTTTTGGTCTCCTTCCTGATAAGGTGCATCTCCCTCTGTATTTCTATGTAGTTCTTGTCTCCTTTATGGCCTATGAAATTGAAGATATATACACCATCTTTCTTTGCGTTCACCCACTTGATGAAATCCCTTATTACATCAGGCTCATCAATATAGATTCTTTGTTGGTGCTCGGTTTTGGCATAAGTCTCAGGGATTGTTATCTTAAACAGCTTGTCAGTTTGAATATCCATCTTTTCATGGGGGTTATATCTTGGAATCCATCTCTTTTGTTTCCTCATGCACAGTATCTCTGATACGCGCCCCCCTGTGGTCTTAATGACTCTAAAAAATAGATTGAACTGGTCATCCTTGACGCATCCAATAAATTGTGCAAACTCATCTATAGACATAATGCCATGCTTGACGTTTTTAGATGGCCTATTGACTTTGCTTGGTAGCAAATCAATCCATTCACGCTTCTCCATAAATTCCAGATACTTCCTGAGCACTAAAAGCACATTATATTGAAATCTATTGAAGCACCTTGCCTTTGCGTCTTGGTTTTTGCTTTCAAATTTCGGCTTCCAGTGCTTCCTATTATAGCATGCATAATCCCTCCTATTCCTGTCTAGCTTAACGACATTAACCTTGAAGTTTGATAGAGCAGTTTCATTTACAGGCAAGTCCCAATGATGGATGTCCGAGATATATTTCCTGATAGATTGATGCCTGCATCCCATTGAGTCAAGCCATTCGGCAAACTCAAGGAACTTGATATGCTTGTTTGCTTTAATGGATTTGCCGAATATCTTAGCCTTACTAGATTTTGACAATTGATAGGTTTTAAAATCAAAGCCATCAGTATACTTTTTGCACATGCTAATGAGATATTTTGATAGTGACATGAATAAAATAAGCATAAAAGGATTATTAAGATTTCTTATTTTTTGAAAAATATAAATTCAATCCTGTAGTAGATAAACAGTTATAAAATCTACATTTTATAACTGACCATAATGGATAAAAAAAGCGTAATTACTAGAAGTTAGTTTTGAATGTTTTTAATATGAATTTTAATATTGAAGTAAATTTAAATTTTTTTTACTATTCTGTCTAGAACATTGTCGATATTTTTCTTTTATATCATGTTCCCAAATCCTAATCACTTTCCAAGCATTACGCTTAAGATAAAGGTTTTGTTCTTTATCTCTTTGTACATTCCTCTGTATTTTAGGTACCCAGTATTCTTTATTTGATTTGGGTTGTTTAAAGCATTTTGGACATTTATGCCAGAAACAGCCATCCACAAAAATGCACACCCTCTTTGAAACCAAAACAATGTCCGGTCTAAATTTCAATTCCTTGAATCTGTAGTTAAGACTATACCTTAGTGTGTTGATATACTATTTATATATTTTCATTTAAAAAGTGAAAAGCCTTTTATATGTATATTAAGATTTATGCGAGTATTACAAACGTGATTATGAAATAAATAATAAAAATGAGGGAAGGCTATGCCTTCCCCTATGAGGCAAGCTTGGCTGGCAAAGCAAGCTAAACAGCAATAAAAAAATAATGCATGTTTTAACACTAATTAAGGCAGTCTTAGCTTGTCTTCCTTGTAATCAACATAACCATCTGTCTTCTGCAAGAAATCCGAGCCTATAACCATTTCTTTGCATCCCTTTATTATTACAACTTCAAGCGGAGTTGTTCTGCCTTTTATCTTCACTTTAACTAAGCCAGTCAAGGCAGGCACATTTTCTTCTCCTATTGTCTCAATTATCTCTTTGCCTGTAATCTTAGCGCCTATCTCATCTGCAAGGCTTTCGCTTATTGCCGTGATAGTCGCACCGCTATCGACCAGTGCTTTTACCCGCTTAGAGCCTTTCGCCCCAGATACAGTCAAGCTCTGCCATATCCTGTTTTCATCCATTTTTTATACCTCCAATATCTTTTTATATACGGATTTGCTGACGGTATTAATATTCTTTCTCATTTTTAAAAAAATAAATTTATAGATGTAAATATTATTTATTTTGTAACATGGTTTGATAAAAAAAGACGGTTGGTTGACTGTTGTTTTACTTAAATTTAGTTTTTGATATGGGTTGAGATAAATTAAACTTAGTTGATTATATTTTTAAAGATACTCTGGATATACCTAGGATGTTTTTAATGTAAGTAATGGTAATTATTGATTTAAATATGAATTTCCAAGATAGGAAAAAATAGTCTATATGTCAACCTAGTAAACCTTTTTAACCTCCCCAGCCTAGATTTAAAAATTAAAAAAGTGTATTAAATAATATGATGCTACAAAGGTTAACAAGGTTATATAGGTTGACGTTTTTAATCATCCACTTTTCTCATTATTATTTTTCTTTGAATTGTCAAGGTTGTCAAGGTTGTCTATTTTGAATGCTTTTTTTAAATCTAAATTACTCATTACTTTTTCTTGTGTAAATTTAAACAGTCTTTTACTCGGTTTTTTGGTAGTTTTATCATCAATCATGGTAATATTAGAGAGTTCCCTACCGACATATCTGTCTAAAAGTCCTGAAAATTTCATTTGGTCTGAACGGTCTGTAAAGTCTATATATGCGAAAATATCGGTGTTTTCTTCTTCACCAAATTCTCTTATTTTAATTTTTATTTCATTCTTTTTCATCCACTCATTTGGATGTTTTTCAAACATATATTCATATAATTTTATCATTTCCTGTATTTCTGCATCTATATTAATGCAACTATCATCTTTATATTCCAAAGGATTTTCAAATCCAGCTGATTCAAGGATACCCCCGCAAACGCTCGCCCATTCTGGAAAGCTAGCAAAAACCACATTGCTTTTGGGCATGCCTTTATTGTACCAATTCCTTACCAAACTATATAACGCACTTAATATTAATCCCCTGTTTTGTGCAACATATTGATGAAGAAGAGGCTGTTGAAATTTTCTCTCATTAGCATTTTCCATAGCTAAAAATAAGTTAATCATAACGCTGCGATTTGCTAAGTCGGATGTGACTGTGGTTCCCATATTTCCAGATAAAGAGATTTCTAATGAATTATGAAAGGACGCAAGTTTATTAACACCTAATAACCTGTCCGACCAAGTATTTGCAGTAACCACCTGTTCCAAGACAGAATTATTTATGAAACCTTTGTTATTCCCAAAATGCAAGAAATTTTTTCCTGCAAGAAGTACTGCCAATATTTTTTTCCTTAATTCTTCATTATGTGTACCATCTGAACTCCCTGTAGATACGGGAGGGTCTTCAATAAATTCTCCTTCATATACAATTATCCTTATCCCTGCCACGCAGTCTTTACCGGTTCTTTCTCTGTTGGCAAAAGAAATAAAAAGAGCCGTTCTCGTATTCCAAGTTTTATACAATCCTCTGCAGAAAGGAGTCAGCAATGCTAATAATGCTTTTGTCGCGTCTATATTGGTTTTGAAGCAAAACTCTTTATAAATATTGTACAGTGTTTTTTTAGCTTCATCTAAACTCATATCAAGATTTTCAATTTCAGGCGCTTCTTCATTCAAGTATAGTTCCAATTCTTCATTATATCCTCTTTTTGGGAAAATTAATTTATCATCTTTTAAAATAGGTATTGGGACATTCAGAATTTTATCAATGTGTCTTAGACTTTTGTGAAGTATCGGGCTTTCAAGTAATATTTTGCATACGGTGTCAGAAGCACTCTTTTTAATAAATTCCCATGTAAATGTTTTTCCATTATATACTTCTATACCAGTTATACCTATTTCTTCAAGCAGAGTAATCATCCTCAGGGATTTTACAATTTTTAGCCGACCATAACGAATTTCAACTACAGAATCATCTCCTATCCTATAAAAAGTATTAGTTTTTTTTAATAGTGGTGCAACTTGATTTATAAACTCCGTTACATTTATTCTATCAATTTGAGGTAAATATATTTTAGGAAAATCACTAGATTCTTTTCTAACAGTAACGCCATATTTCTCTTCTGCCAATTTAATGACTTCTTTAAATAGGTTACCTTTCAAATCTTGCATGTCTCCACATCCAATTAATCCCTCTTTCATTGCAATATATTGAAGTATTCCTCCTCCATTAGCATGTCTAAAGCAAAACCAAATATCCCTTGTTGTATCCATACAAAAATTTGAACCTGTTGTTGAGCCATGTATTGGGTGTGAACCCTGTAACTTATTGCCATTCTTCTTAAAAGAAGTTGTGTCTATTAAATCTACTAACTTTTTCCCTTCAAATTCCAAATACTGACCCCCCTGACTTTTTTTATTGATTTCTTCTCTCCAATCTAATTCAAGTCTGCGTATATCATTGTCATGTTCTTGAGGAAATTTTCCATCTATTATTTTGTGGATAGCACCGTTATATTTGGGTTTCCAGTGGGGTCTTCCAATTATAGGTATTAGAGTTTTGCTTAGATTGCTCCAATCCAAAAAACGCTGTGCTTCTTCTGACACAATTTTTTTGGCTAATAGGATTTTGCTCTCTCTTTCATAGTTTATCAATAATCCTTTTAAGTTGAATAAGTATAAATATTTAGAAGTGCCTCCATGGTCTGCAATACAGTAATCCAGCTTTAATTCAGTGCATTTCTTTTTAGATTCTTCTATGAAATTATCCCTGTCCTCCCTTGTTGAGATAGATATGCTTTTCTTTTCGGTAGACTCGGCTTCAAATTCAATCGCTAAAACGTCTATAGGGCACTCGATTAAAGAAATATTATCACTGCCATCTTCTTTGAATCCCATGAACAGATATTTATCTTTTTCTTGAGTTCTTTTTGCATTGATTCTATAAGCACCTGTATCATCTTTATATATATTATTGGTAAAAGCACAAGTAATTTTACCCTCATATTTATTATATATTGACATTTCCAAAGTTTCAGTCACGGTGCTTCATCTCGTATCTCAATTCGCCTGATATCACTAAGCAATAAAGCAACTTCCTTTTCTTGTTGCAGAATTAAATGGGTGCTAGTAAACGCTTTGACTATACCGTCTTTATGTTTGGGATACAGCGAAGGTGGGTCGTTTATAATTACCCTTACATATTTATCCAGAAATTCCTTCCAGTTTTCCAACCTTTCCATCAGCATTACCTCCTATATCTGTTTTCAAAATTCCATCCTCTAAAGCCCTTTTAATGAGATAATCAGTTAGGGCACTCAATAATTGTTGCATCTTCCATTTCCTCTTCCAATCTCTCAAAATAATCATCAAAAATTGTTCGTATTACATTACCCAACGTAGTTCTATCTTCTAATGCCTTCATTTTTAATCTTATGTAAGTTCCATCATCAATATACATTGATGTTACCCGCATTCTACTTTTATTTATCATAATAAAATAGAAAACAATATTGGTATTTCAATCTTATTTAATTATCATATAAGTGACTAATCTGCAAAAAATATGTACCTAAGGATTCCCTATATTGAAAATTACATTTTTAGAGTATATTTTCATATGCGTGATGAAAAGATTTAAATACTTATTTTATTATCCATTTATGTATAACCATATAAGTTATACTTTAATGAAAAACAAAATTATATGCAAAATGTGTGGTTGCCCTTTCTCATTTAAACATCTAAATAAAAAACATAATATAAATTTTAAAGTATATAGAGATAAGTATTATAAAAATTTTGAAAAAACAGTTGAGAAAAAGATAAGAAAAAATGGTAAAATTACTACATTAAATGGGGTTATTAAGTGGCATCCATTTAGAAAAGAATTAGTTAAAAGTAATAAGCAAAGATGTAAGATAGGACAAAACAGAAAAGATATTTTTGATAATGTATATTATGCTTCTGCATTATTATACTTTTTGAAATCAGATAAGGAGTTTTATTGTTATGAAGATATTAAGAGATTTATTCCAAATCAATCAACATGGGAAACTAATTTAAAAAGGATTTTAAAAGGCAGAGACAATGATGAAAAAGCTTACTATATGAGATTAAAAGTAAGGACCATAGGAAGTTCAATTGAAAATAAAAAAAGAAAGATTAATAATAAGAAATTTAATATAAAATTTATAAATAAAGACTTTAGAGAGAAATTTATAATTGAAGCAAAAAAAGTACAAAAAGTTTCATACTTTAAACTTGATAAAGTAAAATTATTGCAAGCTGTGAGTTTAAAGTTTTCAAAATTTTTAAATGAGCAAATATTAGAATCTATTTTTAAAGAAACAAACGAACTAAAAAAATCATCCATACCGGAAATAAATAAATTATTAGAGTCTAAAAATCTTAAAAATATCACGCAGGCAATTAGATATATATCCAATAAGGGTAGAAACAATATTGTTAGAAAGAGATTAAAAAAGTTAAAAAAAGAACTTTCCGGGATTGTTAAAATTATGACATATTTGGAATCTGATATAGATTTAGGTAAAAAGGATTATTTTAAAAAAATTAGTAAGCAAATAAATAAATTAAATTTCAAAGAGTTTTTTGCATTTTTTGATAAATTGATAGAAGAAGTTAAGCAATTACATATAAACATTTTAAGTAAAAATCCTGTTGATTCGCTATTTTATTTTAAAGAAATTTTTGATTATGTGAAAAATTTTGAATTTAAAGAACCTTACACATTTACGGATATTTTTTATTCAATGATTTGGTTTATGTCTCTGGAATATGAGTGTTACATAAATGATAGCACTTATATGTTTGACTGTAAAATTAATGAAAAATATGATTCTAATCTAAATATGAAAAAAGATAAGAAAGACGTATCACTATTTAGAATTGCTTTCATCTACACCAACTTCGTTAATGATTTGGTAAATAATCCTAATTTCCCAACATGGATAGATGATTACAAAGAGCAAATGATGGTTTAAATGAATAAAATTAAGAAAATATACCAAATTTTACTAAAAGCCTATGGAAAACAGGGCTGGTGGCCACTAACAAACAAGCATTTAGTAGTAGAACACTCAGGGAGGCGTCCAAAGACTGATTCTGCGCGTTTAGAGGTCATTTTCGGGGCCATCCTCACGCAGAACACAAATTGGTATCCTAATGTTACCAGAGCCCTGCAACAGCTTAAAATGGGGCGAAAATTGACAGAAAAAGAACGGAGGTTAGTCATAGAAGCTGAGATTATATATAAGGAAATACCTGAAAACCCTAAACTATTAACTAAAAGTAAAATATTCGCTCAGAACACTCAATGGTTTCCCAATGTGGTAAAATCTATTGTACAGCTCAATATCGGAAGGATTTTAACAGATCAGGAATGGGAGGCAATTAAAAAGGCGGAAATAGCAAAAGGGAGAATCTCAGGAAACCAGACAAAGCAAACTGATAAAGCAACGTTAACGCAAAACATAAACTGGAATAATGTTGAAAAAGCGCTTCATAATTTAAGTAAGGATATCTTAATTGATGTTAATAAGATAGTTAAGATAAATCAAAAAAGATTAGGAGGATTAATAAGACCAGCAGGATATTATAACCAAAAAGCAGAAAGGTTAAAAATAATTGCCAATTACATTTTAAACAATTACCAAGGGAATATAAACCATTTCTTTAACTATGAAAGGTTAGATAACAGAGGGCTTAAGAAGCATATACAAGAATTAAGAAATGAATTATTAAAAATAAAAGGGATAGGTCCTGAAACAGCTGATTCAATCATTTTGTACGCAGCTGAAAAACCAGTCTTTGTTATTGATGCCTACACAAAAAGGATTTTTGGGAGATTAGGTTTCAATGCAAATGATTATGATGCATGGCAAAGGTTGTTTATGGATACCTTAAGTCATGATTTAGATGTTTTCAAAGAGTATCATGCTTTGATTGTTGAACAGGCAAAGAGGCATTGCAAAAAGAAAGCAGAGTGTGATGATTGCCCAATTAGTGGATTTTGCAGGAGTCGGGTATAGCAACATTTTTATAGTTAGTTCAAACTCTTGGTTTCATGGAAAAATTAATCAAAAAAAAAGCCGCTGCAAAGTTTCCAACCAAGTTCTACGGAGAGTTTATCATCCATGCTTATGAAGATAATATGGGATTTCATCATGTAGCGTTAGTTAAAGGAGATCTAAAAGGAGATGTCATTGTCAGGGTCCATTCTGAATGTTTAACAGGGGACACATTCCACAGTCTAAGATGTGATTGCGGCGATCAGTTAGAAAAAGCGCTTTCTATTATTGGAAAAAATGGAGGTATATTGGTTTATTTGAGGCAGGAAGGGAGAGGCATTGGTCTCTTAAACAAGATCAAGGCATATGCCTTGCAGGACCAAGGCTATGATACTGTTGAAGCAAATGAAAAACTCGGCTTTAAAGCTGATGAAAGAGATTATACAATCGGTGCTCAAATATTGGCAGATTTAGGCGTTAAAAATATCAAACTTCTTACAAATAATCCAAAAAAGATTACAGGTCTGGAGAAATACGGGATTAAAATAGTTGAAAGAGTCCCAATAATTATTAAGGCAAGCAAATACACTAAAGGATATCTTAAGACTAAGAAGGAAAAATTAGGGCATTTGCTGGATAAAGAGGGAATTGTTAAATATTGATAGATATAAATTGCATTTCCATCTGGTAAATTTTTATAAGTTTATAATAAAGTCATTCATTCATAAATGGATTAAATCTCATAAGTTTCTTTTTGAATTCCTCCGCACTTAACATACTGACAAATCCCAGTTCAAGACCTTTTTCAAAAAGTTTAATTTTTTGGTTATAGCCGTCCTTCAACGCATAAAAAGCGCAGAATAAGAAGTTTGAATGATGCGGATCAAGCAGCTCCTCAGGCTCATACTCAAGCTCTAGCGCTTTATTTCTTCGCTTAAGGCATAGCAGGTCAGAACGCAGCTGCTCAGCATGGTACGTTATATAGATCTTATCTTTTACCTTTTCCAGCTCGCCATATAATTTTTCAGATTCAGATATGTCTACAGTTCCAAAATTGGTTGAGCCTATAGACTTCAATCCTGGTATTTTGCTTGCACTTTCAAGGAATATCTCTTTAAGCGGCTTTATTGTTTTGATAAATATCCTAAGCTTTAAGTCATGCCCCTCATCCAGTCTCAATTTTAAAGAAGGATATTTTTTATTAAAAGATCTTATTATTGATTTGTATATGGGCATGTATTTAGCTGCAGTTGGATTTGCTTTGATATAATAATCATTCATGCCATAAGCAATTCTCATTAGCTCAAGAAAGTCCTTGGTGAATATAGAAAAGTCTTTAGGATTTATAGCTGACATTAAATTCTGCGATGCCATGCTCTTAACTTTTTAGACCTTTTTATTATCCCACATTGATATAGCCGGTCATTCTATTCTTAAATGGGACGCTTATATACCTATAGGTTCCATTTTCAGTTAAGGTTGCCTTATAATCATCTCCAAATAACATAGGCGGGCTTGTAAATCCGGCTCCATTTGGAGGGTATATTGTAAGCACATGTTTTATGAAGTCTTTTCCAGCATATTGATCCCTATGTTGCCAAACAATTGTAGTTCCAAACGAAACATTAAGCTCCTTTGGTATGAATTTTAAGTCCTTTATGGTTATTATTGCTACTTGAGTGGTATTTACTATTGCCTCTTCAGGCTTCTGAGGGACTTCTTTATCAAGTTCAGTTGCTGGCTCCTCTGACTGATTGACTGTTATTCTCTCTATCACCCCAACTTCTTCTGGGGTTATAGCTATAGTCGGTGTAGGAGTTGGCTCTTGTGTAATTACAGGCTCTGTTTTTTTACACCCAACTATAAATAGCAGAAGCATTGTTAATGCCAGAATTTTCATTGTTTTTTCCATAATAGTTCACCTTATTGGTTTATAAGCATTTTTTTATTTAAACCTTTCTATTCCTGCAAAAGGATTTAAATATATGTTCCTTATTGATTTTACTATGGAAGTTATAGCTGATCTACATATTCATTCAAAGTATAGTAGAGCTACCTCCAAAGATTTAGATATCAAGAATTTAGAAAAATACTCTAAGATAAAGGGAATCAACCTTCTTGGAACAGGGGATTTTACCCATCCTAAATGGATAATGGAGTTAAAAGAAAATCTTAAAGAAGATGATAGCGGTATTTTAAAAACAGAATCTGGTTTCCCGTTTGTATTGCAAACTGAGATTTCTTTGATCTATACGCAGGATGGGAAAGGAAGAAAGATACATAATGTTATTCTTGCGAAAAAATTTGATATAGCTGACCAAATAACAGAATATTTGAAAAGTAAAGGAAGGGTTGACTATGACGGCAGGCCAATTTTTAACATTCCATGTCCTGAATTTGTTGAATCTCTTAAAAAGATAGATGAGTCTATTGAAGTGATACCTGCGCATATATGGACACCATGGTTTAGTTTATTTGGAAGCATGTCTGGATTTGATAAGATTGAAGACTGTTATCAAGACCAAACAAAACATATTCACGCCTTGGAAACAGGACTAAGCAGCGACCCTGCAATGAATTGGCGTTTATCTGCGTTAGATAGATTCTCGCTCATTAGCAATTCTGATTTGCATTCTTACTGGCCTTGGAGGATTGGCCGTGAGTGTAATATCTTTGAATTCAAGGATTTGACCTATAAAAATCTGATTGAGACATTGAAAACAAAAAAAGGTTTTAAGGAAACAATCGAGTTCCATGCAGAAGAAGGTAAATATCATTATTCAGGCCACAGGCTCTGCAATGTATGCTTGTCACCAAAAGAATCGTTAAGGTCGAAGGATATCTGCCCAAAATGTAGCAAAAAAATAACAGTAGGAGTTGCTGAAAGAGTTGAAATGCTTGCTGACAGGCCAGAAGGATTCATCCCAAAAGGGGCAGTTCCATTTAAGAACCTTATACCATTATCTGAATTGATAGCAGGCATCCTAAAATCCAGTGTATCTTCTAAAAAAGTTTGGGAAGAATATATGAAACTGATAAAGGCTTTTAATAATGAGCTTAACATATTGCTAAATGTTAAAGAATCAGAATTAAAAAATGTTGCAGATGAGAAGATAGTTTCAATAATAATGAAAAACCGAAACCAGAAAATTCCATTCAGGCCTGGTTTTGACGGTGTGTACGGAATCCCATTGTTTAGTGAGGATGAACTGATCCAAAAAGAAGGCCTTATAACCGAATCAAAAGAGATTCAAAAAGGATTAGGTGAGTTCTGATGGGTATATATGGCTCCATCTGTTCAAAGCGGACTGTAAGGCTCTTTAAACCGGAAAAAATCAGTTATGATCTGCTGAAAAATTGTGTAGATGCTGCAAGGTTAAGTTCCTCTGCCAGAAACTCACAACCACTAGAGTATATAATTGTTGAAGACAAAAAGATTCTCAAAAAAGTGATTCCTTTGCTTAATTTCGGAGGGTTTATCTCAGAAAATAGGAAAGCAGTAAAAGGCAGCGAGCCTGTTGCTTTGATAGTTATGCTGGTTAAAAAAGATGCAGGAGAGTATTACAAGTATGATGTGGGTATTGCTGCTCAAAATATCTGCTTGGTTGCGTATCAAAATAAACTAGGAAGCTGTATGATGGGCTCCATTGATAGGCCAAGGATAAAGGAAGAGCTCAATATACCTGATGATTACCTTGTTGATTTGGTTATTGCGCTAGGTTACCCAAAAGAAAATCCTGTTTTAGAGGAAAGTAAGAATAAGACTGATTATTATCGAAGAGATGGAGTTCTTTATATTCCAAAAAGAACGCTTAAATCAGTTCTGCATAGAAATAGGTTTTAAAATTTCTTCTTGAAAAAGACAATAAGTTAAAAAATAACTATGGAATTTACTAAAAATTTTGGCAAATTAATAAACAAAATTTAAAAATATTGGTAATCATTAAGAATTTCATTTTACATGTATAATCCCTGGCGTCATTAGAAGGCCACTCTTATCTGACTGGTATGTGGGATCAATGTATTTATAATCTCCTGATTTTGTGAACCTATGTGTAAAGGTATCATTGAAAAGAAGTCTTGTGCTTGTAAAAGCCTTAGTGATAGACGCAATCATATGAACCCTTCCATAATATCCGCTCCAATCCTTGTTTATCCAGACCACCTTCGTATCTAATGGAACAGTTACTTCTCTTGGAATAAATTTCATATCCTTTATTTCGATATAAACAAGATTATCTTTCCATGCCCTCTGGGTATTTTCCAGTAATCCTCCGGTCGTAGTATTTTCAATTCCTTTTTTGTTAGAGACTAAATTTTCTGATGCCGGTGCTTGCTTAGTCTCATACACAACCATAGCAGCTAAATGTCTTTCTCCTAGAAAATGAATAATAATAAAAAGAGATAATGCTAAAACCATAAGAAATATTATCAAACGCCAATCCTTCATTTAATCACATCCTAATCTAAAAAAATAAAAAAGAAAATTTTCTACTAGGAGTTTTACCTAGGGAGTTGCAGAGGGAGCAGATGTTGGCTTCATATCAATTCCATATCTATTTTTTAATGTTAAGCATACGCTTACTGCGCCCCTTCCACAAGCTGCTTTTAAGTTATTTATTGTTGCCTGATCCTGCGAGATTGGCGTTGAAGTTGATTGTGTTGCACTAGATGTTTCAACAGGTGCCTGTTGAGTAGTTGCTACCGGCTGAGGAGTTGCTGCTGGTGGTGCTACTGGTGGTGCTGCTGGTGTTGATTCCTGTGTTGTAGTTGTCTGTTTTGGTGCAGAGCATCCAATAATCAAAACAATCATCAAAATTGCTGGTATATGCCATATCTTCATTTTATCACCCCGTGAAAGTTTTAAGTTCAAATGAATTTCTATAAGACCACTTACTTTCCTTTATATATCTTTCGTTTTCTCCCTTTTTAACACAGACTCCAATGAATGTATAGCAACTTCTATCTGTTTCTTGGTCGGTTCTTTTGTAGTGATTTTTTGAAGGAGTATTCCTGGTAGGATTACGATTGCCATTATTGGACTGTCAGATAGTTTAGCGCTTAATTTCAATAGTTCATATGATATTCCTGCGATGAGCGGGATTACCGCAATGCGAAGGGAAAATAATATTGATTTTCTCATCCAAACATTAAGTTCATTAAAGCCAGGATTTATTTTCTGGACAAAAAAAGGTAAAAATGTAAATATGATTATGCTTGCAATGAGCACAATAAAGATAAAGCTGGTTCCGCATCTTGGATGCAGTGTTGAATATTCCCTAACATTCTGCACAGTTAGCTTTTTTTTAGCCTCAAAACAATAGATTGATTTGTGCTCTGCTCCATGGTATTGAAACAATGTTTTAACATCTTTCATTAAAGAGATTAAGTATATATAAGCCAAAAATAAAGTAATTTTGATTATTCCATCAATTAGGTTAAACATGACGGGCTTTTTTTCTTCAATAAATCCCAAAAGATGTGTTAAAAAGTATGGAAGAGCTACAAAGAATAAGATTACAAAAAATATTGACAAAAATATTGTCCAGAATATCTCGCTCTTGCTCAGTTTTTCATCTTTATTGTCTGTCTGCTGATTAGCACTCCATGTCAATGTTTTAATGCCTAGCACAAGCATATCTACAAGGTTTACAATCCCTCTTATAAAAAATAATTTCAATAATTTATTTTTTTTCTTTATTTTATTTATTTTTGTAACAATCTTTCCCTTTGGACTGCGGATTGCTACAGCATAATAATTAGGGGATCTCATCATAACTCCTTCGATTACAGCCTGGCCTCCCACATCCATTTTTTTTGCCATTTTACATGAGATTTTTATCCAGATTTATAAGTTTATTGAAAAAAGTCTAAATTGCCTAACCAAGAATAATTATGCTGATAGCAAAATAATAAGCTATTTAAAGAATTACGATTTAATTTACCTCATCATGAAACTAAGCAAATCAGATGTATTCTCTTTAATAATAATCATCATTTTGTTTATTTCAAGCTTTTATTTGTATCCAAGAGTTCCAGAAAGAATCCCAATCCATTGGAATGCGTCTGGAGAGATAAACGGTTATGGCCCAAGATTTGTAGGGTTATTCTTAATGCCCATCATTGCTTTATTCATAGGTTTAATGTTTTTCCTAATTCCTAAGATAGAGGTTTATAAGAAAAATATAGGAGATTTTCAAAAACATTTGGACGGAATTAAGATAGTCTTCCTCTTATTTTTTGCTGGAATGTATGCAATGATTATAATAGCGATTCAGAAACCATTCAACATATCTTACTTTATAGCTCCTGCATTAGGAGTTTTAATTTATTATGTTGGCTGGACAATGCAATTTGCCAAAAGAAATTTCTTTGTAGGTATTAGGACACCATGGACGCTAAGCTCAGACAAAGTTTGGGATAAGACTCATAAGATAGGAAGTGTGTTATTCAGGACAGTATCTATATTTATTATGATTGCATTTGTTTTCCCAAGGTTTTTCTTTTGGATATTTCTCACTCCATTGTTAGGGGTAGTGATTTACTTATATGTCTATTCCTACATTGAATTCACCAAAGAAGAGAAGAAGTGATATTTTTCTTTGATTGGTTAGATAGTTTTGTCAAACCGCAGAACTTCTGGCCTGCAATCACCATTCTCTCGTATTTCGGTCGGATATTTTCTGCAGATGTCTGGCCTTGACTGATAAATTTTGCAGGCAGTAAGGCTTCTGATATCATTCAAAAAAACACACCCATCTCCATGCATTTTCATGAATCTTTGTCCCCTTAGCGTTTCCACAAAATATTCTTCTGCATATCCTTCTTTTTTAATTCTATTGATATCTTTAACGCTTAGAAATGGAGAAATCCTACAGCAGGATCCGCATCTTTTGCATCTAAAATCAGCAGTTCTTTTCATTTAGATTATTATTTTATCCCAATTTTATAAATTTTTTGAAGAATAATCACATATATTCAATTGCCTTCTGGATTAACGGTAATATTGTTTCTACTTCAGATTTTGTCAGCCTTCCAAGCTTGGCAAAATTCCAGTCTTCTCTTGTGAAGTTTTCCCTGGAGATCTGTAGCTTTTTTTCCCCTTCATTATATTGATGAATTGCAACTGTAATTCTAGTTTTTTCAAACTCCTTTGTCTCTGAAAAAAGTTTTTGGTCGAGGTTTGGATCAAATGCCATTGTATCACCCTATTATGGGTTTTTGGGGATGTTTATATGCTTTGCTGTTAGTATGTAAACAACCCCCAATCAGAGATTGGGGGATTTCCGTGCTTAGGCGCCAAAGCATAAGAGCGTTTGCTGACTCTGCATGTTTGCGCCATATTTCTGGTTTCTTATGTAATTGATTGTGTCCTGAA
>Ga0315282_10001070_pt1 | contig 52699 bp, 49 predicted proteins | sample YL17G07_20_MG_FD_203693 | JGI IMG/M metagenome (GOLD analysis project Ga0315282, IMG submission 203693) | Sediment microbial communities from Yellowstone Lake, YNP, Wyoming, USA - YL17G07_20 | ecosystem: Environmental > Aquatic > Freshwater > Lake > Sediment | place: USA: Wyoming | collected...
GACGAACTCCGCTCTGCCCTGACTTCGACATTTCGCAGCATACAGAAGAATCCGTCTCAAGTCATGGGCTATTTGCATCCATACCAATAAACTATCATGTAGCTTTATTTATGCAATGCTGTATAGCAACGGTTATCATTACAGGCGGTGTAGGGAATTTAGAATCCTCCCATTTTTTTGCAGTTTCAAGCCAATCCTTGCCAAGCAGGTAATACCCGTTTATAACAAGGTCTGGGAGTGTTTCATGTTCCTCTGCCTTTCTGCTTAAGTCATCTCTGACATCTGGTTCATTGTAAATATGATAAAGGCGTGATTTGTAATCCTTTGTTAACTTCCCATCGTCTCTGACAACAACACGTGGTGTTTTTACCAAGCCTGATTCTATCGCATCATTGAGACCGAAATCGCTTATAATCCAATCAAACAAAGCCTCTTCAGAACTCTTTTTCCCTGAAGACGCAAAGGGTGTTGCTGAAAAATCGTAACAGTTCAATATCCCTCTTGTTTTATGAATTCTATCCAGCCCGCCGATCCACTTTGTTGCCTCTTCGATGTCTTCTTTACTGACTCCTTTTATTTTTGATTCAGCAGGTATGCGCCATGCATGATGGGCTTCGTCATTTATTACAACAATATTTTGCGCGCTTGCCATTTCTCCCAATACTTCACGGACATATGACTCATCACTTTTTGCACCCCTTTTATCAACGCTCTTTTTCTTTGCTAATTTCTCTTCTGTTTCCCAGTTCAGCGCATGCCAGTTTCTGATAAGCACCTTCCCCTGACGGAGTTTGTCCAGAAGAGCCACAGGGACGACATTGAATTCCTCATAATAATTGTTTTTGCCTGAAGGCTCTAAAACCTGAAGGCGACTCTTAACTGTTAATCCGGGAGCTACAACAAAGATATTCTTTGAAAATCTCGTATCCTGCGGATAAGTTATTTTATTTATTACCTGCCATGCTATCAGCATTGCCATAACAATAGTTTTGCCGGACCCTGTTGCCATCTTTGAACAAAGCCTTCTGAACTCACCTCCATCTGAAGGAATCTCTATGCCCACCTTCTCTGAATCAGGAGCTTCGTTAAGCCATATGAGGGTTTCGATTGCCTCCAACTGGCAGAAAAAGAAGCGCCGAAATTCCCTTTCTTCAGGATTGTTCCAGTGTTCAAGCAGCCGTTTTGTAATCCCGGTAACTCCTGCGTATCCTGCTTCACGCCAGGCTTTTACCCGCAGACGGATTTTATTCACGATGGGGATTTCTATAAATATGCCGGGGGCATCAAATGCTCTGGAACTTTCAGATGCGATAACGTAGCCAGCAGGACGCCGTCCATCTTTTAGAGAGAATGTACGGGACTCTCTGTCATAACTCCAATAGTGTCTTGGTTCTTCATAAGGAGAGTTTATGATAAGCTGGTCAATAGTTGTCTTCATGCCTTGTTTTCAGGTAGTACTATTTTCTCAAGCTCTGAAATCAAAGGCGGAAGATCTTCAGTGACCGTCTTCCAAAGGATATCAAGATTAATTTCGAAATAGGCATGAATCAACCGGTTTCTCATGCCGATAATTTTATTCCAGGGAATCTGCGGTAATGCCCTCCGACGTTCTGCTGTTACATTTGTCGCCGCTTCTCCTATAATCTCAATATCCTTTACAAGGGCAAGAGCCAGCCGGCGGTTGGTATTGAGGGTTTTTCTTGTTTTGTTTTTTGCAAATGAAATAGCTTCCCGTGCAGCCTCCAACATGTGAAGCAGACGCACGGAATCATCTTTCCGCATATTGAACCTCTGCGGAATCAACCACCTCTTGTCTGAAATAACGGCTTAGCTCCTGCGGTGTCCTTAGGTCAACCTTGCGTCCCAGTATTTCTGAAAGCTCGATCTCCATTCCTGCAAGCGTGATAAATCCTGGGACATGGTCAGGATCGAATTCAACGAGGAAATCAATATCGCTGTCCGGTCTGAAATCGCCGTGGAGAACAGAACCAAAAAGTGATAATTTACGGATATGATTTTTTTTGCAGAACTCAGCTATTTTTTCTTTTGGTATTTCGATGCGTGCTTTACCCATTACTCTACCTCTATGATCTTAAGACTCTCGATACCCCTGTCATCAACAATTTTAACAGCAATGCGCATGTTCTCGCCATATTAATCTCCCCAAATTTCTCTAAATAATATTATTAATCAACTTATTTCAATATGTAAAAAAGGAGCGAAAGCGCAGAAGAACAGAAGTCTGCTCTTTGTTCATGAGTACTATATCTGCGTTTCCATCAGTCAAATAAAAATTCAAACTCCCTCGGAGTGAGTATTTTGATGCCTTGAAAGTTCTTTATCTCCAGCAAATCACTATCTCCCGTTACAAGATACTCAGCCTTTGCTGCAAGGGCGCAGGCAAGCACATGGTCGTCGTCACGGTCACGGCATATGTTTGTAACTTTGAGGTTGTGCTTAATGATTTGATCAGTTGCCTCACTGATGGGTTCCATTGCTGATGCTATTTCTTCATGTGAAAGGCGAAATCTTTTCGAGAGTGTTCTCCGGATTTCTGTCATAATAAATGGACACGAAATGAGATAAAATTCTTTGGCGCGCGCTCTGCTTAATAGTTTTGAACACACCCCTTCCGTAATAATTGCTGCAATGAGTACATTTGTATCAAATACGGCAATCATGATATTGCTTTAAAAACATCTTCTTCACTGACAATACCGCGTTTTTTTGCTTTTGGGCCAAGTTTTTTCTGCACTGCCCTGAGTTTCATTTCCCAAAGAAACAGACTCAGGGATTCTTTCACAATATCGCTTTTGTTTCGCCCTGTGTTTTTTGCAAACTTATCGAGTTCTTCTGAAATGTTTTCGGGAAGGCTCACTGACAACACGGTCCTCATAACACACCTCCTGTATTACAATACACTACAAAGGATGAAATATGCAAGCCGTGTAAATCAGCCCTGCCTGATATGCCTTGACAAGCTCAAGAATTTCGTTCCGGTTTGAATCGGACATGTTGTATTTCAATAGACTGATACTTAATTATTTCAATTTTTTAACTTCCAACTTAAGAACCTTCTTCGTTTGATCCGTTACCCTAAACCTCTCGTCGCCTCGATATCCCACTACCCAAACGATATCCTCTCCAGATACGATTAAGGGGATTGCATCACGCTCATCCCTTGGTACTTTCTCATCAACGAAGAAGTCTTGAAGTTTTTTCTTCTTGCCAAAACCGAGGGGACAAAAAAAGTCACCCCTTTTTCTTGGTCTTACAACGAGAGGGAAGATCATTTTCTCTGCATCAAGAACGGCCAGAGTCTTAAATTCAGCATGTTCTCTAACGCCCTGGCTTTGTTCAGCAAAATCTGAGGGTTCTACAAAAGAAGCCTTTATAAAAACCCCTGCTTCTTTGAGAACCAGCTCTCCAGGAACTTCGAGGGTATATGTATCTAATGTTACAGGGAGCTCTGATGTCAGAATAAGGACCGAATAATCCTTTATCGCTCTTATACCATGAGAAAGGTAAAGCCTGTCACCTGTTTTACCTTTCTTGATGAGCTTAATAATATCTTCGATATGAATAAAGTTGATTCCGCGAAGACCTCTTGTCTCCTCTATTGCCCGTCGTAATGTCCTCCGCAAGATTACCTTTTCCATCGCCTCCAGGGGACTAAGGAAGAGTTCAATACGTGAATCTGTTTTTCTGCTCATGAGTCTCATTAATGTTTTTGTAACAAGGATCTCAAAATATCTTTCCTCTTCTCTCAGTATTGCTGCGGTCCTTGAAAGAGTCTCTATGATGTTTGGATTAACTTCTTTTATCATTGGTATGAGGGAGAGTCTTACCTTATTCCTGAGATAATCTTCTCTAAGGTTGGACGAATCAACGATAAAGTCAATCTTCTCCTCCTGGAGATACATCTCAATCTGTTGTCTTTCGATCTCGATGAGAGGCCTTATGAACTTCCCCCTTACCGATGGGATCCCGGAAAGACCTGTTGGGCCTGAGCCCCTGAAAAGGCGCATAAGGAGCGTTTCTGCCTGATCATCTGCTGTATGCCCCAAAGCTATTTTTTGTGCATTAATCTCACGAGCTGTTTCTTCGAAAACCTGGTAACGGAGTTCCCTTGCTGCTTCCTGCCTATTGAGCCCCTTTTCTTGCGCGTAGGATTTCACATCTATGGATTTTGTCATAAAAGGCAGATCGAGCTTTTTGCATAGTTTCTCACAGAACTCGATCTCCCCAGAAGCTTCGTCTGGTCGTAGACCGTGGTCAACGTATAAAGCATGCAGATCCAGTCTGAATTCGGCCTTAAGGTTCTTCAATACATGAAGGAGACATACTGAATCAGGTCCACCCGAGAGAGCAACTAAGACCCTCTCTTCACCAGAGAGCATAGAGTGTTTCTCAATTGTTTCTTTTGTCTGTTTTAAGAGTTCCTTCAAGGTTGTCCAGAGGCTGCCTACGGTTTTGGTTGACCCTAAATCCTGATGGACGAGAAAAAAGGAGTCTTTATGTTATAAGTCATCAAACATCTTGAAAATCTTTTAAGATATTTTGTAATGTTTTTTGGTTCCGTCATTCCCCGACTTGATCGGGGAATCCAGAGAAAGGATCTGGATTTTCCGGTCAAGCCGGAAAATGACAATCATTGGAACAGGGTTCGCTATAAAATCCTATTTACTTTTAAATAAAGTCTTTACTTCATTCATGAACTCATTTATGTCTTTAAACTGCCTGTAGACAGAGGCAAACCTGACATAGGCAACTTTATCAAGCTCCCTCAAGGCTGACATCACTTCCTCACCAATCCATGTGCTTTTAATTTCCTTTACCCCAAGACCTACGAGTTTCTTTTCTATAGAGTCTGTAATACCATCAAGAGTCTCTGTACCGATTGGCCTTTTCTCGCATGCTTTCTTGAGGCCGGTCAGTACTTTCAGTCTATCATAAGGTTCCCGCCTGCCATCTTTTTTCACCACCACGGGTATAATATCTTCAACACGTTCATAGGAGGTGAAACGTTTCCCGCATTTCAGGCACTCACGTCTGCGGCGGATTGCATCGCCTTCTTTGCTCGTCCTTGAGTCGATAACCTTATCTTCTATGCTTCCGCAGAAAGGGCACTTCACTGAAAACTCTTCATAGCTTGTAGAAAGATTTCTTAGCTCTCACCTTGTTGCCCTTTGCTCCGCATAGAGAGGAAAACTATCGCAAAGAACCTTAACCCGCTTAGCAAGGTCTCTGATTACCCTGACATCATTGATACTGTGGATGACTGATGATATTATGTCTGCTATCTCTGTCATCTCCGCCTCACCCATGCCCCTCGTTGTAACACAGGGTGTACCGAGCCTTATACCGCTTGTTATCGTTGGTGGTCTCTCATCATAGGGCACGACATTTTTGTTAACGGTTATCCCTGCTATTCCGAGTGCCTCTTCTGCATCCTTTCCTGTCGTACCCTTATTCATAAGGTCACCAAGCATCATGTGGTTGTCCGTTCCTCCTGAGACAATCTTGAAACCCCTGTTTATCAAGTCCTCTGCAAGTCTTTTTGCGTTCCTGATGACCATTGCCTGGTGGTCTTTAAATTCCTGGCTCATCGCCTCTTTCAAAGCAACTGCCTTTGCTGCTATGACATGGACAAGAGGGCCTCCTTGTATTCCCGGGAATACCATCTTGTCTACCGCCTTTGCATATTCTTTCTTGCACATGATCATTCCTCCCCTTGGCCCTTTGAGGGTCTTATGAGTTGTGGTTGTTACAAAATCTGCATATGGCACAGGGGAAGGATGGAGAGCAACAGCAACGAGTCCTGCTATATGGGCTATGTCTGCCATAAAATATGCCCCGACTTCCTTTGCGATTTCAGAAAACATCTTGAAATCGATGATCCTCGAATATGCACTCGCACCCGCAACGATCATCTTTGGTTTATGCTCTATGGCAAGGCGCCTTACCTCCTCATAGTCTATGTATCCCGTATCCCTATCAACACCATAGGTTGCTATCTTATAAAAGACCCCTGAAAAGTTCACTGATGCGCCGTGGGAAAGATGCCCTCCGTGACTCAGACTCATAGCCAGTATCGTATCACCTGGCTTAAGCATAGAGAAATAGACAGCCATATTAGCCTGGGTACCAGAGTGGGGCTGGACATTTACATGCTCTGCGCAGAATAGTTCTCTTGCCCTCTCGATTGCGAGACTTTCAACGACATCGGCATATTCACAGCCGCCATAGTATCTCTTCCCCGGGTATCCTTCTGCATATTTATTCGTAAAGATCGAACCCTGAACTTCAAGTACGGAAAGACTCGCGTAGTTCTCAGAGGCTATGAGAACAATATTCTCCCTTTCCCTCTCTACCTCTTTCTGTATTGCTTCAAAAACCTCTGGATCAGTTAGTTTAAGATTTTCAAGATTCATGTTTTGTTAAACGTTCTTCTATCAGGGTTATCTTTTTTATCCTCTTGGAGTGTCTTTCTCCCTCAAAAAGAGTGTTCATCCACGTCATTACAATCTCTTTTGCCAGGTCCGTCCCGACTATCCTTCCACCGAGTACAAGGATATTGGCATCATTGTGCCGTCGACTCATCTGTGCGGTAAAGAGATCATTGCAGAGAGATGCTCTTACACGGGGAAATTTATTAGCTACTATGGACATGCCTATCCCTGTACCGCAGATGAGTATTCCTCTGTCTATCTTCCCTGAAGAGACTGCCTCAGAGACTTTTTCGCCAAAATCTGGATAATCTACTGATTCGGGGCGATTCGTGCCGTAATCAATACACTCGATGCCGAGACCACTCAAGAGCCTGATAATTTCGTTTTTCAGTTCTAACCCTGCATGGTCGCAGCCTATCCCGATTTTCATGTAAACTTAACTATCTTATCCAAGAGATTGTTAGGAAGTCAAGGATTCGAATTGCCTTATAAAATCACCTTCTATCCAGAGAGAGGCGTAAGGCCTTGACCGAAACACAAGTGAATATATAAAATGAGTATGTTTTTCTTAGGGCCCATAGCTCAGTTGGAAGAGCTACCGGCTCATAACCGGTCGGTCCCAGGTTCGAGCCCTGGTGGGCCCACCAGCAGTTTTGTAGCACGCAAAAGTATAGTGCTCCAAATTCAAGGGTGAATAGTGGCGAGGAAAAAGAAATTTTTTAACTTATTCCTTTCAACAGTAAACTCAAGAAACTTGCAGGGCAAGTTTTTGAGGTGGACTGTTTGATACAACATCTAAATCTTCTGATAAACCTTCAGAAATTTGATAGCCTTATTCTCGAAAAACAATTAGTCATAAAGGAAATCCCCTCAAAGATTTCTAAGGTAGAAAGTCCCCTTAAGAAAGCCCAGGCGGCTCTCGATAAATTGAAACACGGTCAAGAGTCCCTCGAAAAAAAGAAACGTGACAAGGAGAGAGGACTCGATGATATAAATGAAAAGATCAAAAAACTGAAAGCTCGCATGACAGAGATAAAAACAAACAAAGAATATCAAGCCCACCTGAAGGAGATAGAAGCCGCAGAAAAGGAGCTTTACACCTTAGAGGATGAGATTCTTATTATTATGGAAGAGATAGATAATTCTTCAAAACAGATAAAATCAGAGGAAGCAAGACTCAAATCTGAGAAGGATAAAGTAGAGGCATTCAGAGAAAAGCTCAAGAGAGAGGTCTCTGAGGCTGAAAAAGAACTTTTAGCTCTCAGGGAAGATAGGGCAAAAATTGTTGATGTTATTGACAAAGAACTCTTTAACCTCTATATGAGTCTGATTGAATCAGGCAAAGGGACAGCAGTTGCAGAAGCAAAAGAAGAGGTCTGCCAGGGATGCAATATGAATATTCCCCCCCAGCTTTTTGTAGAGATAAAAAAGAATGAAGAAATCTTACAATGCCCTCAATGCCACCGCATACTCTTTTACAGAAGCGACTCTTGACTTTAATTCCCTTTAATACTTATTATAGATAGATTAAAAAATATTATAGCTCTGTCCGTTTAACCCTTTGTAGAAAAGGCAGAATGGGTTTAAAAGGAAATGAAAAATGGGAATGGAAGATCATAAACTGAAAGTCTTCTGCACGGTAGCCGAGACGAGAAGTTTTTCAAAAACCTCCGAGATTATTCATCTCACCCAGCCTGCCGTAAGTCTTCAGATCCAGGCCCTCGAGGAGATATACGAGACAAAGCTCTTTGACAGATCATCAAGCAGGGTTACCCTTACCCCTGCAGGAGAAATTCTCTATAAATATGCAAAGGAAATCCTTGTCCTCTATGCCTCTGCAGAAAAGGTCATTGGAGAAATGACAGGTCTTGTGAAAGGAAGTATCACTATCGGCGCTGGCTCTACCATAGGTAACTATCTCTTACCAAGTGTAATTTCAGATTTCAGGAAAACCCATCCCAAGATCAAGGTCCATCTCTTTGTCGCAAACATGCAGAGGGTAATAGAATTGCTTAATGCAGGCAACATTAACGTCGGTCTTATTGAGGGCGACGTTAAAAGACAGAAGATCGTTGTCGAAAAACTGCTCTCTGATGAACTCTTGTTGATTGTTCCTCCCCACCATTCATGGGCTAAGAGAAAAGAGGTCTCCATTGCTGAACTTATTGAGGAACCCTTTATCCTCAGGGAAGCTGGTTCTGGCACAAGACAGACAATAGAAAAGTTCCTTGCCCGTCACGGAATTACGTTACAGAGCATGAAGGTATCTATGGTCCTTGGAAGCACACAGGCTATAAAAGAAGCTGTAGAGAATGGACTGGGTGTATCAATAATCTCGCGCTGGGCTGCAAGGAAGGAAATCAAGTATGGGACACTCAACATGCTCAGCTTCAAGGAGGAAAAGATGGTGAGGAACTTTTCTCTAATCACTTACAAGAATTCAGTCTCATCCCATGCCATAGAGGAATTCCTGGCTTACCTGAAGTCATATCCCTTCGATAAATTACTCTCCTAAGATCAGTAAATAGTGAAAAGTGAAGAGTGAACAGTCTTAAAAAGCGGATAGCTGCCCTTTGGTCACTTAGCATTACTTCTATAGACCCTGTAATCAATATCCTGAAATATTCTGTCTTTATCTTCAATTTCTCTGAGCCATTTTTCTGAGATATCCCCCGAGATAATTGAGTGATAAAGGCTATTAAATCTACCAATATGTTCTGCAAAACGCCTTCTTGCATACTCTGCAGCGGTGCTTGAATCCATGATAAATGCCCAGTCACTATGCTGTGACAGGAGAAGTTCCCTCACAGCCTGATTTAGTGCGCGCTGAAGAATGACTTTTGCTTTATGAAATCTCTCGGCAAGATATATCATGCGTTCCGTCGTCTTATGAAGATGCCGGTAAATATAATTGTTAGCGTTGTTCAGCCAGACCTCATTGTACCCTTTGTGACCCCAGCTCGACATGGATGGCTGACAGACCTGCAGGTCCGTATTATGAGAGTTCTGTAGGTTCAAATATTCCGAGGGGGTTATTGTCTTAAAATTGGCACGCCCATGGTCTATCCTCCTGAAAAGAAGATCGAGCCAATCTGGACCCTCAAACCACCAGTGACCAAAAAGCTCAGCGTCGTAAAGTGCAGTAATGACAGGTTTGAGAGGAACATGCTGATCTTTAAAGGTTTCTGATAGAAAATCGACCTGCAGTTCTCTATTAGATATAAAATTATATGCATGCTCCTCAACTTTTTTCTTAGCATGCTCTCTGACATATGGTTCTTTCTTGTCTGTTTTCCCAGTTATTCTATAATATTTCAGACCCGTATATGTCCTTATTCCATCAGGATGGATATAGGATCCTATATAGTCGTGAGCAAGGTCAAACCCAATGTCTCTATAAAAATCCCTGTAGTCAAAGTCGCCTGGATATCCTTCAACAGAAGACCAGACCTGCTTGGAAGTTTCTACATCTCTGCCAAAGGCAAAAACACCAGAAGGGCAAGATATAGGTGCATAGACACCGTATCGCGGCAATGGTCTCCCATATATTATCCCGTGGGTATCGAGGAAGAAGAATTGTATGTTTTCCTCTCTCAAGTACTTGTCGACGTCTGATGTATAGCCACATTCAGGGAGCCATATTCCCATGGGAGACGTATGAAAATTCTTTTTAAAGTGTTCTATGGCAATTTTTACCTGTGCCCTTATTGCCTGAGGGTACATGAATAAAGTGGGAAGAAAGGCATGGGTTGCAGCTGACGTTATTAACTCAACTTTACCTGTATCTTGTAATGCCTTAAAGGCTGATGTAAGGTCTTTCCTATGAACCTCTTCAAATAAATGCCGGATCCTTTGGAATCTTTGATGATACATCCTGACAATTGGCCCGAAATGGATATCACCTTTTGTCCTGTAAATCTCCCTTTCTGATAATTCTATAAGCCTTTCGATATATCTTTCATATCTTTCTCTGAGAAGATTGTCATTGAACATTTCAATAAGGGGGGGGCTCAATGATAACGTTATCCTGAAATCAATGTCATCATTGATAAGTCTTTCGAAGGTGTCAAGGAGGGGAATATATGTTTCAGTTATGGCTTCATAAAACCAGTTCTCCTCAAGGAAATAATCGTATTCAGGATGTCTTATATAAGGTAGATGTGCATGAAGAACAATACAGAGAAACCCTTTATGCATACTGTCTAAATTAATACCTCTTAGCAAATTTTTGTCAATATTTTTACATTACGTATCGCACCAATATCCAGACACCAAATAACCGTTAATTCTCAATAAACAGGCTATTCACATGTCATTGCGAGCCCGAAGGGCGTGGCAATCTCCGTTTCCTTAAGATTGCTTCGCCGGTCGAAACGACCTTCTCGCAATGACACCTCATTTAATGTACTTGTAATATGTTTGGTTATTGCTGGTTTTACTTTTTCTATTAACCCGTAATACATAAATGTATCCCCTTACATATTACCCATGCAAGGAGGGCACATACTGGCAAAGTAAGTATCCATGCGAGGACCATATTCCCTCCTATCCCCCATTTAACTGCTGATAGCCTCTTGGAGGCACCTACTCCCATTATGGTAGACGAGATCACGTGGGTTGTTGAAAGGGGAAGGCCAATTCTGGATGCAATTTCTATGACTGTTGCTGCTGATGTTTCTGCTGCAAACCCGTGAATGGGTCTGAGATGAACAAGCCGTATTCCGAGGGTCTTTATGATTCTCCATCCTCCGACTGCTGTGCCAAATGCCATAGCTGTTGCACACACTGCGATTACCCACAAAGGGACATGGAACTCAGGAAGTTTATAGTAACTTACGAGAGCCATTGTTACAATCCCCATTGTTTTCTGTGCATCATTGCTGCCGTGGCTAAAAGCCATATAGGCTGCTGACAGAATCTGAAGCCTGCCAAAAAGATTAGTGACCAGTGTGGGTGTAGATCTCCCGAACAGCCATAAGAGCAATAACATTAAAAAGAAGCTCAGGATAAATCCTATGAGAGGAGAAAGGATCAATCCAGTAAGTACCTTGTAAACCCCTTTTTGAATTATAACACCCGTCCCTGCTGTTGCTATTGCAGCACCAACCACACCAGAAAGAATGGCATGGCTTGAGGACGTGGGAAGGCCGAGATACCATGTTGCTATGTCCCATACGATAGCAGCTACAAGAGCAGAGATAACCGTGACCTGTGTGATACAGAAAGGCTCTACAATGCCGGCTCCAACTGTTTTTGCCACTGCAGTCCCTGATAATGCACCGACCATGTTTAATATTGCTGCCATTGATACAGCTACCTTTGGAGAGAGAACCCTTGTTGATACCGATGTGGCGATAGCATTTGCAGTATCATGAAAACCATTTATGAAATCAAAAATGATGGCAAGAATTATGACACAGAGGAGTAAAAAATAACTATCATGCATTTTTGAGGACTATGGCTTCCAGAACATTGGCAACATCCTCACATCTGTCTGAGGCATCCTCAAGGTGCTCATAGATCTCTTTCCATTTTATGATGAAGATACAGTCTTTCACTTCTTCAAAGAGTTTTCCAAGGGCATCTCTGAAAACCCTGTCTATCCTATTTTCGAGTCTGTTTATCTCAATACAATATTCCTGCATGTGGGAGTATTTCTTTTCTTTGAGCTTTTTTATTGCCTTCTGCACAACCTCTGTGGTCATAAGGAGATCCTTTGCCATTTCCATCACTTCTTTAGTAGGTTCCTTTAACTTAAATACCATGAGTCTCTCAGTTGCAGCCCAGATGAGGTCTACGATATCGTCTAAGCTGGATGCAAGGGCATATAAATCCTCCCTGTCTATGGGTGTGACAAAAGTCTTGTTGAGTTTTTTTATGATCTCATGCGTTAAGATGTCGCCTTCCTGCTCCAATTCATATATCTCTTTACCCTTGGCCTCGACGTTATCAAAGTTTTCTGAAAGCATAAGGTTGAAAAAGAGTGAGGCTGCCTTTGTGACGTTCGAGGCAGCCAGATCGAAGATCTCAAAGAAGTCTATTTCTTTTGGAAATAATCCCAATTTCATATTTTATTGCGTAGGAAAACCTATTAATCATAAAAGAACAGTTGGCCTAAAGTCAATTTAAAGATTTAGAATTAGGCAATATTTTTGCCTCAGAAATACAGCTTTTCTGATCTTATTCCTTGTTCTTTACTTTGAGCTTTTTGATTTACTCTCTTTGCTATTTGTTCTTTGTCTTGTACTCTATGCTCTATGCTCTTCGCTATGGTTATTCCTGTATGTTTCTGAAGAGATACACAGTAACAATCCCGAATACCGTTGGTACAAACCATGTCGCGACAATAGGTGGCATTACCCCTGCATATCCCAAGGAAAGCATCATGGTATAAGCAAACCAGTATATAGTACTTATCAAGAGCCCAAGACCCGCAGCAAAAAGGCCTCCGCCAACTTTGCTTCTCATTGAAAGAGATATACCGAGGAGAATCATAAAGAGGTTTATGAAAGGATATGAGACCTTTGAGTTCATGTCTACGAGGAGGTTCGTGTTCCTGAACCCTGCCCTTTTCAATCTCTCTGTATATCTGTAAAGTTCACCTATGCCCATCTCTTCGGGTTTTTTAATCCCTGCGCTAAAGAAATCAGGGGATTCAAGATATGGGAAATCAAGCCCTGCTGTGTTGTTTACCTTCCCACTCTTAATGTCATAAATAGTCACATTTTTTAGTCTCCATATTCCTTCTGAACTTTGAGATTCTGTTTTGATCCATTCTGCTTCCTCTGCTTCTAACCTTTCTTTAAGAAAATCTTCCCCAGAAACAAAAATGCTCACACCCTTTGCAAGCTTCTTCTCAGGGATGTAAAGTTCGATCCTTACAGGGGAACCATCTGTAGCTATCAGCCAGATAGTGCCTTCTTTAAAGGTGAGTTTTTTATCTTGGTCCGTAAGGGTATTTTTTAATTCATTCGACCTCCTTGAGAAATCAGGGACGACAGTTTCTCCAACGATAAAGGCAAAAATACTTACCAATATGCCTAATATAATAAAGGGAAAGAAAAGGCTCTTTAATCTCCCTCCCGTAGCCATTATCACTACAAACTCTTTATTACGCGATGCCTGGCTGAATATGAACAGACTGCATATAAGCATGGCAGCTGGCAGGAGGTAAAGGAGATATTTAGGGAAGTTGAAAGAGGTATAGAGCAACAGACTCTCAAGAGAAGGCTTGTTAGGCATGAAGTCATCTATTTTGTCGATGAGATCAAGAATACTAAATATCAAAGCAAGCCCTGTGCCTATCAGAGATAGGAGTTTGAAGAATTCTTTAAGGTAATGCCTCTGTATTATTAGCATATTCTTAGTAACTTGTTACACGTTACTTGTTACTTTCTTTTTTGAAAATCCATAATGCAAATATCCCGAGAATAACAGTAGGAGTCCATGCACCAATATAATGAGATATCTTGCCAGTCCTGGCAAGATTCTCTCCGTATATCAGAAGCATGTAGTAGATAGTGAATACACCCAAGCCCAGGGCCAGACCACCGAGTCTACCTGATTTTCCCGCCATCAGAGAAAGGGGCGGTCCTAAAAAGATAAGAATGATACAGAGTAAAGGCAATGATAGCCTCCTGTGGAGTTCAAGTTGTAAGGATAATAAAGCATGGCGTACACTTTTCCTTATCTCTTTTATTAGTTCAGTAGGGGTGAGTTCTGCATTTTTTCTTGATGGAAGGTCTGATTCGGGCATAAGTAACAAATTGTATCTTTCGAAGAACATTTCAGTTGTGCTATTGCCTTTTGCGATATGAATATTTCCATTTTTAAGTAACAGGTTTGCACTAAAACCCCCTAACATGGTGATCTTCCCCTCTTTTGCCATCACCACTCTGGGCTCACTTTTATTTCTTCCATCATAGATGAAAATTCCCCTGAACGTATCGGCAGATGGCTTCTCACTTACCATAATAACAATGTCTTTGAAGGATGTATTGAAAGTGCCTTCCTCGATTGCTAAGGGAGTACGGTCTTTGATAATATGCATTACCTCATCCTTGAGCCTTATACTGCTTTTAGGCCCAATATAAAAACTCACGACAATGTTTAATAGAAAGCAGGAAGTTCCGAGTATAAAAACAGGTTTCGAGATTCCCTTAAAGTCCATGCCGCTGACCCTCAGGATTACGAGTTCGTTATCAAGACTGTGGCGTCCATAGGTAAGAAGTGTGGAAAGGAGAAGTGCCATGGGTATTGTGAGCAAGAATAACTGTGGTTGCATGTAGAGGATGATTGCAGCCATATCTGCTATTGATGCACCGACACCTGATAGAAACCTACTCACCTTGAGCAGCTTCTCCATCATCAAAATAAAATTCAGAAAGGCAAGACTAAGGATAAAGGTGAAGATTAATTCTTTGAGTATAGATTTATGTATTATTTTCATGTGTGATATATTGCTATTTTAGCACACCTAATATCCTTACCCACCCATCACCTGTAATTGCCAATGTAAGTAGCAATATTTTTGTGGACGGGTCAGCCTAGCATCCCTCCGGAAGCCCATTCCACAAGCGGCATTTATGCCTATAAAACTACTTCTGATGCACTCGAAAACCTCGACCGCTGTTTTTACCGTGGTACATTTTTGGGCAAGGTAAGTCTGTGGGGAGTAATCCAGAAACATCATTCCGGCTACAGGGCGCAGTTTGCCTATCCTGTCTCTCTTGCTGCGGGCATCTGCTGCGTGTGCAAACGAATTGTGAATCTTAAGTCAGAACCTTTCGCAAGAGGAGAATATCCGCTAAAAGAACCTCTCTATTTAAGCTTCTTGATCAGCTCTTTAATAGGTATCGCTGCAAGAGTGAGAAGGTGCACGGATCCCCTCGAACCGAGTTCAACAGACATCTTCATCACCGCCTCATTATCTGGAGCCTCAACGATATTTACAAAATCATATGGCCCGAGTACGGCATATTGTTCCCTGACTTTGATACCCATCTTTTCGAGTTCTCTGTTTACTTCAAGAATCCTTTCTGGATGCTCTTTGATTGTCTTTCTTCCATCATCTGTAAGGGTACTCAAAATAACATAATAAGCCATAAATCCTCCTTTCAATTCAGTTTATAGGGTTTATTGAGTTTGCACAGTTTCTTGAGTTAAAACCCTAAAAACTCAAGAAACTCAACGAACTTGAGAAACTTCTATACCTCTACTTCTGCAGCAACCCGCTTCCTGAATATAAGTTTATTGTCTTCAAAATCAACTTCAACCATGTCACCCTCTTTGAATGTCCTGTCAAGGAGTTTCAATGAGAGGGGATTGAGTATTTCTCTCTGGAGGGCTCTCTTTAACGGTCTTGCGCCATAAACAGGGTCAAAGCCTATCTCCGCAAAATACTCCTTGGCTCTATCGGTAAGCCTAATATCGATATTCTGCTCTCTGATATACTTTTTCATCCGCTCTACCTGGATGTCCACAATCTGTTTAAGGAGTTCCCGGGTCAGGGGATTAAAGATGATAATCTCATCAACCCTGTTCAGGAATTCTGGCCTGAAAAAGGCCTTAAGATCTTCCGTAATTTTTCCCTTCAATTCTTCATTGCTCGTTACCCAGTATGCAGCAGGCCTCCTCAATCTCTCTTCGAGCATCTCCTGTATATGTGCACCACCTATGTTCGATGTCATGATGACAACAGTGTTTCTGAAATCAACTGTTCTTCCATGCCCATCTGTCAGCCTTCCGTCATCAAGGAGTTGAAGAAGGAGATTAAATACCTCTGGATGGGCTTTCTCAACCTCGTCAAAGAGGACCACTGAATAGGGCCTTCTCCTTACAGCCTCTGTAAGCTGGCCCCCTTCCTCGTATCCCACATATCCGGGTGGTGCACCGATAAGTCTCGAAACTGTGTGCCTTTCCTGATATTCAGACATGTCTATCCTTATCATTGCGTTTTCGTCATCGAAGAGGAATTCTGCAAGGGCCCTTGCAAGTTCTGTCTTTCCAACACCCGTCGGTCCGAGAAAGATAAAAGAACCAATTGGCCTGTTCGGGTCCTGAATACCTGCTCGAGATCTCCTGACAGCATTTGACACCGCCTCAATCGCCTCGTCCTGCCCGACAACCCTATGCCCCAGCCGTTCATCCATGTGAAGCAACTTCTGAACCTCACCCTCAAGCATCCTGCTTACTGGTATTCCCGTCCACTTAGAAACAACCTCTGCAATATCTTCCTCATCCACCTCTTCTTTGAGCATCTTCCTTTTTTTCTGAGTCTCAAGGAGCTTTCTGTTTTCATCTTCGAGGGACTTCTGTAGTTCAAGCAATCGTCCATACCTGAGTTCTGCCGCCTTTGTCAGGTCTCCTTCACGCTCCGCCCTCTCGGACTCTATCTTTGTCCTCTCTATCTGCTCTTTATATCCCCTTATCTTTGCAATGATCTCCTTCTCGCTCATCCACTGAGTCCTTAATTCATCTCGCTTCACCTGAAACTCTGCCATCTCCTTTACTATCTTCTCAAGCTTCTCCTTTGATTCCTTTGAATCATCCCTCATCACAGCCTGTTTTTCTATCTCATGCTGCCTGAGCTTTCTCTCAATCTCATCGAGATCTACAGGCATGCTGTCAATCTCCATCCTGAGTTTTGATGCAGCCTCATCAATAAGGTCAATTGCCTTATCAGGGAGAAACCTGTCCGTTATATACCTGTTTGAAAGCACCGCTGCAGAAATCAATGCCGAGTCCTTAATCTTGACACCGTGATGAACCTCATATCTTTCTTTAAGACCACGAAGGATTGATATCGTGTCCTCAACAGATGGTTCCTTTACGAGGACAGGCTGAAACCTCCTTTCCAGAGCAGGGTCTTTTTCTATATGCTTCCGGTATTCATCAATGGTCGTTGCACCAATGCATCTGAGGTCTCCCCTTGCAAGGGCAGGCTTGAGCATGTTTGATGCATCGATCGCACCTTCTGCAGCACCAGCACCAACAAGGGTATGAAGCTCATCGATGAACAAAACAACCTTCCCCTCTGCCTGTTCGATGTCCTTGAGAACCGCTTTCAGCCTCTCCTCAAACTCCCCCCTGAATTTTGTGCCTGCTACAATCGCACCCATGTCGAGGGCAACCACTTTCTTATTTTTTAAGGTCTCAGGCACATCACCGGCAACTATCCTCTGTGCAAGCCCTTCCACAATAGCGGTCTTACCAACACCTGCCTCTCCGATAAGCACAGGGTTATTTTTTGTCCTCCTCGAGAGGACCTGTACTATTCTCCTTATTTCATCATCTCTTCCTATGACAGGGTCAAGTCTCCCCTTCCTTGCAAGCTCCGTTAGATCCCTGCTATATCTCTTAAGAGCCTGATATTTATCCTCTGGCGTAGGGTCTGTGACACGCTGTCCTCCTCTTATGTCTCTCATGGCTGAGAGGATCTTATCTGATGTCGCACCGTATCTTTTCAAAAAATCAGAGCATGGTCCGGATATTGAAAGAAGAGAAAGGAGCAGATGCTCTACACTTACATACTCATCTTTAAGGTGCTCTGCTTCTTTTGCCGCATTTTCAAATACCTCTTTCAATCTCGGCGATATGTAAATCTGCCCCAGGGGTGTTGCTCCAATGACTTTTGGGAACTTCTCTATCGCCTCTTCTACATCCTGCTGTAATGCCTTTGTATTAATACTCAGTTTCTTGAGTATCTGGCTTGCCACTCCTTCATCATCTTCAAGTAACGTCCAGAGAAGGTGCTCAGCATCAAGCTGCTGGTTGCCTTTCCTTTCTGCCAGCTTCTGCGCTGCCTGTATAGCTTCTTGACTCTTTATTGTCAGTTTATCCATGAAGTCCTCCTTGCTATTCAGAGAAAATTCTCTTGAGTCTTTCCGCAAAATCTCTTCTGGTATTCTCTTCAAGAAAACTCATCATCTCTTCCATCTCTCTCTGCACGCCCTCAAGCCGCTGCATAAGCCTGAGTATTACCTCGACCCCTGCCTTATTTACCCCTAGCTCTCTTGTAAGCCTTAATATCATACTGAGCCTCTCCACATCCTCTTCTGAATAGAGCCTCTGCCTCTTCGTCCTCTTCGGCGCTACCAGCCCCTCCCTTTCATATAATCTGAGGGTCTGGGGATGGACATGCAGCATTTCTGACACAACGCTTATCATGTAGAGAGGTTGCTTTTTGTCTTTTACTACCATTATTTCCTCACCATCCCTTCACGTGGGTTTTCCCTATAAAGAGATTCTATTTCCTTTAAAGTTTCTTTAGCCTTATTTGTGATATTTTTTGGAACCACTATTTTTATATTTACGTACTGGTTACCCCTTGCACCGGTCTTCGGTGATGGGAAACCCTTCCCTGAAAGTTTTAACCTTTGGCTACCTTGTGTACCAGGTGGTAATGTCATAACTGTTATGCCGTCTATAGTCGGAACCTCTATCTTTGCACCAAGAGCTGCCTCACTAAAAGTTACCGGAAGGTCAAGATAAAGGTCATCTCCCTTTCTTTTAAAAAGACGATGTGGTCTCACAGTAATCTCTATATGGAGATCTCCTGCCGGGCCACCTCCTTCTCCTGCACTTCCCATTCCCCTGAGCCTTACCCTCGAACCTGTGTCAACACCGGCAGGGATTTTTGCCTTTATAGTCTCCGCCTGCAGAACCTTCCCCCTTCCCCCACAGGTAAAACAGACCTTTGTTATCTTTCTTCCTGTTCCTCCGCAATTTTGGCAGGGTTGGGACATCCTGAAAAACCCTTTTGGAGTCTTTACACTTCCAGTACCTTTGCACACAGCACATACTACCGACGACTCAGCACCTGAACCATTACAAGTTCTACATGTAGTTTCTCTATTAAAAATAATCGTTTTTGTTACGCCTGAAAATGCCTCCTCGAGAGAAAGCTCAAGACCTGTAACGATATCCGGACCTTTTGAAATTTCTTGTCTTGCCCTTCTTCCAAAAACATCTGAGAATATGTCACCGAGTCCAGAATCAAAGATATCACCAAAATCATAGGTCCTGAAACCTTCAAATCCAGGGCCTCCTTCAAGGGGGGAACGGCCAAACTGGTCATATTCTGCCCTCTTCTTTGGATCACTCAAAACTTCATAGGCTTCATTTAACTCTTTGAATTTCTGCTCTGCAGTTTTATCACCAGGGTTCAGGTCAGGATGACACTTGCGTGCCAGCTTCCGGTAAGCCCTCTTTATATCCTCCTGGGAGGCATCCCTTTTTACTCCGAGTACCTCATAGTAATCTTTTGTAGCCCGAGCCATCTCATCCTCCTTACTAATTTCTTATTATATTAATTGAGTAAATGTTTGTCAAGTATCCTGTTATGAATTATAACAGACCTTTCTTACTAAGATTTTATGGAATAGGCTGTATCCAACTTCTTGAAAATACAAAAGTATTATAGGACTGGAGGGGTAACACTGCTTAGATGATGAATGGATAACTCAAGGAATAAGATCAGAAATTAGAAAAGAAGGGCAAGAGCAAGGAGGGTTTCCTCCTTGCTCTTAAAATTATTATTTCTTCTCTGCTGGTTTTGCTGGTGCAGCAGCCTTTTTCTCTGCAGGCTTTGCTTCATGGATAGCAATGCTCTTTGCTACCTTCTTGCCCTCAACCTCTTTGTATTTTACTGTCACCTTATCGCCAGCCTTCACATCGGCCAGTGCCTTCTTCTCTTGGCCCATCATGATCTTGGTCTTATCACTGACGGTGACCATAGTCTCTTCAGCCTTGCCCTTCATCATCTTGGTTACGGTAACAGTCATGGCTTTTGTATCAACTGCCTTCACGTCACCGGTAACCTGCTGCACTTTTGGCTTTGCTGGCTCAGCCTTTTTCTCCATTGGTGCAGGAGCGGCTTTCTGCTCCTCTACTGCAAAGGAGAGAGAGGTCATAGCGAATACAAAGAGTACTGCTACAAAAATACCTAATGCTTTCTTCACTTGAATCACCTCCTTTCATTCAGAGGGAAATAGGATGCAACAATCATGCCAAGACTAACATGACTATAAATAAGCAATTTTTTAAAATACTCTTTGTCCTTTTAGGAAGGGGTATCCTCTTTTGGAGAAGTGAGATTGAACTTTTCCCACCTGTAACAGAATGTCTTATAACTTATGCCGAGAAGTTTTGCTGCCTTTGTTGCAACACCGTGTGACTTAAGCATAGCCTTCCTCAGGAGTTCTTTTTCAAGCTCCTCAAAATTTATTCCTTCTTCCGGGAGATCGAAGTCAAGGATATCACCACCGAGCGAAGATCGTAATTCACTCTTAATATCTTTTAGACCTATATAAGGAGATTCACTCATGAGTAAAGCCCTCTCTATGACAGATTCAAGTTGTCTGATATTCCCCGGCCAGTGATATTCGACAAGAGCCTTCATTGAATTTTCCTCAATCCCTTTTATTCGTTTGCCAAATTCCTGGTTATATTTCCGAATAAAAAAGTCCACAAGTTCTGGGATATCTCCTCTCCTCTCGCGCAATGGTGGAAGTTCAATGGTTATAACTTTTAGCCTGTAATAGAGGTCTTCTCGAAAGTTCTTCTTGGTGATCTCTTTCTCAAGGTCCCTGTTTGTTGCTGAGATTACTCGTACATCAACCTTTATACTCTCACGGCTACCAATCCTTCTTATCTCCATATCCTGAAGCACCCTGAGAATCTTCGATTGCATCACTGCTGGTAGGTCTCCAACTTCATCAAGAAATATTGTTCCACCATTTGTGGACTCGAAAAGTCCTATACTCCTCGATGTCGCACCAGTGAAAGCACCCGGCTCATAACCGAAAAGCTCACTCTCTATGAGGTTTTCAGGGATTGCAGCACAGTTCATGGCAGTAAAGGGTTTTGAGCGTCTCGTACTGTTATAGTGGATGGCCCTTGCCGCAAGTTCCTTCCCTGTGCCGCTTTCACCAACAATAAGAACTGTTGCCGAGGTTGAAGATACCTTCTTCATTATCTCAACCGCTTCCCTCATCTTTTGGGAACTCCCAAGAATTCCTTCTATACTGAACTTATCATAAAGTGCTTTCTGAAGCTGTAGATTTTCTTTCAGGAGAGCGGCCCTTTCAGCAGCCCTCTTGACAGTCAGAAGCAGTGTATCTTTATTGAGAGGTTTTGTCAGATAATCAAAAGCTCCTTTTTTTATTGCCTCCACAGCAGAAGATATCGTGCCGTATGCTGTCATAATAATCATTGATGGCTCAAAGGGTTCCTTTGGGATAGCTTCAATAAATTCTATGCCTTCCATGTCTTCCATCTTGAGGTCAGTCAGAACTACATCAGGATTAAGCCTTTTAACAATCTTCAGACCCTCCTCCCCTGATAAAGCAGTATGGGTCTCATATCCTTCGTCATCAAGTATTGTCTTAAGAATCTCCCTCTGCAGGGGTTCGTCATCTACGACAAGTACGACAGCCACTTTTTCACCTCGTATTTCTCATTCTCTCTACCTGATAGGGAAGGACATTGTTATCGTGCTTCCCTTGCCCTCTATACTCTGGAAATCCACCTTCCCACCGTGTTCCTCAACAACCCTCTTCGTCATGGCAAGCCCAAGACCAAGACCCGTATCCTTGGTCGAGAAAAACGGGTTAAAGACCTCTGATAGATTTTCCTTGGAAACACCGATACCTGTATCCTGAAGAATAATAGAGACCTTATCGTCAGAGGTCTTAGTACTCACGGTAAGTCTCCCGCCATCAGGCATTGCCTGAAATGCATTGAGGATAACATTAAAAATGCATGTCTTTATCAGTTCAGGATCTAAGGAGAGCTTAGGCAGCACCTCATATTGCCTGTTTATCTCAATATTGTCCTTTTCTGCTTTTGCCAACACCAGTGCCATTACCTCCTCGATGAGACCACCCAGTTCAACCTCTCGAAGGCTCAACCTTATTGGTCTTCCATAATCTAAAAAGTCTCCTGCAAGTTTGTTCAGACGCTGTATTTCCTGCTTTATACTTGCAATAAGGGACTCAAACTTCTCTTGCTTGCCGCTTTCTAAGGGCACATATTTTTCCTTGAGATGATCTATTGAAAGGCTTATAAAATTCAGGGGGTTTCTTATCTCATGGGCAATATCCCTCGCAAACTGTCCTATCCCAGAAAGGTGTTCAACCTCGCGTAGTTTTTCCTCAAGGGCACGCTTCTCCCTGAGTCTCTGGACCATAAAGTTAAAACTCTGTGTTAGCTCTCCTATCTCGTCTCTCCTGTCTGTAGAAAGGTCGGGTGTCAAATCGCCTGCCGCAACCCTTCCTGCGGCATTCACGATGTTATGTATTGGTCTCGTGTACATCCAGGAAAGTAGCACTGCTATAAGTATTCCAAGAACAAAAACCAAAGAGGCTGCGCCTATCCTTTTTATTGCATGGATTCTGAGGAGTTCAGAAAAATCTTCTGCGTTTATCTGTAAATGTATATAGCCGTAATGCTCACTGCCCACAACGACAGGTACAATAACATTATAGACCTTCCCTTCCTCAGAAACAGGCTCACCGAGTTCTGCCTTAATGATACGTTCCTTTCTCTTTTGACTAACCTGCTCACCAACCTTCATTGGGTTAGTGCTTGCTACAATCTCATCGGTATTGCTGATAATAGAAATCTCTTTCACACCTTTTGCATTAAGCTCTTTAAGATAATTATAGAGCCTCATCTGGTCTGTTGATCCTGTGCTCGTCACCTCTTCAACTCCAACCTGTATTGCTTTTGAAAGCTCTGCTGTCTGATCTTCGAGTTCTTTCAGCAATGCCCTTTCAGTTTGTGAGTAAAGAAAGAGTAACACGGAGACAAGGACAAGGCTTAGGAAAATCATCATCCCGATCAGTTTTTTATTCAGGGAAAGGCCAAGGAAATAATTTTTTAGAGACATTTTTAGAGACATTTAAAGATATTTTATATGTAACACATATCTGTAAGTCAACCGAACCCATGGGCTATTTCTTTTACGGTTCTCCTTGCATATAGTTATAATGATAAAATAAAATGTCTAAGAACAAAAATAAGTCTTTACTGAAATACAAAAGCAATCGAGACAGATGATCATCTTCTAATGTTCTTGATATCTTTTAGCCTTTTGTATAGGCTAAAATAAAAGGGGCTTATTATGGCTGATTTAAAGTCAAAGGTTCCAACAGAAATACTCGATGTCCTCGGAATGGCCTGTCCTTATCCTCTTATCCTGGTAAAAAAGACAATGGAAAAATTACCCAAGGGAGCAATATTGAAAATACTCTGTGACCTGTCGACAACCGTTGAGGACTCAATTCCTCGATACTGTGAAAAACATGGATATAAGTTAGAATCCGTATGGATTGAAGGCAAGGACTACTGGGAACTTTATATACTGAAACCCTGACGTAGCTTTTTCCTCATTCATCTTTTAATATTGGCAACATTTCTCTTCTTCCTTACATCTCTTACCAACCAGATAATAAAGCCTGCCACGAGAACACCCAATGCTATAGGCAATTCATATTCTCTAATGTTGCCCAGGATATTTTTCAGTGTTGCACCGAAGACATAACCCCCATAAGTACAGATGGTTGCCCAGATGAGACAACTGATAAACAGAAAGGTAAAGTATTTTTTCTTTCCCATTCGCGAAAGCCCGAGGACAGCCGCACTCAGCAGCCTAAAACCATAAAGCCACTGACTTATGAATATAGATGCAACCCCATATTTTTCCATTAAAGATTCGAGTCTTGACAGGTTAACTTTTATCACCTTCTGGGTATATTTGAGGAATGCCTCTCTCCTGTGGAGGGCAATAAGGAAAAATGTACCATGACCTATATATGAGGCTATTGCCGCAATGAGCACTACAGCATTTGCATCGAGGTGTCCACTATAAGCAAGAAATCCGGCTGCAATGAGTACACTCTCACCTTCAAAAAAGGTGAGTATGAAAATGGCAAAATAGCCATATCGTGAGATGAAATCTTCCAGAAACACCTCCCGTGCTAATTTAGCGGAGAGAATAATTTATGTCAAGTTAAGAAAAGATTATACCCCTACGGCACGATATAACTATTCACGAGGACTGCAAAAGAAACAGAATATAGCTGAGAAAGGTGATAATGAAAAGGGCTTATTCCAGCCTGGAATAAGCCCCTGCGATATAACAACCTTTCCGAATCTTAATGATGGTGTTCCTCTACGCCCACTTCTTCCTTTATGGAGACAGCAACTTTATAGAGGATAGTGAGTACCAAAAAACCCGTCGCCCAAACTGCAAGGGTAATGAGCGACTCAGGCAACGTGGGCCAGTACTCTGTTATTCTTTCGAAAGGATTAGGCACAAATCCGCCAACAATCAACCCAAACCCCTTCTCGATCCATAAAGAAAGAAATGTTGACACGGCGGCAATTGCCAGGAGATTCTCTTTTCTTCTAAATTGAGGAAAGACCAATAAGAAAAGCGCTACTGCTGCAAGGATGGTGGAAGTCCACATGACGGGAACAAGCTTTCCATGCCCTTCTATTCCGGTGTAAAGATACATGAAGGGTTGCACATGCCCCGGTATCTTGCTGTAGAAGGCTGTAAAGAATTCGAGGCCAAGAAAGAATACATTTGTAATCATGAAGTAGGTAACGATCTTGCCCAATGCCTGAATTGCCTCTTTTCCAGCATCAAACTTGGTGTATTTTCTGACAATTAATGCCAGGATAATAAGAAGTGACGGACCACCGGCAAACGCCGAGGCTAAGAAGCGCGCCGCCATAATTGCGGTTAACCAGAAATGCCTTCCTGGAAGACCTGAATACAGGAAGGCTGTAACTGTATGAATTGAAGGAGCCCATGCTATCGAAAGAATGATAAACGGCTTTACCCAGGACGGTGCGGCTATCCCTTTCCGCTCAGACCCGAGAACAGTCCAACCGACCAGGATATTGAGAAAGAGATAAATACTCAAGACGAGCATATCGAAAAACATAACCGAGTTTGGGGTTGGATGGAGGATTACGTTCAGGACACGGAGGGGCTGACCCATATCCACAAAGATGAATAACATGCACATGATAACCGCAGCGATTGCGAGAAACTCGCCTAGAACGGTGATCCTTCCAAAGGCCTTATAATTGTGGAGGTAGTAAGGCAAGACTACCATAACTCCTGATGCAGCAACACCAACGAGGAAGGTGAACTGCCCGATATATAAACCCCATGAAACATCCCTGCTCATGCCTGTTACTCCAAGGCCAATCCTAAATTGGTAAAGGTATGCAATAAATCCTGTTCCTATAACGGCAAGCAAAAAGAATATCCATGTCCAATATCTTCGACTTCCCTTTAGAGCAGTTTCAAGCATATGTATTAACCTCCTCTTATCCTAATATGTAATAAACACCGGGCCGTGTCCCAAGCTCGGGCTTACGTCGAAAACTGTATCGTGTACTAAGAATCTTCCTTACCTCAGAATTGGGGTCTTCCAGGTCACCAAAAATCAACCCCGGTTCCCTGCCTGTCTTTCTTGCTAACTCCTGAGAGGCCTCTACGCACGCTGGGATAAGCCCTTTGGCAAGCCTCTCATAACAGAAGGTGCACTTTTCAACTACTCCCTTCATTCTTGTTGGGAATTCAAGATTTTCTTTCTCTTTATCAATAAATGGTCTTGGGTCTCTGTAATTGAAGCTTCGCGCTCCATACGGACATGCAGCCATACAGAACCTACATCCAATACAGCGATGCATGTCCATCATGACGATCCCGTCACTTTCTCTTTTAAAAGTGGCTTTTGTGGGACAAACTCTCACACAGGGAGGATTATCACAGTGGTTGCACAGCACAAGAAAAGGCAAGTGTTTTATTTCCGGTGAGAGGAATTCATCTTCTTGGCCTGGAAAAGCATGCTCATAGGTCTCTTTCCAGATCCATTTAATCTCTTCTTTTATGGTACCGACATTTGGTACGTTATGGACACGATGGCACGCTTCGGTGCACACTCTATAGTCCTCTTCTGTTTTGAATTTGCTTATATCAACCACCATACCCCATCTTTTCGCCACCAGAGCTCTCGGATCTGGCATAACTTGAGATGCCTCAAGCAAACTTTTCTTCAGAAGAGTACTGACCGACAAACCCCCAAGTGCGAGCACGGTGGAGGAACCTGCTATTTTAAGGAATTCTCTTCGATTGATGCTCATGTCTTCTCCTCCTTCGGCGCTATATGGCAATCCCAGCAATATGGTGTTACAGCCATGTAATTGTGACATTCATCGCAGAACTTAGTCTTATTTGAGTGACACTTCATGCACGTATTCTGGAGGCTCATTGTGTACTGATGCCCATCACTCGCTGTATAAAGCCGGTCTCCGTCACGCACAACAAAATCTCTCCAGTCGTTTAACATGACCATGTGTTCAGCTCTCATAAAAGACTTAGTCTCAATGCATTTTTTCACTGCCATTTTCTGTATTTCGGGTGTATCAATATTTGGTTTCGGTGGAGGTACTGCCGCCTTCCCCATATCATACAAAAAAGGGAAAGTAGCTATACCTATGAATATGATAAGCCCTAATATGATCTTCCATCCGTCATACATTTTATTGAGCCTCCTTTCCGGGAAGGGGTTCAAAGCGTAAATCAGTTGTCCTCTCTTTCTCCCCCTTCATTACCAATGCATTCCCGACCAGCTCGTGAACACCCCGGACAGCCACACCAGGAACCCAGTAATCCACAAGGGTCTGAAGGGTAGCCCTGTCGATCTGACAGATATTGGCAAGTGTGTTTACCCCAAATTTCTCACGGACATATTTCAATGCATTTGCCCTCGGTAAGGCTCCCCTCAACCTCAACTCCATATCTTCTGATGCATTTAAGCCTGAACCGCTTCCGCAACAGAAGGTATTCTCCCTGATAGTATTTGCGGGCATTTCATAGAAATTATTGCACGCACTCTTGATAATATAACGCGGCTCCTCAAGGATTCCCATGGCCCTCGCAGGATTACATGAATCATGGAAGGTCACGATGTAGTTGTCGTTCCTCCTTGGGTCCAGTTTAATTTTCCCGTGTTTTATTAAATCAGAGGTAAATTCGCAGATATGGACTATCTTGTTTGACTTTGCATTCTCGAATTTAGTACCTGTTATAGGTGAGACAGGCTCTTCAAGAAAGTCTACAGGCCCGTACCATGTATTATGGTACTGATGCCACACCCTCCACATATGGCCACATTCTCCTCCAAGGATCCATTTTACCTTCAACCTCTTTGCCTCGGCATATATCTTTGAATGGAGCCTTTTTGCCATCTCATTCGAGGTAAAAAAGCCGAAGTTTCCACTTTCTGAAGCATAAGTGCTTAATGTGACGTCAAGTCCGATCTCGTGGAATAACAGCATATATCCCATGAAAGTAATATTACCGTTGGGATCGAAGTATTCACCAGAAGGATTCACAAAGAGGATCTCGGCTCCCTTTCTGTTAAAAGAATAATCCACTTTAACGCCTGTTATGGTCTTTAAATCTTCCTTAAATGTTTCAGTTGTATCTTTGAGTGTATGGGGAAGGAGGCCCATGTGATTTCCAGTCCTCCAACAATTTGCAACAGGTCCGGCACACCACTCGATGTTCAGACCAAGGAGATTGAGAAGTTCCCGGACCAGTATGGTGACTTCAGCAGTATCAATACCATAAGGACAGAAGAGTGAGCATCTGCGGCATTCGGTGCATTGATATGCATAGTACCACAACTCTTTGAGTACATCTATGGTAAGTTCTCTTCCACCTGCAATCTTTCCGAGAACTTTTCCCGAGGTCGTGAAATACTTTCTGTAGATTGACCTAAGAAGCTCTGCCCTCAAAACAGGCATATTCTTCGGGTCTCCGCCGCCGATAAAGAAGTGGCACTTGTCAGCACAGGCACCACACCTCACACATATATCTAAAAAGAGCTGGAAAGAACGGTATTTACTTAGCCTTTCTTTTAACCCTTCTAAGAATATCTCTTTCCAGTTTTCTGGTAGTTTCCAGTCCTCATCAGCTACCGACCATGCCCTTGCATTCGGAAACCCAACAGTCTTAAGGCTTTTTTCCTTATTACCCCAGCAAAACATACCTTTTTTCAATTCAGCCGTGGTATCCATCCATGCTGTTTTAGGTGGCTTATAATCAATCTTTGAAAGTTCTTCTGGTTTCTTAACAGCCATAATCCTACTCCTTTTCTACTGGTATTCCAGCATCTTTCATAAATTCTCTGAATTCATCTTCATATTCTTCATATGTATGAACCTTGACAGGGTAATTCCAGGGATTGATATGTCTTTTAGCACGGTTGTTGTTAGCTAGATTTCTCGTTGGACTAAGGAAGACCCCAGCCATGTGCGTCAGCTTGCTGAAGGGGAAATAGGCAAAAAGAATGCTGATCAGAAAAAGATGGATATAAAAGATAACACCGATTCCCTCCGGTATCTTCGGATTGAAATTCACGAATCCCATGGTTAACTCTTTCGCACTCACAACACTTACTTTGAAAAAATACCGCATAAGGACGCCTGTAGCTCCGATGCCAAAGATCAGGAAGAGGGGGAAATAATCGGCGGGCAGCGAGATATAGCGGAGTTGTGGTATAAAAACCCTCCTGAGGAAAAGGTAGGTTACGGCAAAAAGAAAGATTACATCTGTTAAATACAGGAGTGGCGCCCCAACCTGGAAAAAAGAATCTAATGATTCAACTAATTTGATAGAGGACGGTACAGGCTCCAGGAAAAACCTCAAATGTCTGACCAAGATAATGAGGAACGTCCAGTGGAATGCCATCCCTGCCATCCAAAGCCATTTCGCAGATGCATAAGACAGCGTGGGGCCACCTCTTAATTCGGCTCTCACATTTCTGAAAAGAGAGCGGAAAAGAAGCACTTCGAAGGCCATCCTTATGATTACACCAAGGCCACTTGAGGGATTATCAATTTTGTTTTGCTTTATCCACGGAAATGATTTTTCTTGACCGGCAGTTGTTGGAATACGGAATGGAACTGGTCTCGCTGCCCATTGCAGAACACGATAGATGATACCAATGATAAAAATGGCAAAGGCAGCATAGGGTATGATCACTCCGAATAGGTAGTTGAGGTGTGCTGCCCCAACTCCAATGTAAGCTATCAACGCAAGCCCTGCAACCGCTAACAAAGAAAGCCATAAAGATAACCCGAAACTCATTTCTTCTCACCTCATTTCTTTTAGATTATCAACGGATCCCTTTGCAGGGTCCATTTCTTGTTCTTCAAGGTCTACAATAAGCTTTGCCTTTTTGAGAAGTGTATACGTTTGATTGTTCAACTGCATAGCCTTGAGTTCGTATATCTTTTCCCGACACGTCATAAAGATATCAAAGGCGAGAAGGGCAAGATCATCGATCCTGGATTCAATTGTGCGCAGTTCTTCAGCATTACTATTTTCTTGAATTTCCCTATCGAGCTCCTCTCTCAAAACCTTTTTCAGGAGAAAAATAAAAGAAACAGCCTTCGAGGGTGTAAAATCCTGGATAGCTCTCACCCTGATAATATTATCGAGAAAAAGTGAGACCTTTTCAGTATCAATCCCCTGATCAATCCCCTGGAGAATCTCATCAAAAAGACTCTCTACCCCCTGGGAGATAGTGTAACCAACGGGATTGGAGAACCTATTCTTTTTATTTTTAAAAAATTGTGCAGTTCCAGCAGGATAAGACTCGAGAATAAAATCGAACCACCTTTTTAAAATGGCTGATCTTTTTTCGTATAACAGATTACTCAGCTTCATGTACAATAAAGGCAACCCATAAAGTTTTAAAAATTAAACCTGGTCAATTATTGATACCCCTGTAAGATGCTGTGTGCTTCAGACTGTTCAGAGTTTCTTAAATAGACCCGTCGACTCTTTTTCAGTCAAAGTAAAAAGTAAGGGTAGAAAGTATATTTCTACCTCTTACTTTTTCAATTCTAAAATTATACGCAGCCTGTTGGTTTCGGGAGCCCTGCATACCTACATGCCTGCTTTGCAGGTCCTGCCGGGAACAGAGTATAGAGATATTTCTGGTTTCCCTTGTCAGGTCCAAAATTCTTGGTCATCTCTTTGATGAGCATCTTGATAGGTGGTGCTATACTGTACTTTGTGAAATAATCTCTCAGAAATTTGATGATCTCCCAGTGACTCTCAGTGAGGGTAGTATCATCGGCCTTAGCCATCTCTTCAGCTACTCCTTCTTCCCATACCTGCCAGTCCGTAAGGAAGCCATCCTCGTCAATTTCAAGCTCCTTTCCCCTATAGTTCCACATCGGCATTGTCTTTACCTCCTTTTGTTTATTGAACTAAATTTACTCGGGAAAATCCCCCTCGTAGGCAAAATACAATATCACAGTACTATCTTAAAACGCAATAACTAAGTAACAAAAAAAGATTTTCTTAAAGAAGTCATAAAGACTAATATAAAATGATTCCTATGGTCAAATAAAAAAAACTTATTAATCAATAAACTTCTTTATATTATTAACAAGAGATTCAGCTTTCAGTATTTATTCACTATTACAAAGTGATATCTAAAAATCCAGGATCCCTTCAGGGTAGATATTATATATATGAAGAAATACAAAAAGTCAACTTAAACTTTGAATTATAAAATGAGCTAAATTTATAGGGAATCAGGACAATTATGATATTTCCTGAAATTGTCTCTGTTCCTTACATGCCGCCGCTCTATTCATAATACCATCTACCCATTCTTCTGTTCCAAGAGCATGAAGGTGAGTGTAAGTGGCAAGGACATTCTTATAGCAGAGACCATCCCTATTATTCTTTATCCCCTGTCCTTTTTTCATGTTAAAGGTGAAATGTATGTTGTCTTTTTTTGTTATGTCGATGATATGCGAATAATGAAATTCATGGCCACGCAGAATTTGCCCGGCCCTAAAAAAAGGATTGGGGGCCTCTACCTCAATAATGCTATAGCCATGGCCCTGTGGTTTCTTACTTACCCCGATGACTATAGGGAAAACACCAACCATGGGATAGTCCTTCCCTTCCCAGACTAACGTTTCACAAAGATACATCAAACCACCACATTCAGCATAAATGGGCAATCCATCTTCAGCAGCCTTCTTAATTGATTGCTTTAAGGGCTCATTCGCCGATAGAGCAGCGGCATGGGTTTCAGGGAAACCACCCCCTATATAAAGGGCATGAATCGAAGGTGGTAGATCGTCCGTTAAAGCGCTAAATTCAAGAATTTCAGCCCCTGCCCTTTTAAGCGCCTCTATATTTTCAGGATAATAAAACTGGAAAGCTGAATCACGGATGATGCCAATTTTAATTAATCCCCCCCTCCCTCCTACCCCTCTGTATCCCCCCTTACTAAGGGGGGAATAAAAGGGGGGTGAGGGGGGATTTTCGAGCTCCGAACTTACTTCAATAGGAGGAGCCTGATGTGCAATCTGCCATAATTTATCCACATCCAGAAACTTTTCAATCGTTTCAGCAGCCCTATCGATCGCCTCTTGAGCTTTCGGGTGTTCCTGAGGGGGCACTAAACCAAGATGTCTTCCAGGAAAAGTAACATTGGTAAGTCTGGGAATAGCTCCAACTACCGGCAGATGGCAATAACGTTCAATACTTTTACGGATAATAGTCTCATGGCGGGAATTGGCTAACTGATTGAGAATTACACCTTGGATTGACACATCCGGGTCAAATCTCTGACACCCAAGTACTAAGGCTGCAACTGTGCGTGTTACTTTTGTACAGTCAACAATGAGGATAACCGGTGAATGAAGAAGCTTCGCCACCTCAGCAGTACTGACGCTCCCTTCTACATCCATACCATCATAAAGCCCGCGATTCCCTTCAATGATTGCTATATCGGCTTGTTGGGTGTTCAAACTGTAGGAAAAAAGAACCTGTTCATTAGTCATGAAAAAAAGATCAAGATTATAGCACGGATGATTCGCCCCCAGGCTCAACCAGCTCATGTCAATATAGTCGGGCCCCTTTTTAAAGGGTATGACTTTATACCCCTTTTGCCACCAGACCCTGCTTAAACCTACGCTAACAACAGTTTTCCCCGAATCGCCACCAATGCCTGCAATGGTAAGCCTGGGACACTGAGTCATCTTTTAGGGCCAGGAACGTCTATCGTAGCACAGGTGCCACCACCACAGCTCTTTACCGTACTCGTGGCCTTTCCACTTGACGACTTAGCCATATTTACCGTGCTTAAAACTCTTTCTACTTCTGAGGAGTTACATTTCGGACACTTCATCTCTGCTCCTTCAGTTTCTTTCTTTAATTTCAGAAACTCAAAGACATGGCCACAGCCGAGACACCTAAATTCATAAATAGGCATTAAAAACTCCTTTCCTTAAAAACTATTAGTAAAAAGAATGACCTTTCGCAAATACCCCTTTAGGTTTAGATAGAGTAGTCATTAGCATCCTCTGGAGATAATTAACTTTTCTTTTTTAATAATAAATATCTTAACCTTAAAAAGTCATAGCGTCAAGGAATTTGAGTCGGTTAGCCTTTCCAGCCTTCTCAGCACGGTTGATTCCTGTTCAGAATCCCCCAGCGCTCGATAACAGGCTGCAGTGTACTGCAGTGTTTCATGCGAATCCGGAAACTTGAGAAAGCATATCAGAGCATTGTCATATTGGCCAAGGTTCATGTAGCTTATGCCCAGACACATGGCTAATGGCTGGTTGTCGGGGAATTGTTTTAAGCCCTCGGAGAGTATCCGCAAAGAATCCTCGTATTCTCTCCGCCTCTGCCTGATAATCCCCAATCCCAGATAGGCCCTCTGGTTGGGATGGTACAACAGGGCTCTTTCGTATAACCGTTGTGCAACTTGCTCTTTTTCAGGGATGGCTTCGATTGACGCATAATCTCCGTGGCTCAAGGTCATGGCAAGTCTTGAGAGAAAATCGGCATGACTTTCATAAAGGTCCTTCTCATCTACGAGCTGGATCGCGTCTGCGAACTCGGGGAAAAGGCGGTAATAATCGGATCTGAGCTTTTGGCCGAAGGCCAGGATTGTATCTTTGGACAACTGGGGATCTGACTCAAAGTACATGATATCCTCTATTCTCTTCAACCAGACATCATCACTTAATTTTTCCCTTTGTTGAAAGTCTGCATAGAGGGCAGTACCGGGAAATATATCCAGGATATAAAAAATTATACTCAGGGGCTTGATCTCGCTGATAAGATCTATGGTTTCTTGTATAGTCTCCCAGTTTTCTCCGGGTGATCCATAAATGAAATAAGCGCGGGCCAAGATTCCGTATTTGGTGGTCAAAGCAAAAGCTCTTTTGATATCGTCTGTCTTGATATTCTTATTCAGAATACCTCTGATTTTCTCCGAGCCGCTTTCCACTCCGTAACTGATCTGGATACAGCCAGCCTTCCTCATCCAGCAGAGCATCTCTTCGTTCACGTAATTGACTCGAGATATAGCGAACCAAGTGATCTTGAGCTCCTTTTCGATAATCTTTCTGCAGATCTCTATCACCCGATCGCTTCTCATAGTAAACGTATCATCCGATACGTAGAAGAAACCAATACCCTTGCGGTAGAGCCTTTCCAGTTGCTCTACAAAGTATTCCGGTGAGTGGAATCTGACTTTATGCCCCCAAAACCTGGGCGATCCACAAAAGGTACAGTTCGCAGGGCACCCGCGGGAAGAGACAAGATGCTGGAACTCGAAGTATTTTGATGGCATAGGCAATCTGTCCAGATCTTGAATCACCTCGGGATCGCCTGTTTTTACAACCTTTCCACCCTTCTTGAAGACAATACCCTGGATATCGTTGATGCCCTCGTAGTTTTTCTGCTCTATACACTGGATCAGCCTGAGAAAGCTGTATTCGCCTTCACCCAAGACGGCGAAATCTATTTCCTTAAAGTGTTTCAGCAGATGCTCCCACAAGAAGGTCGTTCCAATGCCACCAAAGACAATTTTCACCTTCGGGAAAATCCTTTTCGCGATTTTGGCAATATCTATGCCCCCCCACCGGTTGGCGTGCAGGATGGAAAATCCAATCACGTCAGGCTTCTTCTCTCTTAGTGCCTCCTCGATCTTGTGTGGCGTCTTATTTATATCGTGCCAATTAAATATTTCGACATTGTAGTGGTTTTCTTTTAAGATTGCACCGATGTAATATAGCCCTATTGGCACCACACGCACATCCTCAGCATAGAGCCTGTCCTCAAGACAATAGGGGTAGACAAGAATTATTTTCACCTTGTTCACCTCCTTGTTTCTTTTACCGCTGCAGAGTGAATCCTTGCATTCTTCTTAGGTTAGTGAGGGAAATACTCATCCCTGCTTTGAAACGAACCTGCACCATGATAGTGCCAAAGAACGCAATTTCGCTTACGGGGAATCAAAAATTTCTACAACTTATGAAACAGGACCATGTATGGCAGATGTTAGTTTGTTCCTGATTAATTTCGATTTTCTAGTTTATGATAACATTCCTCCTCGGCATTTCTCAACCAAACTTCTTGAACAATATTGCAGTGAAAAAACTCTACGATCATACCATTGACAATTCTACCTCTTTAAAATAAAAATAGGTGTGCAAAACAATGAAAACTTCTTTTACAGAACTAAGATGTCCTTTCTGCTATTACGCTATTGAGCAGCCAAAGGAATTGAAAGAAAGAAAGCTCCGTGAATTTCCTCTCGGCATCTGTGAGCACTGTGGGGCTGTGTATGCATACGACGCCACAGGACATAATAGAGGGGCAGCTTTTGTCGAAGCATTGCTATTTGCTTGTAACTATGATGATTATGTTGCCTTTTCACTTTCAGCTGGGGAGGATTATGAAGACGCTATTATTGAAAATTATGATCCTATCTCTCATAAAGTAGTTTCTGGAAGAACTTTTGAAGATAGAACCATCAGAGGGGTACTGATTTTTGTCAAACTCAACCCAGAATTCAGGGAATTTGCAGAGGAAAAGGTAAAGGAAAAATTAAAGTCTACGCCACCACCTTTTCCAGCAAAAAAATTACGTTCGGAGAAATTTTCCAGAGACATAGTGCAAAAGTATGTATTAGAAGATAAACTTGACGAACTCCTTTCTTTGGCTGAGGAAGACACACGGGTAGTCTCTGAACTTGCCCGTATGCTCTACACACCTGATGAACATCTCCGCTGGAAGATAATTGAAATATTGGGCGATGTAAGCAAAAAAGTTGCAGAGAAAAGGCCGGATATTATTACTAAACTCTTAAACCGCCTCTTACGAAGTGCAGCAGATTCCGCCTCATCAGCCTGGGGTGCCCTGGAAGCCACAGGAGTGATAATCAGTAAAAACCCAGAGATATTTGGAGAATTTAGCCAGGCTTTACTCTCCTTTTTAAGATACAAAGATTACTGGAAGGGGGTCACATGGGCTATAGGAAAGATTGCGACAACAAAACCAGAGTTGGTCAAATATGCTTTCCGCGCCCTCTCTTCATTTTTAACGGAGCCAGACCCTACCCTGCGCGGACATGCTGCCTGGGCTTTGGGCAAGATAGGATTTAAAGATGCAATAGATGAACTAAAAAACCTTGAAAAAGATGATCAGAGGCTTTTCATATACAGAAAAAGAGAATTATTAGAAGTAACGGTAGCACAATTGGCAAAAGAGGCTATTGAAAAACTGACTGCAAAGCAGTCATCCTGAGGGCAAATGCCCGAAGGATCTCAAAGGTATGGGACCATCTATACGATATCTCGTTTCTTCTCCCTATGGTGATATCCCTGCAGATGAAAACAAGTGGGATGTGCCATTAGAAGGCGATGAATTAAAGACCCCATATAGAATATATTTCCATACTATAAGAGATTTCCTTTCCCAAGATCAATTCAAACCATTCCTTTCTTCAATCTCTCAAAAACTCGGAAAGGAGATCCATCTCAAGGAAGTCAATGAAATCATTGTCCGCACTGAAAAGCATGGACTCTTATACCACCCTGCCAGTGTTGAGTCTATCCTTAAAGAAGGCAGAGCAAAATTTGGACTGAATGTTGCTATCGCAGATATGGGCAGGCATTGGTTAAAGGAAGAATATGGAGTCCTCCAGAAATTACATACAAAATTTGATCTGCCTTATTTACCCAGGGTTTATTGTTTCGGAGAGCTCAATGCTCTGTCTTTCCTCCTCGAAGACTGGTTTGAGGGGTATCATGAATTCCATATCTCAAAAGACAAAGACGGTACTCAAAGGTTAAAACTCTGGGACTTTGACCATGGTTATATATACCTGTCTACTGACCAAAGTTTTGAAATATATAAACAGGCTTCTCAGATTCTCACTCTCTATTATGACCTTAAAGATTTCAGCCAGATCTTCCCCTGGCATCATGCTGCAGGAGACTTTGTTGTGAGAATAGAAGATAAAGCAATAGGTCACCCTCACCCTAACCCTCCCCCATTAAGGGGGAGGGCAGACAGAGGAAGCCCCTTGTCAAGGGAGGGTGAATCTATTAGTTTTGCTGATAAATACCCCCCCTCCACTGGCAGGAGGGGGTTAGGGGGAGGGGGAATAGATGTTCGCCTGACAACGGCGAGGCAATATGAGCCATTCATAGGCTTTGTAGATGAGGATGCATTAAACCCAATCCTCGCCTTATGTTATTACTTTTTGAACCTGACTATCAGAATGCGTCTGGATAAAGTTGATGGACTGGAAGAAGTTGTATGGGCAGATGATTCCTGTGTTAAAGCGACTCTCACAGGTTTTTTTGAAGCCTTGAAATTAAAGGGTGAGCTGAAAAATTATTTTGACCAAGAAGAGGATTTTGCAAGTTTACTTCAGACATTCAACCAAGAAGAACTTAAAACTATCTTTTATCCTTTAATAGACCAATACAGGGGTACTGAAGATTTTCCTGTGATAACGTCAAATATAGACAGACATGTAAGTGAGATTTATACTACTCTTCAAAATCTCCCTTGACAATCACTTCAAAGGGCATCTTGATAACCCTCGAAAGGGGCAACATGAAAGTAGCCTTCTCAGGATGGGCTGAGCCTGCTTTTTTAAAAAGCTCCTGTGACAGCTTGCAAAGTTCATCATATATTTTATAGAGTTTTACCGTCGGGTAAGTAACTTTTGTCTGAAAATCAGAGACACCGCAGGCATACGCCTTTTCCTTATCCCCATTTTTCAGGCTAAAAGGTACTCCATAGATGCGGCAGATAATTGGGCGTTTTTCATAGAGTGAACATTCTTCTTTTTCCGTCAACAGGGGACATCGTACTCTCTGTTTTCCCAACCCATAGACTTTCATCTGTGGCTTGTCCTCAAAGATCTTCAGTGTATCCTTTGCTCTCAACACCTCAGCCTCTGCCTTTTCTGCTCTGCGGAGAACATCTCTTCTTATCTTTCTTTCTAAACGATTGAAATGATAATTGATATAAGCCGCCTCTATGGGAAAGACACCAAAAATAGCATGACAACAATCGCAACAATGAATTCTACATTGCACGCTGAGAGGGTATTTTTCCTGAATTGTCTTAAAAAGATGGTCAGCCTTTTGAGCTTCTTGTGCGTACTTTGAGAAAAGATCATCTAGCATAATAAATATTCAGTTTATTGTCATTCCTGCGCAGGCAGGAATCCAGACATTATCCATAAATATCTTAATCATCTTATCCCACCAGTTGCATAAATTTTCTTCGCTTGAGGAGGCAGATGTGATGAAAAGCCCTGCCATCGACACCTTACAGCCCTCCCATGTGGTCTGCCAGCCTTTTCAGGAATACACAAAAGGTGGAATCTACGGTCACGTGTATCAGAATAAAATCTTGTCGATTTGCAGGGGTTTTCAGCATTTCTGCCTCCTTGTTAATGCAACGTTGGGGTTATATCTTAATCATCTTTCTTTTCTGGATTCCCGCTTTCGCGGGAATGACTCCGGTGAGGTCCCAGAAGCTTTAAAAAGTCAGGGTGTACTTCGAACCCTAACTCTATAGCCTTGTCACAGTTTTTAATCGCCTCATCAAACTCTCCTTTTAAATAGTAAGCATTAGCCAGGTTATTGTAGCCTAATGAAAAATCTGGAGCCGTCTCAAGAATCTTCTTGTTCACCTCAATACTCTTTTCCATATCTCCCTTCTGGAGGTAAGCATTGGCAAGGTTGCACATGGCCTGAACAATCTCCGGATTTAATTCCAATGCCTTCTGCAAGGCTTCGATAGCTTCATCGGTTTTACCCATCTGGAGGTAGGCAAAACCAAGATTTGCATAACCCCTTGCATATCGTGGTTCTATTTCTATCGCCCTTAAATTTGCCTTAACTACCTTTTCCAGATCTCCTTCCTTGAAGTAGATATAGCCCAGATTAACAAAGGACTCGAACATACGTCCGCCAACATCAATAGACTCCTCGAATGCCTCTATTGCCTCATCGAACTTTCCCTGATTCATGAAGGCGACCCCTAAATTATAGAGGGCAGAAGCACATTCGGGCTTTTCTCTCAGGCGTTTCTTCTGTTCTAAAATAAACTCTTCGATATCCTTTGGATCTTTCATGTGTATTAGTTTACCATTAAGAATAAGGGAAACAAAAGAATACGGGTGGACAGTTTATCTATCCACCCGTCTCTCAATGGCTACTGAACTATTTTCCTGAGATATGCCTTTTAGGTGCCTGTCTTACGTTGTTCCGCCTGCATCCCCTGATTTTTCAACAGATATGCCTCTTCCTTTCAAGCCATACATCGTAGAGCTGCCGGTTGAGAATAACTCCATAACGCCTTCCATCACCAGCGCAGAGGCTACACTTTTAACCTCCGAAGCACCGGTTGTCGGTATTTTCTTTTTCACACCTTCAAGCATATCTTTGAAATAGAATTTGCTCTTTGCGCTCTTTGTGGCATATTCGATAATAGCTTCTCTAACCTCTTCTTTTCCCATAATTCGCCTCTCCTCTCCTCTTATATACCGCCAACAGCCCTGGATACCGCCCACGCATGTTCTGTAAACTTAAACTGAGTCGTAGTCCTATAAGTATCAACGGCCAGGCGATAGTCATCTAAGCTCTTTTCTGTAAAGGGTATATCTGTTTTCTCAAAGAACTTCTCCCAACCAATGCGTGCTGCCCAGTCGCCAAGCCTTTCATACTTTTTCGCATCCTTTGCATAAACTTCCACGATCTTCTTAACAACGTCCGTCACTTCGGGCCAGCGCGGCATATTATTGGGCAACCATGGTATAACCACCTTTGAGAATTTCGGTCCGCTTATACGATTCGAAATCTTTCCACCAACCAATATGGCTATACCGTCTCCCTCGCTATCGGCTAACGGTAATGCCATACACATGGTATAGCAATTCCCACAGTACATACACTTTTCATTGTTGACAGTTACGCTCTTCTTCCCCTCCGGAGTAGTGTAAGGCTTAATTGCATAGAGAGGGCAGGCAGCAATAACAAGGGGAATTTCACATACCTTTCCCAGAACCTCGTGATCAATTGTGGGTGGTTTGCGGTGATAACCAAGAAGAGCGATATCAGAACAGTGCACAGCGCCACACATATTCAGGCAACAGGCCATAGCAACTCTTAATTTTGCAGGTAATTTCATGGATTTGAAATAGTCAAATAACGCATCAGCAGTGGCTTTTACTGAACCAGAGGCATCTGTTGCAGGGGTATGACAGTGTACCCAGCCCTGGGTATGAACAATGTTCGTAATGCCAAATCCTGTGCCGCCGGTAGGGAATTTATAGGAGCCCCCATGATATTTCCTGCTGTCCAAGTCCTTTTTTAAGGCTTTAGCCGTGTCTTCCTTATCTGTGATAAACTCAATGTTGTTTCTCGTTGTCCATCTCACATAGCCATTACAGTACTTATCTGCTATATCACACACTTCACGAATATATTCTACAGATATTAGCCTTGGTGCCCCAGCTCTTACGGTATAAGCCTTGTCCCCTGTCTCAGAAACATGCACTAATAATCCTGGCTCAAGTATCCGGTGAGAGACCCACTTTCCGTAATTTTTCCTGATAACAGGCGGAAGAAATTGTTCAAAACGTTGTGATCCAATATCAGTGATCCTGTTCTCTAATGGTTTTTTGGGATCGAAATAACCAAATTTACCTTTCGACATGACGTTCCTCCTTTATATTTTTATCTTGGGTGTCTCTTTCTGTATTCGTTAATGTCCCTTGACCAGCCGCCAGGAACCTCTGACTCCTTGAAGAAAACATATGGATTAGAACGGGGCTCTTTTATCATCTGAGGCATAGGCGGAATCCCAAGCACTTCAATGAACGTCTTCAGGCTCACCCGTTGAATGGTTTCTCCAATACGCTCGCGGTTCTTTCCTTCTTCAATCCACCAGTCAAATACCTTCCTGACAAGGTTTTTTTGGCTGTCATAAGGCTTTTTCGCATACATGAAGGGTATAGTCATTAGCGCAAGCTGTGCACCTTCCAAAATTGGAGCCTTTGCCCCGAAGGAAATGCTCAGGCCCTGATCAGCCCCAACTCTTAATGCCTCTGGCATGGCAGCTATACAATGCATACAGCGGGTACATTCCGCATTATTAATGGTAAGCTTCTTCCCATCCCAGTGCATACATTCTGTAGGACAGAGGTCAATTATCTCCTCCTGAATGTTGAAAGGTCCCCAATTCGCCTGTACCGCCCCTCCATTCCGCGGGATCTCACCACCAACATAGGCTTTTACTGCTTCATGGTTAATTCTGATATCATCCTTCCAGGTGCCGATATAAGCCATATCAGACCTGGCAATAGCGGCTGTGCAGCAATTGGGGCATCCGTCAAATTTAAACTTGAATTTATAAGGGAAGGCCGGCCTGTGCAATTCATCCTGGAAAGTCATAGTCATTTCATAGCACATGTCCATAGTATCATAACAGGCAAATTCGCACCTTGCCTTACCGATACAATCTGAAGGGGTACGGAGGTTTCCACCCGAACCACCCAAATCAACACCCAGATCATGGGTCAGATCAAAAAATACAGGCTCTAACTGCTCTGTAATGGAACCCAAAATGACGAGGTCACCTGTAGAACCATGCAAATTGGTCATTCCGCTTCCGCGGTATTCTACTATGTCACAAAAGGATCTCAGCCAATCACTTGTATAAAACTTGGCACTGGGTTGGTTGACTCTGATGGTATGAAAATGCGCAACAGCCGGAAATTTCGCCTGCTGGTCAGAATAACGGCCTATAACGCCGCCGCCATAGCCTAACACACCGACGATGCCTCCGTGTTTCCAGTGGGTTTCACCCTCTTTATAAGAAAGTTCAACCTGTCCCAACAAATCCTCGCAAGCCTCCATAGCCATCATGAGATTCTCTTGCCCCAATTTTTTTCTATGTAAAGCTTCTCTCTTTATATCGCTTACAAAACTGGGCCAAGGACCTTTTTCCAGTTCATCTAACATCGGGGTAGCATGTTTAACCTTAAAATTCTTCAGCTCTTCTTCTGTGTAGTTCTTGAGCTGCTCATCAGTATAAATCCTAATGTCATTGTACGTTCTATGGCCTTTTACTTCCTTATCCCACAAATGTTCTTGACCTTCAATTCCCATCATCTACCTCCTTGTCTTTAGTAAATTTTCCCATTAATCTTCTCAAAAGGAACTTTAAATCTTCCACCCCCCCTCCTGTTCAATTAAATTATTGACGCCTGATAATATGGTTTGCTATCTATTAGTTAACTACCGCTCTTATCTTCCTGTTTTTTGGGAACTTTCTCTAACTATACCTGGTTAGATTGGATACCTTTCCTAACTTGGGTTTTTAACTATAAACAACTTTATTTTTTTTGTCAAGAAGAATTTGAACCCTTTTGCATCTAAAATTGAGGCTTTAGACTGACCTTCAATTCCTTTAGAGTGGACATTATTCTAAGAGAGGAAATTACGAAATTGTTAGTTCACAACTTTGGTGAAAGCTTCCCAATGTGGGTGCATCTCTTGAGGCAGAAGTCCGAATGATTGAGCTTTAAACGAATCAAAATGTGACACCGTAAGTAAAACACACGAGGAACTTTATTCCTAAGTTTAGATGCTTAACTTTACATAATTTCTGTTTACATTCCTCCTCTCACGGATGCTATACTACTTACTTAAAAAATGAAAGACTTAATCGCAGTAAAAATATCTCAGAAGTTTTTCATAGTACTTCTCATCATCTTTACCTCATGGACTGTATATGCCCAGGAACTCCCTATTGTAAATTCAATAGAAATAAGGGGACTCAAGAGAATTGAAGAAAGCGCAGTAAAGTCTAAGATCACCCAGAGACTAGGCGAGTCTATCTCTCAAGAAAAAGTAAATGAGGACATTAAGAACATCTTCAAGATGGGGTATTTTGAAGATGCAAGGGCGGAGATTGAGCCATTTGAGGGTGGTATAAAACTCATCTATGTGGTAAAAGAAAAACCCACCATTGTAAAGATAGAATTTCAAGGCAACACAAAGTTTAATGATGCTAAGCTGAGAGAAAAGGTTACCATAACGACCGGCTCTATTGCTGATGCTGTTCTGATACAGGACAATGCGAGCAGGCTCAGAGCCTTTTATGAAGAGGAAGGATATTGGCTCTCAAGTATTGTCCCTATCCTGAAAAGAATCAGCCCAGAAGAAGTCAGCTTGACCTATCAGATAGAAGAAGGCCCAAAAATAAAGATAGAGAAAATCCTTGTAGAGGGTAACAAAGCCATCTCCACGAAAAGCATAAAAAAGATTATGGATACAAAGGAGTGGTGGATTTTCTCATTTATTACCTCTTCTGGTTATTACAAAAAGGATCGAATGGACCAAGATGTAGAAAAGATAAGAGACCTTTATTTCAATAATGGTTACATTAAAGTAGCTGTAGGGGAACCAAAAATCAAACTTACAGATAATAAAAAGGGTATGGTCATAACAATTCCGATTTCGGAAGGCGACCAATTTAAAATTTCCTCTGTGCAATTCTCTGGCAATAAGGTCTTTGGCGATGATGTGATAAAGAAAAGAATTACCCAGTTACCGAACATGCCCTTCAGCAAAGGTCAACTGAGAAAGGACATACTCTCAATATCTGAGCTGTATTCAGAGAACGGATATGCCATTGCAACGATAACTCCTGACCTGATTCCTGATGAGAACAAAAAACTTGTTGAGGTACACCTGAAGATCGACGAGGGAGACAGGTACAAGATTGGCAAGATAGAGATTTCAGGAAATATCAAGACGAGAGACAAAGTAATAAGGAGAGAGGTAAGACTTGACGAGGGTGATATCTTCAACAGCAAACTGTTGAAAAGAAGTTATGAAAGGATCAACAACCTTAACTTTTTCGAGACGGTAGACATAATCCCGAAACCACAGTCTGAGGAGAAACTGGTAGACCTGGATATCAAGGTAAAAGAACGGCCTACAGGCATGTTAAGCATCGGGGGTGGTTATAGCTCTGTTGATAAACTCATTGGAATGGTAGACCTGACACAGGGCAACCTGTTTGGGAAAGGGCAGTTATTAAAAATCAGGGGAGAATTTGGCGGAAGAACCACATACTATGAAATCAACTTCAGGGATCCTTGGTTTATGGATAAGCCTATCTCATTTTCTACAAGCATTTACAAGAGCATTAGAGACTACATACAATACTCAAAAAAGGCAACAGGATTCGGATTTTCCTTTGGTAAGGATTTTTCGGAATATGTGAAGGGTGAAGTTGAATATAATTTTGAGGATGCAACAATTTATAACGTATCTAAAGATGCTTCTATTGTTATAAAGGAACAGGAAGGCACTAATACAACCAGCCGTATTACCCCTTTCTTAGTGAGAGACTCGAGAGACAACTATCTTGACCCATCAAAGGGGTCAAGAAATTCCATCTACCTGACCTATGCAGGGATTGGAGGAACTAACAATTTTGTTAAGAGCGAAATTGACTCTGCCTGGTTTTTCCCGCTGGGAAAGACAGCGTTTATGCTCAGAGGAAGACTTGGGTATGCCTCCGGCATCTGGGGCAAGGAATTACCCCTTTACGAGAGATTCTATATAGGTGGGATATACACGATAAGGGGATTAGGTTGGGGTGAGGCTGGTCCGAGAGATCCAAAGACAGGAGATCCAATAGGAGGAACTACAGAATTAATCTTCAATTCGGAATATATTTTCCCCATCGTCAGCGAACTGAGACTTAAAGGTGTGGTCTTTTTCGATACAGGAAATTCCTATGATTCATTCGATAAATTCGGGAGTCTTAGGTATACCGCTGGAGCAGGCATACGATGGATTTCACCGATGGGACCCATCAGGGTTGAATGGGGTTACAATCTTAATAGGAAACGAGATGAGAAAGCCAGCAGAATTGAATTTACGTTTGGGACATTCTTCTAGGATTAGGATAAAGATAAAGGAGGAAAAAGAGATGAGAAGGATAGTTCTTTTGTTAATTTTTATCATGCTTTCCGTGCCAGCTTCCCTATATGCCCTTGACACAATAAAGATAGGGTGCATCGATTTCCAGAAGGTCTTGAATGAATCCGATGCAGGAAAGAAGGCTAAATCTGACCTTGAATCGCTCGTAAAATCAAAACAATCAGTTATTGACGAGAAAGGTAAGGGCGTAGAAAAGTTAAAAGCTGATCTGGAAAAACAGTCCTCAGTACTTTCTGCAGAGGCAAAGAAAAGCAAAGAAGAAGAACTCGAAAAAATGCTTAGGGAATACCAGCGGCTTGTCCAGGATTCACAGACCGAGGTAAAGAAAAAAGAACTGGAACTGACGAATGAGATCATAAAAGATATTCGTCAAATCGTAGAGAAGATGGGAGAAGAGGAAGGATACACCCTCATAATAGAACAGACAGGGGGCTTAGTCCTTTACTCCAAAAAGGACATCGACATTACGGACATAGTCATAAAAAAGTATAGCCAGCTAAAGTCTAAGCCAAAGAAATAGTGAAACTTCGAGAAATTGCATCCCTTTTGAACGGCGAGGTTATTGGAGACCCTGATATCGAAATCGCAGGGGTATCAGGTATAGACAGTGCTCGAGAGGGGGATATTACTTTTTTTTCAGCAGATAGGTACAGAAAGCAGCTCCCGGGATGCAGGGCGTCATGCGTGATGGTGAAAGAAGTGATAAATGGTCTTAATATGACGCAATTGAAGGTATCAAACCCTCATCTCGCTTTCGCAAAACTCCTCGGACATTTCTATATAAAACCACAAGAACCTATAGGGATAAGTGCGGATGCTATTGTGTCTGATAAGGCGACAATCGGAAATAATGTCTCAATTTTTCCCTTTACCTACATATCGGATGGTGTCTCCATCGATGACAGAACTATCATCTACCCGTATGTCTTTGTAGGCCATAATACTATGATAGGAAAAGACTGTGTCATCTATCCAAATGTAGTTCTCAGAGAGAATGTAAAAATCGGCAACAGGGTCATAATACATTCCAGCTCAGTCATAGGCTCAGACGGATTCGGTTATGTGCTCGAAGAGGGCAGACATTATAAAATTCCCCAGGTGGGTGGTGTTATTATTGAGGACGATGTTGAGATAGGTTCAAATGTCTCTGTTGATAGGGCAACAACAGGAAATACCGTAATAGGTGAGGGCACGAAAATAGATAACCTCGTCCAGATAGGACATAATGTGACAATTGGAAAGAACTCAATTATCGTTGCCCAAGTTGGAATCGGAGGCAGCACTGAAATAGGTGATTTTGTCACCTTAGCCGGTCAGGTAGGTGTTGCCGATCATACCACGATAGGATCTGAGACTATAATTGGTGCCCAGTCAGGCGTCATGGGAACTATTTCAAAAGGAGTCTACTCCGGTTCACCTGTAATGCCCCATAGGGAATGGTTAAAGGCACAGGCTATATTCACAAAACTTCCAGAACTTTATAAGAAGATAAAAGAACTCGAAGAAAAGCTCAATGAGCTCGAAAGGAGGGATCATCCTAAATGATGGATATAAAAGAGATACAAAAATTTTTACCCCATAGGTATCCCTTTCTTTTAGTAGACAAGGTTGTAGAGATAGAACCTGGGGAAAAGGCTGTTGGGATTAAAAATGTGACCGTCAATGAGCAGTTTTTCCAGGGGCATTTCCCCGGGCGACCGATCATGCCTGGAGTCTTGATCATAGAAGCAATGGCACAGGTAGCAGGAGTACTTGCTTTCCGTTCAGGGGCTCCGGTAGGGAAATCCGTTTATTTCATGAGTATAGAAAAGGCGAAATTCAGAAGGCCTGTTGTTCCGGGAGATCAGCTCAGATTAGAGATAAATGTACTTCAGCGCAGGGGGAACGTATGGAAGTGCTCAGGAAATGCAACCGTCGAAGAAAAGGTGGCTGCTGAGACTGAATTTACTTTTATGGTTTCAGATACAGAGATGTGACCGTGGAAAAAGAAATTCATCCCACATCCATTGTAAACCCAAAAGCAGAAATAGAGGAAGATGTTGTTATTGGTGCTTTCTGCATTATTGGTGAAGGTGCCTATATAAAGAAAGGCACAAAGCTGATTTCAAATGTGATCATCGAAGGAGACACAACGATAGGCGAAAACTGCATTGTGTATCCCTTCACGAGCATCGGTCTTCCACCACAGGACGTGAAATATAAGGGAGAGAAAACAGGCGTAAATATAGGAAGCAATAATATAATACGAGAATACATAACAATCCACAGGGCATCAGTTGGTGGAGATGGCGTAACAACAATTGGAGATAATAATTTTCTCATGGCCTATGTCCATATTGCCCATGACTGTAAAATAGGCAGCAATATTATCATGGCAAACGCTGCTACCCTTGGAGGTCACGTGGTAATTGAAGATTATGCTGTGATAGGTGGCCTGACTGCGATACACCAGTTCACAAGGATTGGTGCTTATGCAATAGTTGGTGGATTCAGTGGAGTAGGACAGGATATACCACCCTACACCATAGCCTCAGGTGCAAGAGCAAAGCTCTTCGGGCTTAATACGATCGGGCTAAAGCGGCATGGCTTCTCTGATTCAATGATGAATGATCTCAAAAAGGCATATAAGATTCTCTTCAGGGAGAAGAGGACATTAAAAGATGCGATAAAAAAAATACAAGAAGATCTCCCATACACTGATGAAATAAAGCACCTCATCGAGTTCATCCAGAAGAACAAAAGAGGCATCTGTAGATAAACACCGTTTAAGGCTTGTTCTCTATTTATTACGGTTTCAAAAGTATAACGACATTAGTTATAAAATCCCTCCTAACCTCCCTTTACCAAAGGGAGGAAATACCCCTCTTTGGAACCAGGGGTAAGGGGAGATTTTAAGGTAAATGTATTTTCAATTGTGATATGTATTATTGCCAATAATGCATTGGAATAAACATCTGCATAAACAGGCATAACAGAAAACATGAATGATCTCTTAAAAAAAAGATTTAAGGGAAGCGATTTTCAATGAAAAAATTGGGTTTAATTGCCGGTATGGGAGAGCTCCCAAAGACTATCGCTTCAGAGGCACGGGCTCAGGGATACACCGTCTTTGCTATTGCCCTCGATCCCCTTGCTGATAGATCTCTATCTTCCTGCGTTGATGAGATAAAATGGGTGAATGTCGGCAAATTCGGCGAGATAATAGGCACCCTGACAAAATATGAAATAAAAGAGGCAATCATGGTTGGGAAGGTGCCGAAGTCGTTGCTCTACAAAAGCAAAATCATACCAGACATGAGGGCAATGAAACTCCTCTTTTCATTGAAGGACAGAAGCGATGAATCAATCTTGCAGGCTATTGCAACAGAGTTAGAAAAAGAAGGCATAAACCTGCTCAACATAGCATCCTTGAGCTCCACCCTCATCACACCTGAGGGAATACTCACAGAGGATAACCTTACAGAGGATGAATGGAAGGATATCGCCTTTGGCTGGAAGATTGCTAAGGAGATGGGCAGGCTGGATATAGGTCAGACCGTTGTTGTTAAAAATCAGGCTGTGATGGCTGTTGAGGCCATTGAGGGAACAGATGAAGCGATAAAGAGAGGGGGAAGGCTAGCAGGCAATGGAGCTGTGGTCGTAAAGGTCAGCAAGCCAAACCAGGATATGAGATTTGACCTGCCTGTCGTAGGATTAAATACCATAGGATCCATGATTGAGGTAGGCGCAAGAACACTGGCTGTTGAGGCAAAAAAAAGCATTATCCTGAACAAAGACAAAATGATTGAAGAGTCAAAAAAAGCAGGCATTTCAGTTGTAGGCTATATAGGATAAGCACACTTAAACCTCTCCCATTACTTTCTGTGGTTCACACTTCTCCTGTTGGAAAGGATTCAAAATGGCAAAAAAAGAATATCTGATTAATTTGTTCGGGACGGTACACCAGAGATATGACCTTTTAAATCATGTCCTCAGCTTATACCTTGACAAAGGCTGGCGAAAATCCTTGGTTGAGCAGGTACATTCTGTTCATCTGAAGAGAATACTGGATGTTTGCACAGGAACAGGTGATCTGGCGGTTGAATTTGCAAAAAGGCATCCTGGAGCTGAGATCATAGGAGTAGACATCTCAGACCAGATGCTGAAAATAGGTCATGAGAAAATTAAGAGTTTAGGTCTGAATGGCAGAATAGTCTTACAGCAATCTGACCTTTTTCATCTTCCCTTTAAAGATGAGGTTTTTGAGGTAGTCAGTATCGGGTTTGGTCTGAGAAACCTCCACGATTTTAAAAGTGGAATTAAAGAGATGGTCAGAGTCTTAAAAAAAGATGGATTACTTCTGATATTGGAACTTTCTCTACCACAGGTCCCTCTTTTAAAAAATATCTACCTTTTCTATCTAAAAAATATTGTGCCAAAAATAGGAGGATTGATATCAGGCTCAAAATCTTCCTATGCTTACCTTTCATCCTCTATAATCGGATTCCCTAAAAAAGATGAAGTCATAGAACTGCTCAAAGCTGAGGGATTAAGCAATATCAATTATCAAAGCCTATCTGGAGGAATAGCCGCTATCTATGTAGGGAAGAAGTAAAAAAGCCTTCCCATTATATAGATGCCTAACTTTTTTATTTATAAAATCAGTGGAGAATTCGGAGAATTTTCCTTTTCAGCAATTTCTTTGATTTGTTGACAGAGGTCAAATATTGGGTCATTGTCAGGGTATAAAGTCTTCGGGTATTTTGTTAAAACCGGTACCTATATTGATCATTTCTGGTTATAATCAGCACTATCAAGTGTTAGAGATACCTGGCTACCTCTTGGAGCGGTCACTCTCTATTAACGGCGCGCGACGTGTATTCTCACCTCGACCAAGTGTTCCTGACGGTCATCAACAAGGGGAATAGCCTTGTCGTGTTGCTCAACGCCATCGACGGTCACACTCGTCTCGCCGTTCCCGGAACGCTCTTGCAGGACAGTGATATGATAGATAGTTTCCCGGTATCGGTAGTGTACCTTGAATGTTTCCCAATCCGCAGGGAGGCACGGCGCGAAACGCAGTTTGTCTATTTCAAGCCTCAGCCCAAGGAGTGATTCCACGATAAGCCGGTACATCCAGCCGGCCGATCCCGTGTACCACGTCCATCCACCGCGGCCAGTGTGTGGCGGGAGCGCATATACGTCAGCAGCGACGACGTACGGTTCCACTTTGTAGGTTGCAATCCCCTCCGGAGATCTCGCATGGTTCACCGGGTTGATCATTGCCAACAGTTCCCACGCATGCCGGCTATCGCCTAATGCAGCGAACGCCATTGCTGCCCAGATCGCCCCATGAGTGTACTGCCCGCCATTCTCCCTGACGCCCGGGACGTATCCCTTTATATAGCCAGGGTTCAAATTCGACTTGTCGAACGGCGGGTCCAAGAGTTGGATCAATGCATAGTCCCGGCGAACGAGGCGCTTATCCACCGCTTCCATTGCCATGCGCGAGCGTTTGGCATCCCCGGCACCGGATAGAACAGACCAGCTTTGCGCAATGGAATCAATTTGGCATTCGGGATTACTCGCCGAACCGAGCGGCGAGCCGTCGTCGAAGTAAGCGCGGCGGTACCACTCACCATCCCAGCCATTCTGCTCGATATTCTGGCGCAGTTGAGCCGCCTCCCTCTGGCAGCGTTCGACGAAGGGTAGGTCACCATGCACGCGTGCAATCTCAGTGAACCGCATGAGCACTTCATAAAGGAAGAATCCCAACCAAATGCTTTCGCCTTTGCCGTGTTCGCCGACAATGTTCATGCCGTCGTTCCAATCACCCGAGCCGATGAGCGGCAGTCCGTGCTCGCCAAGGCTGATGCCCCTCAGGATGGCTCGCACACAGTGATCGTACAAGCTGGTCGCCTGTTTAGACCGGCCGGGAAGATCGAAATACGAGTCCTCGTCTGTGTTTACCGGGCGGCCCTCGATGAAGTGGACGGGTTCATCTAATACCCCGGCGTCTCCGGTGCTGAGAACGTAACGGCACGTAGCCAACGGCAACCAGAGGAAATCGTCCGAACAGTGTGTACGCACGCCACGACCAGACGGAGGATGCCACCAATGCTGGACATCTCCCTCCCGGAACTGACGGGCAGCGCAGAGGAGGAGGTGCTCGCGCACGAGGCGCGGCTCGGCGTGGACGAGCGCCATCACGTCCTGCAACTGATCGCGGAAACCGAAGGCACCCCCCGGCTGATAGTATCCGTTCCGGGCCCAAAGACGGCACGCTATAGTTTGGTACAGGAGCCAGCCGTTGGTCAGGACGTTGACGGACTGGTCGGGTGTTTCCACATTCACTGCGCCGAGAGTGTGATTCCAATACTGCCAGACCGTTTCGAGCGCGCCGCGCGCTGCAGTAAATCCCCGGAAGCGACGCACTATGTTGCTGGCGTCATCGGCATCTTGCCCTACGCCGAGCCTGAAGATAATCTCACGCTCTTGTCCGTCGGCCAGATCGAATGGAACCTGGATAGCAGCGCAGGGATCCAAAGCGGACCCTACCTTGCCGGAAAGCCTCGACTGAGTCATCGCGGCCGGACTCCGAAGCGTGCCGTTGCGCCCAAGGAACTCAGTCCGGTCGCCGCTTAATGTCCGGGTCGTATCGTCCACATCGAAGAAGGCAATCCGGTCGGCGAACTCCGTGTTGTACGGGTTCCGCGCGAAGATCGCGCCGCTGCCGGGGTCAACTTCGGTGACTACATGCATTAACGACTTCGGTCGCAGATCTCCCAGCACCCATTCCACGTAGCCCGTCGCGGAGAGTCGGCGTGATCGGCCTGATTCGTTCCGCACCTTCAACACCGTGAACTTGACCGATGCGTCCAGGGCCACGTAAACCCACACCTCTGAGCGGATGCCGCCCTCCGTGTGCTCGAAGATGCTGTAGCCGAATCCGTGGCGGCTGACGTAATGCATCGCCCCACGGCTGGGCAACGGTGTGGGGGACCAGAAGTGGCCGCTCTCTTCATCACGGAGGTAAAAAGCTTCTCCGCTCGAATCGCTCACCGGATCGTTCCCCCAGGGAGTGAGGCGGAACTCGTGTGCATTCTCGCTCCATGTGTAGGCAAGGCCGCTCTCTGAGATGACGGTTCCGAAGTGTGGATTTGCCAGCACATTCACCCATGGCGCCGGAGTCACCTGCCCGTGCGTGGTCGTAATTATGTACTCGCGTCCATCAGGCGTGAATCCGCCGAGTCCATTAAAGAACATCAGATCATGACGAGGCAATGCAACTGCCGTCGTGGGTTCGTCGCGGTGCTTCCGGGTAGGCCTGAGGTGCGGTACTATTGCTTCCACAACACCGCGACGGTTAATCTGGTCCGTCAGTGATCCCCTTCTATCGGTGATGATGGCGCGAGCGACCGATTGCATAAGTATGCGGTCCTCGTTCGATATCTGGTCCGCAGGCCTTACGAAAATGCCGCCTGGTCGATCTGTCACGTTGGCTTCGGTACCTGCAGCAATTAGCCCCATGATCTGTTCTTGCAGAAGTTGCCGGTAACCGGCGTGATCTTCGTTCCAGATCACCAAGTCCACCGCCAGCCCTTTTAGACGCCAGTATGCGTGGGCCTGCACGAGTTGGCGCACCAGGTCGATATTTGCCGGATCTTCAATCTGCAGCAGCACGATCGGCAAATCGCCGGAGATGGCGTAGCCCCAGAGACCGGATTGACCCCGCTGGTTTTTGATGAGGACGCCCGGTTCGGCGCGCAGCGAAGAATTAGCATAGATTATCGAGCTGGCAAGGCGCCCATAGAGTTGCGCGTCGGCCTCTGACGCATTGAACTGCCGCAGAAACACCTGGC
>Ga0315282_10001071_pt1 | contig 52693 bp, 39 predicted proteins | sample YL17G07_20_MG_FD_203693 | JGI IMG/M metagenome (GOLD analysis project Ga0315282, IMG submission 203693) | Sediment microbial communities from Yellowstone Lake, YNP, Wyoming, USA - YL17G07_20 | ecosystem: Environmental > Aquatic > Freshwater > Lake > Sediment | place: USA: Wyoming | collected...
CAAACGGGCATACACGCACCAATGAGTGCACAGCCATAACTGTCGGAGCCAACAGGCTCCTATCGTATCATAAGCGTTTCTTCCTGACACCAGCCGCGAAGCGGCTGACCGACTCGCAATGACATGAGAGGCGGTCAGCGGCGGGGGGCGACATTGGGGAAGGTCCGAGAACTGAGGGTGTTGTCGCGGCGTGGACAAAACGCTAAACCGCCGTCGCGAATTGGCCGATTCCACTTCCAGTGGCGATATTCGAGTGGCAAAATGAACAAAAAAGCTTTGACTTCGCTTCCGCCGGGTCGATAATGACCGTGCGGTGGAACTGTTATCGGATGTGACGCTGGGCCGCAAATCAGGCTCGGCGGCGAAAGGACGCGGCCCGGGGGAGACCCCGGCGGTAATTCATGACGGCCGAGACAAGTTACGATTCGCTGTTCGGAAAGCTGGCGGTAGAGCAGGGGCTCTGCACGGATGAGGAGCTCCGCCGCTCGCTCCAAGAGCTCAAGGAACGCCGCAAAGTCGATCCCCTGATGCTGCAGGATTTGATGGTCCAGCTCGGGTACGTCACGGCGAGCCAGGCGGAACGACTCAAGAGCAGCATCAAAGAGAGTAAAGTCGCGGCACAGCAAATCCCCGGGTATAAGATCATCGGCAAGGTCGGGGCTGGGGCGATGGCGGTGGTGTACAAGGCCAAGCAAATCAGCCTCAACCGCACTGTGGCGATTAAAGTTCTGCCACGCCGTTTCAGCGAAAACCCCGAATACGTGGGGCGGTTCTACAAAGAGGGCCAGGCCGCCGGTAAATTGAACCACCCCAATATCGTCCAAGCCATCGACGTGGGCGAGTCCGCGGGCTATCACTACTTCGTGATGGAATTTGTAGAGGGCAAGACCATCGCGGATGACCTGAACGCGGGGCACATTTTCGGCGAGCAGGAGGCGATCGAAATCATCATCCAGGTCTGCCACGCCCTGCAGCACGCGCACGCCCACGGCCTGGTCCACCGCGACGTCAAGCCCAAAAACATCATGATCAACACGCAGGGCGTGGTGAAGCTGGCCGACATGGGCCTGGCCCGCGAGACGACCGACATCGAGGCCGCCCAGAGCGAAGAAGGCAAGGCCTACGGCACGCCCTACTACATCGCCCCCGAGCAGATCCGCGGCAAGATCGACATCGACGGCCGGGCCGACATCTACGGCCTCGGCGCCACCTTCTACCACATGGTCACCGGCCGCGTCCCCTTCACCGGCGACGACTCCGCCGAGATCATGAAAAAACACCTCAAGGAAAAGCTCGTCCCCCCCGACCACATCAACACCTCCCTCTCCGCCGGCGTCTCCGAAGTCATCGAGATCATGATGGCCAAGCACCGCGAGGACCGCTACAACAACGTCGACGAGCTGCTCCTGGACCTCGAAGCCCTCCGCCAGGGCCAGCCCCCCCTCCAGGCCCACAAACGATTCGACGTCTCCATGCTCGAGCAGCTCGAAGAGGGCGACATCGTCGAGCCCGAGGAGCAGGCCAATCCCGACGACCTCATCACCCGCTATCGTCTGGCCGTCCTGGTCCTCGGTGCCGTCACCGCCATCAGTGTCCTGGCCGTGATCCTCCTCCTCGCCCTCCGCCGCTGACCGCCACGGCAGGCAAGAAGATCGGAAGGTGAGAAGGTAAGAGTCCCCTCGGCCGCAATCATCAATCATCCATCATCAATAATCAATCCGCACGCCCCCCCGTCGTCTCAAATCTCATATCTCAAATCCCCTCTGCTTTCATCGCCGGGCACCGACTTTGTCATTCCTGCGCAAGGTCCCCCTCGACCTGATCGAGGGCAGGAATCCACTTTCTCCCTCTCGCCAAGCCGCAAAGATCGCCAAGAATTGCAGCCGGCGACTGCCAACCGTGAACCGAGAACTGCCTCTTTCGACGCGGATTGACCCAGCCCGGCCTTCGGCCGGAACCAAGTTTACCTCTCGCCAAGCACGCCAAGAGCGCAAAGAATGAAGGGGGGAATGTATCTCCCTTGGCGATCTCTGCGTCCCTCGATCCAGTCGAGGGCAAGCTTTGCGAGAGACATAATCCTTTTGGCTATCAAGACTTGCAGCCTCCCGTCGGAATTGTCTGGAAAAGATTTCGAGTTGTTGCGGGTTTGTAACACGGATGGACACGGATTCGACCAATCATCAATCGTAAATCGTGAATGGTCAATCCAAAGGCCCTTCTGCTCGCCCAAAATGAGTGAGGCGTCCCGCGGAATTCATGAGCGCTTGTTTTTGATGGTTTTCCGGCGGTCCCGGTGTATACTGATGGCGTCAGCTCACCGCCGAAGCGGACACGGCCGGCTGCGTCGAACGGGAGCGCAATTGGGAAATCCATATGGACTGGCACGAACGCATCACCATAGACCCGAATATTCTTGTGGGCAAGCCCATCATCAAAGGCACCCGCATCGCCGTGGAGTTCGTCATCGATCTGCTTGCTCGCGGCTGGACCGTCGAGCAGATTCTCAAGGAATACGACCACCTGACCCGGGACGACGTCCACGCCTGCCTCGCCTATGCAGGAGAACTGGTCCGAGAGGAAAAGGTCTACTCCCTTCCGGCCGAACGGTAACAATGCGCATCATCGCCAATGAGAACGTCAGTGCAACGGTCATCCGCGAACTGCGAAGCCGCGGCCATGACGTCGTATCCGTCAAGGAATCCATGCGGTCGGCGCCGGACTACGCCGTTCTTCGGCGAGCTGTCCAAGAGGATCGGCTGGTGATCACCCACGACAAGGACTTCGGGGTCTTGGCCTTTCGCTGGGGACTACCCGCCACATCGGGCGTGATCCTGTTCCGCCTGTCAGCGGACAACCCGGATGCAGACAATCGGCGAGTCCTGACGGTTCTGGGCCGCCGCACGGATTGGTCCGGCCATTTCTCCGTTGTTACGGATGACCGAGTCCGCATCCGCCTCTTGCCAACTCAAGGACCAAAGGGAAACGCCTGAGAACGCGGAGCCCGCCAAGACCGCCAAGGTTTCCAGCGAACAACCGGCAACGAACCACCAGCAACCATCTTGCCGCCCTCTTCCGAAGAACTGCCCGCCCCCCCTGAGTTCCCCCGCTGACCACTGCCAACCGACTGCCGACTACTGCCCTTTCTCGCGCAGAGCACGCAAAGGCACGCAAAGGTGATGATTTCGACGCGGATTCACCCAGCCCGGCCCTCGGCCGGAACCAAGATTACCTCTCGCCAAGCACGCCAAGAGCGCAAAGAATGAAGGGGGGAATGTATCTCCCTTGGCGATCTCTGCGTCCCTCGATCCAGTCGAGGGCAAGCTTTGCGAGAGACATAATCCTCTTGGTTATCAAGACTTGCAGCCTCCCGTCGGAATTATCTGGAAAAGATTTCGAGTTGTTGCGGGTTTGTAGCGCAGATTGACACGGATCTGACCCCAATCCGCAATCCGAAATCAGCAGTCCGAAATCGGAACGGCCTCCGGCCATCAATCATCAATTATCAATCATCAATAATCAATCCAAAGGCCCCCGCCCGTGTTCTCTTTTCACACGATTTCACACAAATGAACATCCCCTCCGCAACGCCTTGGCATTCACGGACTTATGCTGACCTCTCCCGAAGCCTTGCCGCACCTCTCTAATCCCCCCTCTTTCTCACGCAGAGTCCGCAAAGCCCGCCAAGGAACAAGCTCGTAGGGTGTGCCATGTACACTGATTCCGCTACCCGATGACCACGAAGCTCACGAAGCGACACGAAGATTTCCTACCAACAACGAACAACCATCAACCGAGTTGCCACCGACTACCAATTACCGCGTTCTTCCACGTAAATTCTTGTTTGACGGTTGCGTCCACCGAGTGTATAATCTTACCGGTAAGACAATGAAAGGAAATACCGATGAGACCCTTGGCTACTACGAAGATGTCGTCGAAAGGCCAGGTTGTTATCCCTGAGGAGATCCGGCGGGAGCTCGGACTCGACGCCGGAACGCAGTTTATCGTCGTGGGGGAGGATGACGTAGTGATCCTGAAGATGGTCAGGGCTCCCTCCATGCAGGACTTCGACCGGCTCGTCCGCAAAGCCCGCGCCCAGGCCAAATCCGCCGGCCTGAAACGCTCCGATATCGCCTCTGCGATCTCCGAGGTCCGCAAGCGTCCCCGAATCAAGTAAGACGGTCCCGGGATTGCCTGCTCAATTGGAGATTGCAGACCTGACCTCCGTCCTCCCTCTCCGGCCTATTAAAGATTAAAGAAAGGGCTGAGCCTCGAAGGCCCCCTAGCGAAGGAACTTATCACCGTTGAAGTGTATGAGGTGGTCTGGGATTTCCTGAATCCACACTTCGGTTTCCCATGCGATCTCGGTGATGTGGCTCTTGAACTCCTTGAAGTCAGGAAACGCACTTACGTAAATGCGCATCGCATCAACCTCTGATAAAAGCTGCTCAAGCTCGTAACGCCTCTTGGGCGATACCGGGCCGTGCGATGTAACAGCCTCGACTAAGAAGAGGCGTCTTGTGTCGGGGTGGTAGAGGACAACGTCCGGCAGTTTCCCATGCTCATCCACCGGGACGTTCAACTGGCTCAACGTTTCTCTGTAGAGATAGAATTCCTTCTTTGCCGCATCGCCGAGGTAAAGAAGAAAAGCGCCCGGTGCGAAACGAGGCGCGAAATCCTCCACCACCGCAGCCTCCAATTTGTTGTGTTTCCCAGGCGAGAGATGGAGCGTCTTTCCATCGGGCGTTCTGACAGGGACTCCTCGCGTGAGCTTCGCCCCTGCATAAACCTTCATCAGAGTCGTCCTCTTTGCGAGGAACCCGGATAGTTGCGCCGACCATGCTACGGTGCCGAAAGAACGGATCACAGGAAGGACTTCGGGGGTCAGAGCGTAGTGGGTAAGAGGGCTGTTTGTTGGTAGACTGGGATCCTCGGGATTCCGTTCGAGAATCTGCGCCTGCTCCAATTGATGGACTACCTGTCGTCGGACAACCTCTCTCGTGTTCTCGGCGTATTTTCGGCCGTATTCGGTCTCAATGAAGACCAGAATATCGTGTATTCTCAGCCTTGGTGCCTCGGCTGATTCCCATGGGGTCTTCTTGCCTATCCTCGCCAATGCAAGGAGTGTGAGAGCAGAGATTTCGTTGCACTGAGCCTTGGGTAGTCCAAGGTCGGCCAACAGCTTCTGTGCTTCCTCAACACGGTGCATGCGCCTGTCCAATCAACACCTTCCGTTCTGTGGCCTATATCCCACAATGTGGGCGAGACGATCGTCTATGAATTCCTGGGTCACATCGGATTTCAACAGGCGCAAGTCTCGGCCCAACTCTGCAATCGCATGAAGCGGAGGCAGACGGATAGCCTTAATTTCAGAGGCGCCTACCTGCGTGTTGCCGTTGCAGATGCGGAAATACCTGTCGAGAAGCGAGCTGTTCAGGATACCGGCAAGGCCGAACGCTTCATTGGCACTCAGCGGGCGCTCCGGCCTGAGAATGTAGTTGAGATGATTCTCAATCCCGACCCATTCGAATGGCAAGTCCTCCTTGAGGAGCGGAGCCGCCACCAATCGTCTCTGGTCATCTTTTGTGCTGAAACGTCGTAGAAGAACCATGTTAGCGTTTCGGAGCAACAGTCTGCGCTGACGAGTGGTTTCACAGTCTGCTATGAACTGGGAATCTGCATCGCGAGTCCCTCCGTTCCGGCAAGGCCACGACATCCGCATCACCTGGACATTTCGCATCCACAGTAGGGGCACCAACCCACGAGGTCTATCGGTATCGGAACGTACGATGAACTCCTTGCTTCTGAAAGGTACGACAGGCCCAGTCGATATCTGTAAGCCATAGTCGCTGAGGGTAGCTTCCCAGGCATCGACGCTACGAAGGATGGACATATCCGCGCGATCTGTAGGAAGGCGAAGGATAATGTCTCGATCTCGACGCATTAGGACGTGTTTTATCGCGACCGACCTTAAAGGCGGCCGATGCAAATCGTCAGAATTCTTCGACGCGGAGACTGTCACGCGTGTTGGTGACGCGCTCTTGACGGCCTTGAGAATGATATTCTCCTGAAGCACGGACTGGCTGGAAAATATGTCTTTTCGGGAATCAAACACGTGAATGCGGATCGGCGTCATTTGGGCGAAGAAGACCCTGCGGAAAGCCTCGAAGTACTTGCCCGTCGTGTAGCTCCGCGGCGTTATGAACACCATGACACCCGACTCCCTGAGAGCCTTCATGCCTGTCATCATGAAAAGTGCGTACAGGTTAGGCTGTCCGTATATCGCTTCTTCCACGCTGAGGGAGCGGGGGTCATCGCCTGCGATCTTCAGGTAAGGCGGATTAGATATCGCTAAGTCGTACCTCCCCAATATCCCTGTCGAAGCGAGATGATTGGCGGAAAGGACAAAGTCCTCGTTGATGATCGTGAAATCCAGAGTGATGCCGCGTTCCGCGAGCCAGGAAGAGAGGTAGGTCATCGACTTTTGGAGGTATTTCACCACGGTGTCATCATTTTCGTACAAGTCGAGTTGCACGTTGGTAGTGGTGTTGCTTTGAGCGAGGCGTTCACAGACAGCGCAAGAGAGGATGCCCACGCCCGCACCGGGATCCAGGATGCGCACCGGCGATTCACGTTGGTTCAAAGACAAATCTGCCATGAATTCAGCCACCTCTCGAGGAGTGAAGAACTGGCCTCTTTCCTTGCGGTGCTCTTGGCAGCTCGAATCCACGTATTGCTTGGCGAGCGTCTCGCAATTCACGGACGGAAGGACATGATTCACCAAAGATGAGCCAGACGGCGTTTGTCTGTGACTATGAGGAGTGATTGCGTAAGTGTCGATGTCCAGCCGGGTTATGGTGACACTGGCACCCGCCGGTAGCTTGTGAACGCGCACAAAGTCCTTGAACCATTTCCGCTCTCTGAATATCCAGCGCGGCTGTCCGGTCTTTCGGTCGGTTGGGATGTCCGTTGCTATTGGCGAGTCGAGCCCTTCTACGCGGAGCTTGACCAATCTCCCCAAGCCATCCTTCCTTGCAGGTCCTCCAAAGATGCCCGGCGGGAAGAACTCCCTCCCACACGAGCGAATGTTCAAGTTCCCCTCTCTATGGGCTGCAGGCGTGATTTCTATTACTTTCGATTCCATTCCTGATGTTCCTGCTTGTCTGAACGTCATGAGAGACAGTCCGGCCCATAGTAGAACACACTCTCGCAGAAATGGCAACCCCTAGGCGGTCAGACCCACACACTTCACAATCCACTTGGCGTTCGGCGCCACCCGTGCCGGCTTTAGGCTCGTGACGCGGCGAACCTGTCGCAGGGAAGAATTTGAGGGGTCCGGTACTTTCCGTGGATTCTCGTGCTGTTCTTCGCGTTCTTCGTGGCCTTCGTGGTGGAGAAGCAGTAGTCGGTAGCCTTTGGAATTGATTATTGATGATTTACGATTGATGATTGAGTCGAATCCGTGTCAATCCGCGTGAATCCGTGTCGGGTCATTTTTCTCTGTGGTCTCGGTGTTCTCCGTGGCAGAAAGACCGGTTGTCGGTAGTCAGTTCCCGGTTGTCGCCTCAGAATCCGCGTCCATCGGCGTTAATCTGCGGATTCTCCTACGGGCGTCCTTTCCTTCTTCCCTTCTTGCCCTCGGACCTTTTTGGCTTCCTGGGTTCTGCGGCTGCCGCTTTACGGCGGGCGCGCTGGAGCTTGCGGCTGCGGCGGCGGGCTTCGGCTCGGGCCTCGAGGGCTTCGGGACTGTTGTAGAGGGCCTCACGCTGGTCGGCGGGCCATTCGTCCGGCAGGTTCAGGTAGGCGAACTGGCCGTGCAGCATGATCGCCATGCGGTCGTGCGCGCGGGCGGCCTCGATCTCTTCGGCGAACAGGCCGATGTGGACACGCACCGAAAGGTGCCCGATATCCGCGGTCCATTTGGTGCCGTGGCGGCAGACGCCGCGATATTGGGACGTTCCGCCACGCGGCCCGGCGTTGCACACGTTCTGGCGGTTGGAGCAGTTGCGCAAATTGCTCCGGCGGTTGTCGGCGCCGTTGCGATTGATGTGGTCGACGACTTGGCCCCTGCGCGGCTTCATGATCTCGCGGTGCATCAGGATCACTTTGCCGTTGACCTTTCGGAAGGCATAGACCGTGTTGTCGGAGACCATGGCGAGCCAGTTGTACTTGCTGAGCCATTCGTAGTCGGCGGCGTCCACGATGGCGAAGTAGCCCCGGGTCAGCGGGATAAACCGGATGTCGCCGGACAGCGGCTCGGGGACGGGGAGGCGGTAGGAGGGGTCGTGACGCACGACGAAGTTACGGCAGGTGCCGCCCGGACACACCGCCCGCAGCCGGCCCGGGCACTCCGCACAGTTGGCACACATCAGCGTCGCCGGCCAGCCCCGCAAGAGCTGCTGCATCCAGAACCCCGGCTCCCGCACGCCGTACGCACACTCGGAACAAATCCGCTTCTTCATATCGCCTCCATCTCTCGTGGCATGGGCATCTTGCCCATGAGTGGCGGGGCCATCCTGGCCCTGGACGTTGCTCTCTTTCATGGGCGGGACGCCCATGCTACGCCTTTCCACGGGCGGGACGCCCGTGGGACACATGGGCGAGATGCCCATGCTACGGCTGGCACCCGCCGGCTGATACCACGCCGCAAGTTCCAGCGTTGGGTAAATAATAAACGCATCAGCAAGATTCGTCAATAAAAAAATGTCGCGACCGCGGGCGCGCAACCCCTTGTCAAGGCAGGGGATAGGAAGCCCAGCCCAAAATTCGAAGCACGAAACACGAAATCCGAAACAAGCACGAAGCTCGAAGGCTGAAAATGTAAAATAGTCCGTTTGCTCAGCCTGTTTGGCTCATTCGGATTTGACTGATTAGAATTTGCTTCGAGTTTCCGGAAAGACGCCGGGCAACAGGCATCCCCCTGCGGCGGAGTTGTCGAGATTCGGATTTCGAATTTGCCGCCCCTTGTGAGGTGGCGGCCTGTTTGGGCCGATATAATGGGGGTATGGCCAAAGGCGGCGCCCATTTTTCGTCGGAAGAGCTGGTGAAGGTGCTGAGCCACTATGAGATCGGGGTGGTGCACCGGGTGGCGCCATTGTCGGGCGGGGACCGGCGGGCCCCGAAGGTGGTGGTGACGGCGGACCGTGGGATGTTCGTGCTGAAGCGTCGGCCGCGTGGGCGGGACGACCTGTCGCGTGTCGCGTTTGCCCACGCCGTACACAAGCGGCTCACCGAGCGGGCCTTCCCCGTACCCGACCTCGTCCCGACCACCGACGACGGCGGCACCGCGCTGAGCATCGAGAACCACATCTATGAGTTCTTCCGGTACGTGGAGGGCGAGCGCTGCGACGGCTCGGCGGAAGAAACGCGCGAGGCGGGCCGGCAACTGGCCTTGTTCCATAAGGACCTGGCGCAGATGTCGCCGCCTTCGAGTCCGACGGGCGGCGTCGCCGGCTGGGCGACCGAGGGCTGCTTCCACGATTCGCAGATGGTCCGGCGGCACCTGAAGCTCATCAGCTCCGGCCGACACACCGGCTCGATCCGCAAGGCCCGCGCCGTCGTCGAGTCGCTGCTGATCCGCTACGACCGGTGCAGCGCCCGCGTCAATCGCTTCGCGTTCGCCGCCTGGAAGCGGCAGGTCATCCACGGCGACTGGCACCCGGGCAACCTGCTGTTCGCCGGCGGGCGGATGGTCGCCGTCGTCGATTTCGACTCGATCCGCATCGCGCCGCCGCCGACCGACCTGGCCAACGGCATGCTGCAATTCTCGATCGTCGCCGACCGCCCGGACCCCGCCGACTGGCCCGACCACTTCGACGAATCCCGGCTGCTGGAATTCCTCAACGGCTACCGCCAGGTGACACGCCTGAGCCAGCGGAAGCTCTACGGCCTGATCGACCTGATGGTCGAGACGATGATCGCCGAGGCGGTGCTGCCGGTGGCGGCGACGGGGTCCTTCGGCCACCTCAGCGGCCTGCCCTTCCTCGACATGATCGTCCGCAAGACCAAGTGGCTCCGCCACCACCGCAAAGACCTCACCCAAAAGTTCCTCGCTTAACCCCTGCCGGCTCTACTGAGCGGCGACAGCGCCTGTGCGCACGGCCTGGCACTCGCGGATGCCCGCTCGGGCAAACGGAATCGGCTCGCCGTCGGGGCTCGTGAGGCGGCCCTGCAGCAGCCGGTCCTTATCGAGCAGGCTCCAATCCCCGATGTAGTCCCTGGAGACGTTCTGGTTGTACCAGCCCGACGCATACCAGGCGAAATCGCGCGAGACGAGCAGTGCGGCCGTGGCTGTCCGGCCCGGCGAGATCTCGACCGCTTGCGGCCACGCTCGCTGGACGCCCAGCGCCGCTGCCGAGGGGGCCCGCCCGATCATCGCCCCGATTTGATCTAGGCCCGGCGGAAGCGGCGAGCGTGTGCATTCCTGCGCCGGGCAACAGCCGCACCGCGACAGGCTCCTCCTGCTATTTGGCATCCTTGAAGAGTCCGACGATGATCTCGCGCGACGGGTCTTCCTGCTCGACCGTCACGTCGAGTTTGAGGCTTCCGCCGCCGGCGGCCTCGCGCCACATCGCGTCGTTCTGCCGTGCCGGCTGGAGCGTCTTGAGCAACTGCTGTATCAACCCCAGCAGCAGGGGGGCACTGCTGATCTGCCGCATGATCGTCCACGCCCGCGAGTCGGACCGATCCATCGAGGGCATCTATTCTCCTTTGTCATCCCCTGCCTTCGATCCAGCCGGCGCTGCCCCTGCGACCACCTCGTACTGGTCCGCCTTCTTCACGGCAACGTAAGGGGTGCCCGCGAGGAGGATGCGAAACGCGGTCTCCAGCGGCACATTGTTCAAATCAGTATAGATCTTTCCCGTGACGCGTCTATCGACAGTGATGGATATCCCCGTTGTTGCGGCGAGGTCCATCAGCGCCTGCCGCCGGTCGTCGCCGGTAAATGTCAGCGAAATCGGGCGGTACACCAGATACGTGGCCTGCTGAGACCGGGATGCGTCCGGCTTTTCCTCGAAGATGCGCCGGCCCTTTGACACAGGCAGGCTCGCATCTGTGGTGACGAGATAGTAATCCGGCGTCTTTTTGATGACGTACGGGGTGCCGGTCAGAACCATCTCCAGTGCGCTTTCCAGCGGGACATCCACTATGTCAGCGTAAACTGGTCCAGCTACTGTATCGTCGACAAGAATTGGCACGCCGCCTAAGATGGAAAGATCTTGAAAGACCTGGCGCAAGTCGTCACCCGGAATTGTTATGGTGATCCGAACGCGTTCGCGCTGCGCGTTCGCGGTTTCGCCGATCCTCTTGAACATGTACGGCGTTCCCTTCAGGATTTGTCCCAGCGACTCCTCGACGGAGCCGCCGACGTGGGCCGTAATCGTCTGGGGCTTGACCGTCTCATCCGCCGTAATACTCACGCGTGCCCGTTTGGATATCTCGGCCAGGACGTCCCGCAGGTCTGCGTCGATGAACGTCACGGTGACGGGCAACGCAGGGACATTTGGAGCCTCGGCAACAGGTGCTTGCCTGCTGTCTCGCGGCTGTGCGCGCGTCTTTGTTTCAGCGGGCATCTTCTGTCGGGTGATTTCGTAGTGGTCCGCCTTCTTCACGGCAACGTAAGGGGTGCCGGCCAGGAGAATGCGAAATGCGGTCTCCACCGGCATGTCCCACAGGTCGGTGTAGACCGCTCCCGTGACGTCTGGGCCGACAGCGAAGGATACCCCCGCTGCCACGGCGACATCCATCACCGCCTGCGCGCGATCGTCGCCGGGGACTCGTTGGCTGATCGGGCGATAGACCAGATACGTACCTTGCGGCCATGCGGATGCATTCGATCTCTCCTCGAAGATACGCGGGTCGTTTGGTCCGGGCGGGCGCGGGGCTGTCGCAACGAGATAGTAATCGGGCGTTTTTTTGACGATATACGGCGTGCCGGCCAGGACCATTTCCAACGCCCTTTCCAGCGGGACATCCTTGATGTCGGCGTACACTTGCCCGGTCACCGTTTCGTCGGCCAGAACCGGCACACCGGCCATGACAGAAAGATCCTGAAGGACCTGATGCAAGTCCTCACCCTGGAACAGGTTGGTGATCCGAGGATGTTCCTTCTGCGTGTTTCCGGCTTCGCCAATCTTCTTGAACGTGTACGGCGTGCCCTTGAGGATTTGTCGCAGCGATTCCTCCACGGAGGCGTCAACGAGTTGGGCCGTAACGGTCCGGGGCTTGACCGTCTCATCCGTCGTAATACTCACCCTGGCGCGTTTGGAAATCTCGGCCAGAGCCTGTCGCAGGTCCGTGTTATTGAACGACGCTGTAACCCGCAATTCGGCGGCATTTGCGAGCGGCACGCCGGCTCGCACCTCGCTGGGCCCGGGACCGGGGGATTCGACGATGGTCGGCTTGACCATGATGTACGTCGATTCCTGCTCTGAGGCATCCTTCTGGCCCATCGGGTAGATGAAGTACCGGCCGCTGAGCGTGGTCACCGTCGTTTCGTTGGTCCGGCGGCGCACGGTTGGGGCGTCCTTGTTCTCGGAGTTCGGGACCAGCTCGCTGATCTCCACGGTGGTCGCCAGCGTCACGGCAGTGGCGTCGCCGATCCGGGGGGTCACGCTGATCTTCGTCCCGATCTCGGTGTCCTCGAACTTGGCCGGGTCCTTCGTCGGCATGGCGTACACGTTGCCCGTCCACATGCGGGCCTCGACGCCGTCCTGGGCTACAAAGCGCGGCGCCGCCAGCGTCTTTACAATGTACCCACGCGACGAGAGAAGGGTGGTGAGCGACTGCACCGTATCGTCCGTCAGAGGCCACCCCACGATGTGCTTTCGGAGGACCTCACCGACGGTCAGGTCAAGGGTTTGTCCCGGCCGTCCGTCCTGTCCCTGCGGGCGAACACGCCGGCCGAGAATCTTCTCGATCTGGGTCGCCGTCTCATAGTCCAGACGCTGAGTGTCGGCAATAGCGGCGATCCTGATTCCGATATCGACCTGTTTGCCCTCGCCGGCTTGCGCGCGGTTCGGGTCTGATCCCGGCTGGACAGGGACCTGCGTCTCACCAGGAGCTCCGGCGGATCGATCGTCGAATTCTTTCTCCAAGCTCGCCTTTCTCTGGGCCAGGTGGCTTCTGAGCCTGGCGAGCAGCACCCGCTCTTGAACCATCTCGCGATTGTCCGGCATGGATTTCTGCCCATCGGCAATCAATTCCTGCTCGACCTCCACGATCTGTTTTGCCAGCTCCTGGTATATCGGATCGGAGTTCACATAGTCTGCTTTTGCCTGGATCGATCCCGCGGGGGGCGCAATGAGAGTCGGCATCACGACGATGTACACGGATTTGCTGTCCCTCGCCCGGTTGGTCGTATTCGCCTCGGACATCCCGCCTATGGTGACGTACCGGCCGCTCTGCGTGGCAATAGTCGCTGCGACTGTTCTTCTGGATATGATCGGCGGAATCACCTTCTGGGGACCTGGAACGACGTGACTCTGCTCGACCTTGATATCCAGAACGATATTATTGGTGTCTTCTACGTGCGGGGTCACGTCCAGGATGGTCCCGACCTCGACCTTCTGTAACTCCTTGGAACGCGATGAATCGTCGGCGGACGAGCCCATCCAGAAGAACTCATTGTTCACGACCTTGATCTGGCCCACCTCGCCGTCCGGAGTCATCACCTGCGGCTGCGCCAGCACGTTCATGTACCCTTTCGATGCGAGCAGATTGATGAGGGCCTGCACCGTTTCGTTGGGCAGCGGTTGCTGAACGACGTGCTCTCGGAGGAATTCGCCGACCGTCAGGCGGAGACGCGAGGATTTGCCGGCGCGTCCCTGGGGCCGGACGGGCTTTCCGAGGATCTTCTCAGTCTGCAAGACTGTCTCGCGGTCCAATTGGCGATTGTCGACTGCCTCGATGATCCTGGTCTTCACCAGGACTTGAGCTTTCGTTGCCGTCGCGGCATTCGGCTCACCGGCCGTCTTCGTCCGCAGATTTGCCCTCGGAACATTCGGCTCAGACGCAGGCGACTTGTCGACCTTGCCGGCCGACGTGACGCTCGGCTTAGTGATGAGATAGAACGCCTCGGCCTTGCTTTCTCCGTCGATGGTTTTGGTGACCACGGCGAGAGGCCCGGTGTTGCACAGGCCGTTCTTCGCCATGAAGTGGAGCTCCGCGTCGATCACCGGCGCGGGGGCCGTATGGTTCGGCTCGGTCTGCCGCTCGCCTGTTCTTGCTGTGGGCGGCTCGGAGATCACGACTTTCACCGCCAGCATCGTTGCGTCGGCCCTCGGGAATACTTTGGTCTCCTCTAGGGTCAGCTCCACGTTGTAGCGGTCGGCGCCGTCGTCCGAAGTCGTCTGGCCGCCCGTCGCGTTCGGATCGGGAATCTGTCCCGTAGCGATGGATGCCTTCTCGCCCTCGACGATCTCAAGGGTAGGTGAGGCCACCACCTTCATGAAGCCGCGCGAGATGAGCAGGTCGATCAGGGGTCGGGTGGTCGAGTGTCCCACGAGCCGCTTGTTGATGATCTCACCAATGGTTGTCTGCCCGGATTGGCCTGGCGGGATTGGCTCGCCGAGGATGTTCCCGATCATCAGCATGGTTTCCTGGTCTACAGTCAGATCGGGCAGGACTTTGGCCACGACAAGGTCCATGCGGATGATGTTGGGCTCGGCGCTGCCGGCGCCTTGCTCTGCGGCATCCGTCGCACCCGGCTGTGTCTGTGGATCATCGGATGCAACCGCCGCCGCCGGCAATGCGGCAGGCGGCTCTGAAGCGGCCAGGACCAGGGCGGCGGGGATCACGATGCCGGCGATCAGCAGCAGGGCGATCAGGCCGGGAAGCCAGGTCAGTCGCCTGTCATCCGTGGCGGGCCGGCCCAGCAGGCGCGAGATTCGCTCGATCAGACTGCCGCCGGTGGCGGCCACGGCTAATTCCGCCTGACTGTGCCGGACTTCCTCCAGGCAAGTCAGCGCCCGGGCGTACCGCACGGAATCGCCGCACAGTCGCACCGCCAGATCGTCGCAGCAGTTCTCCCGCTCGATGCGGATTCGGCGTGAGACCCACCAGACGGCCGGGTGGTAGAAGCCGAGGATTTCCACGACCGTTTGCAGCATGTTCACGAGGTAATCGTACCGGCGGATGTGCGCCAGCTCGTGGGCGAGGATCGCCTCAAGCTGCTCGGGGCTCAGGCCGGTCAGGGCACTGGCGGGCAGCAGGATCGCGGGACGCAGCCATCCGACGACCGTGGGGACTTCGACGAGCGCGGATTCGAGCAATGTCACGACCCGGCGCACGCCAAGGCGAGCGCCCAGGGTCGCCGCCTGCTGCTGCAAGTGATCGCCGACGCGGCGCACCATGCGCCGCTTGAGACGCTGAAGCTGGGTCCAGCCGCCCAGGTGCCACGTGGACAGGCCCAGGATGCCGACGAGCCAGCCGGCGACCAGGTAAGGTAATGCCGGCTCCATGGCCGATGCGATACGCTCCTGCAGCGGGATCGGAGTTGTCAGGTCCGCCGTCTCCAGTGGAACGGACGCGTCCGGAAGCGCCGGTGTCTCATCGGCTGTTTGCACCATCGCCGGGGCCGGTGGCGTGACATCGGGCGAGGCAGTCAGAGGCGGCGGGCCCGCCTCCGCGGCAGGCCCGGCAACCTCGATGAACTGTATCGTGACGGCGGGCAGCACGACCATCATCACCAGGGCCGAGCAGGCGATGAGGTATCGCAGATTCGCCCCGGCCTGCGGCAGCAGCCGTAGCACTGCCGCCAGCAGCACCGCGACGACCGCTCCCTGCCAGAGGAAGTGCACGAGCATCCATCCCAGCCGCTCGACCGTCCCCTGCGACAATAGATACTCCGGAAATGACATGGTCAAACTCCCTCCATTTCATCGAGCATTTTTCGGATGCGTTTGAGCTCTGCGGGCGGGACCTTCTTGGCCGACAGGGCCCGCAGGACGAGCTTTTCCGCCGAGCCGGCGAACACCCGGTCGAGCAGGTCGCCGATCAGTTGCTTCTGCGTCCGCTCCTCGGTGACGGTGGGCCGGTAAATGTGCCGACGGCTCGTGTCCTCCCGCACCAGCAGCCCCTTGTCCACCATGATCTGCATCAGCTTGAGCGTCGTGGTGTACCCCGTCTCGACGTCCTGGTGCATCGCCTCGTGCACCTCCCGGACCGTGCTCGGGCCCCTGTCCCACAGCACCCCCAGAATCGCCAGCTCCCGATCCGTCGGCCCCAGAGTCTTCTTTCGCGCCATCGTAATCTCCTTTATCCCTGTGCGTCTATCGCTATATCGGCAGATTACGAAAGAATTCGTAATAGATCAACGAAAAAATTCGTAGTTTGTGAGAGATTTTTCGAGGGGCGCGGTGCCTGCGCTTGCGTACACGTGCGCCATCCGATGGCAGATATGCTTGCACGAGCTTCTTATGGATTAGACGGCGCCTTCTCCGTGACGATCCAGACCTCCGCCGGCTGCTTCTCGACCTTGAACTGCAAGCCCGTCTGTCTGGCCAGATTGTCGAGCAGCGCGGGCAACTCTTTCTCCTTGTCCTCTATGGGAGTGGTGCGAGGACCCGGGTGTATGAGACCACTATCAAACATGTATGGAATCCTCTCAATCTGTACGCGCTCGGTTCTGTCTTCAAAGTCGATATTGAGCCCGTCTGCGAGCCGACGAAGCAAGCGCGGCAAAGTGCCCAGTTCCCCCTTGTGCAGTGAAGGAGTCCTGTATCCGATCAGATACAATCGGTTTGGATCCTTGTCTGACAGCGGTGTGAATCTGTAGCGACCCGTCACGACAATCGTATCTCGCTTGACCGCGTGTCTCTCGAAGCGAATCGTTCGATGCGTTTCGGCGTAGATGATCTCCTCCAGGGCCCTGAGGCGTTCCTCCACGGTCGCCTCGGCCCGAACCACCCAGTCGCCCGGGGGCAGGCGTACCTTCAAGTCGCCCGGAATGTTGACATCCCGCGGAGGCACTTGGAGCCTCGCACAGAAGTCCACGTCAAGCCTCGGCGGACTGCCGGCAGTTGCATAATTCCGACCGCTCTCGTCGGACCATGGAAACGGAAAGTATATCTGGAAATAGCTTCCCCGTTCCAGGCCGGGAAAATTTTCGGACCACGCATCCAGAAACTTCTCGTGCCGCCCAAGCACGAAAGGCGCCTTGATGAATTTGACGGTCTCGCCTTCGTCGAGCCGATAGACGCGCTGAAACATTTCCAGCAGGTCCGGGTCAGGCTCTCGCTCTGCGGCAGCGGAATGGGCTGCGCCCGTCGGCTGCAATATGATTCTCCCGAGATCGACAACATTCCTGCTTGTGTTCGTTGTATCGGCGATGATTTCCAGGGGCTGATAGCCCTCGGCGCGAATAAACAGCTTGTACTTCTGGCCGTAGGGTAGTTTGGACTGGCTGAATTTCCCTGGATCGTCGCGACGCCACGTGACGTTGAACAGCGGGGCTGCAGATCGGAAGGCCCTCGCCAGTGAGACGTCGATGTTGCAGACTATGGGACGGCCGTTCGGATCGACCACTTGTCCCGTAAGCGTGGCAGCCGGTTGAAGCTGAATTGTCACGGGGGACGTTGGATCAGTAGTTTCTGCGAACGCCGCTCCGACGTCGGCCACTGCCATCAAGCAGGGATTCTCACCCGGCTCAAGCCACGCGGGGGACCACGGGATTTCAAAATGTCCGTCTCCGTTGTTGCCGAGAGGCGTTTCCACGCTGTACATCGTCATGGGCAGCACGATAACTCGTGCCCCGATTGCCGGCTCACCGTTAGGATTGAGGACGCGGCCCGTGATCATCATCGCCGGAGCAGCCTGCTCAATAACTGCGCCATGAGCCAGAATGTTTCTGGAAGTGTCGGTGGATTGTGCAGGTCTTGTCTGGGCAAGGGCGACAGCGACGCCGAGGCCGACGGTGACCACAACCACGGCAAGGGCCCAGCGGCGTCCGCTGCGGGGATTGCTGCACTGGTTTTCGACGATTCGACGGATGCGGCCGGCCAGACCTTTTCTGGTGGTGACTACGGCGGGCACGAGAGCGGCACGGCCCAGTGGGGCCAGACCCAGCAGGGTGCGGGCGTAGCGCGTGCCGGCTTGGCCGGAGGCGATGACCCAGTCGTCGCAGGCCTCTTCACTCAGGTCCACTAATCGACGGCGAGCCAGCCACGCCAGCGCCTGCCAGGGCAACAGGCAGATCGTCAGTTCGGCGAACAGGGCGCTGATGTGGTCCCGCCGTTTCCAGTGGGCCAGCTCGTGACAGATGACGCTCGGCCAGTCGAGTTGTGTATCGTTCGCCGAATCGCCCGGTATCAGGAGGATCGGCTTTCGACCCCAGCACCAGATGACCGGACTTTGCGCGTGCGTGGCGGCTCGAATGAGCACGTCGTGTTCAATTCCCGGCTTTGGTTTTGCGGCATCGAGAGCCTCTGCGATTTGTGGGCTTTCCAACGGCTCAGATCGTCTCACGAGGCACAGACCCAGGACCAGTCGTATGGCCAGTCGCAGCAGCAGGACCGTGCTTGCCGCAAGCCACAGCAGCGCCAGGGCGGTCTCCCATCGGATTGCGGCAGGCGCGTGTGCAGGCGACATCGGCAGCGTCGCACCGCCGCTAGGCTCGACAGGCGTATCGCTCGTGGGCATTGCAGCCACGCCGGCGGGATTGGCTTGGACGACAAACGGCTGAGTCTGGTGTGCGGGGACTGTTGGCTCCGCTACGAACAGTCCCCATTGATTTTGCCTTACGACTCCACTCATCACGGGAACGAACATCGCCGCGACGAGTGACAGCAGTAAGAGTTGGTGCGCACGGGCCGGGCGACGCCGCAGAAAGAAGCTTGCCCCCAGTCCCGCCGCGAGACTAGCCGTGCTCTGCCAGGCAAGCGGCCAGAGCCACGGATGCTGTGTGAATAGTTCCGCCATCATGGTTTACCCTCCCCTTGCTCTTGCTCTTTCTGGTCGATCAGGCGTTTCAACTCGCCGAGGTCGTCGGCGCTGAGCTTGCTCTCGCGGATCAGGTGCTGGAGCATCGCGACGGCGTCGCCTGCGAAGACGCGATTGAGGAATCCTCGCACGGAGCCGGCCCCGGCTTGCTCGCGGGTCTGGACGGGCAGGTACACGTAGGTTTTGCCCTCGGCCCGATGTTTGAGCCATCCGGCCTTCTCCAGCTTTTGCATGGCGGAAAGCACCGTCGTGTAGGCGAGTTGCTTTCTGCCGGCGAGCCGTCCTCGGACCTGATGCACATTGGCCTCGCCCAGTTCCCACACAGCCTCCAGAACCGCACGCTGAAGCTCTCCCATGTCGTCCAACGACTTTCGCATCATCATTTGCATCTCCTTTGTCAGAGTCTCTGGCGGAACGAATAACCGGCAAATGCCCTCCCTCATCCTGCGAGACCGGGGGGTCCAGCAAACCATCGGAGATTCCTGGATTCCCGCTTTCGCGGGAATGACATTGAGCGGTCTTCCAACTTCGCCGCGTCAGGGACTCCGGAAAATGGGCCCATCAACCGTTACTACTCCAATAAAGAGTACTCCATCTCGTAGTAGATGTCAACTTGAAAATGGAGAAAATGGTAAAAAAAGACAAAAGTTGCACTTGGGCGGCTGGAAAAAGAGGAAAACAGCCTTGCGTGAGGGCTGGGCGTCGAGCGAGCGCCACTGGAGCCGGAAAAGCTTTGACCCGCGACCTGTAGTAGGGCTATACTCAAAGAGGATGGAGCGGCCGGAATGGCCAGGGAATTGGCAGCCTGAGAGGCACGGGAGCAGACCACTGTGGAGGCGGCAACGATGTGGATGTCAGGAAACAGGCGGACGAGGCTGGCTGTTGGCTGTTGCTTGGCTTGCATCATCTCTTGTCCGGCACTTCATGCGGCCAGTGTCGCGGGTCGCTGGCGACTGACGGTGCAGACGCTCCACTGGTTTCAGCACCAGAAAATCACTCTATACGACGCCGGCGGCAGAGTTGTGGACTGGATGCAGGAAGATGTCGTCGATGACCCGGCCGGACTGCTTAAAGAGCAGACGTGGGGCTCCGTCACTCAAAAGGATGGGGAGATCAAGGGGTCGTACATTCACGCCACGTTCTGCAACGGCCAGGCGCCGACCACCATCGCGGGCAGCATCTCCGAGGACAATCGGGTGGCCTTCACCGCCGTCTTTCCCGGCAGAAGCGAGGACTGCGTCGCAATAGGCATCCCCTTCCACGTCGAATACGTCGACATGGTGGAGTCGTTCGAGGGACTCTACGATCCAGACAAGAAGACGGTGACTGGGACATTCAAGGCGTTCCAGGACCGTAAATACACGGTGGTGTACGAGGGCGACGAAGACTGGGGGTACACGTACTACGCCGTGGACGACACCGGCATCACGAGGACCGGCACGTTCACAATCGAAGTCCAGGCGGCGGAGGTCGACATAGTTGATGCCAACATGGTTTCCCCGGATGAGCTGGGAATCGGGATAAGGGTCAAGTTTCCCGAAGATGCACCGAAGGGATCACCCAAAAAGGTGAAGTTCTGGGCTACAATAAACGGTGCGAGCGTTGAAAAGGTCTTTGAGGTGACAGAGTACAAAGAGCCGGGCAAATGGTGGCCCGCGCCGGATGATCAACAAGACATGTTTGACTGGACGACTCGCAAGGTTTTGCCAACAACCCGATTCAGGATTGACCTCAGAGACGCGAATGGAGACGGGACCCGTAATGATCCGGTCCCGCGGTTTACAGAGAACCAGGAGTTTGAGCTTTCTGCCATAGCTTATTGCGAAGGCGGCTCTGAACCCTACCGCATAGAATCTCCGGAGAGCAAAAAGGAAGTGGAGATTCTTCTGCCTGTGGTGGTGCTCCATGGTTACATCCATGAATTCGGCCTGAAACCATTCGTGCAACAGTACGTTGGTTATCCTATCCCGGTGCCAGTCCTCGGCGCCCCCATATCCTACGCGGTGGCCTACAAGGGATTTCACGACGTCCTCGCGGGAAATGGATACCAACCGGAAAGGGAGTGGGCCGATTTTCGCAAGGCTGATCTGATAAGACATGGCTACAGCACGAAGGAGTACAAGACGCTATGGGATCCCCACGATTTCCCCGGCAGCATGTACAGGAACCCATGGATGGCGCGCCCTGAAGACATAGAAAACGACTTGGGGAAACTGCTCTCCAAGCAGCGCGACCAAAACGGCCAATTCGTGGGCGAAGTCTGGAATTACTGCTACGCGGATAGAGTGAGCTTCGTCGGGCATAGCTTCGGGGGCCTGGTCGCACGATACTACGCGTCAAAGCACCCTGACGAGGTCAGCGAAATCATAACGGCGGGCACTCCCCATCTGGGGGTCACCTTCTTCTATGTGATGGCGTTTTCCAGGGAGAGCAAGAAGGACTTTGAGGAGGAATTCACGAGACATGCAAGTACGAATTGCGCCCTTCGATGGGTGATTCCGACTTATCAAAGCACTTACCTGAAGAGAGAAGACGGCACGATCGAACGTCTCGACCCAAAGGCCGTCTCCGACCTCTTCACAAGCACCTTCAACGGCATGCCGCCAGCCGATTTCAGTGTATTCTGCGGCCAATCCGAGATTGGGACAGACGGCAAGGAGGTGTTTCGGTACGAGACCCAGAAAGACATAGTCCTGACAAAGAAAGACAATGGGTGGTACAAGACGGAGAATATTACATTGGGACCAGGGGATGGTTATATCCTGGCAGATAGCGCTAGAGCGTCGGGCATCTCTATCGGCCCTTTCTCGGGTCAGAAGCACGCTCTCTTGCTGACCGATCCGGCGGTTCAGAACAACATCCTGGCTCTTCTGCGATATGACTCGTGGGGCGACAAGCCTTTTGAGATAGCCGGAGTCCATTGTGCCAAAGGTAGACTGGGGCCTTCAGCAGTGGCATCTCATGCCATCGTAATTGAACGCGGAGGCTCCCAAGTGAGGTTCGAGATAAGCTGGAACGGAAGCGACCTGGACCTCATCCTCCGGGATGCGGGTGGCAGGGAGATCGATCCTATGACTCCTGCTACCGATCCGAACGTCAGGTTTGTCGAAGGGGAGAACTATGAGCAATATTCAATCCGCAACCCTGTGCCTGGGACCTGGACAATGGAGGTGAGGGCGGTGGACGTGCCGGAGGGCGGAGAGGACTACGTAGCCGTCGCCCATCTGTTGACGAACCAGCCGCCGTTCGCCGACTTGGATGACGATGGTGAAGTCAACTTGAGCGATCTCGCCGTTCTCGGCGCTCATTGGAGAAGCCGGAACTGCGCCGGCGTCGATTCATGCGACGGTGCTGATCTCGATGGCGATCGAGACGTCGATCTCATCGACCTGTGTCTCATCACTGAATATTGGCTTACGGGAATCCAATAAGCGTCCTCGCTCCCACTTCCGCTCGGCAGGCGTGGGGCCCAATGAATATTTCGCCACCACCTCTGCAATTCCTGCGACTCGAATTCGAGACCGGAGGTCCGTTACTCCTCTTCCTCCTCCTTCTTCTTGCCGTACTGGGCGATGATCTGCTGCTGCACATTCGGGGGGACCGGCTCGTAGTGGCTGAAGGTCATGGTGTAGCTGCCCCGGCCGCCGGTGACGCTCTTGAGCTGGCTGCTGTACTGGGCGACCTCGGCCAGCGGAACCTGGGCCTTGATGGCGATGTAGTTGCCCGGCAGCATTTCCTGTCCGACGACGCGGCCTCGCTTGGAGGACAGGTCGCCGGCGATATCGCCGACGTTCTCCGCGGGGATCGTGATTTCAATATTGACGATCGGCTCCAGCAGGGCGGGCTTGGCCTTCTTGATCGCGTCGATGAATGCGCCCTTGCCGGCGGCCCGGAAGGCGACTTCCTTCGAGTCCACCGGGTGGTGCTTGCCGTCGGTGATGGAGACCTTGACGTCCTGCATGGGGAAGCCGGCGACGATGCCGCTCTGCATGACGTCGTTGATGCCCTTGTAGATGGCGGGCTCGAATTGCCCGGGGATGGTGCCGCCGTAGATGTCCCAACTGAATTGCAGCGGCGGGTCGCTGTTTCGCTCCGCCGGCTCGACCGTCAGGTAGACCTCGCCGAATTGCCCGGCGCCGCCGGTCTGCTTCTTGTGCCGATAGTGCCCTTCGGCCTTCATCGTGATCGTCTCTTTGTATGGGATCTTCGGCTCCTTCGTGTTGACGGTGAGCTTGAAGCGGTTCTGCATCTTCTCGATCATGACCCGCAGGTGCATGTCGCCGAGGCCCTGGGCCACCAGCTCCTTGGTCTGGTTGTCTCGCGTGACCTTGAAGCACGGGTCTTCCTCTCGCAGCCTGTCCAGTGCGCCTCCGATCTTCTGCTCGTCGCCGCGGGAGGCCGGCTCCATGGCCAGCGAGAACATCGGCTCGGGGTAGGGGGGCATCTGGAACTTGCCGGAGACCCGGCCGTCCGAGATGAGGTCGCCCATCCTGATCTCCTCGACCTTGGCCAGCGTGATGATATCGCCGGCGATGCCCGCGTCGATTTCCCGGGTCTCGCCGCCCTGGGACTTGAGGATATGCCCCGGCCGCGCGCCTTTCTTCTCATCATTTCGCAGGAGGTTCGTATCCGACTTGAGCGTGCCGCTGAAGAGGCGGATGCTCGCATACTTCATGTTGGACCTCGGGTCGAACGCAATGCGGAAGACCAGGCCCGCCAGCGGTCCGGAAGGATCGGCCTTCAACTCGGTTACCTTCTCGCCGTCGATCAGCTTGGCCGGCTCGGCCTCGACCGGCGAGGGCGTGTACTTCGTGATCAGGTCGAGCAGCTCCTTGATGCCGACTTCATGTCTGGCGTCAGTGAAGATGATGGGGACGAGCGTTCCGGCGCTCAGGGCCTTGACGAAGACGGAGGCGATCTGCCCGGCGGGAATCTCCTCGCCGCCCAGGTATCGCTCCATCAGGGCGTCGTCCGCCTCGATCACGCTCTCGATCAACTCCGTGTGGGCCTGCGACACGTCCATCACAGGGGACTCGCCGCTGCTGTTTTCGATGCAGTCGATGACGGACTTCCTGTCCACCGTGGGCAGGTTGGCGCAGCGGCATTGCATGCCGAAGTTCTCCTGAATCGACTTGAGCAATTCCGGAAACTCGATGTTCTCGGCGTCGAGCTTGTTGACGACGATCACGCGGGGCTTCTTCTGCTCGCTGGCCAGGTGGAACATCTTTCGCGTATTGGTTTCGACGCCGGCAGGGGCTCCGATGACGATGACGGCCGTCTCGGCGGCCGGAATTGCCGCGATCGCCGGGCCGATGAAGTCCGGGTATCCTGGCGTGTCGATCACGTTGATCAGCTTGCCGTTGTGCTGCGTGTTGACCACAGAGGCCAGGATCGAATGCTGATACTCCTTCTCCTCGTCGTAATAATCGCTGACGGTAGTCTTCTCGTCAACGCTCCCCAGCCGGCTGATGGCGCCGGTGATATGTAATATCGCCTCGGTCAGCGAGGTCTTGCCGCTGCCGCCGTGCCCCAGGAGAACTATGTTCCGGATATCGCCCGTTGCTGTCACTTTCGAACCTCCAACAGCCGTTTCCTAATTCACATGCTCCCAAAAACCCGCAATCATACACCAAGTACGTAGGGTTACTCAAGAGCTTTTTTTATATTGCCTGATGGGGGGTGCGGTCGGTATTCGGTGGCGGATTCCGACCACACCGGATGGAAGGATGCCCCCCGGTTGCCTGTTTTCTGTCGCCCCTACGGGGCTTGCGGATATCATTCGCTATCGGTACCCACCGTTGAAACGGTGGGCTATGGTCGCTCGCTCCTGCGGGGCGGGTGGGGCCGACGCAAGAGCATTGGGGTGCCAGGCCAAGTCCGTAGGACGACAGCGACTAGCCCAGCGATTTATCGCTGGGCAAACCGCGGCCAAGGATAAAACGAGTCCCGTAAGGGACGAAAGAGGGGCAGTCGGCACACGGCTATGCGCTGCCACCGTATTCCGACCGCACCCCTGTTGGGGCCCTGTGTTCATGTCCGGCCGCCGCCGGGGCAGGCCGTTTCACGGGCAAAACGCAGCAAGCCTGTCCCTCTTGGCACGATCGGGGCTCCGCTCCCGCCGCGTGTTCCCTGGCGATGGATCCACCTAAGAAATCTCTAATTCTGGTCTAGACAATGGGGAGAGGTTCAACCCCCGCACCGGAGCCGGTGCCGGCGCTGCCGTATTCTCCCTTGTGTGGACTGGGGGATTTTCTGCCACAGAATCAGCAGAACGCTGGCGACCGGAAGGAGGCTGTCAGGGCTACAGTAAAGCGTTGTGCGGGTCATTGTGTATAGAGGACCGATAGGGAAACCTAGGTGAAGGGAAACGTTATGTTGGGCGATACGGAAGAAACACGGGAGTATGGCGAAGCGGTTTACCCCCGGTCGTGGTTCGTGAACTTGGGGCGGATGTCGTGGGGGGCGGTCTTCGCGGGCCTGTTCGTAGCGCTCGCGATCTTCCTGATGCTCCAGATTCTGGGGGCGGGCATCGGTCTGTCCACCGTCAGTCTGACGGGCCGCCAAGTCTCAAGCGGCAAGGCACTGAGCACCGGGGCGGCCGTATGGACGTTCATCATGGGGCTTATTTCGCTGTTCATCGGCGGATGGGTCACAGGACGGCTGGCCTGGCAGCCCAGGAAGCTCGAGCGGATTCTGCACGGCCTCACGATGTGGGGATTCTTCTACCTCGTCATGTTCTGGGTGGTGACGACCGCGCTGGGCGCTCTTGCCGGCGGCGGGCTCGACCTGCTGGGCAAAAGCGTTTCGGCGGCCGGCCAGGCAGCCGCCAGTCCGCAGGGACAGCAGGCGATGGCGAACCAGGGGCTGACTCCTGAGGCGATCGCCGGAGTGCTCGGAATCAGCACGGCCCCGCAAGGTCAGCAGGGCGGCCAGAATGTGGCCTCGGCCGTCAACGATTACCTGAAGGGCGCCAGAACTCCCCAGGACCGGCAGCAGTTGGCGCAGGTGATCGCCAAGGACACCGGCAAAACTCCAGCCCAGGCCGATCAGATGATCACGAACCTGGAGCAGACGGCGCAGCAGACGAAGCAAACCGCCCAACAGGTGGCGAACATCAGCGGCGCCACGCTCATCGGGCTTGCGATCTCGATGTTTCTGGACGCGATCGTGGCGATCCTCGGCAGTCTGGCCGCAGGCGCACCTCAGCCCATCCATCCGCGTGAGTACACCCACGTCACCGGCGCAAAGACCGAGGCAGGCACGTACGCCTCGAGGTAACGAGCGATTCTGATTCCCGCTTCGCGGAGCGAGGCGGTCAATCGGGTTCATCGGATTCCGGGCAGACCGCGCAGCATCCTGCGGTCTGCCCGGAATCGCGATCATCTTCTACTGGGACGCTCCGCAAATCCGGATATCATCGATGTAAATGGTGTCGAGATCGTCCTTTGGCTGGGCGGAGGCTTTTCCGTCGCCGATACCAATGGTCAGCTTTGCGATGGCGAAAAGGTCCACGCCTGCCAAGGCGAAATCGTCCAGCGGAATATCCCACTGCCGCCAGTATTTGCTCTGGATTGCATAATTGAAGGGCTGCACGGCCGTGCCGGTCTTGCCGGAGCTGTCCTCGACTCGCACGGACAACTGCTGCTCCACGTTGTTCGGGTCGCCGCGGAACGCCAGCGATAGCCGCCCGGCGCCGCGTGCGGTCCAGTCCTGGGGTGCGCTGAATGTACGCGTCGCTTCGGTGAGGTACGGCTCGTACTGGTTCTGGCACAAAAGCCGCATTGACTGGGTGCCCTGGCGGACCGTAGCCAGCTCGCGGAAGACGTAATCGTAGCCGGCGATGTTGTGGGGCCAGGCAGCGGCGATCTGGGCGTCGTCGGCATAGGATTCGAAGTCATCGACCGAGAGGCACTCGCCGGCCGTGAATGTCGCGACGGGTCCGGTCACCACGCCGGCTGCGCTAACCTCATCTACGCGCCACTGATACGTCTGCCCAGACTCCAGAGACGCGGGGGCATAGGAGGCCTGCGTCGGCCCGGGCGTCACTTTCTGCATGGCTCCTGCCGGACCGAACCACACGTCGCGCGACGTGGCGAACGCACCCTCGGCCCATCTCAGCACGGCGTTCACCGGGACGTTCGTCTCACCGTCGGCAGGGCTGCGGACAACGGCGGCAGGGCCATCGGATTGCGAGGAGATGTCATCAAACGTGGCGGTGAAGCCGGGATTCGACAGCACCTGGTTGGCTCCAAAGATGATGCTGACGCCGCCGGCGTACACGGCATCGTTCACGCCGGGGTTTTCCCACGGATCGACCGCATTGGTGTCAATGAGCGTAGGAGTTCTGACGACCAGATCCCCGCCCCGCTGGGTATAGAGACTGCCCGTGACATAGACCGGATTGGCGCCGACGACGTCTAGCTCGGCATAATAGCTGTGAGCGTTGTCCAGCCCGGGTACGGGCACGGGCACTCCGGTGACAGCCTTCATGATGGGCTGTTGGAGGTTGACGAATTTGCGCACGTCAATCCACAGGTTCGCCGGGCCGTCCTCCCAATGGACGAGCATGATGTAGCCGCTGGCGACGATGCCAGGGGCTCCGGTGGCCATGCCATCATCCAGGAAATAGTTGATTCTCGCTCCCAGACCATGGTAGCTGTGGGACGCGTCGCCGTTGACGTTGACTACCGTCCCGACCCGCACGTCGGCGAACTGCTCCTGCGAGGGCAGCCCCATGCCGAAGCCGGCGCCGCCCATGTCCGGAGGCATCATCTCGGTCAGGACCAGGTAGCTGTTTCCGTCCGGTCCCTCTGTGACCGCGTTTTGGAAAGTCCCGGTCACAGCGGGGTACGCCTGGAATTGCCACGTGGACAGGTCGAATTTGTTGCCCGTGAATTTCTCCGACCAGTTGGCCTGTGCCAAACCGCTGAGGGCCAGCAGCAGGCAGACGCTGATCACGACGGTGTACTGTACTCTTGCCATTGTCGTCCTCCCTAAAAATTGCGCGGAATATCCAGTCGCCAGGGAGGAAGGGATTCCTGGAATTCCGGCAGCAGAGACACAAACATCCTCCACAGTCCATCCTCCCCGCTACGGCGGCCCGGAAGATCGGCGTACTGTAGTTACGCTCACGGGCCTCTATCAACAAGGAAAATACCTACAAGCCCGTCCCAATGCAAGTATTTCTTCTGCGTAAATTTCAGGTTTCGCGAGGCCCCTTTCGGCGATTTCGACGCACCGGAAGAGCCGGGAATAGCCTATGGCGGCCGCCGACGGGGCGCGGTAAGATGTCCCAAGCAAGAGGTTCAGGAGCGCAGTTCATGACATAGGTTGGGAAATCCAGGACGCCAGAGGCATAGAGGATGGGAGCAGGTAGCGCCATGGCTGAACGAAAAGGCTTTACGCTGATTGAGTTGCTGGTGGTGATCGCGATCATCGCCGTCTTGATGGCTGTGCTGTTGCCGGCGTTGCACAGGGTCAGGGAGCAGGGCAAGCGGGCGGTTTGCCTGAGCAATATGAAGCAATTGGCGCTTGGCTGGATGCTGTACGCCGACAACAACGACGACAAGATCGTCAACGGCGGAGCGGGCGTCCCTCGATTGGGTGAGCCGCCGTGGGTCGGCAAATGCTGGCATGACAACTTCCGCCTGGGTGAGCAGTTGCCCGCCGACGATCAGATCAGCGAGATCAAGAAAGGAGCGTTGTGGCCCTATTGTCAGGATGCGGCACTGTACCGGTGCCCGACCGGCTATCAGGGGGAAATGCTGACGTACGCCGTGATGGATTCCATGAACGGCCACGGCGACGGAACGAAAGTATCGGGACTGTGGATCAAGAGGCGGATGGAGATTCGCAGGCCGAGCGATCTGGCGGTATTCATCGATGAGGGCTGGGTGACTCCGGATAGCTATGCCGTCTGGTACGAACGGGAGATGTGGTGGGACGACCCTCCGATCCGGCACGGCGATGGTGTTGACTTCTCCTTCGCGGACGGCCACAGCGAGTATTGGAAGTGGGAGGGGCTGGACACGATCGAACACGGGCGGCTTCTGGATCGCCGGTACGCCGGACCCGGATGGGTGCCAAAGACCGACGCCGGCTTCAAGGACCTCTACCGTGTCCAGAGGGCCACCTGGGGCAAACTGGGCTACGACCCCACGCATTGACGCAGGCGCGCCGGGCCTGCCGCATAAGAAGGACCGCCAACTGTGAGAGGATCTGCCCCCTTTTCAGAGAGGAAGCCCATGCTCACACGGTTGCGGCCTCGGAGGCGGAACAGGACTCACTCCTGGGATTGTCGGTTGTCTCTTAGTCTGCCCTGAATCGGCGTTTTATCGTGCTTGACAAGGGCTCCTGCAGGGCCTAATCTAACGATTTCCATTGGTTTACAGACGAGGAGTGCCAAGCAGTGCCAGAGAGAGTGGTAACGCGATTTGCGCCGTCGCCGACGGGGTATCTGCATGTCGGCGGGGCGAGGACCGCGTTGTTCAATTGGCTGTGGGCCCGGCGCACCGGCGGGACGTTCATTTTGCGGATCGAGGATACGGACCTGAAGCGCAACACGCCGACCGCCGCAAGGCAGGTGATGCAGGACCTGCGGTGGCTGGGCATCGAGTGGGATGAGGGTCCGGAGGTCGGCGGGCCGAACGGGCCGTACTTCCAGTCGCAGCGAACGGAGATCTACAATCGGTACGTCCGGCGCCTTCTCGATGAGGGTAAGGCGTACTATACCTTCGAGACCACTGATGAACTCGACGCCATGCGGGCTCAGGCCGATGCCCAGAAGAAGGGCTTTGTTTATTCCCGGCCGCAGCAGTTTCCGTCGCAGGCGGATGCGGACCGGGCCCGCGCGGAAGGCCGGTCCGTGACCGTCCGCTTCGCGATGCCGCTGGGCAGGCCCATCATCGTGAGCGATCTCATTCGCGGCCGCATCTCCTTCGATCCCGCCGAGCTCGGCGACTTCATCATTCTCAAAAGCGACAACTTTCCGACGTACAACTTCGCCTGCGTCATCGACGATTACCACATGCAGATCACGCACGTGATTCGCGGGCAGGAACACCTGATGAACACGCCGAGCCAGCAGGCCCTGTGGCAAGCCCTGTTTCCGGACACCTCGCTGCCACAATATGCCCACATGTCCGTCACGGTCAGCGACGCCGGCGGCAAGCTGTCCAAGCGTGAGCGCCCCGAGACGCTCAGAAAGGCGATCCAGGAGAGGGCCAAGAGCGAGCCTCAGATCGTCGGCGGCATCTCGGCCAATTGCGGCGTGAGCATTGAAGATCTCGGAGATTTCCTCGCCGGCAAGAAGGTGCCGGACATGCCCGACGTGGAGAAGATGGCGCAGTTCCTCGGCGTTGTGCTGCCGGAGATCAACATCATCGACTTCTTCCGCAGCGGCTATCTACCGGAGACGTTGGTCAACTTCCTGGCCCTGCTCGGCTGGAACCCCGGCGACCAGCGGGAGATCATGACGGTCGAGGAGTTGGTCCGGTCTTTCGACCCCTCGCGGCTGACGAAAAGCAACAGCCTGTTCGACCGCAAGAAGCTCCTCGCGTTCAACACCGAGCACCTCCGCATCGAGCCGCAGGAGAAGGTCCTGGCGCATTTCAAAGCCTACCTGAAAGAGAAAGAATCGCCCCTGCTGGCGGCCGACGGCGCCACGCTCGCGCGGATCGTAAAACTCTGCGAAGGGGCGCGAACATTTGACGATATCGAACGTAAAAGTGCTTTTATATTTCTTAATGATTCTAGGATTGAGTTCGACGAAAAAGCGGTCAGCAAGGTGCTGTTGAAGGATCGTGCACTGGATATTTTGCAGAGGGTGCGGCAGGAACTGGCAGGGATGGATCAGTTCACCGAGCCGGCCATCGAGTCGATGCTTCGCGGGCTGGCCGAGGAACGGCAGGTCGGCCTGGGCAAGGTGGCGCAGCCCCTTCGCGTGGCCCTGTGCGGCACGACCATCAGCCTTCCGATCTTCGATTCCGTGAGCATGCTCGGCAGGGAGCGCACGCTTCGACGAATCGATTCGACGCTGGAGAAGTTCCGGTCCCGGGCACAGGCGCAGACGGAGTAGCGATGCCACTACTGGTTACGGGGTCCATAGGGATAGACACGATCAGGACGCCGCATGGGTGCAGTGAGAACTGCATCGGCGGCTCGGCGATCTATTTCACGATGGCGGCCAGCTTCTTTTCGCCCGTTCGGTTCATCGGGGTCGTCGGCTCGGATTGCCCGTTCAATATCCCGCACCTGTTCAGCGGCAGAGACGTGGACCTGCGGGGTCTGGAGGTCCGGCGGACCAGCAAGACTTTCCGCTGGGCGGGAACCTACAAGGAAACGATGGACGACCGCGTGACCGATTCCATGGAGCTCAACGTCCTGGCGGAGAATCCGCCCGTCGTGCCCGAGGCGTTCGCCGACAGCACGTTTGTGTTTCTCGCCAACACCGCCCCGCGACTTCAGATCGAGCTGCTCAGCCAGATTCGCTCGCCGGTCTTTGTAGCCGCCGATACCATGGACTGCTGGATCGCGGACTATCTGGCGGACCTGCGCGAGCTGATGATGAAGACCGATTGTCTCATTATCAATGCCGACGAGGCCAAACTGCTGGCGAGGCAACTGAATCCGGTTCGGGCCGCCGAGGAAATCCTGGAGATGGGACCCTCCGTCGTCATCGTCAAGAAGGGTGAGTCGGGGTCGCTGACGTGCCTGAGGGACGGGAGCAAGTTCGTCCTGCCGGCCTATCCGACGACGGAGGTCGTGGACCCGACCGGGGCCGGAGACAGTTTCGCCGGCGGATTCATGGGCTACCTCGCTCAGGCTCAAGGCACGGATTTCGACACGATCAAGACTGCGGTGGCGTACGGCACGGTCGTCGCCTCGTTCACGATCGCGGATTTCTCGCTCGATCGCCTCAAGAAGATCACGCGAGCGGACATTGACGAGAGGTTGGAGAAACTCCGGGAGTTTACGAGCTTCTGAGTGGATGGACTGCAATGCGTTGCTTCATAGCTATCGACATTCCTGAAGACGTTCGGGCCGCACTGGCCGACCTGCAGAAGGAGCTGGCGGGCCGCGTGGACATCCACAAGGGCGACGTCAAATGGACGGAGCCGGAAGGCATGCACCTGACGCTCAAATTCCTCGGCGAGGTCCCGGACAACCAGATCGCCGGGGTCTGCAATATTGTCAAGGATGTGGCGGCCCGGCATACGGCGTTCGATTTCGACGTCAAGGAGGTCGGCTCGTTCGGCGGCCGCAGCGCCCGCGTCCTGTGGGTCGGGGCCGGACTCCACTGTCCCGAGTTGCTCGAATTGCAGCAGGACCTCGAAGAGCAACTGGCCCAGGCCGGCTGGCCCAAGGAGGGCCGGCAGTTCTCGGGTCACCTGACGCTCTGCCGTATCCGCAACAGCAAGGCCGGCGAGAAACTCGCCCAGCTCACGAGACAATACACGGATTTCGATCTTGGCACCCTCCGGGGTGACTCGCTCAGCGTGTATGAGAGCCAGTTGAGACCGGAAGGGCCGATCTACACCCGTTTGGGAAATTTTACGTTACAGCAATAGGAAACAGTGGAAGGGCGAGAGAGTTGTTGGAGGTCATTCCATGGCAAAAGCGAAGAAGACAACGACCACAGAAACCGCGGCCGACGGCAAGCAGGCAGCACTGCATCGCGTGATCGCGCAAATCGAGAAGCAGTACGGCCAGGGCGCCATCATGCAGATGGACGAGAATTTGTACGCCCACATCGAGGGCATCCCCACGGGCGCTCTGTCACTCGACATCGCACTGGGCGGCGTAGGGATTCCGCGCGGCCGCGTCACGGAGCTGTTCGGACCCGAATCATCCGGCAAGACGACGCTCGCCCTGCACGTCATCGCCAGCGCCCAGAAAGCCGGCGGCATCGCCGCGTTCATCGACGCCGAGCACGCACTCGACACCACCTGGGCCAAGAAGCTCGGCGTGGACGTCAGCAGTCTGCTGGTCAGCCAGCCCGACACCGGCGAGCAGGCCCTCGACATCACCGAGATGCTCATCGCGTCCAACTCCGTGGACGTGATCGTCATCGATTCCGTCGCGGCACTGACGCCGAAAGCCGAGCTCGAAGGCGATATGGGCGACAGTCACATGGGCCTTCAGGCCCGCCTGATGAGCCAGGCCATGCGAAAGCTCACCGGCATCATCAACAAGAGCAAAACCGCCCTGGTCTTCATCAATCAGATCCGCATGAAGATCGGCGTCATGTTCGGCAACCCCGAGACGACCACCGGCGGCAAGGCCCTGAAGTTCTACAGCTCCGTCCGCATCGATCTGCGGCGGCTCAACACGCTGAAGGACAACACCGGCGCCATCGGCTCTCGCGTCAAGGCCCGCGTCGTCAAGAACAAGATCGCGCCGCCGTTCCGCGAGGCCGAGTTCGACATCATGTTCGACAACGGGATCAGCTACGAGGGCGACCTGCTGGACCTGGCGATGGCCCACGGGATCGTCGAGCGCAGCGGCGCCTGGATCAACTACGGCAGCGCTCGGCTTGGCCAGGGCCGTGAAAATGCCAAAAAGTACCTGGTGGACAACCCCGAGCTGTGCGAGGAGCTCAAGGTCAAGATTCTCGCCGGCAAGGGAACCGGCCAGGCGCCGTCGGCGTCACCGTCGCAAGAGCCGGCGGAGGTCGAGGCGTAAACGACCGATATTGGATTGCGGATTGAGGTCGCGGCGCTAATCCGCAATCCGAAATCCGCAATCGGAAACACGTGCGTTCTGCGAACCAGTCTAAGTAAGGGTGTATGGGAATGCTCAGTGCCAAACAGATTCGCAGTGGATTCATCGAGTTCTTCAAGGGCAAGGAGCACGTGTTCGTGCCGAGTTCGCCGATCGTGCCGCACGATGACGAGACGCTGCTGTTCACCAACGCGGGCATGAACCAGTTCAAGGACATCTTTCTCGGACTGCGGCCGCCGGAGTGCCGCCGGGCCGTCAACAGCCAGAAGTGCCTGAGAGTCAGCGGAAAGCACAACGACCTGGAAGAGGTTGGCAGGGACACGTACCACCACACCTTCTTCGAGATGCTCGGCAACTGGTCGTTCAACGATTACTTCAAGGCGGAGGCCATCGCCTGGGCGTGGGAGCTCCTGACGAGAGTCTGGGGCATCAATGCCGATCAGCTCTGGGCCACGGTCTTTGCCGGCGACGATACGGACGGCCTGCCCAGAGATGATGAAGCGGCAGGGCTGTGGACGAGACTGACGCCCATTTCGCATGAGCGGGTCCTGGCGTTCGGCAAGAAGGACAACTTCTGGGAGATGGGCGAGACCGGTCCGTGCGGCCCATGCAGCGAGATTCACATCGACCTTGGCCCGCAGGCCTGTGACATGAAAGGCGTCCCCGGCCACGAGTGCCAGGTCAACGGCGACTGCGCGCGGTACATCGAATTGTGGAACCTCGTCTTCATCCAGTACAACCGCCAGCCGGGGGGCAAGCTTGTCCCGCTGTCCGCCCGGTACATCGATACCGGGGCGGGACTGGAGCGGGTCGTCGCGGTGCTCCAGAACAAGCACAGCAACTACGACACCGACCTGTTCATGCCGATCATCAAGCGGACCAGCGAGATGTCGGGCCACAAGTACACCTCGCAGCTCGGCAACAAGACCGATAACGCGTTCCGAGTGATCGCCGACCACAGCCGCACGCTGGTTTTCGCGATCACCGACGGGGCCACGCCATCCAACGAGGGCCGGGGCTACGTCATCCGGCGTATTCTCCGCCGGGCGTCGCGCTTCGGCCACGAGCTCGATATGCACGAGCCGTTCCTCTATAAGCTTGTCCCCGTGGTCGTCGAGGTGCTGGGCGACGCCTTTCCCGAAATCCGGGAACGGGCCGAGTATGTCTCCACCGTGATCCAGGCCGAGGAGGTCAGCTTCGGCAGAACACTCGACCGGGGCCTCGAAATCTTCACGGCGGCCGCCAATCGTGCGGCGAAAACCCCGGCAAAAACGATCAGCGGCGACGACGCCTTCCAACTCTACGACACTTACGGCTTCCCCCTCGACCTGACGCAGCTCATGGCCCAGGAACGCGGGCTCAAAGTCGATCTCGACCGCTTCGATGAATTGATGACAGAGCAGCGGGAGAGGGCCAGGGCCGCCCAGAAGAGCGACTCGCTCCTGGCGGGCCTGTCTGATGTCGAGCTGCCGGCGACCGAGGACCTGCACAAGTACTGTACCGACCATTGCGAGGCCACGATTCTCGGCTGGATCGATTCCGAAGGTTTCAAGAGGCAGGGCAAAGTCCCGGCCGGGACCGAGATCGGCCTTGTGCTGGACAAGACCTGCTTCTACGCCGAGTCGGGCGGCCAGGTCGGCGATACCGGCGTCATCCTCTCCAACGGCAGCCAGTTCCCCGTCCAGGCGACAATGAAGATCGCCAATAGCGTGGTCCATCGTGGCAAGCTCGCCGAGGGCTCGCTCCGCGTCGGCCAGAACGTCACGGCCATCGTCAGTGCGGACCGCAATTCCACCCGCAAGAACCACACCGCCACGCACCTTCTCCAATGGGCATTGCAGCGGGTGCTCGGCAAGTCCGTTGCCCAGCAGGGCAGTTACGTGGGACCCGATTACCTGCGATTCGACTTTACGTACTCCAGGGCGCCCACGAAGGAAGAGATTCAAGAGGCCCAGCGGCTGGTCCGCGAGAAGATCGCCACCGACGAGCCCGTGACGTGGGTCGTGCTGCCCCGGGAGCAGGCGGAGAAGCTCGGCGCCATGGCGCTGTTCGGCGAGAAATACGGCAGCGAGGTCCGCGTCGTCTGCCTCGGCGCCCCGGACAAGGACCACATCGACGAGGCGTTCAGCCGGGAATTCTGCGGCGGCACGCACGTCGATCACCTCGGCTCCATCGGCGGATTCAAGGTCCTCAAGGAAGAGAGCGTCTCCGCGGGCGTTCGCCGGATCACCGCGCTGACCGGCTCGGCCCTGATCGCCTACCTCGAACGGGCCGGCGAGATCGTCGACCAGCTCTCGGCCCAGCTCCAGGTCTCCACCGACAAGGTGGCCGAGCGCGTCACGCAGCTCATGGAGGATAACAAGCGTCTGGTCAAGCAGCTCAAGACGGCCTCGAAGACAGGCGGACCTGACACGATGGCCGAGGCGAGGGGCCTCCTCGATGCCGGCGAGAAGATCGACGGCTCGGCGGTCATCGTCGGGCGGCTGTCGACAACCTCCGTCGATCGAGCCCGCGAGGCCATCGACATGCTCAAGAAAAAGGCGGGCTCGGCCGCAATTGTCCTGGCCTATGAGGAGGACGGCAAAGTGATGCTCCTGGCCGGAGTCACCGACGACCTCATCGCCAAGGGCCTCAAGGCGGGTGATCTCGTCAAGGCCATCGCCCCCATCGTCGATGGCGGCGGCGGCGGAAAACCCCAGATGGCCCAAGCCGGCGGCAAAAACCCGGCCAAAATAGACGAGGCCCTAGCCAAAGCCGCCGACTTGATCAAGACCGCTCTCGGCGGATAGGCTCGAAACGCGAAATGCGAGATTCGAAGTAAATCGGAGGCTCGCAATTTGAATGGCCAAGACGATTGCGGCCGCTGTGCGTCTATCCTTTTGAAATGTCGAGCCGGAATCGCTGGGATTCGTCTGGAGTTCGCATTTTGGCGGCGCCGTCATGATCCACCTCCAATGCGAGTATTGCGGGCAAAAGATCAAAGTGCCCAAGGCGCGCACCGGCAAGACGGGGCGGTGTCCAAAGTGCAAAAGGATAGTCACTGTGCCGGAGGCGCCGACGTCCCGTCCCGCTTCCAAGCCGGCAGATTCCACAGATACTGCCTACGACGCCGCCCTCCTGGACCTCGCCCCAAAGAGTGAAATCTCCGGGGAAACGGCAAAGCCATTGTGCCTCCCAGACGAATCCGAGGAAGAGCGCGCGCCTCCTGAGAGACCGAGACTGCCGTGGCCGATAGACATGTTCCTGTATCCGTTGAATCTGGCAGGGATCATGCATCTGGTAGGTGTGTGGCTTCTCGTCTTCCTGCTTTGTCCCTTGATCATGGGGTGGTTTGGCTTAGGCACGGAGTTTGCCCCCATCGTGTATACGCTGCCGGTGGCCTATGTGGTGTACTATCTGGCGGAATGCATTCGCGACGGCGCCGGAGGGGGTCGCCATCCCCCGGACTATTGGATGAACCCAGTCGATACGAACCGGTGGGATTGTCTTGGGCAGTTTGTCTATGTGCTCGGGTGTGTCGCAGTCTGCTTTTGGCCAGTGTCTGTTTATTACATCGTTCGGGAACGAACCGATTGGCCCTATTGGCTGCTCATGGCCGGCGGGGACTTCTTCTTTCCAATGATCCTGCTCGCGGCGGTGGTCTTTGACTCGTATGATGCCCTGAACCCGCTCCTGATCGTCGGGTCGATCTTCCGTACCTTCCTTCCCTATTGCGGACTGGTTCTGCTCTTTACCGGCGGGGCCGTACTGCTGGTCAAAATGAATTTCCATTTTTACAGTTTCGGGACTCTGCCGAGGGGGCCTTTCTTCATCCGAGCGGGCCAGCTCTATCTGCTGTTCGTGGCCCTCGGATTACTGGGCCGATTCTATCGGCGCCACAAAGAGAGACTGGGTTGGGAAGTGTGACAGACTGCCTCTGTCAACGGACTTATGATCCACTTCGAGTGCCAGCATTGCGGTCGAAAGCTCAAGGTGCCTGAGGCGCGAGCGGGCCGGAAAGGCCGATGCCCTGCGTGCAAGGGCGAGGTGACTGCGCCGCAACCGTCGGCGTCGGAGCCGACAGCCGCCCAGGATATTCAACTCATCCCCGCCGATACGGCGAAGACTCGCAACGAAGCGCTGTTGGACCAGCCGCAGTACACCGCCGAGGACCGCGAAGAGGCCCGCCGCGAGGACCACCGGCTGCTTCACCTCGCTCGGAGTTAAGACGGCTCCCGAGTACACCGGTCAGCGGAAGTTGCTTTGGCCCCTCGACATCCTGCTGTACCCCGCCAATATGGCGGGACTGACGAGCTTGGCCGTCATCGTCGGCGTCCCGCTTCTATTGGGCCTGCTGGGCCCCGTGCTGTGGATGGTTCCGTTCACGGGTTTGCTTTCGATGCTGGCCCAGGGCCTGATTGGTCTTTATGCCGTCTGGTACTTTGCCGAATGCGTTTACGATAGTTCCAGGGGCGGTACCCGGGCGCCGCAGGCCCTCGATACCGGCGGCACCGGCGAAATGTGGTCGCGGGCCGCCTATATTCTGCTTGTCTTCATACTCTTTGTCGGGCCGATGATGGTCTATTTCCTCGCCATTGGAGGAAGAGACGTGATTCTCTGGGTGCTAGTTGCCTGGGCAGTTGTCTTTTTCCCGATTGGCTTGCTCGCCATGGTCCTGCACGACTCGCTTTCCGTGCTCAATCCTCTCTTTCTGCTCGGCTCGGTCCTCCGCGCGTTCTTGCCATACATGGGTTTCGTGCTGCCGCTGGCCGCGATCGTCGTCGGATTGGCCTGGCTGTGGCCGCCGCCCCTTGTGCCATCCATCATCTGCCTGGCGATAGGGCCGTACGTGATGCTCATCCTGGCGCATATTCTAGGCCGATTCTACTGGCGGAATCGCGAGCGGCTCGACTGGGGGCTGTGAGTGTCACTGCCGGCGGATTTGCACACTCCGGGCGTGGGCGTCGAGACCTTCCACTTCGGCCAGGCGGACGATGTCATCGGCCGCGGCGGCTAGTTGCTCGGCGCTGTACTCGATCAGGCTGATCGACTTCACGAAATCGTTGCAGGTCAGGGCGCTGGAGAATTTGGCGCGGGCCCCGGTGGGCAGGGTGTGGCTGGGTCCGGCCCAGTAATCGCCGACGGCTACGGGCGTATGCGGGCCGATGAAAATGGCGCCGGCGTCGGTGATCCTCTCGGCGATTCGCCGGCTGTCCTTTCCGCACTGGACCTCCAGATGCTCGCAGGCGAATTCGTTGGCGAGCTCGATGGCCTTGCTCATATCTTTCACGACGATGATCCGACTGAAGCGGCTGAGGGATTGGGTCGCTTCCGCCGCTCGCGGCAATGCCTTGAGCTGGTCTCGCAATTGTTCGAAGATCGCTGCGGCCAAAGGTTGCGAGTCGGTCAGAACGACGGCGCTGCTATCGGTGCCGTGCTCGGCCTGGCTGAGCATATCCGCCGCCACCCAGGCCGGATTGGCCTCGGCGCTCGCGATGATAAGCACCTCGCTCGGGCCCGCAATCGAATCGATCCCGACGTAATCGCCGGCGACGTTCTTCTTGGCCGCCTGCACCCACTTGTTGCCTGGGCCGACGATCTTGTCCACCTTGGTGATCGTCCGCGTCCCGTGAGCCAGCGCGCCGACGGCCTGAACGCCGCCAAGTCGATAGACCTCCTCAACTCTCAACTCGTGGCAGACGCCGAGAATCACTGGATGGATGCTGCCTTTGTGCCTTGGCGGCGAGACGACGACGATCTCCTTCACGCCGGCCACCTGGGCGGGGACGACCGTCATGATCACCGTGGAGGGCAGGGGGGCCGCGGCGCCGGGCACGCAAATGCCGACACGCCGTATCGGCGCATAGCGGATGCCGGTGCCCTGCGAGAATTGCTGCTGACCGCCGATGAAAATCTTCTGCTGGTAATCGCGCACGTTGCGGATGGCCTTGCGCAGTGATTCCAGCAGGCGCGCATCGAGATGATCGTGAGCGTCCTTCATGGCCTCCCGCGTGACGCGAAATTCCTCAGGCGCTAGCGTCACGCCGTCGAATTTCTCCGTGTATCTCGCCACCGCCTCATCGCCCTGTTCGGCAACCTCGCGGAGGATTGTCGTCACGGCCTGGTTCTCTTTGCTGTCGTATCCTGCCAGCCGTGCCGCCGCCAGCGTGGTCCGCCGCAGCTCCTCGAATTTCGCCTCGAAGCCGGCCTCGGAAGATACAAGCAGAATGTCCCGCAATGAATCGCTCATGGTCGTTATCTGTCAAAATTCCCGTAGCTGTATGCGCGGATCGCTCTTTGCAGCAGGAGATACTGCCTGCCTTTGAATTCGGTAACCAACCCGGCGACTTTGAAGCGGACGGGGTCGGGCGAGCCTGCCTGCATCTGCTCGGCCTGCTCCAGAGCCCGGCAGGGCAGCAGCATGTAATTCGTCTTGCCGATGCTCCAGCCGAGGGCATAGGGCGTGAAGACCGGTCGTTGCCCCGGCGCCGCCGGACCGTTGGAATGGACGCTGATCCGGCCGACCTTGTCGATGAGCATGCGGCCGAGGCTCTTCTGTGCCGTCGTACTGTCGGGCGACTCGCGGTCCTCGCGCTGCGGCCCGCGAGCGGCACGCCGATTCTTCAATTTCTCGATGACCTCGGGTGGAATGGTCAAGTCGGCGGATTTGTCGCCGGGTGTGATTTCTCCGGGCATCTGTGGCCGCTGGTCCTGTGGTGTCGCGGACTCCGTACCCTTGAACTTACTCAGCGGCAGGTAGTACGTGGGAAACAGGTAGTTCCTCCCATTGTACCGGGTCACCATTGCAGAGAGCCGGTACGTCGGCGTCTGGCGGTCGTTGACATCGGCAATCAACAGCCCCAGCATCGCAGAGGGGAGCACCTCCAGCTTCGCGCCCGCCGCAATCCGGCCGCTCACGTTATTAACATCCTCGCTCAGCTCAAAGAGCCACACGTCATTGGCGTCCACGTGGACGAGCTTCCCATCCACGGCGTTGAGAACCGTTCCCTCGGGCAGCGGCTTGCGGACGCCTGGTTGCGCGCCAAGACATGCCGACGAAGCCAGAATGCAGAGTGCAAGATGCCGAATGGAAAGAGCTGCTGCCCGCACGCGCCGATTCTGGCTTCCCGGCATCCGGTTTTCGATCCCTGCTCTTCTCATCGCTGCACGCGTCCAAACGCACTCTTGACCCGCTCGACCACCTCACTCGGCGTGTCGGCAAAGGCGATATGCCTCAGGCAGCCCGGATCGTCGGCGGCCATCAGATCGACCACGGGTTGCCAGAACCTGCCCATCAGGATAATCGGTCGGCCTGGATCGAGAAAGCCTTTGTTCTTCAATTCCCACACCGAGGCAAGCTCCAGGAGCGTGCCCGTGCCGCCGGGCAGAACGACATAGGCCCGGCCGATCTCCACCAGCGTGTGCAGCCGCTCTTCGAGCGATCCGGTCACGATCTCCCGCGTGACGAACTCATTGGCCACGCTTCGCCTGAAAGCCGAGCACGTCACGCCGATCACAGTCCCGCCCGCCTCGGCCGCGCCTTTGGCGGCGGCTTGCATCGTGCCGCGATATCCGCCGTTGGCGATGGCAAACCCGGCCTGCGCCAGCGCCCGGCCGACCTGCTCGGCCAACACGCACGCCGGCTCCCCCGGCTGGGCCCTGCCCGTCCCAAAAACCGTGATTATTGTGGCAGCCGTCATCTATTCAGAACCCACTCTCAGGCCATGTTCTAGGAAATCCATGTGGATTTTCATTGAACGACCTGCAAGCTGGAACGTATACTATGTTAGTTGTGGCAGACATGCGCAGGACAAAACGTAGGTTGCCCGAAAGGGCAGCAGCGCATAATGCGTGGGATCCTACGTCCTGGGGTCTGCCTTCTTTGTTTTCTCTCCCTACCGTAACCACCTCAAATCCTCACTGGGGGGCCAATTACCGGCAGCCTCCCTCGGCACTATCTTCAGACCATGGCCCATATGTCTGCCATTGTATCGGTAGAGAATCCCGGAAAGTATTTTCAGGTATCGGCACTCGGTGTTGCCGAATCTGTCTTTTTCCAACGCGTTGAAGTTGTGTTTGTCTCTAGCTAACCAGGATATCCTCTCGACAAGATACCTCACTGCATAGAAGTACAAGCGATACCTCTGGCGGAACATTTCTGGTTCGAGCAAAGACGGTTTGTGGACACAGACGGCGATTGTCCGAGCCTGCAGTTCTGAGATCAGTTGAGCATAGCGGACTTTTTCAGCGTGCTTGAGATCCTTCCAGTGAATATGTTTCTTGGGATGTCGTTGGAGCTCCTTGCGTACCCGATCTACGATTTTCACCGTTTCGAGATCGGTTCTTTTGCGCGTTATGAAGGCAGCAAGTACAAACCAGTCACTGCTTGCCTGCATCGACGGAGAGGCACGGAATGCAAATCCCTCATCCCCCGATTCATCCACGTATGCTCGAAAGGATGCTTGCATTTATCGGCGTTGCTCCTCGTGACGAGTCATTACACGGTCCTTATCACTTGGCTCGTGAGTGTTCGCTTACGCGTATAGTTCAGCAGTCCAGCCGCCAGCAGAATGCTCCTGTCTCGCTGCGACAGCTCCAGCTTGCCGGTGAAGGCGAACGAGCCGTCCTGCTTGCGGATCGTGACCGTGTCGCTGCTGCGGATCGCGCCGAGCAGATCGTCGATCACCAACTCGTCACCGGCGGCGAGCCTGTCGTAATCGGCCGGGTCGGCAAACCGGATCGGCACGATGGCGAAGTTGATCAGGTTCGCCCGGTGGATTCGCTCGATGCTCCTGGCGATCACGGCCCGCACGCCGAGGTACATCGGGCACAGGGCCGCGTGCTCGCGCGAGGAGCCCTGGCCGTAGCTTTCGCCGGCCACGATGATGCTGCCGATGCCCCGGCTCTTGAGCGAGAGGGCCCGCTCGGCAAACGTCGGCTTGCCCGGCTCGTTGAAGCCGTTGAAGCCGTTGAAGACCACTTTCGCATATTCCGGGACATTCGAGCGGAGCTTCAGAAACGTCCCAGCGGGCATGATGTGGTCGGTCGTGATCTTGTCGCCGCACTTGAGCAGGACTTGGCCGAAGAGTTTTGCCGGCAGGGGCGTCGGCGCTTCCGGCACGACGATGGTCCGGCCGCGAAGGACCTCGACCATCCTCGCCCTCTCTTCGCTCAGGGCCGGCTCAATCATACTGTCGTCGATGTGGAACTCCCGCGGCAACTTGATCCGTGGGTACGTAATGCCCATCTGCGCCGACAGGGCGCGCGGATCGGTGATCTTGCCCGTCAGCGCGGAGGCCACGGCGGTCTCGGGACTGACCAGATAGACCTGGTCGCCTTTGGTGCCGGTGCGTCCCGCGAAGTTCCTGTTGAACGTTCGCACGCTCACTGTCCCGTCGGCGGGGGAGAAGCCCTGCCCGATGCACGGCCCGCAGGCGGATTCGAGGATTCTCGCTCCGGCGGCGATCAGGTCGGCCAGGGCCCCGTTCTCGGCGAGCATGTTCAGCACCTCGCGGCTGCCCGGCGCGACGGCGAACTCGACCATCGGATCAACGTGGCGGCCCTTGAGCGCCCTGGCCGCCATCATCAGGTCGGCAAAGCTCGAATTCGTGCAACTGCCGAGGGCAATCTGGCTCACTTTCGCGCCGGCGATCTGGCGGATGCTCTTGACGTTGTCCGGCGAGGAAGGACAGGCGGCCAATGGTTCAAGCTTCGACAGATCGATCTGAGTTACGCGGTCGTACCTAGCGTCCTTGTCCGCCGCCAGCGGCTGATAATCCTGCTCCCGTTTCTGGGCGGCGAGGAATCTTCGTGTCTGCTCGTCGCTGCCGAAGATACTCGTCGTGACGCCCAGCTCGGCGCCCATGTTTGTGATCGTCGCCCGCTGCGGCACGGCCAGGGTTCTCACTCCGCTGCCGAAGTATTCGACGGCCCAGCCGACGTTGCCTTTAGTTGTCAGCTCGCTCAGCAGCTTGAGGATAACGTCCTTGGCGGCCACCCAGTCAGCCAATCTGCCGGTGAGTTTCACGCCGAGCACCTTGGGGCATTGCAGGTAGAACGGCCCGCCACCCATCGCCACGGCGACGTCCAGCCCGCCGGCCCCGATGGCGAGCATGCCGATCCCGCCGCCGGTGGGCGTGTGCGAGTCGCTGCCGAGCAGGGTCGCTCCTGGCTTGCCGAACCGCTCCAAGTGCACCTGATGGCAGATGCCGTTGCCCGCCCGCGAATGATGCACGCCGCTCCGGGCGGCCACGGTTTGCAGATAAAGATGGTCGTTATGATTCTCCGGCCCGAAGCCCGCCATATTGTGATCGACGTAACTGACCGAGAGGTCCGCCTGGACCCGCCCGACGCCCATGGACTCGAACAGCAGGAACGCCGTCGTCCCTGTCGCGTCCTGCGTCAGCGTCTGGTCGATCCGTATCCCGATCTCCTCGCCGGGCACGAGCCGGCCCTCCACGAGATGCTGCTCCAATATTTTGTAGACCAGCGTCTTGCCCAATCCAACCACTCCTAACAAGCCAGTTTCAGACGCTCACTCTACCAGAACCTGCCGCGGAACACAAACCCTGCGGTATCGGAAAAGGGTTTGAAGGCCGGCAATCGGCGTGTATCATTGGAATCACGGCGGCACGAGTTAATGCTGGAGATTCTCGAACCATCATGAGGCGGATGACATGAGCGACAGCAAGCAGGAGCGGAACAGACGATTTGCACTGAAGGGCTGGCACGTGATCCTTGCGATCATTCTGGTGCTGGCGGGGCTGATCGCTCTCTACATCATGATCGGCAGGGCCCGCCTGAATCGGCGGCTAGAGGCATTGCGGGTCGCCGGGTACCCGACGACTCTCGCCGAACTGGCGGAGTACAACAAGTTGCCGGCGGGGGCTCCAAACGCGGCCGACGTGTACATGGCGGCGTTTGGCGTATTTGCGCCGCCGCTGGATGGCACGAACACGCCGCAGCTCGGAGCCGCCAAGTGGCCGGAGCGAGGCAAGCCCCTGCCGGAGCCGATGGCCAAGGCGATCTCGCAGTGCCTGGCGGATAACCAGCAATGCCTTTCCCTGTTGCACGAGGCCGCCGCCATCCAGGATTGCGACTATGACTGGGACTGGCAGGCGCAGGCGACGGGCGTGTTGCCGCGGATGGCCGATATGAGACATTGTGCCCAACTGCTGGCGTTAGGCGCGGTCTATTACTCGCACACGGGCGATCCCAATGCGGCTGTGCGATGTATCGAGGATGGGCTTCGCCTGGCAGATTCGCTTCGGCGGGAACCTGCTCAGATCAGCTACCTGGTGCGAACCGCCTGCGTTGGTCTGGCACTTGCGAATCTGGAGCAGAGCTTGAACGTGGCCACTTTGACGGATGGGCAGTTGGCGGAGTTGGACAAAGCACTGGCCGCGACCACCGGCACGCTCGATCTGACGCAGGCCCTGATTACGGAGCGATGCATCATGATCGAGGCATGCCGGGACCCGCTCATCCTGGCCGACTCCAGCCAGGCCCCCGGACCCCGGATGCTGCCGGGCATGACAAGAACGGGAATCACCGATATCCTGGATTACATGGATGCCTGCATCGAGGCCTGCAAGCTGCCGCCGCCGCAGCGCTTGACACGATTCCGCGAGGCCACGAAGAAAGTGGAGGACCTCTCGTTCATGCATTTCACGATCAAGCTGCTGGCGCCGGCGCTGGGCCGGGCGGCCGAGCTGGACGCGCGAGTTCATGGACATCTAGATCTGGCAAGAACGGCCCTCGCCATCGAGCGGTATCGCTTGGCGACCAGCAAAGTGCCGGAGCGGCTGGAGGAGCTTGTGCCGCAACACTTGAAAGAAGTGCCGATTGATCCGTTTGATGGCCAGCCGATCCGTTACCGGCGCACGGACCCGGGCTACCGCCTCTACAGTGTCGGCGAGGACGGCCAGGACAACGGCGGCAAAGAGAAGGCCGAAGTCAGCCGCGGCGACCCCTACGACTGGCCCTTCATCGTGACGCGATAGAACACCGTCGCCGGTAACTCCTTCGGATGGGCGTCAGCCGTCAGGTGTGCCGTGCACATCTTCTCTCTGGTATGTTGGCGAGATGGGCAGAGACGTGGAAAGACAAGACAGACAGTTCACGATCAAGCGGTGGCATGTGATCCTTGCGATTGTTGTGGTGGTCGCAGGGTTGGCGGGCCTCTACGTCGCCGTTCGCGGAGGCAGCTTGGATCGCCGATTGGACGCGCTGCGCGCGGCGGGATATCCGACGAGCGTCGCCGAGTTTGCCGAGCGAAACAAGCTGCCGGAAGGAGCGGCGAACGCGGCTCCGACGTACATGCGTGCATTTGCCGCGTTTGTGCGGCCCGCACCTGATGCGAACGTCCCGTACTTTGGAAAGGCCCAGTGGCCGGATCGGGGAGCGCCGCTGCCCGATCCGATGGCCAAGGCGATCTCCGAATGTCTGGCCGCCAACGGCAATTGTCTCTCGCTTCTGCATGAGGCGGCCGGGATCGGGCAGTGCCGGTACGGCTGGGATTATACGAAAGACGTGCTGCAATTAGGCGACTTGATGTCGTGCACGCAGCTTCTCGCCTTGAACGCTGTCTCTCATGCTCACCGGGGCGACCCGAATGCCATCATGGCGTCTTTTCGCGACGGCCTGCGGCTGGCCGACTCGCTCCGCACAGAGCCGTCGCTCGTCGGCTATCTCGTGCGAGCACACTGCCACACGGTGACAATCGACGGCTTGGAGAGGGCCCTGAGCCTGACCGCCTTCACGGACCGGCAGTCGGCCGAGTTGAGCGACGCGCTCGCGGCGACCGACGCCTCGCTCGATCTCATCCAGGCCATTGTGGGCGAACGATGCTTCGCCGTCGAGCATCTGCGGGACCCTGAATTCCCGAGCAACCCTCGGCAGGTTGGCACGCTCATCCGCCTGTCGGGCTTCAGGCGAAGGACCCTTTTCCGCGTTCTGGACCACGAGGCCGAGTGCATCGAGGCGGCGAAGCTCCCTGAGCCGCAGCGGCTGGCGAAATTCCGTCAGATCGACAAGAGCCTGGACGATCTGCCCATCCTTCAGCAGCCCGTCCGGCTGGTGGTGCCGAAGATGAGCTACGTCGCGGCGCTCGACTTGCTGTCTCACGCCCATCTGAGCCTGGCCAGGACCGCCCTCGCGATCGAGCGGTATCGCTTAGCGACAGGCAGGCCGCCGGAGGAATTGAACTCGCTCGTGCCGAAATACCTGGCGCAGGTGCTCCTCGATCCCTTCGATGGCCATCCGATCCGCTGTCGCCGCGAGGGCTCGGGCTACGTCCTCTACAGTGTCGGCGAGGACGCCCGCGACAACGCCGGCCGCGAACCCAACCCCAAAGACCGCACTGCCCCCTCCGACCTCTGCTTCATCGTGACGCGATAGAACCTTGTCACCCTCGCTTCAATCGGATGGCCGTCAGCCCGTAGGATGCGACATGTGCACCTTCTCTGATGGAGACATCTTCCAGAGCCATCGTATCCCGCGTGCATGTCGCGTCCTCACGATTGAGTTTATCGCTTTGAAGCCCCCGGCACGCGGGAGTACAATCGAAGTACCGTCACGGGGGATAGAGCCTGCCCCCGCGAAAGCGGGGGGCAACGCAGGAGTGCGACCCGAGCACCGTGGCGGCGCCTGACGGCACGGGTTGGCATCCGTCAGGGTGCCAACCCCTCACAAGCGTGCCGGGGGCCGCAACGCGAAAAACTCCTGCCTCGCCAGAGGCGGAATTGGGTTGACACTGGCTGCTTGCTGATACATAGTGCGACGAAGGACTATGAATTCTGACTGGAGGCTTGTGTTGCCATGATTGAGAAGCAAACCGTGTTCATTCTCGGGGCCGGTGCCAGTCGCCCGTATGGATTCCCTACAGCGAATGATCTCCGAGGTGATATTATTCGAAACTTTCGGAAGAATTATGGAAATCATGTTATTTCCCTTCGAGACAAGGAATGGGAACGGAGGGGGTATCCGGGGATGACCGACGTGAAGGCATTTCTCGAAGTGTTGGACGCGCCGAACAAAGATTCTATCGACCTCTTTCTTTCAAGACAGCCTCGGTTCGAGACAATCGGCAAACTCGCCATCTTACTCAGCATCTTGCGCCATGAGCGTGAGAGTGGCTTTGCCGATAATGCGAAAGAGCCACATCGCGATTGGTATTCTCACCTTTACGATAAAATGGCGCGAGAACTTAACCATAAGGACAGCTATGGGGAATTTGGGCGAAACAAGATAGCGTTCGTTACGTTCAACTATGACCGCTCATTAGAACGGTTCTTTTTCCGGAGCCTTCTTTCATTCGAGGGTGCGACTCCACAAAAGGTGAAAGAGCAAATCGATCGGATTGCCATCAATCACGTTTATGGAAAGCTCTCACCGCTGCCATGGCAAGAGGGTGATGCGTCGAAGGTACTTGAGTATGGTGCTGATGACTCCAAGTCCTTCGGCAAACTGCCTGCCATGTCAGAGAATCTATACGTGGTCCATGAAGAGAGGACGAATCCTGAAATAGAGAAGGCGCGTGCGGCAATCTCAGGGGCCGAATGTATCTTCTTTCTTGGGTTTGGCTACGCGAAAGAGAACCTTGAGGCACTCGGATTTCCAGATGTCTTGCAGCGAGATCATCATATATACGGAACTGCTCTGCACCGGACTGACAGAGAGATCAAGGATATTACGAACGACTTGATTGACGGTCTGCGGCGCAGCGGCAGGCGCACCCTGGGTGTTGGTGATCAAGTTCAGATACGCAATTGCGATTGCGTGGAGTTGCTTCGCGAGTTCCTGTGATAAAAGGTTGCGTTGGCCATGTCATTCGCGCGAAGGCGGGAATCCAGAAAATTCCAGGGCGTTCATGGACCCCCGCCTGCGCGGGGGTGACATACCATGGCGGCTACCGCTTTACATAGGTGCGGTGGGCCTGAGTCGGTGGAGGACTTCGCCGGCGTGGGGGACTACCAGGATTCCCTCGTGCTCGCGGTTTTCGTAGTCGGCGATTTTGATGTCACGGCAGGGCATGTAGCCGAGGTTGATCTTTTCGCAGCGCTCTTTCGGGATTCCCGTGGCGAGGACGACGTTGACGCGGGGTTTTTCGACGCCGTTCTCGAATGTGCCGCAGCCTTTGACGTGCGTCGCGTGGGCCAGGGACGAGCGCGGGATGTCGCGGAACTTGTCCATCTGCTTGAGGAAGTAGTCGCGCGTGTGGTAGCCGATGCGGTCGAGGACCTTGCCGTGCGTGTAGGAGACCTCGGTAATGTGCGGGGCGTAGATGATCAGCGTGCCGCCGTCGGCGACGATGGGCTCGAGCTTATACATAACCTTGCCGGCGGTCCAGATGTCGTCGTACATCTCAGGACACAGGCCGAGGATCGTGCGGTAGGGCCGGTTCTTATAGACGATGTGGACCTCGCTGGACAGGTCGGCTGCCTTCTCCCAGGCTTCGAGGCAGTCGCCGAGGAAGAGGCCCTTGAGCTTGCCCTCGGCCGCCACGACGGCGATCAGGGCATGGGGGACATCGATCAGCGAGGCGGCTTTCTCCACCACCTTGCGAGTCGGCGTCCACTTGCAGCCGTTGATGACCGGATTGGTGATGATTGCGCCGAGCCAGTGGAAGAAGTTGATGATCTCGTCGCCGGCGATGCCGGGGAAGACATACTTGTGCCCGCCGGAGAAGCCGACGACCTCGTGCGGGAAGACGGGGCCGAGGATCAGGAACGTGTCGTAATCGAAGAGCAGCTTGTTCAGCCGGACATCCACTTCCTCGCGAAAGAGGCCGCCACTGATCTCATAAATCTCGTCGGCAGTGATCCGGCCGATGGAGGTGAACGTTTTGGGCTTGTCCCACTCGTGGTTGAAGAATTGCACGGAGGCGTACTTATTTCGTCGCTCGCTCAGCGTCATCGAGAGCCGCTTGCAGATTTGCAGCTCGCTGAGCGGCTGGTGCGTCCCGAGCGCGACGAGGCAATCGACGGCCTTTGCCCGCGGGCCCAGGTGGGCGTACATCAGCTTGAAAATCTCGCCGATAGGCCCGGAGCGGGTATTGTCCGGGATCAGTACGAGGACCCGCTTGCCGGTGTAGTCGTTCTGCGAGAAGAATTCGCCGATGGCCTCGTTGGCCTGCCGAGTGCTGACGGCGCCGTCCTTATTCTGTCGCTCGATAATCATAGGCTGAGTATAAATCCGAAATTCGAATTACGAAATCCGAAACAAGCTCGAATGACGGAAAAACCAAAATTCGAAAGGGGGCTCCTGGCCGGCGGCAGCGTTTCCGACGTTCGAGCTTCGTGCTTTGAATTTGTTTCGGGTTTCGATGTTCGTATTTCGTGCTTTCCTACTTGACCCACGGCGGTTTCTCCGGCAGGTGGCGGTCGAACTCCTCGATCAGCTTCCTCTCGTAGGCTCCGGCGTACTGGCCTTTGAAGAATCGGCCGAGCGCCTCGTCGTGGAATCGCTTCCAGGACGCCTCCTCGCCACCCGGATTGACGGGGTAGAACAGGGCATTGTTCACCTTGGCGGCCTTCAGGTCGCCCGGCGCGTCGCCGACCAGCAGGACGTGATTCTCCTTGTACCTGCCTTTCGTCGTGTACTCAAGCTGTCGGGCCTTGGAGCCCATCTCCTGGCCTGCCATCACGGCGACGCACCTGGCAAGATCGTGCTCCTCCCACTCGCGGGCCAGAGCCTCGCCGGGCGTGGCGGAGACCACGATGATGTCCGCCTTGCCCTGCAACTTCTCCAAGCTCTCCCGCACATATGGGAAAGGCGGCACGCCCTTGACGATCTCCTTGATGGCCCAGTTCACCCGCTCACTCCACTTGAGGGCGATCTCCAGCTCCTTCTTCGCCTCGCCCTCGGCCCCGGCGATGGCCTGCTTGAGCCCTTCGTTGCTCAGCACGCTGGCCGGATCGTCCACCCAGGCGAAGTAGTGCGGGAACTGCGGGATTTTGAACTTGCGGCTCTTGACCGCCGGGTGGTTAGGCAGCAGCTCGACGAGGATTCGCTTGAGGGTCTTGTGCCGGTTCGCGCCGCGGGTTTTGGAAAACAGGTCGGCGAACTCCCTGCACTCGCGGGCCGCCTGCGCCACCGGCTGCAAGCCGAAGCAGCCGATCATCCACGGGCAGAAGCACTCCCGCTGCTTGATCCCCATCGTATCGAACGCGCAGCCATCGGAGTCGACGCCGACGAAGAACTCGTGCTGAGGCCGGAAATCCTTCAACGCTTGTGTCGGCTCCGTCACTGTCATCTCCTCTCCTTCAAGGATATGGCAACGGGCAAGAGCATGTAGGGTGGGTCCTTGACCCACGCGTGAAGACGTGTCGATAGCTCACCGCGTGGGTTGAGAACCCACCCTACGAGACTCAACAGTTGTGCAGGGTCCGCCGACATCACTTGCGCTGTCCGTAATACTTGTACTGCTTGACCTGTTTGGGGCCTCGCTTGTCGCTTCGGCCGCCGACCTCGCGGCGCAGCGGAATCTGCATGCCGCCGGTCTTGTCGAGCCAGTCGTACAGGCGTTTCTTGAGATTCGCGACGAGTTGCTTGTACTCGGGCTGGTCGATGAGGTTGTGCATCTCGTCCGGGTCATTCTGCACGTCGTACAACTCGTCGATGTCCCAGATGCCGTGGTAATGAATGAATTTGTACCGGTCGGTCCGCACGCCGAAGGTCGTTGGTGTCTGCGGGAAGGGGGCCTCCCAGTAGTACTCGTAGAAGACGGCGTCGCGCCACGTGGTGTCCTTGCCTTCGAGCAGCGGCAGGAGCGAGCGGCCATCCATGTAGTCCGGCGGCTGGGCGCCGGCGGCTTCCAGGATCGTTGGGGCGATGTCGATGTTCTGCACGAGCTGAGTGGCTTTCGTCCCGGGCTTGATGATCTCGGGACACCGGGCCAGCAGCGGCACGCGCATGGAGGGCTCGTACATGTGGCGTTTGTCGATCAGGCCGTGCTCGCCAAAGCAAAAGCCGTTGTCGCCCATGTAGAAGACAAGCGTGGATTGGGCCTGGCCCATCTCCTTGAGGCAGTCGAGCACGCGCCCGATGCTGTCATCGACGCTCAGCAGCGTCTCGCAGTAACGCTTGTAGAAGGCGTCGAAATCCATCTGGCCGTAGTACATGTAGTCCACGCCATGCCAACTGTTGCGCTGTTCCTTGACCCAGGCTGGCTTGCCGCGATAGTTCTCCTCCGTGTCTGCCATGCTCGCAGGGTATTCGAGTGAGACGTTCTCGTATCTGCCGAGGTGCCGCTTGGCTGGCGCGAACATCGCGTGGACGGCCTTGTGCGACAGGTACAGGAAGAAGGGCTTGTCACGATCCTGCTTGAGCCACTCGACGGCGTAATCGGTCAGCTCGTCGGACATGTGCTTGGTGGTCTTGACCTTCTTGCCGTCCATATTCAGCTCGCAATCGTAGTACTCGCCCTGGCCCTGGAAGCTGACCCACTTGTCGAAGCCGGGCCGGGGCTCATCACTCTCGTGGCCCATGTGCCATTTGCCCATGAAGGCCGTGCGGTAGCCGAGTTGCTGGAGGTACTGCGGAAAGAACACCAGGCCCGGCTGGATGTCGGTCTGGTTGTCCACGACGCCGTGCTTGTGTGAGAACAGGCCGGTCAGGATTGATGCCCGGCTCGGCGAGCACAGCGATGTCGTGACAAACGCATTCTGCAGGTGCGCCCCCTCGCGGGCGAGACGGTCCATGTTGGGCGTCTCGAGGAATTTGACCCTGCCCATGAAGCCCATGAAGTCGTAGCGGTGATCGTCGGCGAGGATGAACACTACATTCCGAGGCTTTGCCCCGGGAATCGTGCTCAGCTTACTTGTCTGCTGCCCCGCATTTGCCTGAGCCAGGCCCAGTGCCAGCGACGCGGCGCCCGCCGACCGCAAAAAGCCTCGCCGAGAGAGATCGTTCCGTTTCATTTCAATGCCTCCCATCCTTTCGTAAAGACGCAACATTTTGCGTCTCTACCGCTTGCCGCTGCCACCCATCGTAGCATGGGCGTCTCGCCCATGATTCAGGATCACGGGCAAGATGCCCGTGCTACTGTTCACACGCC
>Ga0315282_10001072_pt1 | contig 52656 bp, 52 predicted proteins | sample YL17G07_20_MG_FD_203693 | JGI IMG/M metagenome (GOLD analysis project Ga0315282, IMG submission 203693) | Sediment microbial communities from Yellowstone Lake, YNP, Wyoming, USA - YL17G07_20 | ecosystem: Environmental > Aquatic > Freshwater > Lake > Sediment | place: USA: Wyoming | collected...
TTTACGGACCTGCTGATGAGATTGGAATGCCAAGGCTTGAGAAGGCGCTATCGAGCCTCCCTGAGACGACCTTCATAGGTCATGCCATGTCATTCTGGGCCGAGATAAGCTCTGAAGTCGATCCATCAAGATAAACTGCTGTTCGGAACGGACATTGGCCATGTGAATGAGGAGGTGCCAATAGTCGGATATCTCCACAACCTCGTTGAGCATGATAAGTTAATCGAGGAAGCATTCAGGAAGATATCCAGGGACAACGTAATGAAACTTTTAAGCCTCTAGTTGGATTCTGGGCCAAACATAAGGGGGGACGTGCTCAAGCTGCTGCAGAGATTGTGATAAATTACCATAAACACGTTATCCGAGGCAGCGGAACTAACCCCTTGTCTTCCTGACTTGATCCATATGGATCAGTAAACCTCCCTGGAATAAGTTAATTAACGTCCTCTAACAATTACCTCGGGTAACGGAAACCGACTATGAGCTACAAATATCTAACGGATATCGAATTGATGAATGAGGCTGGCATACTTGACAACTTGATCAGATCTCTTGTTTCTCAAGTTGAGAGACTGACCAAACTTAAGGCTGAGGGGAAAGTAAGCGACTCAACTTGCATAGGGGTTTCCGAAGATATGAAAAGGAAAGCCGAAGTTATAGCGAGCAAGAGCAGCGAGTTGCTCTCGGCAGCCAAAGACATCGTCAAGCAGATGGATGATGAAAATGCGCAGCTTAAACATCAGCTCGAAATTTGGGAAGTCAAACACACTGTTGGCTCGATCTCCGAAGATAGGTACAAGATGATACGAGAAGGGATTTCGACCCAACTTGCTGAGTTAGAGCAGACAAAGGAGAAGATCGATGAGTTCATAGCATATATACCTGAAAACTTAAGACGCTTAGATCAACGTCTCTCCCGCATAGTTGTAGCAGAACCTCAGAAAAGAGCCATAATCAAACAAGTGGAAGTGCTTGCTCAACCTGCTACGGAAACCCCTGTGGCCGTCATCTCGCAGGTCGAGGTCAGGCCTATTCAAACATTTGTAGACACAACAAAGCTCAAGGTTAAGAAATGCTCGAGGTGCCAAGCTGACAACCAAGATAGCGCTTTTTTCTGCTACAACTGCGGTACCAAGCTGTAATCCCTCCCTAGCGGGAAGAGATCGAATTCAGAGGCATGTTGGAAAATATCTTAAATTCCGATGACAGCATAATCACTACTAGTAATGAAAGAACAATTATCTGGAAGCGGATAATAAAAGTCCAGCTTCCATAGTATATGCCAAGCTCAGTAAATGATAATGTATGTCTTTGTGCGAGATGTGATCTGCTCTATCAAAAGTTCATTTCTCCCCCGTCGATTGTCTGCCAAACAATTTTGTATGTGCACTGTAATCGCTTATATACACAACATCATGCCTTTTATCAAGGACACAATATGGAGGAAGTGACGATTAGGGATCTCAGAGAGGAAGATGCTGTAGCCATATCCCTTGTGCTACGTGAGGGTTTCAGTTGGTGGTATGATTTCCAACGTAAACAGGGCAAGGACGCCCAGTGGATGTATGATGCACAAAGTCCAGAGCATGTCCGTGAAGACGCCATTCGAAAGGACGAGAACTCAAAATCTTTAGTGGCTGAGGTTAACGGTAAAGTTATTGGTTATATTTCCGCATCGTTCAATCCAGGTCCAAGGCTCGGTGTTATCGGGATTGTCTCGGTGGATCCAGAGCATCACGGGAGGGGAATAGGAACCGAGCTCATGCGAGCCGCCATTGGCTTCTTGAAGTCCAAAGGGGCTAGGAAGGTATGGACCACAGTATCAACTATAAACACTAAGGCCATCATATATTACATAAGGAACGGATTTATGCCCGAGGGGGTTCTTAAAGATCATTTTGCTGATGGTATAGACGAGATATTCATGGGCATGTTTTTGGGACAAGAGTAGGGTTTTTATGGTAATGGCCAACCATGGGGCGTATTGGCATGCGCTGCATCTTCCAATGGGGACGGATAACAAACCATATTTTTCATCATCTCCGCGCGAGTCTAAAGAGCCTGAAGGGATCTGGTTCAGGTAGACTAAAGGTCCAAGTTATAGAAAAGTATTTCCTCTTTGCCATCCCTATTGGCTTTGGCAAGCACCTCCCCAGTTGCTGAAAAAATAACACATCCACCCTTGCAGTCGTCAACCCATGATCGGCCAATCCGATTCGTCACCAACATTGGCGCTCCAATTACCTTTGCTATCTTTCCGAAAACATCGAATTCAGGCAGACTGCTTCGGTTATTGGGATAAAAGATGATTTTTGGTTTCAGTCCCGCAGCCCTCTCGATGCACCGTGGAGCATCCCCATCAGCACATAAGAAACAGGCCGCTTCGATCCCATCAATCTCGAATAACTCTGGGCCAGTACCAGGGTCATATCGTGCCCACTCATTCCGATAACCTTCGTCTCCTGGCTCTCGCCAAAGCCATGTCTTACGGTAGTGATAGAAATAACCACTGGGCCCAGCAAAGACATGGGAAATAAAATACCTGCCTTCATACTTTTCAGAAAGGCCAAAAGAAACATAACAACAAAGTCTACGGGAGAGTTTTGTCATTCGGAAGGTCGACAGGCCATTCGGTATTGGTTCCGCTAAATCCGCCACCCTTGGAGTATAGTCGCAAACGGTGCCTTCATGGAACATGACCCAGCGTGCTCCTGAAGAGACTGCACGTTCCACTAGAACCTCCATTTGCACGAGGTTCTTTTCGATTTGTTCAGGAACGGCGTCAAACTGGATCAACGCAATCTGGATCTTTACCACGGGATTTCGACCTTACCCTTGGTCTTCATCATAGAAACGTCTATACCCAGGCGCTCAACTTTTCCCCTTGGCATAGTGATAATCTCTAAAGGCATTCGTCCATTTCACCTATAAGTATTTAATTTGACTCGATATCTTTGAAGCCCTGTCTTGACGAGATGTGAATAATCTTCCTCAGAGGCCATAACCTTCCCACTACCACCTTGATCGCTGTGATTTCATCGTCCAGTCAGAGAGCCTCTTACCAAGAAATCCCTTGGTCTAACCAAAGGACGGCCGCCAGAGTGGACTGCGTTGTCATCCGAACATTGGCGATATCCACGCGATCGGGGACATCCCCTTCAAGATGATACTGAGGATCCGCGTATGGGAATGAACCGATATTCGCGACCGCATGGCCGTATCCCGCTCTCACGAACGAGCCATCGTCATCGTTCGGATAAGAGCGTTGATAAGAGGTCTGGACTAGACCTATGTGATAGACTTCATTCACCTTTGCCATTAGATCGGAGAATTTTTTCCCTTCGGGCGTCGTGTAAAGCGTTACGTTCGTTTTGCGACCAGAGGTAATCTCATCGTTGCTCTTCCCACCTAGGGCATCGAGATTGAATATCGAGATCAGGTTTTCACCTCGAGATCTCATATTTTGGGCTGCTGTGATGCTCGTCCAAGGCGTATGTTCTTCGTTGCAGAACAGGAACCAGATAGTGCGTTGGCTCAAGTAGCTGGTGAGTACCCTTGCGATCTCTAACACACCCATCGTCCCAACGCAATTGTCGTATGCCCCAGGGGAGTCTATCCAGCTCTGGGAGTCCTTGTGGGCCACAAGTAATATTATCTCCTCCGGGCGCTTCTTTCCGACTTTCTTCGCGTATAGGTTGTAAGCTATGTAGGAGGGTGCTCCCGTCTGGGGCGTGGCGTATGAATGGGCTTTGGGCTTGGTCGCATCGAATCCGAAGGCCTGCACCTTGCAAGCTTCGCGTTCCACGACATAACCCCAGCTTCGTAGCTCAGCCTCTATCCAAGCATCCGCTTCATATAGTGTATTCTCGCGATGACCCGGTAGAGTATAGTTCAGCTTGCGGAATGGCAATGGATCCTTTGCGAGATAGAACAGGCCCTGACGCATGTGTTCTTCGTCTATCCTGTGGAGGAGATCGTATATCGCATCCATCCTTGATCCGCAAGCCCTTGACTGCGGCATCACATACATAAATCAATTGGCTGAATGCAGCTCATACCGGTAGAGCTGAATTTCTATAAAATAGTTGATTATGTAGATATAATAAGTCATATCCAATCCGATATTCACTAACACTGAAATGTAAGTGCTTGATGGATTTCCCTTTTAACTCGTTGTTCATTTGTCCTGCATGATCTTGCGGTAGTTCGCTGATCGTAGAAATGAAGTGCCTTCCTGTATACTCTTATGCCTTTACAGGCCTATCGAAGTAGATGCTCTTACCCTTGGCAGATAAAGGAATCCCCATAATAACGCTCGATTCTGGCAGCAATCCGAGCCTTTTAGCGGCAACCCCGATACGGTACATGATCCTATTGTCCACGTTCAAGTCCATTGCCATCTTAGCAGCTGAGCCCAAGGCTATTCCCATATCGAGCATCTTGAAAAGACAGTTTGGCCCGACAAAGTCTTGACCTAGCTTCTTTTCTGCTTTCTCGAATTCTTTGCAGTCTTGATAGCCGCAAGCGCCACAGTTCAACCCGTACTTCTTAGTCCCTCGAACACCGATCAAGACGACTACCTGTGAATCCTGGACGTTCATTCCATCTCTCTTGAAACCACCGATATTCCTCTCCACACCTACCTTCTCCATCTCTGTAGCCAAAGCGTCCTTCTCATCTCCTGTTACTAAGAGTGTCTCTATGTCATCTATTCCACCTGATTTCGGCGCTGTCCTTGCCGACACGAGTATTAATTTTGCAACCTCTTCGACGGCTCCCTTTTCCGCGTCTTCTCCCTTCACGATAGGCATGTCCCTTCACCTTTTGAGTTAAGTGGTAGCCGTTTATAGGAGCTAAAAAAGGTTATCCAATCCGATGTCATAAAACAGGGCTGAGGGGTACATACCAATATGATCAGATCATAATGGTGTCAAAGAAAGGTTCCAAGCTCATGCACCAAAGGACTAAAAGACCTCAAAATAAACATCAACTATAACGACATCTTTGGAAAGCGTTTCGTTTGATTTAAACGGGCACGGTGTGCGTCAGGATGGCAAAGAGATGTACTAGAAGCTCATACATAGGATAGCCACCACTGGATTGGTCTAGAGAAGAATAGCCCGGGGGCAATGATGAGGGCGTTATGAAAACCATCAGGGCTAAGAAACCATATAACATCGAGAACATAAGCAAACCCAATATAGCTAGAATGGACATCTGTTCCAAAGGCCTTTTTACACTCATTATTCACATCTCCTAACTTATTATATACTGTATATATTTGATATACCTCATTCTACTTCCATATGGTAAATACATCATAATCTAAATTGTCATATGTACAACTTTGATAGGAATTATAGAATTGGGCATATTTATTCCGGAATTATTGTAATTACATAAACAAACGTAACCAAGGAATACTCACGGAATGACTCAGGATGACATTTAAAGGTAAAGGTCTGGCCCATATATCAGAGATCTTCGTCAGAAAGACCGTCCCTAGCGATAACTTTCAAAAGAATAGTCAATGGATATCCAACGACACTGAGAGGCTATGTATGTTTCTCAGATGAAGCTAGAAGGCTATGACTTGCTTCGCCCAAATTTCCATTTCTTGGATTGTTTCCTTAGTAATGGGAGATGGCTGTTCCAGACATCTTTGCCGATAGCTTGTAATGGCAGGATTGAAGGGGGATTCTGTTTAGGGTCATCATATTCAATGTACCCCCAACGGAAACCTGCTAGGTAGGATATCTTCTCTTCATCAGACCTCATCGGAACGGTTGTTAGGAAGGTGTCTGCAACCCATCTTAACTTGGTGTAATTCCCAATGTTGTGACAAGGTGAATCAAACAGCTCTGGCAGAAACCCGAAAGAAATAAACGGAATACCTTTTTTATGCATTGACGGAACCATATCAACAGATTTCTGTTTTTCAAATTTCTCCTTCTTTCCTTTTTCACTTGATTTGTAGAACTCATCCGTTATAATCTGTATCCAGCCGAATAACATCCGGTATCCTGAGCCTGAGTAGTTATCAATTCTGGCATGCATAACTGGAAATCCAAGGCACAGATCGATGTCGAAATTTAAGTTGGGTATGATATCGAAGCCAACTTTGACTGGGTCATCATTCTTTCCATAGTAGATGACAACTCTGCCATCGTGTTTGTGTAGTTTGAATGGAATGACCATCACGGGTTCATTGTATAAAGACCACACGTTCATCGGCCTATTAACCACCGGTTATATGGATATAAGGTGTTGCGGCTGTTTTACGACTAGGCCCCTCTTAGAAAATGAGATTACCTAATACGGCACGAAGAACTTGATGATGAATAGGACGCCGCCAAACGCCATGCCTATGACGCAACCGGTTACGGCTCCTGATGCAATCGGTGAACCTCTGTTCTCGAAGAGTTTGGCACCGCCTAAACGGAAAGTGAGCATCTTTAGGATCCATGCGACTAGGAATGGGGTCCACAGGCCGAAGAGCGCTGACGCTGCCGTCGTGCCGATGAGCCATCCAATGGGTTCAAGCGGGAACCAGACGAACCTCGCATGGAGGACGCTGAGAATAGCTATCCAGACCATGCCTAAGAGCATATAGGGTATCCAAGGCTCTGAGGCCGGCAGCGAAGTCCACCAAGACGGATAGTTTTCGTACCTTTCGCCAATCCCCTCGTACCAATTCTTCCATACGCCAATCCTGGTACCGCCCACCCCGTATGTGAATATGATAAATCCGAGGAGCGAGAACAGTGGGGCTATGATCAGGGCCATCAATACAACCTTGAAAGTGTTCCTCGGATGGATGCCAAAGGAGTTACCCATCTTATAGCCAGCGAATGATGAGAAGATGGCACCACCCCAACCTTCCGTGGCGAAATTGCAGCCAGAGGTCGTCGCGAACTTGTAATCGATATACTGCTGGGTTGTCACCGGCGTATCCGGTGTAGGGTGTACGATTCGGAAGAGCATCAAGCCTTTGTCAGATGAGACCCAGTAAACGCCTGCCAAGCCGTACATGCGCGTCTGACCGTACCACAACAGGAACGCGCTCACCGGTAGGATAAGGGCGTCAAGCAAGGTGAGACTTGATGCCATCCAGAATATTACCACGAAGATGAAGCTTGCAAAGAGTAGGGTGTAGGATGTCCTGTAGCTGAAGGCCTCGCCCTTCTCCTGCTCTGCCATGCCTTCCTTACGCACCGCCGCATGCAGAGTGTCGCCTAAGTATTTCCTATTCAGTGCGAGGTTCATAATAGATAGGGCGAGTAACCCACCCCCAGCGATGGCCATGAATTTTAGGGGAGGATCTGTCTGAGGTGAAGGATGGCACCAGTATCGACCGCAGCCACCCTCGCCCTCAATCCCAGTGTAGTAGCCCATTACGTAGGCGACCTGCACGGCTATTATGTAGAACAGGGCGAAGACCCATGTGCTGAATAAGACCGCCATGGGCGCCTGATATGCTATCGCTACGACTGCAGGATTGTAGTTGTATGACATCATGCCGGGTATCGCGGCCAATGGATCGCCCGCGACAACATAGTGCGAGAGGAAAGGACACGAGTTAACCTTGACGCCGTATATGTCAGGAAACCACGGGAAGACACCCGTCAGCGTTATCGGCAGCTGAAAGGCCAACCCGAGAAGAAGCCCGATTAGGAACCATTTACGCTTGGATACAGCCTCGCTGAGGGATGGCGTTATGTTCTGAACGAGCTCCCTCACGATCAATGTCTGTGGGAATGGCACTTGCTCGACGTCGATCCACTGCCTTCTCATCACTGTCGCCAGGGCAAGGAAGAACAATCCATGAGCGAACGTCATGGTCCACCACCATCCGATCGGCACAATCCATGCCCCCCAATCGATGAGGCCTCCTGTTGCCATAACCCTGCAGACCGATGCCGGTGGGGCCATAAACCATGGGACTATCTGCGCCGACAGGGCCTCTTCCGTATAGCGGCTGGCCCAGATGTAGCTGGTTCCGAGTGCCCAGGGGTAAAGGATGGTGTACGATACGGGGAGCGTCGCCATGTAGATGTATGCCATGTTCGTCGCGTTCAATCTCCCTTTCAGTGGTCCGATACGGCTTGCGAGCCCAGCCAATAACAACACGATGAAGGGAACTACCGTCAACCCCATGTTGCACACAGCTTCGCCAAGCGAATTGACGATCCAGTAAGGAAAGGTCGAGATGAGTAGCTGCCACATTGGGCCAAAGAAGCTGATGATCGCTGACATGATTATTATGGGCACTATCGGCAATTTCCTTGCCTTAACTTCTTCAACTGCCAAATTATTGTCCCGATAAAACGATATAATACTCTATATAATATTTTTCGACTAAGGTTGGAAATTTAGCATATCTTTCGACCATCGACGTTATACGCCAGACTACATTATTACTTCTTGATTTCAATATGGGCCTAGCAAATGCACAACTGGCCAATTCAACGGTTTAGAACGCATTTGGAACGGTATGGACAATAGCTTTATCATGTGGAGTTGAGCTATACATTGCGACATATAAATGACGATAACCACAATCTCCGCTGTGATGCTGATTATAGGCTTAGTCGTTGGAATAGTAGTGGGTTATGGGGCCGGAACCGTCATCTATCAATCAAAGATCTCAAAAATCCAATCTGACTTATCTACGACACAATCCCGAGCAACTTCATTAGAAAATTTGTTCCAAGCGCTTTCAATAAATTTGGATGAAGTGAAGATTGGGCAGGAGTTCAATATTACTCTTGAGTCCAATCCAACGACAGGCTATCAGTGGCAACTTGCTAATAGTTTAAACGAAACTATTCTGGAATTTATCGGTTCCGAATACAAGCCCTCAGAAAGCGGTCTTATAGGCTCGGGAGGGGAAGAAACCTGGACATTTAAGGCAGTGAATAGTGGGACAACGGAGATATCCTTGAAATATGTCCGTCCCTGGGAGACTGATGTCCTTCCGATAAAAGAGCAAACCTTCGCAATCATCGTTAAATATTGAAGAAGGACCGGGCTCCCTTCAATCCAGAGCCCTGCATCTAATGAAATTAGATAAAAACCTAATTATTTTGTTTAACTAGATACAGATGGCCTAGAGTAAGCGGTTCTTCAGTCTTCCCATCAAGCTCCTTCCCATCATGGTAAAAGCAAAGCAAAATTGTTTATTTTTTGTGCACGAAAAAGGCCGTTTATAGATAAAGCATATTATTATATGAAAATATAGGAGATTTATGTCTGCTAAACTCGCCATCGAAGGGGGGAGAGCGGTCACAAGAACAAAGTTTCCAGACCCCTTTCCCTTGATAGGTCAGGAGGAGGTTAATGCTGTCCTTACCATCCTGAAGTCAGGAAAGCTCTCGGGGTATCCTGGACCAAAGACGATCGAATTCGAAAAGGGATTCGCGAAATACCATGGGGTGAAACATGCAATAGCCACGAACTGCGGCACGTCGGCCCTTGCCCTGGGCCTCTATGCGGCAGGCATAGGGTTCGGGGATGAGGTGATAGTGTCGCCCTATACCTTCATAGCATCAGCGAGCTCAGTGCTCCAATGCAATGCTGTCCCTGTATTCGCGGACATCGATCTGGAAACGATGACGCTCGACCCGGCGAAGGTTGAGGAGAAGATAACCGAGAGGACGAAGGCGATCATGCCAGTCCACCTCTACGGGTTGCCGTGCGACATGGATCCGATCATTGAAATCGCCAAGCGCCATAATCTCCTCGTTATAGAGGATTGTGCACAGGCGCATGCGGCAGCATATAAGGGGCGGCTCGTCGGCACGATCGGCGATGCGGGCTGCTTCAGCTTCCAGATCAGCAAGAACATGATGACCGCAGAAGGTGGCATGGTGATAACGAACAGGGACGACATCGCTGAGAGGGCGAGGACGCTGAGATGCCAAGGAGGAGCTGACCGTGGCATAGTTCAGATGGGGTTAAGGGTCGATATGACAGAGATGCAGGCCGTGCTTGGCATCGTGCAACTAAAGAAGCTCAACTGGTTCACAAAGAAAAGAATTAACAACGCAGTCTATCTGACTAGGAATCTGCAGAGCGTATCTGGAATAAGGCTTCCTGTGTTGCCAAGCTATGCGAAACACGTCTATCATCTCTATGTTTTGCAGATAGATAAGGAGAAGCTCAGTGCTTCGATGGAGCAAGTCGTCAAAGCAATTAGGGCGGAAGGAATACCTATGGACCAGATATATACTCGACCTCTTTATGAGGAGCCAATCTTCAAGGAGAAGATCGGCAGGGGGCAGGGGTTTCCATTTAAGTACCTCAAGGGACATGAAATAAATTATAAGGAAGGTTCTTGTCCGAATGCCGAGAAAGCGTGTAAGATAACCTTTGGCATCTACCCCAGCCCGGCATATACGATTCGCGAACTCAGCTGTGTTGTGAAGGCGATTAGAAAAGTCACTGAAGCCTATACCATTTGAGAACAGATGAAAATTAGGCAAACACGTTCATAAGTTAATGTGGACATTTGATCGATATCGATCCTAACCTTCATACATACTTCACTTGGTTTTAAGTAGATGAGATTACTTTGGCTCGCAGAATCTCAAGCGCCTTCTTTGCCTTGATCATCTCTCTCTTCTGCTCTTCATGGTCCTGAAGCTCCCTCTCGATTGTCAAAGGACCATCGTAACCGATCTCCCTCAACTTTCTGAGAAATTTCTCAGCTCCCACATCCCCTTCGCCAAACGGAACTTCTATCGATTTCTGTCCATCTTTAGTAGCTATCTTGACATCTTTGCAATGAACGCCGATGACATATCCTCTGAGGATATCGAGCGCCTCTATTGGATCGCCGGAGCCATAGAATAGCATGTTTGCAGGATCAAAATTTACCATGATGTTGTTTCTTTTAGTGTCCTTGATAAAACGCAGTAGCGTCTTTGCAGGTTCCTGACCCGTTTCCAAGGCAAAGTTCTGTCCGTTGCCTTTACAGTGGTCTGCGATCTTCTGCATGGTTTCTACGATCTCTTTGTATATCGGGTCTCTTTGATTTTCAGGAACAAAGCCTATATGTGCTGCAATCGCACTTACCCCCAACTCCTTCGCAAAATCCGAAATTTGGAAGGTTCTCCTCACCCGTTCCCCCCTAAGTCGGGGATTTCTAAATCCCACCGTGTCCTTTATTTTCTCCATAGTTTCATAGTTCTCTCCAGTATATCCACAGAAGACCGTAGTGACTTTTACCCCAGAACCTCTCAGAAGGTTCTTGAACTTCTCCTTCTCTTCCAAACTATAGTCGTCTGGTGGACAACCGAGCTGCATCGACTTGACACCAACGGCCTTAGCCAATTGTAAGGATTCGATTGGATCGCTTAAAACCCACGTCATCACACCTATTGGCATCGCTTCCATTCTTTATATTCCCTGGACAGCGAGGGAGCCCTATTCTCCAATAAAAATCTTCTGTAGCCTAGTTTATTGCTGGTTCCAATATTCGGGTGGATAAGTACCATGATGTGGAATTATAATGTCCCTTCTCGAGCTCAAACCAATTGCAGTGTTTAGAAAGAAGGAAGGAAGAATCTGGACAATATTCTATGCCCAAATTGAGCGAAGTAGAATGCACACGCGAATTTCCCAGGCATGTTGGATGATGACAATCGACCAGCAAGCTTTATTTTTTCATTTATTGGAGGCTGCATCCATGAGGCTAAAGGATAGGGTCAGCTTGATTACTGGCGCGTCAAGAGGCATCGGTAGAGCGATCGCTATGACCTTTGCGAGAGAGGGATCGGACATTATTGTGAACTATGTGCAGAACAAGGGACAGGCTGATGAGGTTGTTAGGGAGATCATCGGGATGGGAAGACGAGCGATCTCGATTCAGGCGGACGTTATGAACAAGGAGAGGGTGACCGAGATGGTGGGTCAGGCGATTAGGGAATTCGCTAAGATAGATGTCCTCGTGAACAATGCTGGGATAGTCTGGAAACCAAGTAAGTTACTTGAAACGAGTAAGGAGGAGTGGGAGAAAGTGCTTGGCGTCAACCTCCTCGGCACATATTACTGCATACAGGCCTCAGCACCTCACATGATCGATCGTAAATATGGCAAGATCATCAACATCTCCTCCCTCGCAGGCATTGGCACAACTTTCTTAGAACAAGCAGCATATGGGCCGTCTAAGGCCGCCGTCATCAACCTCACCAAAAGGCTTTCCTATGAGTTAGGGCAGTATAACATCAACGTCAACGCCATAGCTCCTGGATTGGTGAGAACGGAGATACTAAGTTCCGGGAGGAGTGAAGCAGAGGTCGAGAAGTCTTTCCAAGAGGTCGCTAAGCTCGCAGCCTTGAGGAGGGTAGGAGAGCCTCAGGATATCGCCAACGTGGCACTTTTCTTGGCGTCCGATGAATCGAGTTTTATGACAGGCCAAGTATTGGTCGCGGATGGCGGGAGATTTAACTTCCTGTCGCACAGCGTTTAGATAAGCCAAGTCGAATGACACAAGGTTTGCTGAGGCTAGCTAGGTAATTGATTATAGTGATAAGGGCTTTAACTGAGAAATCCCATCTTGCTTTCCACATCAAAGCTGCCCACTATAATAAGCTCTTGCGCCAATATGAAGAGCTTGGGCTTGCATTGAAGGCACGTCCACTTCTAATTTCGGATTCCACGTATTTTCTCACGATCCCAGAGGCATTGTATGGTCCTTCTTCGGGACATATGAATAGTCTATTACAAGGAACGCATTTCCAATAATGTTTCTTTCTTAATCCCTTTGTTACAATATCCAGTTCGTATTTGCAGATAGGGCAATATGGACCTTCGATATAGACGTAGGAGTCGCCGGCTATTAACGCTGTCCCCCAGAACGCTTCCCAATCAACTTCAAACATTTTTACACTGTAACTTTTGAGAATACGTTTCGGTTTCTCGGGAACAGCAACAGCAGACGAAACAGTATCTCTTCTCCTCTTTTGTTTCCCTAATAAATAAACGACTAGTCCAAATGATGAAATCAATATAATATCCCATTTGTACAGCTCGATGAGGTAGGATGATGCAAGATAAATGGAGATAAGAAGGAATACTATCTCAAATAGAAGTTTTATAGTTTCTAAATGTTCTCTTATTCCCATAGCGATCTATCCTTAATGTGTCGCTTATTTTCAGGAAAATAAGCATTCAAACCCTTACATGCCCTTACTTTACTACGGAACATTCTACAGGATGTCGCCTTTACCATGTAACTCCAGACTTTTAAAGTGAACGCTTTTCATCATATGGATTTTACATACCATCCCGCTCGCATATGCATGGGTCCTTTGGTCGTGTCGCTTTTTCCCTCCATTGTTCCTCATACATTATTTATGTCCTGAATTGAGGCATGACCTTCTCTCTGAATAGCCCTAGACACTTTAAATACATTGTTACAGGAAAAGTGAGCATGAAACATATCACACAGATATCCACATATTTGTTTATCTTCTCAACGCATTGTTCAGGAGTACCAATCATCTTGGACTGTGGCGTGACCATGAACCTATAAACTTTTTCAGCTCCGCTTTGTTCTTGGCGATTAAGAGTCTGCCCTTCCAGGACTTTTGAATCTAGTTTATATCTCATCTTGATATCCCTTTAAACTAAAGCATTATATATAGGCATTCAATTGCGTCAAGGATAAAATCTTCCTAACCCTTATTCTCGGAATAAATAAAGAAGGAGGCTGAAACCGATAGACGCGCGTGAATTTCTATTAACCAGAATACTGCATGTAATCACGATGCTGCGTTTAAATAGGATAGTGAGCTTCCATAGACAAACTTACATTTTTACCGATTACTTCAAAGGCATGGAGAATTACGAGGCAGTAAGAAGGATCTTCGGCGAAAAAACGGAGGAGGTACTCCGCAATCTCAGAGTTGAGTTCATACCTTTTGTTGGGTATATGGGAACCAGTAATACCGATGGGCACATCATTGTCAATGTCCGATATCTGAACAGCGGTGATAAAGTTGACATACACCTAGATTTAATTCATGAACTCGTTCACGTGAAACAATTTATGGAGGGAAAAGAGCTCTTCGACCCCAACTACAGTTACGTGGACAGGCCAACTGAGATTGAAGCTTATCGTCACGCAGTGGAAGAAGCAAGGCGCATGGGCCTGAGCGATGAAAGGATTTGTGAATACTTAAAGACTGAATGGATGAGCAACGAAGACTTGAAACGGTTGGCAAGGACCTTGAATGTTAAGTGTACAAGGAATTATTGATGAGCGATGACTTTCCTAGGTTCACAAACGAACATTAATAGATAGCGCCATTCTTCATTGTGAAACTCGTCCTATCTGCCGTTAATGACAGTGGAGAATTAAGTATCTTGAGGGAAGTTATCATCATTATCGCTTTCCCTGGGTTCAATATCTTCCCGAGACGCTATAGTTCCAAGCTCTGCCTTTGACACATTATCTCATTTGTCCTTTTGTTCATTAAAGCTGGAACCTTCATCGCAATTCCAATCCAATGAATCCATTTCGATTTCTTTTTCCAACTTCTACCTGTTCTAACAATTTCAATATTTATGAAACCAGTTTCTTCGAGTAAATGTCTTAATTCATTTTCAGTTAGAAGTTTTCGTTGTGCGCCATCGCTTGGAATATGCATATGACCTTTAGTTCCTAATGTAGAACCGAATAAAATTCCATCATTTTTAAGTACATTATAAGCATTGGTCAAATAAACTGATATCTCATGTCTATCCTTGATGGTGTGCAGAACACTTCCTGAATAAACAGTATCAAACGTTTCATTACCAAAAGGGAAATTTGTAGACGCCACAAATATATCTTGCATAGATTCTTTGTCTCTATAAAGATCGAAGCCGAGGTCTATGCTATTCCAATCAATATCAAATCCTTTTATTTTATTTCTGGGATAACCATCTCTAATTAGAGCTCTTATATCATCTCCAGTGCCGCATCCGCAATCGAGAAAATCACAACCTCTTTCTAAGATTGTGTTGTAATAAGGATGATTTCTTATTCTAGGTTTACCTATATGCATAAGGATACGAGGATAATTAATTCGTGAAGAGTATTTTTCAACTAATTCATCAAGATAACCAGACGGGTAAGACACACCGAAAGGCTTTAATCTATTCATGGCTTTCTTTAATTCCGTTCTTAAATTAGTTCCATTTGGAAATTGCCTCATAATTGTTATATCTAATAAACATATTAATAACTGATGCGGTAAGCTGTTTAGACGTGTATGGTAGGCAGAGAGACTGTCTGTCAGCACAATTTCTTGGCATATCTAACGACTTCTAGGTCACCTAGTGCGTCGTTGGCGAGAGTTCCATCAACGAATCGGCGATCCGCGAGTCAGTGGAGTCTCAGTATGCCAACCAAGGCCGAGAGTGAGGATGCCTAGATCCATGGCAAACAGATTAGAAATTGGGCAAACTATCCGAAGTTTCGGGTGTAATGACACGGTTGAGAACCATATCAATACCTTTATTAGGGGGTAGCCAGCTCAAATGGATTAGTATACGTAGCAAATCCCGCAAGGGTTTTTCTTTCGTATAACTAATAGAAAGGAGTGAGAAAGTATGGGATATGAAAGACGCCAGCCTCGGCAGATGTTTAAGACAACCTGCTCAGACTGCGGTCAAGAATGCGAAGTACCGTTCCAGCCGACCCAGGGAAGACCAGTCTACTGCAATGAGTGCTTCCAGAAGCATAAGACCACACGTCCATATGGACGCCGGTAGAACAGTCATCTAAATCACAGTTTGTCCGGTGTCTGAGTGACGCTTTTTAAAGCACTTACACCGGTCGTATTTTTTCATCTTTTGATAATAATAGACTAATACATGAGCTATAGCTAGTTTTGATCTGACATATCCTTATCGTACTGAGCATAATGTTGAGATATCACTTGATTGGTTATTGATTGCTTGTTAGATTCTCGCATTGATAAGAAGGGGAGTTGGTAGACCCCAAAACCTAAATTGGTATGGGCCTGGTGGGACTCGAACCCACGACCAGGGAGTTGCTCAATCTCCCTCGTTCTCTCCTTTCTGAACTACAGACCCTTCTAATATGTCCACCTTAAGGTGCTTAATAAGAAAATGTGTAGGCGGTCTAGACCCCAAAATACTGTAATTAATCGCCGCCACAAAGGGAGTGGACAGATTTAGACCTCGGGGGATAACCGATACACACATCCAGCGAACCATATCAGTGTCTTTGCCGACCTCATTACGATGTCGTCGGCGGTGAGGGCGGTAGAGGTTGTTTTGGACTCTGGAATTTAAGGAATAAATTCATAGGCAATGGGCTGATGGGATTAAAATTGACCCTTGAAACGACCCTTTTTTATCAGGCGGACCTTGTGACTGTTATGCAACAGCGACACCAGTTAATATACAATAGACGACATTTATTGTGCTGGAGTTGAAGGAAAGAGTTAGCATTCTAGTCGTTGACGACGACGAGGATACAAGAAATACGTTAAAGAAGATATTTACCAATGAGGGTTATGATACTGATACTGCAAAGACTGGCGCTGAGGCGATCGAGAAGCTAAGGTCAAAGCCATTCAATGTAGCCATAATCGACATATTTCTCCCTGACATGCGAGGCACTAGGCTTTTACCGCAGATAAAGGCTATCTCGCCCAGGATCCGCAGGATCATGATAACTGGCAACGCCACATTGGATAACGCGATCGAGGCACTAAACTTGGGTGTAGACGCATATATTACGAAGCCCATCGACCCCATTCAACTATTGAGGGTTATCGAAGAGAAACTGCGCGATCAAAGAGAAGAGCAACGCGCACTCGATCTACTATATGAGGCTCTTAAGGTGCTGGAAAAGGAGAGAGAAAACAGGTAAAACCTCCCTTAATGTCGTTTCTTGTATAATTATCTAAAGAGAAATAAGAATAATAATTTTGTCTCGGTCGGCGAACACTTCACCGTAACGTGGAATGTAACTGGCGGAATACCAGGCGTGATCTCTCACAGCGCCATACACCTGGGCATGAGCATGACCGACATCGTCAGCTTGGTCGTGACAGGTGACACGCCACAGACCTTCACGGCAACCGTTCCTGCACCCAACCAGACTGGAACGTTCTCCATCCGCGCACACGCCATAGTAGATGGTGTCTCCTTTTTCAGCGATCTGAAGACCATATCTGTAGAGCAACCATCGAACTCATTCAAATTGGAGATCAGTACCGGAAGGATTCTTATGAACAAGGCATACGAGAGGACCGTAACCTTAACTGTGACCGTAACCTCGGTGGGCGGCTTCAATTCCCCGGTGAATTTGGCGTTAGTCGATATTCCACCACAACTAGCATCGATAGTGACCGCCACTTTAAACCCGACCACCGTTACGCCTCCGGCGAATGGACAGGTTACCGCCACTCTTTTCGTATCTGTCGTCTCAGGCCTCAGCGGTACTACGCGCCAGTTCTTCGGAACCTATTCGTTCCGTGTCATAGGAACCTCTGGTTCAACAACGCAATCGGATTCGCTGGAGGCAATTCTAACAAACCCGACAACCGCTTTTACTGCTACGATCATCGGCTTTACCTTCAAACCATCCACCCTCACCGTCCCCGTCGGCGCTACCGTCGTATGGACTAACACCGATCCCGTTACGCATAGTGTAACCAGCTCGAATGGAGCTTGGGACTCAGGGGACTTACCGACGGGCCAGAGCTTCACCTATACATTCAATTCCACAGGAACCTACAACTATCACGACAAATACTATCCGTCTATGACTGGGACTGTCACCGTCACTCCGTGATCGACTACCTTTTCCCTTTTTTACTTTTTCTTTAGGTGCTGTGTTGCGTGTCTTCTACTTCATGGAGAAGCTGCAATCGAACTTTATGAGTAAACGATAACGATCCCCCACCAACTAAGAATAGATAATCTTCCACCAAGTCTAACATTTCCAAAATGTCTTCAAAGCTAACTGGCAAATCCTATTGTCAAATTTCTACTTGAAATGACATAAGTAAGTTTTGTAAGGCGCTTCGGTGGCGTCGATTATCTCATTGTTCCTCAATATTCCATGTTTTAATAGATGACTTTTACATTTAAGTAATTCATTCTATAGCATACAACGGCGGTATACATTGTCTGGTTCTGGATTTATCGATGTTCACACACACGTACTAAGGCCTGAGGTAAAGGATGCGCCTCCCATGACCGTAGAGGAACTCCTCAAAAGGATGGATGAGCTTACGATTGAAAAAGCCGTTGTGCTCCCCATCGTGAGCCCTGAGGGGGGATTTTTTTATTATACCACCGAGAACGTTCTCCAGCTCTACGAACGGTTCCCCTCCAGGCTTATTCCCTTCTGTAACCTCGATCCAAGATGCTCAAGCAACTCCCCCAGTACTGACTTCAGATGGGTTCTAACGGAATATCGAGATGCCAGTTGCAGGGGTCTTGGCGAAGTCACGGCAAATGTGTATTTCGACGACGCGAGGGTGTTGAACCTTTGCAGGCAATGCGGGGGAATAGGCTTTCCGGTGCTCTTTCATATGGCTACACAGATAGGTGGGGTCTACGGACTTGCTGACGATATTGGCCTGCCGAGGCTCGAGAAGGCACTATCAAGCTTACCTGAGACAAACTTCATAGGACACGCGATGGCCTTCTGGGCTGAAATCAGCGACGAAGTCGATCCCTCAACCAGGGGAGGCTATCCCAAGGGTAAGGTAAGTGGCCCAGGACGCTTAGCAACACTGTTAACAAAGTATGGTAACCTCTATGGTGACTTATCAGCTGGTAGTGGTTATAATGCGATAACTAGAGATCCGGAATATGGATGCGAATTTCTGGAGCAGTTCCAAGATAAGCTACTATTTGGGACGGACATATGCAACGTAAACCAGGATGTTCCAATAGTGGGTTATCTCAGAGCCCTTGTTCAAGAAGGAAAGATGAGTAAGGAAGCGTTCAGGAAGATATCCAGGGACAATGTGAGGAAATTGCTCGACCTTTAATAATCTATGTTTACTAAGTAGACGAGAAGTCATGTCACGACCAATCCGATTGTTATAGAACTTCTATGTCTCAGTAACTGTGAAATCAGCAACTGGATTGCTTTATAAGTCATAACAGAAAAGTTCCCTTGACTACTATCGAGGCGTGAAGGATGACTTCAGCTACGGATCGTAAAGTCCTGCGCGATCTTGCCATGCGCGTGGCCGAGATCGCGGCACTTCCCGTTCAAGCAGAGCGCCGTGAACTCTGGAAAATGCATAACAACCTGAAACCAGTCCGTCCGATGGTCCTCATCTTTCCAGAGGGATCATGGGAGGAGTTGCTTACCGAGGATAACCTGCAGTGCGAAGGGGAAGAAGCCCGTCGTATCGAGTGGGCACTGCGCAGCCGCATCTACTACCACGAGCACTTTCAGGACGATACCGTAATCGAACGGGAGTGGATCGTACAAAAGGTGATTTATGACTCCGGCTGGGGGCTTGAGGGTCGACGCATTCCCAGTCCCATGACGCGTGGCGCGTGGAGGTTCGATCCTATAATCTTTGGTCCATCTGACCTAAAAGGACTGCACTTCCCTGAGATCGTCTACGATAAAAAGGCGACTGAGCTCAAGTTGGCACAAGCGCAGGAGCTATTTGGCGATATCCTCGATGTCAAGCTAAAGGGTGTGACCCACATCTCTTACCACCTGATGAGCCAGTACACCAGCTGGCGAGGACTGAAAGAGATGATGACCGACATGTACCACCAGCCAAAGATGATTCACGATGCGATGGCGTTTTTGGAGGGAGGCCATCGCCGCATTTTGCAGCGATACGTCGACCAAAACCTGCTGTCGCTGAACAACGACAGCACCTATCAAAGTTCCGGTGGCAACGGCTATACGAATGAATTGCCGAAGCCCGGCTTTGATTCCGATCGCGTGCGTCCTTGCGATATGTGGGCTAGCGCGGAATCACAGGAGATGGCACAGGTCGGCCCCCGGCAACACGTAGAATTCGCTTTGGAGTATGAGAAACGGCTGTTGGAGCCCTTTGGACTGAATGGCTACGGTTGCTGTGATAACCTCACCCTCAAGCTCGACGATGTGTTCACTATCCCAAACCTCCGCCGAATCTCTATCTCGCCCTTTGCGGATGTCGAAAAATGTGCGGAAAAACTCCGGGGAGACTATATTTTCTCATGGAAGCCACATCCTGCTCACCTGGTTGGCCAATTTGATGAAGGAGTTATCCGAAACTACATCCGGCACGCGATAGAGATAGCGCAAAAGAACGGCTGTGTGCTCGAGATAATCCTCAAAGATACCCACACTTGCGAACACAATCCCGAGCGCTTCGATCATTGGACACAGATTGCAAGAGAAGAGGTAAACCGGATCAGCAGATAGCAGTGGTTGCTGGGGTTTGGGTATCTCCTTAAGGTATTTTAAGTAGCTCTGAAATATGTTATAAGATAATACAAATACTGGAATGGATTCGTCCAATTAGTGAAATTGACGATCGTGTTTGTCATTCTTTGACGTTAACCTCTGCCAGATATCATGTCTCAATTTATATATAGCGAAGTGCGTGCGACTCCCTTTACTTAATCTACATCTCTCTTCCATCGAAATAACATTACATGGATTTGTGAAAAAGGCATATGAGGACTCACTAAATAACTTGGATGATGTGAACGATCTAGAGGGGATGCGCAAGGAGAGGGTGGAAGCCTTGATGGCCGTGGCCAAGGGGATATGGAGTAGACATAGTCCTTTAGATCTCGTAGCGAAGGTCGAGGGGCTTTGGGATTCGGTGAGCGACGATCTCGGATTCAAAGTAGAACCCATGTGTAATTTGCCGTCCACAGAGGGTGATAATATTAAGTGCGTGATCATGGGCTCGGGGAGCTTCTCAACAGGCGTCGACGAACTTCAACGAGCTGAGGAATTAAGGCCTAGAATCGGCTTCAATCCCATAGAATACGTTGCGGTGGTGACTAACAGGTCTAAGTCAAACGCTACGAAAATCGCCGAGCAATTCGATAAACCGTTAATATGTTTGGACTTCGAACAATGGTATAGGGAAAACGTTGATCTAAATTCTCAAAACCCAATACGGGAGACGAGGTTCCTCTATTTCCAAGGTGATGGTGATCGTCTTTCGATTGAGGAGATCAGGAGAAGGCTCAGGATTAGGAGCGAATACGGAGCAGAGCTCATGAAGACCGTCGAGGAGAAGATCGGCTTCAAACCTGATACGATTTCCCTCAGGGGGTATAGCTTTCCAATTACGGTTCCGATAAGCGCGGATGACACACATCCCGCAGATCTATCTTATGTTCAACCCAATACAGGCAGATCCCTCTATCCAGGTTGGCAGGCCAAAGGTACGGCCAAGATGGTCGCGGATGGGCATAGGATATTCAGGTCAAGCTTGATCAGAGCGCCTCCCGTTAATTCTATTGAGGACATAGAGCACGTGGATGCTGGAGAACTCTTATCGCTCACTCCAGGGCTTCAACCGACTAACGAACAGGATGCTAAGGAGATTCAAGAGGCCATGAAGAGGAGCGAGGATAGCTTTCTTACAACTCTCAAAGCAACGGGACTTCTCAACTATCTATGGGGAATCGGTGTAAAGCCGATCAGGATAAGGTATAGGTCCCTTACTGGAGAGGTTGATGTCAAGGGAAGGCCAGTTATAGTAGGGGCTAGTGTCATGTCCGGGAAAGACGCATTCGGTCAGACCCTTGAAGACCTTAAAATGCTGGATGCTATTTAGCAAGGCTCCTTTGATTAGGGTATGCTATCCGAAAGGCTTAACGCGTATCTATCCTTGTTTTACTCCTCCAATCCCTGCTCTAAATATTTTAAAATATCTCTAACAGTTTTTTGTGGGTCGTTATGAGTATTATCTATTCTCAATTCATTACTCAATGGTTTCCTCTGTTTCAGCATCCTATTGGATTCTAAAGCACGATTTACATCGCGAAAACCACTATCCCTCTGAGGATTCATAATCCTTTTCTTTAGTTCTTCATCCTCAACGATCAATGATATGATAGCGATCTTCCTTCTGGTAAATATTTTAGCTAATCTTAGCACTTTATCATCTTTAAGGTCATTAACAATGACGTTCTTGTACCCGTTTTTGATGTAGTTCTTTATGATAAAAACTAAATTCTCAAAAGACATTTTCTCTTCTTTGCTATTAGCTTTTTTCCATTCCCTATCCAAATGAAAAATCCTTATATTGCCGAAGTCAATTAGAGGTGAATCGAATCCTTTTTGCAACAACTCGGATATAGTAGTTTTTCCACTACCTGGAGCACCTGCAAATACTATCAAATCGTACTTTATCATATCCATTTGCGTATAGCGCGACCTTGGTGACGTGTGTTTATGACATCTCTTTTTTGTTGGACGTTTAAACCTATTGATCAGGAGTAAAAAGCTAGTCATACTGGGGATACAGGAAGAAGAGCTTGTGCTTAGGGCGTGAACTAGAAATCTCTTGGGAGCCTTGACAAACTATTTATAAAAATTACGAACCCTTTCTTTTTCCTGCTACGAACTAGCGACTGCAAAGCACCTCAAGCGCGCACTTCATAGCCTTTTTCATCGAATCGCCTACCTCCTTGTAATGTACGGCCAAAAGCCAATCGGACTCGGAGAGTATGTCCGAAATGACTTGGATCGAAGCCAGCTCAACTCCTCTGTACCTCGCGACGGCGAGTAGCGCCGAGGTCTCCATGTTAACACCTAGCACACCCTCTCTCCTGAACTTTCTGAGTTTACCCTTAGTTTCGCGGTAGACCCCATCGGTAGTCCATACAGGCCCCCTGTAATATTTTTGTTTCCTTTGATCGAAGTACCTCTCTATCTTTTGGCGCAGTTTTAAAGTGCTCTCGAACTTAATATCTCGAGGGTAATAATGGTATGAAGTGCCCTCATCCCGCTTCCCACCTGTTATTACCAAGATGTCACCGGGCTTGAGATATGGCTGGATTCCGCCAGCGATACCAACCTCCACGATCTCCTTCGCACCAGCCGCTATGACTTCCTCGAGGATCATGCAAGCCGCGGGAGCTCCAATCAGGTTGCAGATCGATGCGATAGGCTTTCGCTTGTATCGACCTATCTGCAACGGCCTCTGTCCTCCGTACCACCATTTCACGGCCTTTCCTCCAATGAGCCCACGTAGGTATCTTAACTCGTTTCGATCGTAAACCATGACTAGGCGACGGGGGATCTTCAGGGCGCTTTTCTTCAAGCCGCGATTTTGAGCTACATATCCGATGAATTGCGAAGGCGTAAAGACTGATTCTTCATCCATCCTTGCTTCCCCGATTATTTTTTGGGGTGAAAAACTGAAGCCGTAGTGCTTGCTGACAACACTTAACAGCCTCTAATGCGAGACAGTCCTATTGGGCCATTCTGGACGCCTGTTCCCCTCGCGTGCCCCAGTTGCTTTTCGGCACATCATGGATTATGATATTCAACCACTCGGGCTTCACGCCAACCTCCTCAAATGCCCTCGTTATGCCCTTAATGAGCTTCTCTTTCTGTTCTGGAGTTCTTCCTTCCCACATCTCTACTATCACCACAGGCATGACGCTCACCTCAACCTATCGCGATAATCTATACCCATGACCTATAAGGATTCTCAGACCATATCAAATTGGATTGCGGTCATCTTTATGGTCTTTATATGGACCCGATAGATATCATAATTGGAATATTTTTATCCTCTTAGTTTATTCTCCCAAAAACGAGCGGAAAGCGTTTATGGTTACTTGAGAGGACATAGGCCGTTGTAATAGTGGGTGGTCAGATCCCTTGAGATGTCGACAGCTCTGACGACTTTGACGAACTTTAAAATGCGATATGCTGGCTGATAGCCCATCTTGCCATATAGTGCACGCGAAGCCAAGTTACTTTCCGAAGTGCCTACGAACGAATACTTGTATCCTCTTTCTACGATGTAGTTGTGAGCCTTCTGCAGGAGACTTGAGCCTATTTTTTTACCCCTACTCTCAGGCATAGTTCCCATTGCGGCGATATGCCCGTATACGCGAACATCATCTGTTGGTGCACGGGTTAAGATGAAGCCTACGGCTTCATCTCCAAGAAAGGCCACAAAAAATCCCTTGTCATCATGAACCTCGGAGAGGAATGCGTGCACCTCAGCTGGATCGTGGACAAGGGGGTCGTATTCGAATTCCCTAGTTGACCCGAAGGAGCTGAGGACTATATCGCATAGGCGATCTAGACCCACATCGCAAGCTTCTTTGAATTTGACCTTCGGATTTGAATACTTCTCCGTTTTATAGATACGAGCTCCATATTCGACGACCAATCTTGTCAATGTCATGCCCCACTTAAAGAACAGATTTACATGCCACTGGGCCTTGGGGGTCCGTCTCCGGAGGCAGCTTAAGGAGGGCGAAGGTGCCTGACATCCCCTCTTCGATAGACCATTCGAATGCGGCATCAAGTAGCTTCATCCCCGTCGAGGTTTGCCTGTAATCAGGCAATAAGGCGGGTTCTCTGTCGCCACTTCCGAGCCGGGACAGCTCATCAGCCTTCCTGCAAGCCAATACCCCAACCGCATTTCCATCATCGACCGCTATCCAGCACTTGGAAGTAGAATCATGGAGGACGGCTCGGGCTGCATCGAATTCATCTTTAGGGTTGGGCGCGAATGGCCCAGCATATCGAGACCAAGGCGAATCAGCTTGAGCCATCCTCCATGTGTCGAGGTAAAGATCATCACTCGGAGTAGAAACCCTTACTCTAATCACGTACTGCTCACCGTTGTCTTGATCCGCAATTGATAGCCTTTACTTCTGTGGATAGCGAACCTCATCCTGCCCAAGAAACGTAGCGAGGGTTCATGGCCAATGTCAACGCTGGCAATAGAGACAGTAATTCTCATCCCTTGGAACTCATGAAGAGCCTTCGGCATGAGTGTGATGCCTTCGCTTCTGCATAAACGCCATCGCGATTAAACTTTTATGAGTAGAGGCTCATACTTCCCATTTCATAATCCAAAAGCTAGCTGGAACAGACTAAAATGAGAGAATGACAAGGTTTAAGCCAATTATCAGCCCTTACATTTCGATTGATTCTTGTTTGGCACCATAAGACGTAAAACAAGCCAAAACTCCACTAGACCGAAGACCATTATATCCTTTATAATTAGAATGTTTTAAAAGAGCTGGATTGGGAAACTCCAAGTAGGAATGGGAGAGTGGCGATCATTGACGACATCCCTGAGGAGGTTAAAACTCACCGAACTGATGTCTTCAATCATATGCATAACGAAATAAACAGGCAGTTGCACGACGAAGCCTTGTGCGCAATAGACGCAGATTTCGTTAGCGGCAGGATATCCTATGACGAGTGGCTACAAAGATGCCGAACACGCTACGAGGAGATGATCACCCACATAAGATCGGGAGAGAGAATTGCCGCACGCACAAGGTAAGGGGAGTAACGAGGTTAAGGCTATGTTACAACCCTATAATTAGCATTTTACGAGGATACTTAAGAAAAATATTCTTTATCCATCTATCAGATACTTTAAAATCCGAATGCGTATTTTGTATGACCTGTGAGCTTATCAGGATAAAATATCGCTAGTGACTTACGATTTTAACAGCTCATCGAATCCCTTAAAAGTGATGCCGGTCCGATCACGTAAGACTTTGATAACGCTGTTGATGTGATCTCCCTGTTTCATCATTTCAACGGCTTCTGGCCTCATACCTAGCTTCTCGGGTCCCATGCTCAAGGAGATGTAGATGGAGAACAATCTCCTGGCCGCAGCCAGAACTTCAAAGAATTCGATGTCCTCGACTTTTTTCCTGGCTATATCTTCGTATATCCCAAGTAGGTAGTCCCTTACCTCTGGATTACCATTGGTGCTGGTCAGCAAAAGGGACCACGCTACATCTATCCTGTAATCCGTTATATCGAAATTAGTCCAATCGATCACGAATGGCTTTCCATCGCCTCTAATCAATACGTTAGAACCGTGATAATCTAGATGGACGAGCGACATTCTTCCTCTGGAAATTGTCCCCTTCTTTTGCTCAACCCAGTCCAGTATTTGATCGAATCCCGTATTCCTAAAATGAACTAGCATCTGCCTAGCGTAATTCATCATGTTATTCATGTAATTTTCAGGTGTATTGTGAATTGATGAATTTGGAAAAAGCGATCTATCGGATAGGAATGGCTTTATGTCCAAATTATGCAGGTCGACGAATATCCTGCAAAATAATCTGGCCATTTCCTCCCTTTTCTCACTTGGCGACATCTCAACGATTTCGCCAATGGATTGGCCATCGATCTTCTCCATTATTACGAAGGGTTTGCCCAGAACCGACCAGTTAGGCTCTAAATGGAAAACTTTGGGAACTGGGAATTTAACCTCGTAGAGCTTGGCCATCGCCTTGAATTCCTTAAAGGCTTTACCTTCTGCGCCATCGCCGTTATACATCCTCAAGATTAACTCCTTCGAGTGCGTCTCGTCGCCGATCTCGCGTTCCAAACTGAAGGAGTAGATCTCGGTCTCCCATCCCTGAGCGATCTTAACAAGGTCGAGTAATTTGCCTTGCCCTTCAAAAAGCTGTTGTGCTTTGAAATAGTCAGATAATTTTTCCCGTAATTCCTTCTCTAATGTAGCCATCTATGTGAGACGGCATTGGGTTGTATTTAACATTCACTTCACCGCAAATTCCTAAAGACTATCATGAGATCATACCTGTAAGAATCGTGGGGAACTAACCAATTAAACCACTAGATTTCAATGGTCCTGAAAAAGGCCTCAATCTCAAGCAAGAGCTGTGTGGGATCAGCTTGGTGCTTCGCCTTAGATGAATCCCAATCTTCCAGGATTTCTATCAAATTGATACCAAGTGGATTATACTTCCTTTTTCTCAGGACAGCCATTGTATCTTTTCTAGTCATAGGTAAGTTATCTGTTTCCCCATACATCAAATATGACAAGGTGAGGTAGACGCATTTCAATGCAGGAAGGAGGGCCTGCTCGAGTTTCTCATGTAGATGGGGTAATACAAGATAATGTCGGATTCTATCAAGACAATCCCTTTTGATGACATTGACATAGTTTACAATATCCACCTTTGTCGGTAGTGGATATTCAAAGTTGCCGTATAGTTTCTCAGAATATACGAATTGAAGAAATTGGGCTTTAGGTAGAGTCTTGATATCTTCATCATCTAATAGATACACAGAATAATTCGAAAGATTCAGGAAAATGCCCCCAAGTTCGATTAGCACTCCCTCATCTATTTTCGAAACAATAATGGCGAGATCATAGTCGCTATCCTTCCTTTCCTCCCCTCTGATTCTGCTACCTGTTTGGAGGATACAAACAAGATTACCACCTAATGCTTTAATTATTCTATTTTTTAAATACTCCTGAGTAGACATATTTTTCATCATCCTGATGCATGTGTGGATTGAACAAGTTCAATGGCATGGAAGTCACTAGTCTATTTATAGTTTCATGGACTTAGAATCAGTTTGATCAATATATCTCTCGTTCTGGAGCCCACCCATAACACATAGAACCTCTCTCTATTGCCATTCTTCTCGTTCAGATACAACCTTTCGAATTCTAGTTAGGTCACAAGAACGAAACACCAATAAGTTAATTCTATTATTCGAAATAGAGAGAAAGATGGAAAGGCGATATGAAGCGTGTTTAGTCGGCTGTGGTCGAATGGGTGGCACTATAGATGACGAAATGCGTGGGCATCCATATTACGTACTACCTCATTCCCACGCGGGAGCTTGCAAAGTCGTTGAGAGGATTGATCTTGTAGCAGCGGCCGATATCGTAAAGGAGAAGGCGATGAATTTATGTGAACGGTATCAAGTTCCTCATGACTACAACGATTATAGAGAGATGATAGAAAAGGAGGCGCCAGATATCCTGTGCATCGCAACGCGACCTGTCAACCACGCGGAGATCGTAGTTTTTGCGGCTGAACATGGCGTCAAGGGGATATATTGTGAGAAACCCCTTTGTTGTTCGATGAAGGAGGCAGACGTCATGCTCGACGCATGCCAAAAGCACGATGTTAAATTCAACTATGGTACAAATAGACGATTTGTCCCACTCTTTTGGAGGATGCGAGAGCTCATCGACAATGGGGAACTTGGCGAGCTTCAGTCGGTTACGGCGCTTTCAAGTGGTGTGGCACAGTGGTCATTGACGCACACCACCGATATGCTTCTCTATCTTGCTCAGGACGCCGAAATCGAATTGGTTCAGGGGCACATTACATGCGAGGAGGCCGATTTTTCTGATAATCGCTTGGAAAGTGATCCTCAAGTCAACATGGGGTATGTCCGATTCAAAACAGGAGTGAATGGATACGTTGTAAACGGGACAGGCTATGAATTCGAAATAAGTGGTTCCAAAGGGCGGTTGCGCACCATTAACGACACTGGGGCTCTTTCGTATCGGATGATCATGGGCGAACATGACCTGCTGACGGAGATGCCCGCTTTGGTTTATGCCCATGAGAGTGGAACTGTCAACGCGCTACGTGACATCGTCAAGTCGCTTGAATCAGGAGGCGCAACTCTTGGAAACCTCTCTCTTGCCTGCCGTAGTCAGGAGATGATCATCGGCTTCGTGGAATCCCATCGCCAAGGCGGGGCAAGGGTCAAGCTTCCACTGGAGAACCGAGAATTGTACGTTGGGACTTGGTGAAGTCTTCAATGCGTTTCTTACGAGTTTCACCGTATCCCTTTCGAAAGCAAGTCGTAGGCAAAAAGGTAATTAGTAATTTTACCGCAGTATAGCCTGCTGGAACGAACTTGAGCGAGATATCCACCACATCTCTGGCTCGTATCCTCAACAGTCTGTGTCGCGATGTAGGTTCGAGATTTACGGGATCAGAGGGCGAATCGAAAGCCGAAAAGATTATCGGGGATGAATTCAGCCGCCTTGGTGCAAGCGTCTCAGAGGACGCCTTCGACCTGAGGATATGGGATTGTAAAGAAGCTCTACTCAGGATCGTGAGACCTGAAAGGGTCGAAGTTGAGTGCCTACCGGTATCATATACAAAATCAACGGATGGGCCGATAAGTGGTGAGGCCATCTTCATAGAGACCGCATCCCCATTCGACATGGCTAAGGTGTCCGCCAATGGGAAGATCGGAGTTATGGCGGGCAGCATAGGGGGCTCACACGCCCCCGAAGAGGGTTCGGATAAGTTGAGGAGGCTTGTCTCATCTGGACTCAAGGGGCTGATCATGATCGAGGACAGGGTTCCAACGTCGTGGGTAAGGGCCGAGGGCATCCCCCCATTCTGGTTTAAGGGCGGGACAATGCCAATGGTTAGCGTGTCATTTCAGGATGGTTTGAAGCTGAGGAGGAGGGATGTGGAAGTTGAAATGCTGATAGATTCGTCGACGAGGGATGTCAAGTCGCGTAATATCGTAGCGGAAATCCAGGGCTCTGACCAGAATTCTGAGACGATCGTTGTATCCGCTCATCACGATACGGTCCCAAATAGTGTTGGCGCATGCGATAACGCTTCTGGCGTAGCAATTCTACTACAACTTGCGGAGCATTTCATAAAGAGGAAAACCGAGAGGACCATCAGGTTCATCTCCTTCGGTGCTGAGGAGCAGCTTTCCGTTGGGGCAACGAGTTACGCTGCGCGTAATATCGGAGTTGGCGAGAAGATAGTTTTGGAAATTAATCTCGATGGAGTGGGCGCGGGCATCGGAGTCAATGAGGTTTCTGTTATAGGAGGAGCTGGGCTCATGGATTATGTGAAATCCAAGCTTGTGGATTCCAAGTATTCAGCCGAAGTTAAGGGAGAGGTTTCGCCGTTCAGTGATCATTTCGCCCTTTCTCTGTACGGCATTCCATCAGTCTGGTTTGAGGGCAGGAGGCCGAACTTCTTCTTCCACAGCAAGCTCGATGATATGGACCATATCTTCGTCGAGGACATCGCGGAGACGGCCCGAGCGATTGCCCATCTGATCTCATCGATAGATTCCTCCAAGATTTTACCTTTCTCAAGGGACATACCCCTCGATCAATTGAGTAAAATCGAACACTACAAAAGGGAGCTGTACGGCCTGCCCTAGATCTCATCGTTTAAGGACTACGTGCACTATTCAACCCTTGGAGCTAATACATACTTATATGGCGTCATCCATCGCATCTTAAGGTAGATTGAGTTAAAGTGCCATTCACGCCTTATCATCTTGGTCCCGCTTTTGCTTTTGGACTTCCTCTAAGAAACAAGATACATGCACCTACATTCATAATAGCCAACGTAATCCTTGATGTAGAGCCATTTTTAGTGCTGGTCTTAGGACTGGATTATCCTCTTCATGGCTATTTACATACGTTCATTATATCATTCTTCATTGGACTCGTGCTTGGTTATGCGACGTTTCTTCTTGAAGGGTTCTTATGCCCACTCAACAAGGCATTGCTACTGGACTCGAGTAAAGTTTTGGATTTTAGATCTTTCTTGCTTGCAGGTGTTTCGGGAACATTTCTCCATGTTCTGATAGATTCTCCGTTATACACCGACATACGGCCATTCTATCCACTTATAATGAACCCGATGTTTTGTCCTTCTTTGACATCGGATATATACAACATCTCGTTTTGGATGGGTATCCTCGATCTGATGTACTACGTGGTTCTGATGATCAAGTCGCCATACGGAAAGGCATAACGTCATTTCGAGACTTCAACTCCGATGAAATATCTTTCTATTGTAGAAGATTTTGGGCATCAAGAGAAAACTGATTAACGAAATCGATATGACGACAGCCCAGTCTTTTAGCATAAGGGTGAAATCCTGCAAGAAGATTCATCAATCTCGTTTTAGGAAAGGGACCCACAGTCAAGATGGATAAGTCGCATCAATTGCTCTACCTTCGAGCTGTCGAGCTATATGGTCTGCCTTAGACCTGAAAGCCATGATGCTTCAGATCAGGTGGAACTTGGTCTGCCTTCCGTCTAGGGGCAGGCATCCATTCCGGGTGTAGACAATGTCCTGTTCGAGTCCCATTTGGACCACCTGGCCGCCCCATTCGGGTACGGGAGCTTCGACCGACAGCTCCATTGTGAAGGCGTAGTTGTACTCCAATCTCACATCCCCCCTCCCCTCGCAGCGCTCCTGCTCCCAAGGCAGACCTATTAGTGGGCCAGGTTCATGGAGGAAGTAGCCCAAGCTGTGGGAGTAAACCCTTGGGTTTGGTATCTTCTCCTTCTTGGCCCTTTCTAGGATGTTGCCCAGTAGCTCATTGCCCGTGAGGCTCTGCCTAAATTCAGACATATAGATGCACTGCAGCCTGTTCCCCTCTGCCATCAGCATCCTCAGCCCTCTCGGGGCATCCTCTTCACCGCGGCGCAGGATGTACACCCACTCCTGGTGGTCTGTATTCAAGTGGAGGTACTTGATTCCTACGTCGCAGTGAATGAGGTCGCCAGGGCGGATGATGTTGTCGACGGCGCCATACTTCTCCTTCATTTCATCGCTGCGCACGATGTCAAAGAAGGGCCTGAAGGCCAAGGATAATCCAAGCCCCACACTGCGTTGCCAGTAATGCCACACTAAATCGTCGGTTGTGGTGACGCCCGGTATGATGGCCTTCGTGCTATAGCATTCAGCGATCAGGGCATGGGCAACTTTAACAATTTGTTCGTAGAGTCCGATCTCCTCATCGGTCAGAGTTGCGAGCCAACGGGTCGCGAGCGGTTCAGCCGACTTTAGGCGCTCGACGTACTTGTGGGGAAGGCAATCGACGAGCTGCCTGTAGAGGTTGTGGGTAAGGCCACCCGTCGCCCACTCGACAGAGCCGATGTTTATGCCTATCCTCATCGGGTCCCTCGCCTCGATGATCTCCCTGAGCATGGTCCACTGCTCGGAATGGAGCCTCCCCTTCCAGGGCTTCTCATATAGATCACCTGTGTCCGTCATCGAGAGGTTAATGCGTTCAATGCCTTCTCCGAATCCGAGGTCATAGAGAATTAACATCTGGAGGATGGGGCACCAGGAACCCATCGGCATCATGGTCGTGAAGATGGGATCAAGGTCATCCTCCTGACAGATCACAAGCCACATGTCGAAACCCGTCTCCCTCATAACCATGGGCAAGATGACTTCAAGGCCTTTGGCAAGAACCCTGTTCACGACATCAGCTTGATGGCGTAGTGAGAGAACCCTTGGGAACCCAGCTTCATCTGCAGGAGGGCAAATATCACGAGACATGTTGAATCTCTCCGAGGCTGATGTGAATTAAGCGAGGTTACGTAAATATTTTTTGTAAAGTTATTGGAGTAAAACGGGGATGCTTATCAGTTGGCCATCAATTGAGAGTCACACGCACTAATTTATAAATCTAGATATAAATGAAAGTAACATGCGCCTTTGTCGCTTTAGAGCTGGTAACGTATCAAGGTTTGGCCTTTACTTAGATGACAAAATCGTTGATTTAAGTAATCTGTGGAGGGCTTACTTTAGGCAGAAAGGGAAGGGGCACGCCTTCAAGATAGATAGGCCACACCAATCGATCTTGGATTTTCTACCCCCGAGCCAAGGGTATAGAATAGCAAAGACCCTGGAGGCTTACTACATGAAAAATCGAAATGGCAAGATCGGTGGGAAGCCAATAACCCTCAACGCGGAGGGGGTTGAGCTTTTAGCTCCAATCCCAAATCCTTCGAAGTTCTTCTTCCTGGCCGGCAATTATGTTGAGCACGTTGAGGAAAGCGGTGAGAGGGCAGAGGAGAAGAAAAATACTTTTCCGCATTTATTCATGAAGCCACCTTCGACGACGATCACAGACCCATGGAAGCCCATCATGAGGCCGATCATCTCTCCAGATCACATCGACTGGGAGGTTGAGCTTGCGGTTGTCATTGGAAAGAAGGTGAAGGGCCTGAAGGCAACAGAGGCCCTAAGCGCCATCGCGGGTTATACTATCGTCATCGATGTCTCGGATCGGAGGTTTAGGCCGAACCCTAACAGGAAGGAGCGACCAAATGACGGCTTTTTCGACTGGTTACATGGGAAATGGCACGATAGTTTTGCCCCCATGGGTCCCTGCATCACCTCGTCGGAATCGATTACGAATCCACAGAATCTGCGATTATCATTGAAAGTCAACGGGGAGACGATGCAGGGCTCAAATACAAACCGCATGATCTTCACGGTTGTTGAGCTAATCGAATTCATAAGCAGTTTTGTGACCCTCGAGCCCGGTGATGTAATCTCAACTGGAACCCCTGCGGGAATAGGCGAAACGCGAGGACGCTTCCTGAAGCATTGTGACATGATCGAGGCTGAGATAGAGGGTATAGGGCTGTTGAGAAACCCAGTCGAATGAGCGCTCCGAATTACAGGATAGACATCATTTCATTAGGATTTCCGAAGCGACCTTGAAATCCTCCTCTGCTTCGCTCTCCGACCCAACTCCGATCATGCAGAAATCCATTCCCTGCCCTTTGTATACGTATTCAAGAGCCTCTCTTGGTCCCAGCCTGCCTCCAGCCAGGGGCTTGATGGCGATCATCGACCTCTTGGACATTTTCATGGCTTCCAACGTCCTATTTGCGGTTGGGAACATCATTATCCCGAGCTTGTTCATCGGAGTGACATATCCATCGAACTTAAGGCTGGATCCTTCGAGTATTGGAATCGTCGAACCAGCATGATGGGTGCCAAGGATAACTCTATGGCCGTATCTTTCGCGCATGTGGTCGACCAAAGATGCCAGAAGATCGATTCTACCTGTCATCGCAAGGAAGTCGGTCTCGGATCCAAGCTCGATGAATAGGACGTTGAAGCTGCTCAGAATGGATATGCCCTCATCCAGTTCTGCTATGTCGATCTGGAGCTCTTTTATCTCATCGCCTCCATAGGGTTTGGAGTTTTGAAGGGCTTTTTTGAAATCCATCCTCCAACCGCTTCTGCACTCCAAGATCGGATCTTCAAGGTATCTCCTCGCCAATTCTCCATCTGTTGTACGCTTCTCTATCTCGTAGTACGTGATCCATCTTCTATACGTGTCCACTGGCTTTTGCTTTATGGTCAAAGGTATCTGGACGCAGGGGATCAGGGCGATCTCGGTCTCAGTGATCCGCTCCGTTTCCCTTATGGCTTTGAGGAAGAGTGCCGCTAACTCCCCTCCGTTGCTCATAATCCCGGCTGCGGCCACTGTCAGGCCGAATCTCTCAACGGATAGTCTCAGTATCTTAATGCTATTCCTTATGTCGGAGAATCTGGCCGCGTATTCTCTATTCTTCTCAGGGCCTTGGTATGATTCCCCCACGAATGGTAGGTGCCCAAGGATGAGTCGCGGAACTGGCACACCACCTATCTTCGATTGCGGGAATTTGCAAGCGGTCGCATAATCTTTCATTATTTCGCTGAGCATGACTTGCAGTTAATATTCGTTTTTGTGTATCAGAGTTAAAGATGTGTAAAGTGAGATAGTTGCGATCGAGGAACTTGTAGTGACCCGAAATGTTTGACGAATAGGTCGGAATTATCTAACCTTTTCTCAAGCTGAGTATATCCGCAATGTTAGCCCTTGTATCGATCTTAGGTGCTATCTTGCCATTGGTGGACGTGAAGAGTGTTGTCACGCCTGGCCCATGCCCAGATATTACACAACTAGTGTGTACTACTATTCCGACAGACATCGCTCCCTTTTTGTATATGCGGCCATAGGAATGATCGGCATCCTCTATCGCCACGATGTCCCCAAGCCTCAGGTCCTCAAGGCCGTACTTGATCCTCATCTCATCGTCGAAGAGTTGTATGTCATAATCTCCAGTGTATGTCTGGCTAGCGCCAAGACCGGAGCCCATCACGGCTGCTGGCACAATATGCGTCACGGGTATCTCTAGTTTATCACCCCTGGGTTCGATCTTCATCGCCCCCAAAAGACCAGGATCAAGGTTCATGGCTATAATTTCTGGAAAATCTGGCAACTTGAGTCCCACGCCGAACGCCTTAACCTGGACCTTATCTCCTATGACCATCTTCTCAAGGGTTTTGGCATTGAAGTCCACTAGCACATGCTCTATGCCCCCATGCTTTCCTGTGACGACGCCCTTCTCCCCTTTTGCATCCCCTGAGACCACTGTCGCCTCGTTGCCAATGCACGATAACAAGTTAAGGGCCGTGTTTGCTCCCTGTGGTGATCTTTCGTCCCTCTCCTTGTTCTCGATGCTAACACCTGGTTCAACGTGATCGCACTCGAAGCCAGCAGCAAGATCGCCAACCCTAACGTTGTATGTTATGCCGCCAACGCCCGGAAGCATTACGGGCCTCCCATCCGCCGTTACCGTGAAGGTTTGCCCCTTTATGGGGCTGCAAACCTCGCCGATCACCGAGATCTTGACCAGTCTCTCAATATTCGACCTAATCATACCAATCGACCTGAATCATACGATTGATCTAATAACATCTATGTTGAAATGTGAATACTCAGCGGCATATCCTTTTATCATAATCAAATCTGCATTCCGACACCTTGAAGAAGCTGAAAGCAGGAATCGTAGGCTCGACTGGCGTTGTTGGTCAGCAGTTCGTAGTGGCACTGCAGGACCACCCCTGGTTCGAGATAGAACGCCTAGCTGCCTCTGAGAGATCAGCCCACCGGAACTATGGCGCTGCTCTGAAGGATTCGAAGACCGGAGCCATGAGGTGGTATTGCGAGCAACTGCCGAAGGAAGAGATCCTGGAGTTGGAGGTCGAGGATGCAGCCCAACTCGACAGCTCGAACCTAGACATAGTCTTCTCCGGCGTTGAATCGGAGATAGCCCTGAAGCTTGAGCCAGACTATGCTAGGACGACGCCGGTCATAAGCACAGCCGCAGCCTTCAGGTATGAGGAAGATACGCCAATCCTCATTCCAGGTGTGAACGATGAGCATATCGAACTGCTAAAGGAGCAGCAGAGAAGGAGGAATTGGAGGGGCTTCATTGCCCCCACTGCCAATTGTACTGCAACGGGGCTGGTCATAACGCTGAAACCGATTCAAGATGCCTTTGGCATTGAGAAGGTCATAATGACATCGATGCAGGCGGCCTCGGGTGCTGGTAGATCACCGGGCGTCCTGACCCTTGATATCATCGACAACCTAATTCCATTCATCCCTAAGGAGGAGGAGAAGGTCCAGATGGAGACCGTGAAGATCTTGGGTCAGTTCTCGGGTGTAAAGATAACTCCCGCCGATATGAAAGTTAGCAGCACATGCACGCGCATCAATGTAAGGGACGGCCACACGGAATCGGTCTCGGTTTCAACCGGAAGGGAGTGCAGCGTTGATGAAGTAAAGGAGGCGATGAGGATATTCAACGGAGAGGCAAAGAAAGCCGGTCTCCCATCTGCACCAGACGAGATGATCGTCATAGCTGAAGATCCTTACAGACCACAACCTAGGCTCGACAGGGATAATTATAATGGGATGGCAACGACCGTTGGGCGGATACGTCGGGACGAGGCTTTGGAAAGGGGAGTGAAGTACGTGCTAGTGAGCCACAACACGAGAATGGGAGCCTCAAAGGGAGCTGTACTTTTGGCCGAGTTGCTCAACAAGAAGGGCTTCGTCTAGGGTTCATTGTAGCGCGTTAGCCAGCGACTTTAGGTCTCCTGAGAACTCTGCCCGCGAGCTTTCGCTGATAACGTCCACTCTCCACAACGATCTGCCCGTTCACGAGAACGTATTCGATCCCTCTGGGGAAACTATTTGGTTGCGTATAGGTGGCCGTGTCCTGAATTGTTTCCATATCGAAAACGACGATATCGGCCCAGAGGCCCTCCTTTAATAGTCCCCGATCATTAAGCCCGAGCTTCACGGCGGGCATAGAGGTCATCTTCATCACTGCCTCTTCTAGAGCCAGTAGTCTCTCCTCTCGGACGTAGCGAGCGAGCACCCTTGGACAAGTGCCATAAGCCCTTGGATGAGCCCTTCCCTTCGAAATATCTATAGCATCCGTCCCAATCATTCCCCTTGGATGTCCCAGAACTTTCCTCACATCGTCATCGCACATGGAGAAGACGATCATCGAAACCTCACCTTCCTCCTCTTCGAGGAGTGTCAGAACGGTTGTCACCGCATCTATGCCCCTGAGCCTTGAAACTTCAAGGAGGCTTAATCCCTCCAGGGGTTTATTCTTGGCGCTTTTGCAATGGGCTATCATTATGCTCTCGCCACCATCGCTCACGAGATCCTTGGTCAGGTCCGAAAAACCGCCCCTAACCTCGTCTTCCAATTTCTTTCGAGTTAACGCGTCCCCCAACCTCTTCAACAATCCTCGCACGCCACCCTCCAGAGCCCAAGCTGGGAGTAACGTCGTCATCGTCGTCATTCCAGCTGTGTATGGATATGCATCGAATGTGACATTGAGACCCTTGCCATTGGCATCATCGATCAGCTTGAGGGCATCCGCGACTCTTCCCCAATTGCTCTTCCCCGACGCCTTCATGTGGGATATTTCAACTGAGATGCGTGCCCCTTCGCCTATCGCAACAGCTTCCCCTATGGAGTTGAGTAGTTCCTTCCCCTCGCCACGTATATGGGATGAATAGATACCTCCATGTGCTGAAGCTACTTTGGATAATTCAACAAGTTCCTTTGTGCTAGCGTAGATGCCCGGGACGTATATCAGACCTGAGGATATTCCGAATGCACCTTCCCGCATACACCTTGCCACAATCCCTTTCATCTCCTCGAGCTCGGAAGATGATGGTGCCCTATCATCGAATCCCATTACAGCGGTCCTGATGGTGTTATGGCCTACGAGGGCGGCAACGTTTACGGCCACCTCACGTTTTTGCAGGCGATCGAGGTAATCACCAAACCCAGTCCAATCCCAACTTAGCCCGTCTTCACATAGGAAGTCGACATAACTTCTCAGAAGATCCAACCTCTCTGGATTGACTGGAGCCGCTGATAGACCGCAATTGCCTACTACTTCCGTTGTGATGCCCTGCATGATCTTGCCCTCAGCCCAGGGTCTTGCCGGCAGGACAAAATCAGAGTGCGAGTGCATGTCGATGAAGCCTGGTGAGAGGAACAGCCCATCAGCATCGATGGTCGTATGAGCCATCTGCGCATCCATCTTCCCGATCTCGGCTATCTTCCCACCCTTCACGCCAACGTCAGCTCGGAATGGCTTAGAGCCCGAGCCATCGACTATGAAGCCGCCCCGAATTAAAAAATCGAACACATGGCATCACCTAACGTCTTGGCTAGATCAAAGCCCTTATCGGTATTTAGCTATGCGCCAAGGCATAAATCGAGCAGTATCTAAGCCATCAATCCCTCAATGCCTGATAGATGAGGCTCCTTACTTTTTCAACTGGCGCGACTATGTTGAGGATGTACGGTGGAGCGATCTCGAAGAGCTTCTTGAACAACTCGCCCCTTCTCCTGTCCTTCCTCTCACCGAAGGTTGTGAGATAGTTGTTGTACCACTTCTCGGGAGCACGGCTTAGGAAATCAACGGCTTCATCCGGCGAGACCGATCTCAGGATCATGCTGTCCTTCGGGTCCCTCTTCAGCAGGAAGCAGGTGTAAATGCGGATCTCATCGACTACCTTCTCGGGCCTCAAGATCTTCCTGGGATCGACCATGACGCGCGGCTCACTCGGTAAGAACTTCTCCCTCGGATCATCGGTCTTGACGTTTTCCAGCTCGCACTGCCTGAAGATCGGCTCCAGCCATGGATAGTTCTGTATGGCATTGGTCCGCATGTAGAACCAACGCTCACTGGCGTGGCCCATTGCCTTATCGCTGCTAAAATGGACGAAGATCCAGTCATCCTGGTGGAACTCCCCCTTCGGGTGCTCCATGCCTGGCCCATAGCTGTGCGTTGTCTTCCCGGCATTCGTCGGCCCGATCAGCAGGTAACCCTTGCCATCTATGGATGCGCTTGCGCCGTGGACGCTCAGCACCCCGAACTGGTCCTCGAAGATATCGGCCGCTATGGACAGGGAGCCGGGTTTCACCTCCCCATAGTAGTCATTGTTGAGGATGAACAGTGTCTTCGTCTCAGGGTTGTAGGCTGCTCCAGCATTTACATCCGGTTTTACGACCTCTTTCTCGAATATTTTCTCCGTCTGGATCTTCCCGCCATCATCGACCGCATAGACCTGTCCGTGTGGGATTCTCGTGGGGTCAGTCATCGGCCAGTTCAGATTGAAGAAGAGCTTGATGTGAGGCATGTTTGTATACAACCTTATGTGTATGCCGTCGAGCGAAGCATCGACCGTATCCGTTGCGAGCTTTTGGCAGTACTCTGCGAGTTCGTCCCTCCTCTGGATGGAAATATCCATGGTCGCATCGTATGGTCTTATCCTTCCGGGGAACTTCGTTATGTGGTAGGGCATTCCTTCTGGATAGCCAGCAAAGGGCAGCTTATTTGTATTTCTCGAATGGCATTATCGTCACGAATCTCGATTGTGCCGTTCCTTTGAGCGCACATTATTTTTAGGGGAGACTAATCATCCTAACCGAGCGAACCCCTGAGTTTACCCAGGTCGAGGATGAGCTTGCCTAGATTTGCTGAGACCGAACTACCCATGTAGTCCGAGATCTCGCCAGGTGCGATCTGGATGGCAAACTTCTCGGGAGTTGTCCTCTTGCCCGCCTCTAAATCCTTAAGGTATGATACCGCGACCTTGACTAGGATGGCGTACCTATTGTCCAGTTCATGGAATGTGATGAGGGACTTCAAGTTCTCTATGCTCTCAGAGATCCTCTTCGTGATTAGGAAATCCTTCCCGTAGTATTTGGTCGCTTTCTCGATATCGCTAAGCAGGGATGGATTCACTTCGTTGAGCAGGGTGTTAAGCCACTCTTGTCCCTGTGTCTCTCGGATCTCCTTGAGGGCGCTTCCCGTTCCTATCAATTCGGGTGGAAGGCCGCAAGTATAGAGAGCGGCTGTGAATTTGATGACCCTTGGCAATTTCTTGAATTTATCCATATCGAGCTGCTCTACGACTTGCGCCAGATTCTTGTCATGGAAGTAGGACACAAGGCTCTGGATGTCCCTCAGCTCCCTGTAGTAAGCCACTTCCTCCGAGCCCAGAATCCTCTCCCGTTGATCCGGCACGAATTGGGCGATCGCCTGCACCCTATCCGCTATCTCCGATACCTCTTGGAGGTAGTTCTTGGCGAAGATCATTATGGAGGTAACGATCTTGTTCCTATCCTCCGAGCTAAATCCAGGTGCTTCCCTTGTGGGTGATGCCCTTATCTTCTCGTTGAGCTCGATCGTCTTCTCCGCCCCATGGTCGTACCTCATGCCGGACTGGATTGTGTACGTCCTAGTCCCCCTATACTCCTCGAGGAAGTTTGACGCATTTTCCAGGCATATGTGGCCTCTGAACGGCAGTGAGCCTCCCCCTAGAATCGGATACACATCGACTCCCATCTCGGCCTTGATCTTCTCGCAGTCCGACAGCGCTACTTTGCACGCTAGTACCGAGGCTGGATGGCCATACAGAAGGGCAGTCTCCGATGCGCCCAGGAAGACCCTCATGTAGTCCTTTACCCCGACCGCGGTGACGTATCTAGTTATGATGTCGCGCGTCGAGAGCAACTCAATTATGCCCTCGAAGAGCGGGATTATCTTTAGCTTCTTGTCCCGCCGAGGGATGTTGAGTTCATTCTCCAATATGTAGAAGAGGCTATTCGCCCTCTCCTCGCACCTGACCAAATCCTCGGTAGTCTTGGTCATCGCCTGAACTATCTCGATGATGCCCTGCTCGCCGTGCAAGTTGATCGAGTGGTAGATGCCCTCCATTACGGCGAAGAGGGTCATGAACTGCCTGAATGGTTCCTCGGCGAAGTCGCTGATCATCCTTGGGGTTATGAACACATCTCTACCTGGGACGAGGTTCTCCTTGGATAACCGAAGCACGATCTGCCCTATCTGGTGGTAGGGCGTGAGCTTCCCCATGTAATCGACCATGTACTCCCCGCAACCGAGGCCTTCGTTCGGCTTCTTCAGGGAAAAGGCGGCTTCTTCGACCTCGTCCCTGATGGGGACGAACTTCGTCGCCGAATCCGGGTGCTGTGTTGCCATGGTCATCGGGATCTTGCGCATCGCTCGTTTCACCGAAGTAGCTCCTTAAGTGCAGGCTTCATCAGCGTATCGTCCATTTTTATCGTCTTGCCTTCCCCGCGTCCTTAGGCTTGTTGACCGCATTCAGTGGCTCCTCCCCCCTGAGGACTCGGAGTACGTTCTCGGCGCAGAATCCCATGCCAGTCTCGAAGAATTGGCGTGTCCAAGAGGCCTGGTGGAGTGAAAGCTGGGTGTTCTCAAGGCCGAGTATCTCATTATCCGGCTCGATGGGCTCTCTGCTCCAGACATCTATGACAGCGTATCTTATCAGCTTCTGGCTGAGGGCATTGTGCAGAGCGACCTCGTCCACCACGGGTCCCCTAGACGTGTTGATGAGGGTCGAGGAGCGCTTCATCTGTCTGAACTCCTCCTCGCCTATCAGTGCCCTCGTCTCGTCTGAGAGCGGCACATGGATGGTTACGATATCGGACTCCGCGAGAAGCTCATGAAGCCCAACAATTCTCACGCCCTTCTCCTGCGCGGCATTCGCGTCGACATATGGGTCATAGGCTAGCAACTTCACCCCGAACGGGCCGAGCAGCCTGGCCACCTCTCGCCCGATCTTCCCGTATCCCACGATCCCTACGGTTTTGCCGCTCAATCTCTCGCCCACCAGGGATGGCCTCGCGGACCACGCGGCATTCCTTGCGGCCATGTCGAGCGATATGAAGCCCCTCATGGACGAGATCATCGCTCCAACCGCATATTCGGCGACATCGAGCGAGTTGATGCCAGGTATGTTGCAGACGTAGATGCCCCTTCTGCTGCATCCATCTATGGCTATAGTGTTGGTTCCGACGCCGAATTTCTGGACCATCCTCAAACTGTCCGCCCCGAGGAGCGATCTCTCGGTCAGGAAGGAATCGGCCACGATTATGGCATCGAGGCCACTCAGCTTCTCAGGAGGCAGGTCCTCGTAGAAGACGGGTGAAACCACTACCTCCGCATAAGGGATCAGCTTGTTGACTGCCACGTCGGTGAACGGGATTGGCTCTGCGATCCAGACCCTTGACATACATATCTGTTCGCTTGGTATTTCAAACCGAGTATTGAGCCTTACTGAGGGTAAAGCCCAATAGCAATAGGGTATGGGCTTAGCCGAGGTTTGACCGCATGAGCGTCTGGGCCGGTGAGGATGTGGCGAAGCACGTGGGGGGAGTTCGTAAAATCAATCCGGGGGGCGTCGAGTTAGCGCCGATTCAGGTCCTGAGGCTCCCGAAGAGGACCATATTCCTCCATGGCGATAGGAGGGGTTATCTGATCAATAGGAAGGTCGTCGATCATGAGAAGGCCAAGATCGAGTGCAGGGCCGACGAGAAGGGCTACTACCACCTGAGGCAGATGACGCTGTATGAGCTACGGTTTCCACAGGTCGAAGTCCCCCTTACGGCCACAGGGTTCTGCTTCCCCAGATCAACCCTGAACAGGCTGGGCATAATCAAGGTTGAGACGGCCGTCCTAGATAGCGGCTATAGGGGCGAGTTCGTGCAAACCCTGCTGCCCTTCTCCCCCGTCCTCTTCCACAAGGACGAACCGCTCGTGCAGCTCGTGTTCATGCAGAACATGAGGCGAGCGAGGAAGGGGTATGATGGCCGCTATCAGGGGGAGAGGGCGATCTAGCGCGTGTAATTCGCCCATATGAACTGGATGACACCACCGCACTGGAAACTATTTTAAGGGAGCATATGTGGGGCTTTGAGAACGCAGAGGTCGGCGACGCTCTGGATCATGAAGAGAGCGCATGCCTTTGGATATATCGTAGGATTTGTGGCCATCCTCTCACTCTACGTCCTAGTCATCTCTTTTGAGAACAATCCCGAGATAGGCAATCTACCCTACTATACATTTAGAACTCTCGCGAGGATCTCTGTCACATACCTGATCGCCCTTGTGACAGGGCTCTTATTCGGCCTGCTTGCCGCGACGACCAAGACCGGTTCAATGATATTGGTACCTCTCTTTGACGTGCTTCAATCCATTCCAATCCTTGGCTACTTCCCGGCCGCCATAATCTTCTTCATCTCCGCCTTCCACGGCGCCGAGATCGGGCTTGAGCTGGCGGCCATCCTTCTGCTCTACACGTCAATGGAGTGGGCCATATTCTTCGGGGTTGTGGGAGCCGTGAAGAGCATCCCAACCAACATAGTGGAGGCCGCGAAGTCCTTCGACCTTAAGGGGTATGGGTATATCAGGCACGTAGTGCTCCCGGCCATCGTTCCCGCCATAATATCGGGGAGCACGCTCGCATGGGGAGACGGTTGGTTCTTCATGATCGCTGCAGAGTATATAACTTATGGCGGCAAGACGTATTCTCTTCCAGGCCTGGGCTCGTACCTCGCGAAGGCAGCGTACGAATATGGGGATACGAACCTCGCCATCGTCCTGCTGATCATCATAACCATCCTAGTAGTTTACATCAACTTCCTGACTTGGCACAGGCTGACTGAGAAGGCAGGTTTGGGAACGTACAAGCCCATCTTCAAGACGGACTGGTCGAGGGGGCTTGGATTGCCGGCAATGAGGAGGCTCGCACATGTGCCTCATATTCCGAGGATTCATATCTCCTTCGGGTTCAGACATCATATTCTCTCCGCATCAAGGAGGAGGATCTATACGAGGATAGAGAAGGGCATGGCCCTTGTTTCTGTGATCGTTCTGGTATTCTTCGTTACAATTGTAGCCAAGCCAGGCATCCCGAGCTTCGATGATATCAAAAAGTCCATCATGATCCCCGAGATGGCGAATCTTCCATTTTACACTGTCTCTACCCTTACAAGGTTGACCATCGCCTACTTCATCTCCCTGGGAATAGCATTGGGCATGGGCATACTGGCTGCGGAGAGGAAGGGCTTTGCCTTAATCTTCTACCCGATCTATGATATCGGACAATCAGTCCCGATATTGGCCTTATTCCCGATCCTATTCATATCATTGAGCCAGGTCTTCGGAGGCCGTCTCGGGTTGGAGATCACATCATTGACGATGCTCGTGGCCGACATGATATGGTATCTCTTCCTGAATATCGTCACGGCCGTGAAGACGATTCCCGATGAAATAAGGGAGGTCTCACAGCTCATCGGCATGAAGGGGTTTAAGAGAATACGCCACATCGTCCTCCCGGCAATACTTCCAGCCGTAGTAACGGGAAGCATTCTCTCTTGGGCGACTGGGTGGAACACCGTCATATTCTCGGAGTACATGCCTCATGGCACGGAAGTCCTATGGCTACCAGGGCTTGGCTCCTTCCTCGACAAAGCCGCTCTGCAGGAGGGGAATACCATACTCCTGGGCTTTCTGCTCCTAGTTATGTCTGGCATTGTTATAGCCGTCGACAGGTTCATCTGGCGAAAGCTACTGAGGAAAGTTGAAAGATATGGTACGGAGGCGATGTAGCTGTGAAGGTTCTGGAGGTTAAGAATCTAATCAAAGAGTTCTCTGGCGAGAGATCGATAGTCGCCCTCGATGATATCTCCTTCGAGATTAACGATGACGAGTTCCTCTGCATCGTTGGACCTTCGGGCTGTGGGAAATCGACGCTTCTCAGGATGGTTGCTGGCATCGAGAGGGCGACAAGTGGCGAAATACTCTTCCATGATAAAACCATCAATAGTCCAAATGAGAAGATAACGATGATCTTCCAGCACTTCGGCCTCTTGCCGTGGAAGACAGCGCTTGAGAACGTTGAGCTCCCCCTTGAGGCACACGAGATAGTCAAAGAGGAATGTAGGAAGGTCGCGCTCGAATACCTCGGGAAGGTTGGCCTTGGGGATTTCGTGGACACGTATCCGCATGATCTCTCAGGCGGAATGAAGCAAAGGGTTGGCATCGCAAGGGCGCTGGCAATGAAGCCCGAGATACTTCTCATGGATGAACCATTCTCTTCCTTAGATGAGTTGACCGCCAGCACGCTGAGGAGGGAGGTTTTAAGGATCTGGGCGGATCCGAATCTTCCCACTAATACCTTTCTCATGGTAAGTCACAATGTCTCTGAGGCCGTATTCATGGCCGACAGAGTTATTGTCATGTCCCCTAGACCCGGAAGGATCGTTGAGGATGTTAAAGTCAATATCCCCAGGCCCAGAGTTGAACATACTCGGGATCCGAAATTTTTTGACATAGTCGATCATATCATCCAAGTAATAGAGAAGGCCTGCGGGGCCAACGTCTCAGGTTGCGAGGAAATCACAAATTCTCAAAAATAGATTGTCTTCATTGAGATATCACTACTGTCTGTGTTAATAGTTTTCCGCGAGCAAGCTTAGGATAGACGAGATGGTAAACATTGCAATCAGAGCCGCAAATGCTAACCTATGAACAGCCTTTGACAAGTGACGCAAAGGCTAAAAGGAGTATGCAGGCCAAATCGACAAGCTGAAGAGCAACCTCAACATGACCAAGATACAGGCCATCGCCACTTTTATCATCCTATGGTCAGCAGCAATAATCCTGGCTTTGACATTGGGCATCATGTTTGACTGGCCAGACTACGTCCACGTTAACTATGGCTTCCCAATGGTCTGGGGCACACACGTCCTTAATACCATACACGGACCAGTCGACATCTGGCAGGTCGACATTCTCGCCCTGCTGGTTGACCTCGTCTTCTGGTCAGGATCTCTGTTGGCAGGTATTTTCGCAGTGCTGCACTTCCTAAAAGACAGGAGAACAAATTAAATCCTCAAGTTATCGCGATTAGAAGTATAGAGCATCAAGTAACTGGTGTTGGGAATAAATTGTGCATGGACTTGTCTTTATCTATTTGTAGCTTCAATCAATTGCGTAGTGCCCGAATGATTCGTAGTATTTGGTCCTTTGATAGAGCCCCAATTTTCATTTCTTTGATGCTTGGCTCAAGATTCAGTGTATCTACAATCCTCCTGGCCTCGAGTTTCGAAATGGCCGTATCGCAAAATCTGTGGGCATCGATCAGTGCCATTCGCAGGGCATTCTTTGACTTCTTGTCCCTCTGGAGGAAAAGGTGCCTTGTTACCAACACCGTCAAATCCTTCGTGTCGTAGGGCATTAACTTTAACAAAGTGCATCTGAAGTCGGGAGCTGGATAGAATGCATCTGGTTCTATGGTCTTCTCGATATTCATATCATAGAAAGCTGAGGCTAAAATCGCAAGTTTACTCGCTTTCGGATCATCGGTCTTTGCTGTGATATTCTGTGCAAAGGACATCGGCACTATGAGGGCACCCAACTGGAAATTCGAATGGATCAACTTCTGTACGAGGCTTTCGCAGATCGAGAAAGGTGGATTCGAAACTATCTTGTCAAAAAACGGAAGACGAATATTGAGTATGTTATCGAATATTATTTCAACATTATGCCTTCCTTTGAGCCTATCACGCAAGATCGGTTCAAACTGCCGATATTTCTCAACAGCATAGACATGCCTCGCAACCTTAGATATTAAATCCGTTATGTTACCCATACCCGCTCCTACTTCTAGAACGACATCGTCCTTGCAAACTTTAGCGATATCCATCATCTCGAAAATTAAATTTCGATCAACTATGTGCTCTTGGTCCAGTTCAGCCCTAAGGGTTATATTGTATTTCTTCAAGAGCCGTAGGAGATCGCTCGAAGATGACATCGCATGCAAGTTGTAATTCAATTCCTGACCGGCGAATTATACTTTTCCTTCGCCTAATAGCAAGGCTTTCAGCAATATCAGATTCAGTTTGTGACTGTCCAATACTACAAATTAGCATGTGTCATGGGAAATGGCTCCCGGGTGATGCCACCTTTAATAACTGCTTGCGTATCTCGATGTCGTATCCAGTTTTGCTTCCTGCTTCTCACCGTAGATGCGCCAGCTATCCATTTCTTATCGATGAGACAAGAATCGGGAGGGCGATAGTCGCATCGCAATAGACCGTGCAAGTTTTCGCTCTTCCCGCGACCTTTCCCCAGCTCTTCGCTTCCTCAAGAGTTGCTCCTGAAAGGCCACCGAACTCTGGCCTATCGGTCGTTATCTGGATGGCGTAGTCGAAGGGCTTGCCGGCGAATAGAGAAGATTGCAGGATATAATTCTTGGGAACCCCGCCTCCCAGTATCATCGTCCCTGTCCTCGTTCTCCTCGATTTTAAGTCGAACTGAAGGTTGACGATATAGTCCAGATCCCTGAATGGATCTAGCCTGATATCGCGAAACTGGCTGAACATCCAAACCTGAAAGCCGAGGATGGAATCAGTGAGGGCGGGGACGAGTATCTTTACGTTATTCTCATGTGCAGCCCTTAGAATGGAACCCTTATCTCGGATCATTGCCCCTATGTTGTCAAGAAGCTCGTAGGAAGCGTATCGACCGGTGGGCATCTCCTTTAGCATGCCCCCGATTCCCTTCTCAAGGGCGATAAATCCCCTGTTCGAGGTGTAGAGGTCGTAGATCCTGTAGAGACGCCGAGCCTTGAGCGCGAGGTCGCTCTTTTGCTCTTCAATCTGGAAGTACTTTGCTCCGAATGTAACCGACAGGTCGTGTGTTATGTTTGCGCCTGTCGATACGATGACATCAAACCATCCTTTCCTTATCATCTCCACAATTATGCCTCGAAGGCCAGCAGGAACTAGGGCACCTGCCAAGCCCAGGAAATTGAAGCCCCTTTTCCTTACCATCTCAAGCAGGATTTCCCTCGCTTCGCCAAGCCTCCTGGCATTATAGGCAGTCCACCTCATTCCCCGTGCAAGCTCTTCGACGCCCTTTGCCGATTTGAGATCGCGTATTCTCGGTGATGCCCGGACCATTTCAGACACCGTATGCTCCTCAAGCCTATAGTAGTTGCGCCTTCACTGTTATCGTCTGGCTGTACGAGAGGAAATATGAACTTTGACGAAAATAGCCTTAACCATAAAAGAGGGCACAGCGAAATACACGGTATCGAGGCTTAGGATATGACCGAGCTCAAGGGAATGTTTGTTCACAAGGTCCTCAAATCCCCGGAGGGCACTGAAATCAGGACAGCAGGATGGATATATTCGAAGAACGTATTGGGGAAGCTCATCTTCATACGATTAAGGGATTCGACTGGAATAGTTCAGATTGCTGTCAGAGCCGATAGAGTCGGAGAGGAGATCTTCGAGCAGCTGAAGAGAATCCAGCAGGAATCATCGCTATCGGTAACGGGCGTCGTGAAAAGGGACTCCAGGGCGCCAGGCGGGGCTGAGATGCAAGCCACTTCAATAAAAATCCTAGGGGCCTCGATGGATGCCTTTCCCATAAGGCCTGGAGTTGGTAAGCGATTCCTCTTGGACAATAGGCACCTCTCAATCAGGAGCCGAAGAATTACTTCAGTCCTAAAGATCAGCGCAGCGGTAAGTGAACTTTTTAGAAGGTGGCTGAGAAGGCATGGATATGTCGAGATTCACAATCCGAGTCTGATTACGGCTGCATGCGAAGGAGGGGCCACACTCTTCAAAGTCGATTACTTCGGTAAAAGGGCATACCTGACGCAGAGCGGTCAACTCTACAATGAGGCCGCCATCACCTCCCTTGAGAGGATCTTCTGTTTCCAGCCAAGTTTCAGGGCCGAGGTCTCGAGAACCATGCGCCACCTCACGGAGTTCTGGCAACTCGAGATAGAGGAGGCATTTGCCACTCAGGAGGACATGATGAGACTGGAAGAGGAGATGACAGCCTTCGTCGTGCGGAAGATCATCGCCCTAAAGGGGAGAGAGTTGAACAAGATGAACAAATCCCTCAAACCTCTCGAGCCACCTTTCAAGAGGATCAGCTACGACGAAGCGATAGGTGCTCTGAAAAGCGCTGGCGTAAATGTGGAGTGGGGAATTGATTTTGGCGCGGATGAAGAGAAAAGGCTATGTGAGCTTATGGGTTCGCCGCTCTTCGTCACTCACTTCCCAGCAAAAACCAGAGCCTTTTATCACAAGCCCGATCCAAGCAGGCCCGATGTCGTCCTGTGCCATGACTTACTGATCTGGCCATATGGGGAGATCGTCGGCGGCGGTCAGAGGATCGACGATTACGAGGTTCTAATTGAGAAGATCACCGAGTCTGGTTTGGATCCAAAGGACTATGCCTGGTACTTGGATCTCAGGAAATATGGCTCTGTCCCGCACTCTGGATTCGGACTTGGGTTGGAAAGGTTCATGGCCTACCTTTGCGCCCTGCCCCACATACGGGAGGCTGTGCTCTTCCCTCGGACACCAACTAGGATATACCCTTGAGCCAAGGTCATTTGAAAGGCAAGGACGAAAAGTGAGCATATCCAATTAGCCAATCCGTGGATATCAACGAACCGTGTCGGCTCACACCTCTATTCATGATATGATTTATGACTGGAGAACGGCCCAGGCTACATATCGAGAGGAACCACCATAATCGTAATAAGCTCAGAGTATAGTATAACCGTAATCTGAGGGAAGACTATGCAAGTAAGGGTTAGGGCCTTTGGCGACCTTGCGAAGATACTCGGTGAGGACACGATCGTGGATCTCCCCTCAGGTTCGAATGTCGAAGACCTCATCGATAGACTGGGCGAGAGATCCAAGGGACTCCATGAAAAGATGTTAAGGGGTGAGGAACCGAGGCCAAATTTTCTTGTTCTGATCGGAGGATTAAATATTCAGTTTCTCAAGAAGTTCAAGACGATTTTAAACGAAGGGGATGTAGTAAGCCTACTTCCTCCCGCTGGGGGAGGTTGAAGTCGCGCGTAACTTAACTTAAGATTAACTTAACCGGCTTGAGGAGTAGGGCATGAACAGCACGATATCCCTTAGAGTCGTTGTGAACGACTTTCTGAGCGAAGCTGGACTCACACTCAAAGAAGTACTGAACCTAATGGACGAAGAGGCAGGGGGTATCGATGAGTCGCTTAGAATGAGGGTTTGGCTTGACGATATCTCCGCTAAGAAACTTGAGTCAGCACTGGGCAGTCGTCAGCTTAACTATCTGATCTTCGCTCTACAAACCTTCTACATCATTAATCCCTCTGGCATGTACAAATCGATGTTCATCCTTCTATCTCGGGAGGCTGTCTTGAGAGGCGAGAAGGCGACTATTGAGGGTGTGCATTTGATCCTAAGAGCTTTGGATATCGGCACCATCCCCTAAAAAACGCCAATATGTGGATTAATTCGAGGAAAGAGATTTATTCACATCTGGTTTCCATATAGAACATGAGAGAACAACACCAAGACGCTGAAGGTATGCGAAAGTGGGCCCAGATCAAGAAACTCGAGAATGAAAGGCACGCGTTGGAGACGAAGATAGTGGAGTTCACTCGTCGACTTCAAGAAGTGGAAGAAGAAATCCACAAATTGGGCGGAATATAGCCAATATCGTGCTATTCTGAGAGTTGCGGGTCTGGTGCAGAGAGGATTTTAGGCTGAACCTGCTTCTGTAGCTCCAGGATATCATCTTCGACTTTGGATACTGACGTTCTCCCAACATGCGTTTCGAGAATTATTTCCGCACGATATCTTTCACCAGGCCCAAGTTTAATAACTCTGCCTCGAGTCCTCTCGAACCTCTTCTTATTTGGATAGTTTGTGGCTGGCTCAAGGCCGGCAACATATCCGTCCTTGGTATCGACCGTGTTCTTCCACAGAGTGAAGTATGGCAGCTCATCTCTTGAAAAGGACACTGTAACGGCATTATCGCCGTCTCCATTCATGAGCATGACTTTGGTTCTGCCTTCCTTATCCCAAAGGAGATCGCAGAAATAGACTTGTTCTACAAAACCAGGTTCTGGTCCACTGAACACATTCCAATTCTGAACGCCATCCGCTGCGCGCGTGTCCCTTGGAGCTACGGAGCGAACGGGGGCAATCAGCCTGGAGCCACGCTCAAGAAATGGTTCCCCATAATTACAGTGGTAGAGGAGCTGCATCTCCCAGGAAATGGATCTCCTATTCTCGATGATGTCCTCCACACTTAACTGATTACTCCCCAGAGCTGTCGTGATATTTGTATTCATACAGAGGTTTGCACCAAACATGGATCTCTCACATACGGTGCCAATCACGGATAGATTGTGAGGGGGATCAAGGCCGATTCTCACCTCTACGCGATCTGCAGGTATATTAGCTATCTTACCGTGAAGCGTGAGGTTGGCCCTCTTCTCATTACCCATATTGTCCACAATCATGTCTTCACCTGGAGCGCCATTGCTCTCTAATCCGCATCTGAAAACCCATTCATTCATGCCATCGAGAAAACCGAGGCCCCCTCGATCCTCAAGTCTTATGTGGCGCGGATGTACGGGAGCCTTCACAGGAGACGTCCATCCTAAAAAGCATCTCTCGAACTTCCCTTTCCATATCCCCATGCCCCTCGTTGGCACGATGGTAAATGAGAGCCTTCCATTATTCACTTCCATCACATCTACGCCTTCCTGCACGCCTCCTCGAAGTCTCTTCTTCTCGATGCGCCAGTCATGAGGGCCTAATCGCAGATCGTCCGACGACATCTTCCAATCTTCGACGTATACGCCATTATCGACATCGATCAAGCTCTTGCTGATATATCCCTCCATCTTCGATCACCATTTATAGAAGATAATATTCCTCCGCACCACATCTCATGATGTCTCATAAATACTATTCGATATGATTTTTTACCCCATTTCCCCCCAGCTTCTGGTTCTAAGGAAGAATACTTCTAAGGTTTATCCAAAGTAAAAACCATCATCTATACGTATTAATCCTTGGCTTTTTATCCACTGCTACTCTGATCGATTGCTATTCTTCTTTCTTCTCCGTATTTGTGCGAATTAGAGTTTTTAGGCCCTCTATCTTGACATCCTGCCCTGTCGCCTCGTTAGGCTCACTTTCATCTCTTTGCGGTACTTTGAGTTGCTCTCGCTCCTTAATAGCTTGTTTAGCCGCTCCCAGTAACCTCTCGTATGATGCAGTGAGTTCCAGATGCTGCAGAAGGATATCCCTGTGCTGGCGCTCTGTCTCATTTAGCTTCTCAGTCGTCACTCTGAGCCTTAACTCCAAATCTCGAATCGACTGCCTTTGCACTTCCCATTCCGATTTCAAGCTCTCGAGGTTCTTTTCCGTGTCCTCATTCTTTCTGCTCAGCTCTGCATAGGTCTCAAGTAAAGTCCTATTTTCTTGCTCAAGGCTGGAATACTTTCGATGTTCCTCTTCGTATGTGCTTCTATTCCTCTCAAGTTCGACTAGAAGGTTCTCCCTCTCCGCTAGTACCGCCCTATGTTTTTCATCAAGTTCTTCATACTTCTCCTGGAGTCCCTCGTAGACATTGACAACATTCTTCAGCCTAGAGATCTCTTCCTGAACTTTCTTGTGATCCGCGATCCCCTTCCTATAGATATCCCTCTCCTTGACTACCTCGTTGTACTTCGGGACTATCTCGTTGTATTTCGGGGCTATCTCGTTGTAGGATCTGTTAATTCTCTCGAGCTCCGCCTTTATCCCGTCTCTCTCCTTTACTACGTCGTTGTACTTCGGAGCTATCTCGTTGTAGGCTTTGCTGGTCTTCTCGAGCTCCGCCT